>Ga0163144_10030085_pt1 | contig 10399 bp, 11 predicted proteins | sample OliLak19BULKMAT1_FD_123175 | JGI IMG/M metagenome (GOLD analysis project Ga0163144, IMG submission 123175) | Freshwater microbial mat bacterial communities from Lake Vanda, McMurdo Dry Valleys, Antarctica - Oligotrophic Lake LV.19.BULKMAT1 | ecosystem: Environmental > Aquatic > Freshwater >...
CTACAGGAAAGCCGGATGTACACAGCGTGTAGGGCAAGCGGCCCTGCTTGCCACAGGCCAGAGTTTCACGGACACATCCGACATTCGGCAACGGAGCTCGGTCGCCCTACAGAAAAAGAATTTCTCGCGAAGTCCGCGAAGGACGCAAAGTTTTTTTCCGACTGGAGGGACATGCTTCCGCATGTCCGAGATCACGGGACCAAACCGGAATTTATCCGCGAAACCCCGGGCATGCGCAAGCCTGCCTCTGCAGTAGGGCAACAAGGATATCCCCTCCCAGACCCTATCCGAAAACGTAAACCAAACAAACTGGAGGGACGAGTTTCTCACTCGTCCGGGCCGCACGGACACATCCGACATTCGGCAACCAGGGCCGGTCGCCCTACAGGAAAAGCCCGCTACAAAAAAACTATGAACTTTTTTTCCGTGTGGCCCAGTAGAAAGGGAGTCTGTGCAAGTGGGCAATGGCATAAATGACAACAGTATCCTTGTCGATACTGTAGAAAACGCCATAAGGAAATTTTTTAACCAATGCCCGGCGGATTCCCGGGATACATTCAGGATAGAGCTCCGGGTAACGGGATAATCTCAAGATTGTTTGTTGAATGACTGTAATGAATTGTTTGCCCAGACCTTCGAGTTGTTCTTCATACCAAAGAAAAGCTTCATCCAATTCCTTTTCAGCAAGAGGATCAAAAACAATATTCACAGATACTTATCCATGACCTGTTGATAGGAACGGGTCCGGGTCCGGCCAGTACGCATCAATGTCTTGCGGCGGGAGACTTCTTTGATCCAAGCCTTTTCAATCAGGGGGTCTGGTTTGTCCAGATCAGTCAGAATCATGTCCACGAGTTTGACTTTCTGACCGATTCCCATGTTTTTGGTCTGATTGAAAATTTCTTTAATCGTCATCCCCTGAATATAAGCAGATTTTAGGTTGTTTAACAAATTAAAGTTGCCGTTTGAGTAATTTACCCCACGCCGCAAAAAATGAGTTTCTCGTCCGGGCCGCACGGACACATCCGACATTCGGCAACGGGGCTCGGTCGCCCTACAGAAAAGCCGGATGTACACAGCGTGTAGGGCAAGCGGCCCTGCTTGCCACAGGCCAGGCGTTCACGGACACATCCTCCCCCCCCAAGTTCCCGCGAACACGGTCGAGCGAGAATCTCAACCCTTCATATCCCCGCATCTATCCACCTTCGTGTCTTTCGTGCGCTTCGTGGTGCAACTTGCTCCTCTTAATTGGAGGGACATGCTTCCGCATGTCCGAGATCACGGGACGAAGCCGGAATTTGCCACGGGCTCTGTCGTCCTGCAGCTCGGCTAACTTCGTGCCTAGTACTTTGCACCTCCTCCCCCGCCGCCATTGGGCGGGGAAGGGTGCGGGAGGATAGTTTTTATTGTTCTGAATAATTCCAGAGGAGGCCGCCGTCGACGAATACGGTGGTGCCGGTCATGTAATCGGCATCGGTGGAGGCGAGGAATGCGGCAATACCGGCGACGTCTTCGGGTTTACCGAGGCGGTTGAGCGGGATATTCCCGAGCAGAGCTTTGAGCAGGTCGGGGCTATTCATGAGCTTGGAATTTATCGGGGTCTCGATCGCGCCGGGGGCGATATTATTAATCGTGATATTGTAGGGGGCCAGCTCGATGGACAAATTACGCGTGAGCATTTTTAGCGCACCCTTTGTCGCACAATAACTGCTGAAATGGGGGAAGGGGAGTTCCTCATGGACAGAGCTGATATTGATGATCTTGCCGGGTTGTTTGACAGCCATCCGGTGTTTGACGAATTCCTGAGTAGCAAAGAAAAGGCCTTTGAGATTCACATCGAGGACAAAGTCGAAATCCTTTTCGGTGACATCCCAGAAAGAGGCATTACGTTCGACCCCCGCATTATTGACGAGGATATCGATCTGGCCGGCTTTTTGAACGGCGATCTGGATCATTTCGGCATCTTTTTGGGCGACCGAGAGGTCTTCAGCGACAAAAACGACTTTGCGACCGAGATCGGTAATGGCTTTTTCAGTGGCCTTAGCACTATCGGTTTCAGAGCGGTCATCGATGATGATGTCGGCACCTTCTCGAGCGAGGCGGATGGCGATAGCGGCACCGATACCTTGGGCGGCTCCGGTGATAAGGGCGGTTTTTCCAGCGAGTTTCATTTTTTAGGGTCCTTTGATGTTCGGGTTAATTTTTCCAATTCTTCTTTAGATAAGCAGGGGAATTCCCCAGCGATATCCACACGCGGCTGCATGAGCTTTGCGATGAGGCCGGTCCAGCCTGTCTGGTGGGAGGCCCCCACGCCACGGCCACTGTCCCCGTCGAAATATTCATGGAAGGGCACATAATCGCGGAACGCGGGATCATCCTGCATTTGAGGGTACAGCCCGTAAACCGGGCGGCGTCCTTTTTCGTCCTTGAGGAAAATGCGTTTCAGGCGTTTGGTGATCTCATCGGCCACCTCTAGGATGGTCATATAAACACCCGACCCCGTCGGGCACTCGATCGTGAAATCGTCACCGTAATAATAATGGAATTTCTGGAGGGACTCGATCAGGAGGTAATTCATCGGCATCCAGATGGGGCCACGCCAGTTCGAGTTCCCCCCGAAAAGGCCGGAGTCGGATTCGCCGGGCAGGTATTTGACACAGAGGTCGGGTCCATCGAGATTCATCCGGAAGGGATGGTCGAGGTGATAGCGGGACAGAGCGCGGATCCCGTAGTCGGAGAGGAACTCCGTCTCGTCGAGCATGCGACGGAGCAGGGCCTTCATCCGGTGCCCGCGCAAGAGCGAGAGCAGGCGGCGTTCGCCCTTCCCACAGACTGTCCAGCGCGAGACGAGGTTAGCCATTTTTGGTTTATGATTTAGGAACCACTCCATGTGCTCAGCGAAATTTGGGAATTTCTCATGGAGATCGGCGGGCAAGACCATGACGGCAAAAAGTGGGGTCAGGCCCACGAGGCTCCTGAGGCGGACGGGAATCGTTTGTCCGTCATCGCGGTGGACGACATCGTAGAAAAACTGGTCCTCTTCATTCCAGAGATCGGCATTATGTTCGCCTTCCCCAGACATGGCCCGGGCGATGTAGAGGAAATGCTCGAAGAATTTAATGGCGGTCTCTTCATAGACGGAATTAAAACGCGCCAGCTCCAGAGCAATTTGCATCAGGTTCAGACAATACATCGCCATCCAGCTCGTGCCGTCGGTCTGGTTGAGATTATAACCGGGGGGCAGGGGGGCACTGCGGTCAAATGCCCCGATATTGTCGAGGCCCAGGAATCCGCCTTCGAAAATGTTATCGCCTTTTTCATCCTTGCGATTAACCCACCAGGTGAAATTAATCAGGAGCTTATGGAAAATTTCTTCGAGGAATTTAACGTCGCCTGTGCCTCCGTTATATTTCCGGTCGATCTGATAGGTGCGGAATGCTGCCCAGGCGTGGACGGGAGGATTTACATCACTGAAATTCCATTCATAAGCCGGGATTTGGCCATTCGGGTGCTGGTAATAAACTTTTGTCAGCAGGCGTAACTGGTCTTTGGCGAAAGTGGGATCAATAATCGAAAAGGGCAGCATGTGGAAGGCGAGGTCCCATGAGGCGAACCAGGGATACTCCCATTTGTCGGGCATGGAGAGGACTTCCGAGGAATGGAAATGGAACCAGTTACTATTCCTGCCGGTGAGCCTTTCCTTTGGCGGTGCGGGCTGGGTAGGATCCCCTTTCAGCCATCGGGAGATGTCATAATGATAGGATTGTTTGCTCCAGATCATTCCGGCGAATGCCTGGCGCTGGACATTCTTTTCATCTTCACAGGTGATCCCCGTTTGGATCTGGTGATAAAATTCGTCGGCCTCCTTGATCCGTGCAGAGAAAACGGAATCAAAATCAGCAAAAGCTTCTTGTTGTGGATTTTTACTGAGACGGACGCGGAAGGTCGCTGATTGGCCGGGACCGACGGATGTTTGGTGGAGGACCCCGAGTTTCGTACCTGTGCCCGAGGGATTCACCACGGTTTGATTACCCGCGATGACGTATTCGTGGAATGCGTCTTTGTAGTAACCCCCGGTGTCCGGTGTGCCGTAGAGTCTGGGTGTATTCGTTTCATTCTGGGTGAAAAGAGGGGTGGTGCTGTCCTCGTAATAAAAATGGTAACTGCCGATATAAGGATCGGGGCAATCGAGATTCACGCATTGTGGATTTGTCAGGGCCAAAACGGGGCGTGCTTCGCCCTCGGACCAAGACCAGTTATTCCGGAACCAAAGCTGGGGGATGACCCACACGGGGGCGGTCTCTGGACCTTTATTGGTGAGCGTGACCCGCATCAAGATGTCTTCGGCGGAGGCTTTTGCGTATTCGATAAAGACATCAAAGTAACGGTTCTCATTGAGGACACCCGTATCGATTAATTCATATTCATGCTCGAGCTTGGAGCGTTGGCGGTTGACCTCGATTAATTGCCCATAAGGGAAGGCGGCCTGGGGATACTTATAAAGCATCTTCAGATAGGAATGGGTCGGTGTGGCATCGAGATAATAATAAATTTCTTTCACGTCCTCGCCATGGTTACCTTCGGAATTCGTCAGGCCAAAGAGCCGTTCTTTGAGGATCGGATCTTTACCATTCCACAGCGCGAGTGCGAGGCAGAGCCGCCCGGCATCGTCGGAGAAACCCCCGATCCCGTCCTCACCCCAGCGGTAAGCACGGCTGCGGGCCTGGTCGTGGGTGAAATTATTCCAGGCATCACCATTGGCACTATAATCCTCGCGGACAGTGCCCCATTGGCGTTCTGAGAGATACGGGCCCCACTGGCGCCAGTTAGTGGTATTTTCCCGGATCTCGCGTAAGCGGTCGTACTCGGCACCGGTAATGGGGGGTTGCTCAGGCATGGATTTACTTTATCGGGGTGATGATCATGTGGTAGAGGCCGGGTAACCCGCTGGAGAGGACGGCCACCCCGATGCACAAGACGAGGAATCCGAGGATTTTATTCAAGGCATTCATACCGTTGCATCCGAGTTTATTTACGAGGGGTTCACCTATACGCAGGCAGATAAAATTTAGCAGTACCATCAGGAAAAGCGCGATCAGGCTACCGCCAAAAGCCTCCACATCATGGGCTCCCACACCCAGGGAGATAGCGACACTCATGGCCCCAGGATTGGCCATGATCGGCAGGGCCATCGGGCTCAGGGAAATGTCAGTCTTGTCCACGGCTTCCTTGTGTTCGGCATCATTGAGTTTCGGAGCAGCATTAAGCATCTGCCATCCGACATGCGCCACGACGAGGCCTCCCGCGACCCGGATGATGTCCACGGTCAGGCCAAACATTTTGAGGATGATTTGCCCGGCTAACATAAAAACCGCCAAGATAATAAATGTATAAACGCAGGATTTGAGCGCCTGTTGTTTCCGGTAACTGTCCGTGTCCCCGCCGGTGATGCTGTAAAAAATCGGGGTATTACCCACGGGATTCAGCAAGGGGAAAAATGCCGCCAGTCCGGCCCAGAGGGATGTAAGAAAGAGTGCGCTCACGGGTTTAGTTATTAAATGGAGTCATAGGCCCGCTCAAGAGGTTTCTTTGAATATTTCGGTGACAGTCAGGTTAAATTCTCAAGGTTACGCTTCGATGCAGGATATTTTTTTAAAAAAAAAGCATACACAGTGAGGGGATATCCTTACTCCGGAAAGCTCTGGCGATCTGTCCAAAAAGCAGGGCTTGTTTGCGCCCGGCATCAATGGTAAGTCTCTTTTTATGGGGCATTATGTGGAATACCGCTCGGAGCTAATGAATGGGGGATAAACTAATGTATCTCATCATGATCATCCTTTTAATGTTTGTCTTTCCGGTGATATCGATCCTTGTCGAGTTCTTTGTTTTACGGAATCCCGCAGGGACCATTTTACTCGTGGGAAAATGGTTCGTTTTCTGGGGGGTGGGTGTCCGTCTTTTTCTGGCCGGACTACGGCAGTCCCTGACACCCTCATTCACTGCTGAAAAGATTTTCGGGATTACGGATAAAAAATCTTTGATCCTCGTGCAGGAACTCGGTTTTGCAAATTTGGCGATAGGAATCTTAGGGATATGCAGCCTGTTTTCTCCCAGTTGGCTCACTCCGGCGGCGGTTTGTGGGGCACTTTTTTACGGCTTGGCTGGCATCCGCCATATCACCAGTAAAAAAAACGGACTAGAGCAAATCGCCATGATCTCTGACTTGTTCCTTTTTGTCGTCCTACTGGTGTATGTGGCCGCAGCAATTTGCTGAGATAATGGAGGGGGCTTTGAATTACGCAGATGCTTAGACATCATGCCAGCGATGTGTTGGCTGTCTGGACGAGCGTGTCAATAAAGTGACGTAATGGGGGTGGGGTCTGACCTTTTTGCCAGAGGATAATAATATCCCATCGTGCAAACGGATCGGAAACGGGAATGAATTTGACGTACGGATGACGATAAGAGCGGAAATATCCCGGTAATAATGTCACGGCCGATTCCGCAGCTACCGGACCGAGTACATGCCTGATGCCGTCGATTCTTCCTAGAGAAAACGCGCTGAGTTCATCAGAGGCCACGAAGAAATTGTCGAGTTCCTGACGTGGAGATGGACTCATGCGCCGTCGAGTCGCTAGCAATAAAGATCATCCGATCAAAAACAACCGTGAGCAAGATACTGACTGCGACGATGAGCAAAGGCAGGAACCAAAGCCTCGAATGAAGGTAGCTCCAGAGAAGTTCCCCCCCCAGTTTATTCATAAATGTTTTTTTCTGCCATTTTTCCCCACCGTCGTATCGCCCAGCATGTCGTAAACGTAAGCCATTTTTACGAGTACGAAAGCTGTAGCGGTCAGGGGAATGGCGAGTAGGACGCCGAGGAATCCGCATAAGACGCCCAGCAGCACCAACGCCAGCACGGTCAATGCCGGTGGCAACAAGACGGTGTAGCGTTGGACCAAGGGCGCGATGACATTGCTTTCGATGACGCAGTTCACCACCAGATAAAGCAACACGACATAAAAGGCGTGCCACGGACTGATCAGGAAGGCGAGCAGGATGGCGGGAATCGCGGAAACCAGAGCCCCGACCATGGGGACAAAATTAAACAGACCCGCCAACACGCCCAGCGCAATCGGCAGCGGAATGCCGATGAGCATTAACCCTATGCCAGTGAGGGTGCCGACCACGATCATGGAAAAAAGCTGGCCCAGCAGCCAGTTGCGCAGCGTCGTGCCGATCTCATCGAGGATTTCCCGGACGCGGGCGCGCTTGTGGATCGGAAAGAGATGGAGGAGTCCTCCGACATACACTTGGGGTTCCGCAGCCAGATATAAACCGAGAAACAAGACCAGACCGAGACTCGTTACTGCTTCCAGGCCGACGGAAAAGAAGCCGCCGACCTTTGTCATGATTTTTTCGCCATCCAAACCAAAATCAGAAAGAACGGGCAGTTTTTTTTCCAGATAACGAGCCCACTCCATTCCCTGAAGTTGCTCCCGAAACTGGCCCAAGGCCCGGGGCAATTCGTTGGCCAGTTCGTTAAATTGCTCCTCCGCATGCGGCGCGACTAGCCAGCCCGCCAGTGCGCACAGAGCCAGTAAGCTCACTACCACGAGCACGAGCGACGAGATCGGTGATAAGGGAGTCCGGGTGCTGATCAGATTTGCCAAACCGCGCAAGAAGATGGCCAGCAGGATTCCCGCGAAGACAATCAGCCAGACGTGTATCGAAAACCAGATCAGCAACCACAGCACGGCTATAGCCGTCACCACGCCCGTGACCGTCAGCACACGCTTGACGAATTGGCCGTACGAAAGTGCTGGAGTTACTCGTTCTTTTTTGATGGGTTCATTAGTCATGATTCAGTATTCTTTTATTGCCGGGTCTAGAGACCTTGCGAGGGTGAACGCTGGTGGTGGCTCCTAGGAGATTCTCCCCCTCGTCCACCGACTGGGCTTGACGGGCCTGCTCCTCAATGATGCCGGCCTCGTTGGATAACCCCGCTTCGGCTTTTGTGGAGACTGTATCTAATCCTTCCGAGCGCAGCGACTCGCCGGATGATTTGAGCGAAGCAGGGTCCTTCGTTGGCTCCTGCTTCGTGTCGAGCATTGTGACGGGGACGCCGTGGGGGAATACAACTTCTCGTGCCTCGTCGGGCATGCTGATGCCGTGTTTCTGAAAGGCTCGTTTTACCAGCCGGATCACGGAAGACCGTACCTTGAGCCAGCTGTGTTCATGGCCATTGATCCAAAAGTAGATCCTTAAATTTACGGTCGCTTTGCCGAGGTCGTCTGCCAGTACCCAAGGCTCTGGCTCTTTCAAGACCGCTGGGTGATCCAGTAGCACCTTCAGGGCGACATCCTGTGCTTCATCAATAGCGTCGTCATAACCGATCCCAACGACGAAGTCCTCCCGCCGGTTTGGGGTAGCGGTAAAGTTTTGAAGTGTGCTCTTGTAAACAGCGGCGTTAGGGACTTGCACGAGATTGCCGTCGAGGGTCAGTAACACAGTGGTGCGGATATTCAACTGCCGCACATAGCCGGTGACTCCGACGATTTCGACCATATCCCCCGTTTCAAAAGGGCGCTGGATGCTCAAGAATATGCTGGCTAGGAAGTTCTCCGTGATGTCCCGAAAGGCGATGCCGACAGCCAGTCCGACCAGGCCGGTTCCACCGACGATCGTCAATGCCAGTTGAGTCAAACCGGAGACTCGTAGGACGACATAGGTGCCTGCAAGAAACACGATCACGCCCAGACCTCCCGCGAGGACGCCACGCAAAAGTTTCGCCCGGACTCGGCCGATGAGAAATTTTCGAGTGCCGCGCGCCGTTAACCATCCGGCCCCTGCCGACAAGGCCAGGATAAACAACGCGACAAGGAGGAACGGAAGGGAGCGGATAAGATCGCGCGACAGTCCCGAGAGCCCGCTTCGCGCCCCCCGAAAGTCCCAAGCGGACGGCTGGGACACTTCTATCCGGTTAGCCACGGCGACCACGTCCTGGGTATTACGAGTCAGGTCGCCAGCCCATTTCTTGATCTCATCACTTTCAGACCGGCCTTTGAGAAAAACAACGCCATCGACGACCTCGACTTGCGGCGCGACGATCCAGCCGGTGGCCTCCAAGACGCTCTGGAGACGTTTACGTATCTCCTCGTCGTGCGCGATTGGTTCCACGGCCACTTTTTCCGGCGCGAGAGAAAGCTCCTCCTCCTTGGGTATAGGTAGATTATGGGGAGCGGACGGGTCTGCCTGCGCCATCACCGATGTAGTCAGTGCACTCCACCAGAGGAAGCCTGAGAATGCCGCGCGCAAAATTCGGAGCTGGAGGTGGCTGGATTGTTTCACCAGCAAACGTAGGTGCCAGAAGCTTGACCGCAGAATACTCAAATGCAGTTTGAGTTTATCCATGGATCACCTCCGGGCCTGAAGGTAATGATCGCAGCGAGTTGCTCTTGCCTTTTGCCCGGACTTCCGTCTGCGCCGCACGAGATAGCAAAATCCGAAGGCACCGAAGTAGCTTGAGAGATAAGCCCACACGATGAAGAGCACGACGCAGCCCAGTGCGCCGTAGAGTACTTTGGATTGAGCGAAGTAGGCTACATAAACCAAGAATACTAATTGGCAAATCCAGATCATGGCCGTCGCGGCCAGTCGCCGCCGTAACGGTACGAGCTGATCATACAGCGCAAACCGGATGCTCGACGACCCGCCGTTGATTGCCAGAAGAGACAATAACTCGTGGTTAGCCTGCACGGTCTTACCGCGTGTGGCAAACTCCACTGGGCTTGCTGTACTTTTTGACTGTAGATAGATGGGCATGTCAGGAGTTACCTTAGCGACAATGTGAGGCCGTTATTTACAGCAGCATCCAGACTCGCCCTCGGGCTCGGCCCCGTCGGTCGTGGATAGGAACTTCTCCCGGCAGGGGGAGCTGCAAAAGTAGAAGGTCTTTCCAGCGCGTGAGGTGTGGAGAGCGGAGGTCTCGTTTACAGTCATACCGCAGATGGGATCTTTGGTCTCAGTTTTTGTTATATTCATGATCAAATGGTACACAGGGAATTTGGAGAACGATATAGGGTGAATACCCCACCGAGTATCAAGGTACTCGAGCGACACCCGGAAAAACGTGTGTTTCCAAACCTCAAGTCGAGCGAACGCGGCTGTGGTGCCAAGGTATCCACGGCGCTCACACAGAGGACCAGTCAAATGATGCCCGGTCACCTTTCAGGAAATGGAGGCGTTCATGAAAGAAAATATCTCAAATCTCAGCATGACCCCTATTCTATAAAAGGCGCTGGTGGTTTTTCATCGCTCCAAGGATACCCGTTTTTGTCGGCCTTGGTGCACCCGACAATCTGCGGCCACGACTAGAGTGTTGGCGTCCGCCCCATGC
>Ga0163144_10030088_pt1 | contig 10399 bp, 10 predicted proteins | sample OliLak19BULKMAT1_FD_123175 | JGI IMG/M metagenome (GOLD analysis project Ga0163144, IMG submission 123175) | Freshwater microbial mat bacterial communities from Lake Vanda, McMurdo Dry Valleys, Antarctica - Oligotrophic Lake LV.19.BULKMAT1 | ecosystem: Environmental > Aquatic > Freshwater >...
AATTGGCGAGTGGCGAGTGCCCTGGAGTTTTCGAGTGTGGCGAGGCAAGGGACATCCCAGTCCATCTCAACTTGCCTGTAAGTTACTAGCCACTGTCCCAGTGGCCCTCAGCCAAGGGACTCCCGTGATTGTCCTGGCAGATACGGAGTTTGGCACGGTTGATTTCTTATCTGCGGTGCAAAAGCGGTCGTGGCGGGCAGTAGTGGGCATGCGTTGCAACCGGAAATTGGCGGATGGGCGCACCCCTCAAGCAGCTTTATCGACAGGGACAGCGAGGACAACAAGTCGAGATCTTGGGGATCTCGTATCCCCTGACCCTTTCCTGGTTTTGGCTCAAACGAGCCGAGGGTAAACGAGAGTTACGGTTTGTGGTCTCAACTCATCCTTACTCTGGCGTTTACCTGGTGCGATTGGGGCGCAGACGATGGGCAATTGAGGGCTTTTTTAAGACCATCAAGCATCGCTTTGGACCCCATTGTTTTGGGCAATCAACCCGTCAGGGCGTTTATCGCTGGTTGATTCTGGCTTTAATTGCTTATCTGTTGGTGCATTGGATCGACCAATGGTCGTTGCCCCCGAAACTCGACTGGAAAGCTGTCAGTGATTTAGCTCTGTCCTTCTTGTTTCCCTCTATTGTTTGGTTGCAGTTGTTGAAACTGATTCAGAATCGTTCTGAAATCGCCGCCCAATTTGGTTTTGAAATTGTCCTCAAACGTCTACCGGATTGGGCTTATCGAGAATGGTGCAAGATCTGAGTTATACTTTTTTTTGTATTGATGTTCAGGAGACGAGTGTCAATTCATGGTCTAGCCAGTTTTGAAACAGTCGATCCAAAATGATTTGATGGGTCTCAGGGCTAAGTTTTGCAGAAATAAATTCTTCCACCATTAATAGTAGGTAGCTTTGTTCAGATTGGACTGGTCCAATGACCTCTCTGGTATTAGCGCCTAAGAGGATAGCGGAAATTTCTGGAGTAAAGCTCCATTGATAAAGTTTTCCTACGTAGCCACATTGCAAGCGGAGCTGTTCATCTAAATCATAAAGATGGGCTGCTTCGTAAAAGCTGATTTCGTCTTCTTCAATTTGATAGAGTAATTCTTGGGCAAGTTGAAAATAAGGTACGGCGATTTGATAGAGCAAAACTTGCTCAAATTCAAGCTGATGCTCGACAAAATATTTTTCAATCTCATGGGCAAACAACGACTCGGAAAGTTTTACAGTAAGCAAGCGATCGCTAATTCCAGCTTCCCAATCTTCTGGCGTCATTAGCTGCTCGGCTAACCAAGAAAAGGTTGCCGTTGAACTCTCCAGATGCCTTTGATGCCGCTGGCGATCGGCTTCTGCTTGAATTTCTTCTGCGGTTACGGTGAGACCTTTTGTCTTTGCCGTTTCGCTGATAATTTGTTGAGATATTACCCGTTTATGAATATCCTTTAAGATGATTTCTCGCTTTAAAAAATCAACAATGGCTTCGGGTTGAAGGGATTGAACTGGTGAACAAATCATGGCTTAAGATAATACTGCTAAGTTTGCATAGGTTAATGTAGATATACCAGAGGCATTGATTGTACTAAGAACGATCGCTTGAATTCTATTGTTGCCCGACCGAATTAAGGTTGCATCAAAACTTCCGTCTCCATTCGAGTCAAAGACTTCAAACACAATATTTTTCAAAGTTTTTCTACGATTAGCTCCATCCTTTGCTACTCGAATTACATCACCTTGGGCAGCATTAAAATCAGTAATTACATCAGCTAAGCTAACGTCAGTTACTCCTTTACTCAAGATAAACTGGTCAGCGCCGCTATCGCCAGTCAGCCAATCTTGACCCAAGTTACCGATAAGGATGTCATCACCTTCTCCGCCAGCCAGCCAGTCGTCTCCCGACCCACCTCGGAGAAAATCGTTGCCTTTGCCTCCAGTCATCCAATCATTGCCGCCTTTGCCCCACAGATAGTCATCCCCGCGATCGCCCCGCAGTTGATCGTTGTGCCGCCCGCCTCGAAGAAAATCGTTGAATCTGTCACCTCTGACAAACTTACCATCTTGATGAAAATGCTTAGAAAAACTCGCTGCACTGATTAATATAGGGGGAAGGGCGATCGCAGAAACTACTGGGCTAGCGGGACTAGAGATCAAGGAAGACGGATCAGGAGACACATCGGTAGTTGATCCTGTAGAAGGATTAGTAGAGGGATTAGTAGAAGGATTAGTAGAAGGATTAGTAGAGGGTGCTGCAACGCTAGTGCTGACTGTTGCTCCATCTGGAGAAGAAGTGGCGATCGCGCTGCCGCTACTTGATGTAGCACCGGGAGTATAAACCTCCTGACTGCTTGTGGTTTGGGAACCATCAGCATTTGTTGATGTCGCAGTCGAGCTACTCCCAGCACCTTCTGTAGAAACGAAAGAACTACTAGAGCTTTGACTATACCCTTGACTAGAGTCAAATGTGAACCAATCTGGTGTAGCCATTGCGATGCCCCTTCCTCGTTCAATTACGGTTTACAGATTAAGTAGAAGATGGTGCTGCGACGTTAGTGCTAACGGTTACTTCATCTGGAGAAGAAGTGGCGATCGCGCTGCCGCTACTTGATGTAGCACCAGGAGTATAAATCTTCTGACTGCTTGTGGTTGGAGAACCGTTAACTCCATTAGTCGAGGTGGCAGTTGCGCTACTCCCGGCACCTTCTGTAGAAACAAAAGAACTGCTAGAACTTTGACTATGCCCTTGACCAGAGCCAGATATAAACCAATTTGGTATAGCCATATGATGCCCCTCTCTCGTTCAATTATGGTTTACCACCCATAGCTCTTTATCTCAGTTGCACTAACTCGATAGGTATCTCGTCCACTAGAGGCGTAGGCACTTCCTCGCGCATAGGCGGTGCTGTAACCTAAAGCGGTTCCTTGGTACAGATTAGTTCGAGTAGTTACAGAGGTTTGAGTAACCTGACCTACTGCATTGGCATCAGCACTAGCAGCACTGAAATTGTATGAGGCGTAGGTATTAACTTGAACACTAGCAAATAATCCTCCTTGAACTTTGTTGGTTTTATTAGTGTCAATTAAAACCAGACAACTTAGGTCATCAATCACCATAACTACGTTCCTCAAGATGGGACTCAGACATTCAAGATGCCCCTGCCAATTAAAAATAGAAGATCACTGAAGGTTATTTTTTATTTAACTTCCAGTGATCTTCTTGAGCTTCAGCCCTCACTCAAATACAGTGAGTATTGATCGCTATAGCCTCAACGCTTAAGGGAAAGTTAAACCCTAGTGCTAAGAGACGTAAGCACCACTAATTAGTAGCCAGTCGCCGAAATTGATACACCACTCGAACTAGAGCTGATAGGGGTGGTATAAGAACTGGTAAATACTTGGGTAGATGTACCATAACCAACAGCATCAGCAGTCGATTGAACTGTAGCAAGGTGACCCTTGACGTAAACGCGTTGATTGAAGTACTTTTTAACGTCGAAGCGCTCTTTGAAGTAAATGTTGCTGTAATCGTAGCCCAGATTAAATCCTCCTGATAGGTCAGTGGATTCAGAAGAAACTTCGTTCAGATAGTTAAGATCAGAAATCAACATGAGCTTACTCCTTAGTTGTTGTTTAGGAATCAAAAATTGTTAGGTTGTAACTTAGTTCAAGATAGTCACAAATTTGTAATTCAACTTGAACGATTACTTTCTAAGAATAGGGGTTAGCTCTTATTTTGACTTGCCATTTTGGCAGATTTCTTGAGGTTAATTACACGGGTAAAGTTTTCACAAGAAATCGTCTACACCTTGTTATAAAGAGAACTAAGTGCAGACGACATATCTACATTGTTTGTCTATAAAACCATTACATCCATCGAGTAATCCAAGGCGGCAAGCAGAATTGACCACCACTTCCGCCTCGTACTTGATGGATCTGAGGTCGATCGCCTTCTTGTTCTAAAGGCTCTAAACAATTTAAATCCTTAATTCGGTTAGCAAAAGAGAGATTGGAATTAACTCGACGATCGCTCAATCTGTTCTCTTTGATAATGCGAGCGTACGTCCGGTAAGGAATGTAATCGATCGGGTTATAGCCAATAGAATGAAGCATTACGACGCAAGCCCAAGAATACTTGCCATCGATGATTGCCTCGATCACCTGATCCATTTGTTCAGGAGTCATGATTCTGCCAGATTGCAAAGTTGCACGATTTTTGGAGATTAAAGCTGACGTTCATAATGTTAATTTCAGGATAGAGAATAGGGGCATCTAGGGGTGAGTCATTTACAAGGAAAGACCATTTTTTTGCAGTTGCTGCAATGGCTCAAACAAAATGTCGATAATCCGTCGCTGGCGGGTGACGACCTCAGCGGTTGCAGTCTGTCCAGCTTTAAGCAAGTTCGATTTTCCACCAAGAGTAGACTGATCTAGCGCGACTTCAATACGATAACCAGATCTCAACTGCTCGTCTATTGTGGCATCAGGAGCAATGAACAAAACTTTCCCAGAAACCGTTCCATAGCGCTGGAAAGGAAAAGCATTAAACTTCATCCTAACGGGCATTCCTTCTTTAACAAAGCCTGCTTCCTGATTAGGTAAAAAAGCTGACAGAACTAGTGATGCTCCATTCGGCATAATTTCAGCAAAAGTCTCACCTGGTTTCGTCACCTCTCCAATATTATGAACCTTTAGATCAGTCACAACACCGCTCACTGGAGCATAAATAAACGTATACTTTAGCTTGGTTTTAGCTGCTTTTAACGAGTTCTCAGCCGCCGCAATTTTAGATTGCAATTGACTGATTTGGATATTTAACTGCTGCGATTTTTGCTGTGCTTCGAGTTGGCTCTGTTGTCCTTCTGCTTCAGTTTGCGCTAGTTTTGCTTGCAGTTGTGCGACTGAAGCTGAAGCTTTTTGTAAATTGCCTTGGTTTTGGGTAACGGTTTGTTGCCGTTGTCGCAAGGTTTGCTCCACCTCAAACAAGTGATCTTTAGCGATCGCCCCTTCATCAACCAACGGTTGGAGGCGGTCAAGACGACCTTGATATGCCGTCATTTCAGCTTGTATATCTGTTAGCAGTTGGCGGTAGGTATTAGAATCGGTTTTAACCTCAGCGATCGCCGCTACTTGAGACTGCATTTGTGCGGTCGAAATTGCCTGCCTCGTTTGAATTTCTAGTTGGGTTTGATTGATCAAACCCTTTGTTTGGAATAATTCCAATTGGTTTGCCTGAATGCTTTCCTCCAAGCCTACAATTTCATTGATTTGCAGCCGATGATCTAATTCAGCAAGTATTTGTCCCACCTTTACTTTCTCACCCTCTCGAACCAGCACCTTGGATACTTCGGCTTGCGCAGTGGGTTGAACTTTATAAATCTCCCCCTTCGGAATTAGTTTTCCAGGGGCAGTGCTAACTTCTTGAACCTGTCCAAACCACGCCCAAGCCCCAAAGACACAGAAAAATAAAACTCCAGCTATTCCTAAGTGCCAAGGTAAATTTGAAGACGGCTGATCGAGCACATTTTGAAGTGTCGGACTCCAATGAATATCTGAGGGACGGCGAGCAGGTGTAGGAGAGTGAACTGGAGGCGTTGGCGCAGGGGTAAAGTTTTCTGGAGTAACCCTATCTGGAGCAGCGACCCCACCACGAATTGACTTTGCTTCAGGGTCTGAAAGAGGCGCGAAGGCAGTCCGTGGTAGGGTTACGATCGCAATTTGCTTCGATGAATAATATCTACAAGAGGGCATAGAATATGTATCGGTCGAAGAACTGATTAAAGAATTATGAAAGCGCATAGCAGTATTCCTTTTGATCAGAAGTGAATAAATTTTAATTGCCGAGCTGATTTGAATATTGAATTGATGGGTCGCCAATCTCACAGATCTAGCTGCTGTTGAGCCAAATGACTATAAAGACCGTGGGAAGCAATTAATTCCGTGTGCGTTCCTTGTTCGACGAGATTGCCTCGATCGATCACTAAAATATTGTCCGCATTGCGAATAGTAGACAAACGATGAGCAATGACAAAAATGGTGCGTGCTTCTTTAGAAGATCTACCGCTAATTTGCATTAAATTGTGCTGAAATCGGCTCTCCGATTCAGTGTCCAAAGCGCTAGTCGCTTCATCTAGAATTAAAATTCGGGGATTCGCCAGCAGTGCCCGCGCGATCGCAATTCGTTGCCGTTGTCCCCCCGATAAGCAAACGCCTCGTTCTCCGACCTTAGTGCTATAGCCAAGGGGCATGTTTTGAATAAATCCATGGGCTTCGGCTAGCTTTGCGGCTTCTATTGCTTGTTCTAAAGAATATTCTGAACGGTAAAGCGTGATGTTCTCTAAAATCGTTCCTGAGAATAGAAAACATTCCTGAGGAACAACTCCAAATTGCGATCGCAAAGATTGCTGTGAAACATGACGAATATCATGTCCATCAATTAGAACCCGCCCATGATTCGGCTGATATAATCCCTCTAAAAGATTAACTAACGTGGTCTTACCAGAGCCGCTACGCCCCACAATAGCAATCATTTGACCTGCCTCAGCTTCAAAGGAAATATTTTGGAGTGTATTTCGTTCCTCGTCATCGCTGTACCGAAATGTAATATTCTCAAAGCGCACATTACCCCTTAAGTAGGGCAGCATTAATAAAGATTGTCCAGGTGCGGCTTCAGGAGCAGTTTCAAACACATCATCGAGCCGCTCGACAGAAATCAAGACATCTTGCAGTTCATCCCAGAGATTGGCTAAGGCAATAACGGGACTAATTACGTAGCCCATCATCATATTGAATGCAACAAATTGCCCGATCGTTAGCTGATCTTGAATCACCAGCGTTGCCCCATACCACAGCAATGCCGTACTGCCGATCGTATTAATTAAACCACTCATTGCTTGCAGTTTAATGCCCAGCTTTTGCCCACGAAATTGGGTATTCATCTGAAGCGTCAAATGATCTTCCCATCGCCACCGTATCTCTCGTTCTGACGCGACTGCCTTAATAGTATTGATACCTGTCATCATTTCTACCAAAACCGAGCTTTGGTTAGTTGTTTCCTTGAAAACCTCCCGTGATATCTGACGCAGCATCGGCGTTGCCGCTAGAGTCAACAGCAGAATAGGCGGAATCATTAGCAGCACCAGCATTGTCAGCCGCCAGTTATAATGGAGCATCAGCCCCAAATAAATAAACCCGGTTAGAAAGTTTAACCAAGCTAAGACAACCTGCTGAATTAAAAATCTTTGAATCTTTTGATTTTCTTGAACACGAGTCAGAATATCACCGACCCGTCGAGCCTCGAAAAATTTTAGAGGTAAAGAAAGAGTATGACTAATAAAACCACTAATTAAAGTCAGATCAAGACGATTTGATAGAAAGCTTAATAAATATTGTCGGATTAAGGATAGACCAATATTTCCCAAGTTAAATAACAATAGCCCCAAAGCAAAGACATTTAAAGTATTCAGGCTTTTCTCAACCACAACGCGATCGAGAATTACCTGAGTGAACAAAGGCGTAATTAATCCAAACACCTGAATCAGTACAGAGAAAAAGATAATTTGTGCAATCAGGGAGCGGTATGAAAGTAACGTGCCAAAATAGCGTCCAAACGATGACTTTTGAGTTTCAGATTCGGATAGTTTTGGGGTTGGTTCTAGCAGCAAGGCATAGCCTGTCCAATGCTCTTGAAAGACAGCGCGCGTGATCCGGCGACGCCCAAGCGCAGGATCTGCCAGAATAACTTGATCTCCTCTGATTTGATAGACAACAACGTAGTGCATTCCTTCCCAATGAGCAATCCAGGGATTAGTTTGCTCTGCCATTCGCACTAGATTGGCGCGCACAGGTCGCGCGTGAAAGCCAACATTTTCTGCGGCGTTGGCTAATCCTTTCAGCGATGCGCCCGATCGCCCAACATTGGCTCGCTCTCGCAGAATATGAATGGGAATAGGGCTGCCCCAATAGGAGCAAAGCATCGCTAAACAAGCTGCACCACAATCAGAAGAACTTTGTTGCTCTATCCAAGGGTAGCGCTGTAAAAAATTGGATAGATGGCGTTTTAGAGGTTTTGGAAACGCGATCGCTTCCCGTTCCGACGGAGCAGCAGCTTCTAAATGAGAAGGGACTTTCTGTTTATGTAAATAGTGGTGCAATTGAGGCGATCGCGCCACACTCAATTTGCCAAGCGGCTTAAATACAGGTTGAGGAACCTCAGCACCTGTATTTAATACCGACGTATTTAAAGTAGGAATAATCGCATTGGCAGCTTGCCATTGGTTACAAGATAAGGCGTAAACTCGTAAGTCAGTTTGAGCAATCCAATTAGGTAGTGTGGCTTCTGGATAGCCCCAACTGATAGCAGGAGAATAGCCTGTAGCAGGAGACCCTTCAGAACTGGAGGAATGAGCGTCATCTGCTGCCTGAAGAATTGTGCCCTGCCGCAGCCAAAAGTGACCTGTATCCGCCGACGTCGCTTCAGTTAAAGATTCACCCGCAGCTATTCGTTGTTCTATTAATAGTGACGTAAATTGTTCGAGCTGACGACTTGAACAAGACTCTAACGAGGTTGCTGTCTTGAAAAAGATTATCTGTTCTCGCTGGAGCACTGCTGGCTGTAAATGCGATCGCAGCAGTGGAAATTTTTCTAATAAGGGTGCTAGTTGACTTGCCGCAAGCCGAGCAATTTGAACGCTTCCAACAGCAATTGCCCAGTAGGTCAGAGGCGTAGGAGTAAATAAATGATCTGCTCCAAACCCACTATCTACGTCTAATAACATTGCTGTTACTGACCGAGGGTGATGATCTCCTTGGCAAAGCAATCGCACCTGCCCCTGACAGATTAAATAGAAATCTGAAACGATATTATTCGAATCTTCTAGTAGTGGCACCAGAATCTCGTCTCCTAATTGAAAGTAACTGATTTCAAATGCTTGAATAATTTGCGGAATAGCAGTTGCATCAACCTGGCTGGCTGTTAGCAGTTGGGCGATCGCCAACGGCTTTTCCAAGGATTCTGAAGGTCGGAGGATAGAATTCAAGCCTCGTACCTTAAAATTATGGTTCATGACCAAACCTCATTAGTTTTAAAACCTTAAAATTAACTCAGCTTTCACATCTCCGGTTTTACCTAAAAATGCACGCAGCAGCATTCCCTCTTACAGAGAAAACGGAATACTAAATTAGTTTTCCAAATCAAAGGCTTAGAACAAAAAAATCAAGGGGGTTACCAGGGTTGTGACCTAATAGGAAGAATAACTAATGAACTCACACACTAAACTTCTGTGATTAGCAATGCTTAAAGTCAATGACTCTGCGCTGCTATTCGAAACCATCGACCTATGCAAACCTTTCAAGATTTAAGGAATCAATGAAGATAAAAAGTTTGACAAACCTTAATCATTCTTGAAATGTCTGAAAATCGACAAACTAACGCATTTTCGTTACCAAAATGCCGATCGCATGGAATTAAAATGTGCCGAATAGGAGTAGATACCATTGTAGAAACCTCATTTGACGCAATGATCGCTGATGGTTCTAAAATTACCAATGAGTTAGACCAAGTGAATTCAACTTAATCTCTGAGCTAGCCTAAAGTTTTTGTAAGATTGAGATCGATTGTGCAAGATCGATCTGCAACATTGGTCACATAATATCAGACATCAAGATAAAATCTAGTGGTCCTACACACACCTAGTAGGATAAAAATTAAGGTGTTATTGTGAACACCCATTAACACTAGGATATTCTTTAATCAAGCCTTTAATTCTTCATCCTTTACCAGGAAGGGATTGACGATCTTTCATCTAATTTTCATTTATCTATCAAAAGATCGGACAAAGCAGGAATTTCAAAGTAGAAGTTTTTAGCTAATTCATCAAGTCTTTACAGAAAACCGAAGAAATTCATGATTCCTTTACGAGAAGCTCGACTGTATTAAGATGATTGTAATATGCAGTACTCAGTACTATTATCACCTGTAACTCAGTTAATTGGTATACAAAAATTAGCTGAACCTTTACATAACTTTATCTTCTTACTTGAAAATCAGACAGGAATTGAGAGGATAAGAATTCCCAGAACATTTTTCACGGCTTCTTTATGGAGAAGCAGAAGAGTTTATAGTCTTCTCACGAAAAGTCCGACTAATTTACATTAATTTAAGGTTTAACGTTTAGTACTTCTCAACAATTCTCAGCAATTGGGGCTAGTAGACCTCGGCGCAAGTACAGCCACCATTATCGCGTTTAAGGTGCAGACCAGGGGCTTAAGCCCCTGGTTCATCGGTAGGTGAACCTATGCCAGAGACTACTAGATGAATTGCTGAGATTTTAATACCTAGTTTTTACAGCAGGAAATGTAATGGTAGAAACAATGAGATATTTAGGCAACGCTACAAGCTCAAAGCAAACCTCACTAC
>Ga0163144_10030091_pt1 | contig 10398 bp, 6 predicted proteins | sample OliLak19BULKMAT1_FD_123175 | JGI IMG/M metagenome (GOLD analysis project Ga0163144, IMG submission 123175) | Freshwater microbial mat bacterial communities from Lake Vanda, McMurdo Dry Valleys, Antarctica - Oligotrophic Lake LV.19.BULKMAT1 | ecosystem: Environmental > Aquatic > Freshwater > Lake...
GCGGGTTGGAGCGCCCGCCGGGCCGGATGGTGGACAGGAACTCGGCCAGGGCGGCCCGATTGGCGGGGTTGGCCGGCAGCAGGCGTGGCGCCTGGCCCGTCGGGCTGAGCGCGAGGTAGCCCGGGTCGGAGGCGCCGGCGGCTGGGGCGTCCTGCGGGTCGCGGAACAGGACGACCTGGAAGAACTGGGAGGGGTCGAGGCGCGAGATGGAGCGCAGAAGTTCCTCGAGCACGAACTGGAGCGAGGAGGTCATGGGGCCCGAGACATCGACGACGTAGACGATCCGGCGGACGCGATCGGCCCGCAGGCCGGCGAACGCGGCGCCCGGCGGCACGGCCCGACGCGAGTCCAGGCGCGGACGGGCCATGATGGCGGGCGGGGCCGCGATGATCGGCGCCTGCACGATGGGGGGTACGCTGAGGTCGGTGGCGGCGGCGGGCGTGGTGACGACTGAGGGGGCCAGGGCTTCGAAGGCCTCGGTCGGGGATTGCTGAGGCGCGGGGGGGGCGGGGACGGGGGCCGGGTTGTCGAGGGTCAAGACGATGTCGGTGCCGGGGTCGTCGGACTGGGCGAGCTGGACGGCGGTGATGGAGACGGCGGCGACGAGGACCAGGAGGCCCAGATGGATAAGCAGGCTGACGCCGGGGGGAAGCAGGAAGGAGAGGAGGCGGGCGCGGTCCATCGCGGGGGAGTCTATGGGAGCGGGTTTCTGGGAACGCGAAGGGGAGGCAGGGGAACCAACGCGGAGCGGGCGGAGAGGGATGCGGAGGGCGCGCAGTTCGGAGGGGGACGCAGAGGGGGAGGTGGGGTTGAGCGTGGGGTGGTTGAGAGCGGGGTGTCGGCCAAGGCGGCGGTGAGTCGATTGAGGAGGCGTGCGAGTCGAGTTGGCGGTGGGTCGATCCGGCGTTGGTCGGGGTGAGGACGCCCCGGCTCGCTGGTGTTGGGGGCGATGGAGGGTTGCGATGAAGGCGATTCTTCTGGCGATCGGGGCGGGGGTGTGCTGGGGCGTCGGCGAGGTCGCCACCCGCAGCGTGCTGCACTCGGGCAAGGTGGGGCCGATCACGGCCATCGCGGTTCGATCCACGGTCGCGCTGCCGTTGCTGTGGGTCGCGTACGCGGTGGCGATGTACGGCATCAAGGCGCAAACCGAGCCGGCCAACTGGATGCGGGCGGGCGGGCCGGCCCTGGCGAAACTGATCCTGGGCTCGGGCGTGGTGGCGGGGGCGGTGGCGATGATCCTGTTCTACTGGGCGCTGAGCCTCGGGGAGATCTCCCGGATCAAGCCGATCGCGTTCGCGGTGGCGCCGGCGGTGGGGGCGCTCCTGGGGTGGCTGGTGCTGGGGGAGGCGATGACGGTGAAGAAGGGGCTGGGGGTCATGACAATTCTGGCGGGCGTGGTGATCCTGACGGGCAAGTAGGCCAAGTGATGGAGTGCCGAAGCGGGACGGATTCGGCGTGAGGTTCGCGCTCGTGCTCGCAGGTGGTCGCCGCGCGGAGGACGAAGCGGGCGGCGCGAGCACCGGGGGCGCGATCACGCGCCCGCATAGGCCTGGCGGAGCGCGGCCAGGTCGAGCTTGCCCATCGAATGCATCGCGAGCATGACGCGCTGCGAGGCGGGAGTCGTCTGATCGCCGATCCAGGCGAGCAGTTCATCGGGGAAGACCTGCCAGGACAGGCCGAACTTGTCCTTGAGCCACCCGCACTGGCCGGGGTGCCCTTCGCCGGCAAGCAGCGCGTTCCAGTAGCGGTCGATGTCCGCCTGGTCGCGGCAGGGGATCTGGAACGACACGGCCTCGCTGAACGTGAACTGCGGGCCGCCGTTGAGGCCGATGAAGGGCTGGCCGCCCAGCTCGAAGCCCACGGTGAGGACTGAGCCGGGCGTCCGGCCATGCTGCTCGCGGCCGGCCTGGGCGTATCGGGTGATGGTGGTGATGCGGGAGTCGGGGAAGACCGAGCAGTAGAACCGGGCGGCATCCTGGGCCGGGCCGTTGAACCACAGGCAGGGGGTGATGCGGGGGGTGGGCATGGGGTTGCGCTCGGTCTGTGTGTCGCCGCGCTCGCTTGCGCATCGCGTTCGCAGGGGGGAGGTCGATCTACCCCCCGATGATGTTTGCCCCGCAGTCCACATAAATGTTCTCACCCGTGACCGCCGTCGAGAGGTCGGACGCGAGGTACACGGCGGTGTTGCCCACTTCCGCGCCCTCGACGTTCCGGCGGAGCGGGGCGTGCTCCAGGTTCCGCTCGCCGATCTCCTCGGCCCCCGAGACCGCCTGCACCGCCAGCGTCCGCAGGTAGCCGCCCGAGATGGTGTTGACGCGGATGTTCTCCGGGCCAAGTTCCGCGGCCAGGTAGCGGGCCGTACACTCCAAGGCGGCCTTGGCGACCCCCATCACGTTGTACCCCCGCACCACCTTCTCCGATCCGTAGTACGACATCGCCATGATCGAGCCGCCGCCCTTCCCGCCGGGGCCGGCCCGGGCCATCAGCGGGCGGGCCCGGCTGGCCATCGCCGCGAGCGTGTACGCCGAGATGTCGATCGCCTGCATGAACGCGGCCCGCGGCGTCGCGGCGAACTTTCCGGGCTGCAGCCAGTCGCGGTCGGCGTACGCGATCGAGTGAACCAGGAAGTCCATCCGTTCGAACGACTGGGCGTAGGCCGCGAACACGTCGTCCAGGTCGCCGTCGCTGGCCGCGTCCAGCGGACGCATCCAAGGGTTCGCGATACCGATGGACTCGACGGCCTTGCCGGTGCGGCGTTCGTTTTTCTGGCCGGGGAGGTGCGTGAAGGCGCAGCGGGCGCCGTGGTCGGTCATCGCCTTGGCGATGTGCCAGGCGTAGGAGCGGTCATTGGCGATCCCGACGATGAGGCCGGTCTTTCCGGCGAGCAGTGCCATAGGAAACTCCCGCAAAGGCCGATGCTAGGCCAGGGGCGCGGTGGGCTTGCGGGGCGCGGAACGGCAAGCCAGAGGGGTCGCGGGCCCGCGGCGCGGCCTCGGCTCTGGCAACAGGCGTTGGCGGCTGGGCAGCCAGAATCGGCCAGCCCACAGGATCACTGCAGCCGCACCGCCACGCTGAACTGCGTCTGCATGCTGGCGACGAAGCCCGAGGGCACGTCCACACGGGTGAAGTTGGCGAAGGTGCCGGTGACGGTGAACGCGCCGCTCAGCAGGATGGTGGCGCTGTGGTTGCTGAAGAAGCCGGTGCCGACCCACTTGACGGTCACGTCGCCGCCGATGTGGACGGTGCGGGTGGCGGTGATATCGCCGTGGGCCGCCAGGGCGATCTCGGTGAGGTAGGTTCCGGTGGTGCTGACGGCGCCCACGACGTTGACGCTGCCGTCCTTGCGCACGTCGAGCGTGCCGGTGTTCAGGAACGAGCCCTGGACGCCGCTCAGGTCGAGGTTGAGCGAGAGGGTGCCGGCCTCGACGCGGATGAGGCCTGGGTTGGCGAAGTCTCGCGTGCCGCCTGAGGCGCCGTGGAGTTGCAGCGTTCCGTTCTTGATGATGATGCGTCCGCTGGCGCGCTGGTCGAGGGGCGCCTCGATGACGCGCAGGCCGAACAGGTCGCCCTCCATCTGGATGGTGCCCTTGTTGACGATCGTGCCGGGGCCGCTCACGCCCGGGCCGAAGCCGCTGAGGCGGAGCAGCCCGCGGTTCTCCTTGAGGGCGATCATGGCGGGCAGGGCGGCCTGGTCGAAGAGTTCGACCTTGGCGTTGACACCGATCCGCTCCAGCGGCTGGGGCAGATTGAGCCTTGCGAAGTTCCGCACCTGCCAGGTTCCCGCGGTCAGGACGGTGTCCTGGGCCAGCGGCACCTCTTCGAGCTGCGCGACCGCGGTCGCCAGGTTCAGCACTCCCTGCTCGACGTTGACCACGCCCGTGCTGTCGAGCAGGCCCGTGATGCTCGTGGTACCGACGCCACTCGCCGAATTTCGGCGGACCAGAAGCCCCAGGTTGACCACGGACCCGGCGAGCGGCCCGCCGCCGACGGTTGGGCCTCGCAGGATCAGGATACCCTCCGGCTCATTCCGCAGCGACGCGCCGACGCCGATGCCCAGCGTGCCCGCCTGGTGGGTCAGTGTGCCGTGGTTGGTCATCACATACCCGAGGCTGATCGTCATCGCGCCCGTCTCGAACGTGGGCAGGCCGACCTCGATCGTCGAGCCCTCGGTGATGACGGTGTCCAGGGCGAAGACCGCCGTGACCGTCACCACCGAGCCGTCGAGAGTCAGAAGCGGAGACGCCTGAAGGCCCGTGTCGCTGACGATGGTGTCGCGGAGGTGCACGTCGCCCTCGAACGTGGTGGGCGCCAGGATCGCCAGGAAGGCCAGGTTGGCCTCGAACCCGCCCCGGATGACCGCGTTGGCGCCGGTGAAGTTGACGCGGACCTCCGACGCGGACGCCGGACCCTCGATCTCGAGATTGGCCGCGAACAGGGCATCGCCCTCGAAAGTCTGCTCGCCGCCCTCGAACAGGACGGTGCCGGGCCCCGTGTACTCGATGCCCGCCGCGTGCGTTGCGGGGGCGTTGAAGATGAGTTGGGCCACGCCGTCGAGCACGGCGATCCGCCCGCCCATCGCGGCCGGCGGGCTGTGGGCGTCGTCGCCGATCTCGACCGCGCCGCGCAGGATGTAGAAGCGATCGGTGCTGGTGAACGCGGCGTCGATGGAGGTGACCTCGGACGCGCCCCCGCCGCGGCGCAGCAGCCCGTTGTTGACCACCTCGCCCGTGCCGGTGATCGCCAGGGGCGAGGCGAAGTCCATCGCCTTGCCCGCGCGGTTGGTGATCGAGCCGTCGGACGCCAGCAGGACCTCGCCGCCCTTCCACGCCAAGCGGCCGGCGTTGTCGATGGCCCCGCTGAGCGCGACCGACCCGGTTCCCGGGAAGGTGCCGCTGCCGATGTTGAGCAGCCCGCCCGGGTTCACGCGCACGGGGTTGTTGCTGTTCCAGTCGCCCGTGGCCCAGTTGACCACGCCATTGATGCGCAGGTCCGATTGCTGGCCCAGGTCGAACGCGCCGATGACCGAGAGCGCGTTGCCGGAGTTGACAATGAGCGTCTCGGTGAGCGTGAGCGAGTTGACCCGCATGTTGGGCGTGTCGCCGATGATCGTTCGCTGGACGTTGTTGACCGAGATCGTGACGTCGTCGACCTGGCGGGGGACGAAGTCCAGGCTCCAGTTGAGCGGGTTGGACCACAGGGCGTTGCCGCCCCCGCCGTCCCAGGTCAGGGGCGTGAGCAGGGCGCGGGATTCGAGTGGCTGCAGCGCGATCGGCTCGGGCTCTTGGCCGCGACCCGGACGACAGGACGGTTGACGACCCATGCTTGGACCTCCGCGAACTCCCCGGCGGATTGTTGCACGAAGAGGGCGCGGGGCGAGGCGTGGCGTAGAGGGCGTGACCCACCTGAACGCTCGGCCTCTGGCGGGTGTCGCGACCCGCGAACCTGAGACTGCGCGCGCTGGCGCCCTCGGCTGTGAAACGCCAAGGCCCGGATCGATTGCGCGATCCGGGCCTTGGCCTGAGCCTGAGGACCCGACAAAGAGTTCGTTGGCTCAGCCGACGAGGCGGACCACGGCCCCGGTCGCGCCGTAGAGAACCGTCGTCGACATTCCGACCGGCAGCCCGGTCGCCGTCACGTTGGCGAACGTGCCCGTGCGGCCGCCCGCCGACAGGATCGTGCGGTTCTGGCCCGCGACGAAGCCCGAGCCCGTGAAGATCGACCGCAGCGTGCCGCCCAGGGCCAGGTTGCCGCTGACGGTGACGCGCCCGAAGCTGGCCGACGAGATGCTGGTCTGGACCAGGCCCGTGGTCACCATGCCGCCCAGGGCGTCCAGGCGGGCCGTGCTTCCCAGCAGCAGCGACCCGGAGTTGACGAACGGCCCGCTCGCGCCCTGCACGTCGAGCGTCAGCACGCCGGAGGTCACGCTGATGGTGCCCGCGTTGGACACGCCGCCCGTGATGCGGCTTCCGGTGGTGTTGATCCGCCCGGACGCGAGCACGCTCACGTCGGTGCCCACGTTCGACCCGGTCAGGGCCAGCGTGCCGGTGACGATCATGGACGAGCCTTCCACGTCGGTCGAGTTGAACGCCACGTTGCCGCCGATCGTGAGCGCTCCTTCCAGGAACAGCGTCGTGTCGTTGAAGGTGGGGTCGCCGCGGAACCGCGCCCCGCCCTGGCTGATCGACACATCGGAGGTGGAGCCAAACACGGCGTTGCCCAGGTAGATGTCGCCGCGGAAGATGTGGGTGGAGGTCGAGAACACGAACGCCGCGCTGTTCAGGTAGTCCGCGTCGCGATGGAACGTGGGGGCCCGCATGAGGAAGGTCGAGCCGGTGGCGACGCCCGAGAGCGTGCCGAAGTTGATCATCGAGGGCTGGTTGGCGTCGGCGCCGCCAAAGGCCAGCGTGCCGCGGAGGATACGGACGCGGTCGTCGTTGTTGAAGTCGGCGTCGATGGTGGTCGTGCTGGTGGCCAGCCCGCCGCGGCGGAGCAGCCCGAAGTTCTCGAAGCGTCCCGACCCGCTGATGGACATGGGGGAGGACATGTCCATGGCCTTGGTGGCGGCGTTGGTGAGTGAGCCGGTGGAGGTGAGTTCGAGCGTCCCGCCGCGCCACGCCAGATACCCCCGATTCAGCAAGTCCGAAGCCAGCGTCACCACGCCCTGCGTGGGTGCGGACGTGCGTCCGATATTCAGCTTGCCCCCCGGGTTCACCGTGGGCTCCGAGCCCGCGTTCCACGTCCCGGCGGCCCAGTTGAGCAGCCCGTTGATCTTGAGTTCGGCATCGGCACCAAGGTTGATCTCTCCGGGGCTGCTGAGCGTGACGCCCCGGTTGATGATGAGGCGTTCATTCAGCGTGAGCGACCTGACGGTGACGGGTCCGGCATCGAGGACGACGCTCAGGCTGGCCGTGGGGTTGTTGATGACCACGTCGCTGGTGCTGCTGGGTATCGCGCCGCCCGACCAGTTGGCCGGGTTGCTCCACAGGTTGCTGCCGCCCAGACCGGTCCACGCGACCGCGGTGAGCACCTCGCGGCGCTCGAGCGGCTCGAGAACCCCGGGACCAAACGCCGATCCAGCCCGCGAGCGCAGCGTACGATTCGTCGACATCATGGTCTCCCTTCCAGGCCGATCAATACCCGCCGACCCGTTCGGGTCGATTGGTCACACGGCGTCCGCTCGGACCGGACGGCGCACCGCCTCTCGGGCGCGCTCGTCCATCCTGAGAGTGTAATGTGAGACACCGGGTGGCTCTACCGGTGAATCGCGGATTTTGTGGAGTTAATTCGTTGTAGAGGGGAAAGTTGCCCACACTCCCGGGGCCCTCAGCACGGGGGCGGCGCTGAGGCCGTCGCACGAACGAAGTTGCCGGCCAAGAGCGATCGGGGGGGGACCGGAAGCGCGGTTTCGTATCATGGGGGAGCCATGGCGATTGAGCGGTTTTTTCTGGGGTGGGAGCGACCCGCAGTGGAGGGGGCGGCGCTGTGGTTGATTGGGCGTGGTGGGCTGGATTTGTCGGGGTTTTTGGTGGTGGTGCCGGGGGCGCGAGCCGGGCGGGTGTTGAGGGGCGCGCTGGTCGAGGGGGTGCGTGGGCGGGTGGGGGGCTTGAGTCCGCCGGTGGTGGTGACGCCTGGGGAGGTGGGGGCGGCGTTGTTCCGGCATGAGACGGCGCCGGCGGGTGAGGTGAGTCGTCGGGTGGCGTGGATGGCGGCGCTTGGGCGGGCGGAGGGGGCGATGGGGGAGTTGTTGAGGCATCCGCCGGGGGGCGGGGATGTGGCGGGGCTGTCGCGGGTGGCGGGGTTGCTGGAGCGGCTTTCGAGTCAGGTGGCGGGGACGGGGCGGAGGATGAGCGAAGTGGCGGAGGTGGGGCGGGAGTTGGCGGAGTTTGCGGACGAGGAGCGGTGGGAGGCGGCGGGGCGTGTGCAGGGGGAGTATGAGGCGGTGCTGGCGGAGCGTGGGCTGCATGATGCGGAGATTGGGTTTGCGGATGCGGTGCGGGGGCGTGGGGGGTCCGAGTTGGACGGGGCGGTGGCGCGGGGCTGGAAGATAGTTTTGATTGGGGTATCGGAGTTGGCGCCGGTGGTGCGGGCGGGGCTGGAGGGGATGGCGCGGGGGCGGTGGGGTGTGGAGTGTGAGGTGGCGGCTTTGGTTATGGCGGAAGAGACGGATGCCGGGAAGTTTGATGAGTTTGGGTGCGTGAGGCCGGAGGCGTGGGGCGAGGCGGCGGCGGTGGCGGATGGGTTGGAGTCGGGGCAGGTGGTATTTGCCGATGGGCCTGGGGACCAGGCGCGGGAGGCGCTGGGGGTGATTGCGGGGTTGGGGGGGAGGTACAGCGCGGAGCAGATTGTGGTGGGGGTGGCGGATGAGGAGGTGATGGCCGCGCTGGAGACGGCGGGGAGGCGGGTGGAGGCGCGGGTGGGGGATGGGGAGGTGAGGAGGGGCGGGGTCCGGTTCCGGGCGGCGAGCGGTCGGCGGCTGAGCGAGGCTGGGCCGGCGTTGCTGGTGAGGGCGGTGGGGGAGTATGTGAGTTCGGGTTCGTATGCGGCGCTGGCGGGGTTGGTGCGGCATCCGGACGTGGAGAGGTGGTTGGTGCAGCGCAAGGGGGGAGAGCGCCGGAGCGACGGTGCGACGAAGGGGGGACTTGGGCGTGAGACGTGGCTGGGATCGCTGGATGGGTGGGCGGGGGAGAGGTTGCCGGAGCGGGCGGGGGATGTGTTTGAGGGTGATGGTGCGCCGCGCGCGGGGGCGCGCGGGGGGCCTGTGAATGAGGGGGTGGTTCGGTGGCTGGTGGAGTTGGTGGGGGAGATGGCGGGTGGGTTGATGGGGGGTGGGGTGCGGGCGGTGGGGGAGTGGGGCGGTGAGATCGTGACGTTGCTGGCGCGGGTGTATTCGGGGCGGGAGATGGAGGTTGGGCGGGCGGGGCAGCGGGAGATGGTCGAAGCGTGTGATCGGTTGCGGGAGGGGGCGATGGAGCTCCGGGGGGCAGTGGGGTTGGAGTGCGGTGCGGGGGAGGCGATCGCGACGCTGCTGGAGGTGGTTGGGGATCAGGCGCTGGCGACGGGGGCGGCGCGGGAGGCGATCGAAAGCCTCGGTTGGTTGGAGCTCGCGCTGGATCCTGCGCCGGTGGCGGTGGTGACGGGGTTCAACGAGGGGTTCGTGCCTCGAGCGGCAGGGGTGGAGCCGATGATGCCGGAGGTGTTGAGGGGGGCGCTGGGGCTGCCGACATCGAGGTCGAGTGCGGCGCGGGATGCGTATTTGCTGTGGGCGCTTCTGAGGTCGAAGCAGCGGGTGACGCTGATCGCGGGGAGGCGGACGGGCAAGGGGGACCCGTTGCTGCCGAGCAGGCTGTTGTTCCAGGGGGATGTGGAGCGGGCGGCGGGGCGGCTGGCGGAGTTCACGGGATTGGAGCGGGCGGGGGAGCGTGTGCGTGCGCGGGAGTGGGTGCGGGGGGCGGCGGCGGGGGGTGTGGAGGCGATGCCGGTGGCGGGCGGGTTGGCGCCGGAGAGTCTGTCGGTGACGGCGTTCGGGGCGTATCTGAGGTCGCCTTATGAGTTTTATCTAAGTTCGGTGTTGAGTGCGCGGGGCGTGGAGGAGCCGGGGGAGGAGATGGATGGAAGGTTGTTCGGGAATCTGATCCATGAGACGATGGCGGGGTTCGCGGCGACGGATGCGGGCAGGAGCGATGATGGGGCACGGGTGCGGCAGGCGATGGGGGATGAGCTGTCGGCGGTGGCGCGGCGGCGGTTTGGCGGGGTGCCGCGGCTGAGCGTGGAGTTGCAGGTGGAGGTGGCGCGGCGGAGGCTGGAGATTCTGGCGGGGCATCAGGCGAGTCGCGCGGGGGAGGGGTGGCGGATCGAGCGGGCGGAGTGGCGGGTTGACGCGGGGGCGGTGTGGCTGGAGGTGGATGGGCGGCAGATGGGCGTGCATGGGACGATCGATCGGATTGATCGGCATGAAGATGGGCGGTGGGCGGTGTGGGACTACAAGACGGGGGAGAACCAGGGGACGCCGGAGCAGACACATCGGGCGGGGCGGAAGGGTGAGCGGCGGTGGGTGGATCTGCAGTTGCCGTTGTATCGGGTGCTGGTGCGGGCGATGGGGGAGGAGGCGCGGGGGGCGGTGGAGGCGGGGCGATGCGTGGTGGGGTATGTGATGGTGGGGGCGGCGGAGGAGGGGATCGGGTTTGCGGAGTCGGGGTGGGATGAGGCCGCGCTGGGCCAGGCGGAGGAGGTGGCGCGGGGCGTGGTGCGGGATGTGTGGGGGGGGCGGTGGCGGGGGGAGGGTGATCCGTCGGAGGATCGGGTGGTGCGGGCGTTGTGCCGGGGAGGGGGGCGATGACGGGGGCGCGTGGGGATCGGTATGAGCTCGTGGATGCGTCGGCGGGGACGGGCAAGACGTAC
>Ga0163144_10030092_pt1 | contig 10397 bp, 5 predicted proteins | sample OliLak19BULKMAT1_FD_123175 | JGI IMG/M metagenome (GOLD analysis project Ga0163144, IMG submission 123175) | Freshwater microbial mat bacterial communities from Lake Vanda, McMurdo Dry Valleys, Antarctica - Oligotrophic Lake LV.19.BULKMAT1 | ecosystem: Environmental > Aquatic > Freshwater > Lake...
TCAGTTTTTTCTGTTGCGGAAATTACCTGTACTCCACTCTCTTTTAAATAATGTACAACCGAAGATAAATCAGCCACCTTACAAACCGGAATTTTATTCAACGCACCGGCAGATGTTTTAATTGCATCATCCGTAACAGAAACACTGTCTTTATTTGGAATCACGATAGCGTGAACGCCAGTACATTCAGCCGTTCTGGCAATCGCACCAAAATTTCTAACATCTGTTAATCGGTCAAGAATTAAAATATAAGGAATGTCACCTTTTTCAAAAAGACGCGTGATAATGGGTTCAATTTCTTGGTAATGAATCGGTGCAACTTGTGCCACAACGCCTTGATGATTTTTTTGCGTCATCCGATCCAATTTATAAATCGGAACAAATTGTAAAGAGTATTTTTTATTTGCGAGTTCCTCTTTCAATTCCTTGAAAAGTTCCTTCTGCATTCCTCGCTGAATAAAAATTTTGTTGATTGGTCGATCAGCACGCACGGCCTCAATTACTGCACGCACACCGTAAATAATATCTTTCTCATCTTCACGGTCACGATCACGATATCCACCTCCTGTATATTTTTTATCGCCTTGCTTCCACGATTTATAGTCACGACGATCACCGTCAAATTTTTTCTCTTCTTGATCCATGGGGCAAAGGTAGTTAAAATGGGGAAATGAAGGATTAGCGATGAGCCACTAGCCATGAGGCACTAATCATAAGGCAATTGAGAGTTGCCCACTCGTTCTTAACGGTGATTAGAATCAAAAACTTATGTAACTAAAACTTTTTTGTATACGAACATGAAGACCTATTTTTATATTCTGAAAAAGAACCAGAAGTTAAGAACATAATTCAAAAAAATATGGAAACAAATTGGATCATCTTTATTATTGTTTTGATTTGCACAATTATTTTGCTCTGGTTCGTTTTCGTGCAAAATAAAAAAGACAAAAAGAGTCTGACAAAAACACTAAATGACGATTATAAACCGTCAATAAAAAATTCGGAGTCGAATGATGATGTTCAGCAGTGAATCACCCACGAGCGCAAATGCCGATCAAACAATTTCATGAACATTCCAAAAAAAATCGATGTGAGAATAATACAACAAATCATTCGATGCTTGTAACAACCACTTGCCGTTAAGATGCGACCTTTGCACCAAGATTTATAAATAACAATCTAACTCTTTGTTGAGCGGTGTGAAATTAAAAAAGTCATTACCCTCAACAGAGTTTTAACTCCTCAAAAAAAATGAAAAAGCTTTTAAAAAAGAATTCTATTATTTTAAATACGCTGGCTATCGCTTTATCGTTTGGTGTAATGGCTTGCGGAACAACAGAAATATATTCAAAAGACAATTCAGAAGAATTGAATGACGAAAAATTTGATAGTCGAAAGGATCAGAAAGATGCACAGTTTTTAGTAAATGCTGCTGAAATTTACATGGAAGAAATTGGTCTTGCAAAATTAGCACAACAAAAAGGCACAACAAGTCCTATTAAAGAACTTGGAAGAACAGTTGAACTTAATCATCAAAATTCGTTGGATGAATTAACGAAACTTGCAAAAAGAAAAGAAGTTACAATTCCAAATACAATTACCGATCAAGGTGATGAATCATACAGATTATTAAATGAGAAAACAGGTGATGAGTTTGACGAGACCTATGCAAATTTAATGGTTGAAAAACACGAAGCTGCTATTGCTATTTTTGAAAAAGCTGCAGACAAATCAAAAGATAACCAAATTCACTCTTGGGCAAATGATATGCTTGTTGTGTTACGCACATGTTTAGCGGAGGCTAAATTATGCGCTGCAGAATTCGAGAGAGAATAAAACCAATTCAACTTTAGGATGCGCCTTCATTGTATTATGTTGGATAAGTTTGATTTTTTAATTTGATATTTTGAATTTTTTTATCGACCTTAGCTTTAGCAAAAGTTTAGCATTCTGAATTTTTTTATCGACCACAGCTTTAGCGAAGGTTGAAATAGTTCAAACTAACGTTTTGTTCTCAACTTAAAATTAGATTGCCTTGCCACATTTCCATCAAAACTACATTTCTCACCTCGAAGATATTTTTCGGCATCTTCAATGTTGACGAAAAAGAATTCTTCGCCGAGTTCCGTGTAAATTCTATTCTGGTTAAACTTGTCTCTAACGGGGCCCTTGAGTCCAGAAAATAATAACTGGACATTTCGTTTTTTGTAAAATATTTTCAATTTTCTAATCATGTAGATGGCAGTAGAATCGATGGAATTAATTCCGCTGGCGTCTACTATGATTGCCTTCAATTTGGCAGGACCGTGGGTTGACCCAACTGTTCGATTTTTTTCATATTCCAATAATTTATTGCGGAAATAATCGGCGTTGCCGTAAAACAATCCCGCGTCAAAACGAATAATCATGACTTCTGGATTCAATTCAACATCTTCAAATCGTTCTACATTTCGGTACAAATTTGTTCCGGGAATTTTTCCGACAACGGCCATGTGAGGATTTGAAACTGCATAAATTAAAACGACCAACGATAAAATCACTCCGATAAAAATTCCTTGCTGAATTCCAACAGTAGCAGTTGCTACAAAGGTGATGATGCACATGGAAAAATCAATTTTATCGGTTCGCCACCAAGTTTTTATCGACTTAATATCAATTAAACCGACAACAGCTACAATAATAATTACGGCTAACAAAACTTTTGGCAAAAAATAAAAAAGATCTGTCATAAAAAGTAAGGCAGCAAGAATTACCAGCGCACTTATTAAGCCTGCAAATGGTGTCTTTGCTCCAGCCTCATTATTCACCGCTGTTCTTGAAAAACCACCGGTTACTGGATAAGATGAAAACAACGAACCAATAATATTACTTGAACCTAATGCAATTAATTCTTTGTTGGCATTGATTCTTGACAATCCTTTTTTTTCTTCGATGGCTTTTGCAACGGTAATAGCCTCCATAAAAGCAATCAGCGATAAGGCAAAAGCAGCAGGTAAAAGCGCCAAAAAATCTTGTTGAGAAAAATAAGGGAGATGAAAATCAGGCAAACCTGAAGGAACATCTTTTACTATTCCAATTCCCAATTTGTCAAGACCAAAAAAAGCGACCGTTAAAGTTCCCAAAAAGACAAGTACTAAACTAGCTGGAAATTTTTTCCATACCATTTTTAAACTGATGATGAACGCAATTCCAATTAAACCAAAAATAAAAGTAGCCACATGAAAATCGCCTATCATTTGAACCAAATCGCGCACCAATAAATGCAATTGATTATTTTTCGGCAAATCAATTCCCATCAAATAACCAAGTTGATTACACGCAATGATTAACGCCGCCGCACTTGTAAAACCAACAATAACAGGTTTGGATAAAAAATTAACAAGAAAACCCAAACGCACCAAACCAAAAATAAGTTGGAGCACACCAATCATCAATGCGAGCAAAATTGCCAACTCAATGTAACGAACTGTTCCATTTAAAGCCATTACTGAAACCGTTGCTGCTACAAAAAGAGAATCCATAGCAACCGGCCCGACAGAAAGTTGACGTGATGTTCCTAAAAATGCGTAAACAATTAATGGAACCAATGAAGCATATAAACCATAAACAGGCGGTAAACCGGCAATCATAGCGTAAGCCATTCCTTGAGGAATCAACATAACACCTACAGTTAAGCCCGCCGACAAATCACCTTTTAAGTGCGATTTGTTATAGGATTTAATCCAAGTAACTGAAGGTATAATTTTTTCTAGCAATGACATTGCATGTAAATGTATGTATCAATTCTCACGTAAAATAAGTTTTTACTCAAATTCATACTGTTCGATAAAAATTAATTTTGAGATATATAAACAACTTGCAATAAAATCAATTCACTTTAAAGAGCTGAACTTTTCCTTGATTATTACCGACCAAAACTCCTGTGGAACCATTGCGTCCCAATTTTATTTCAACCATAGATTTAGCATCACCAGGAGCAAAAAATCCAGAATAAATTGCAGGGTCGTTTGAAAAAGTTCCATCGGCGTTTTGCAACATACATAAACCACAACTTGCATCATAGCGCGTTGTTTCAACTTCCGTTCCAAAACGATTACCGACAGCAAGAATATCTTTTCTTCCATCTCCGTCAATATCTCTAACAATAAATTCGTTGATGAACGAAACTTGCGCATCATTTCCAAAAGGTTTGAATGTAAAATTTCCTTTTCCATCGTTGTATAAAATTCCACTTCTAAATTCTGTGGCGCGATAATGCAATGCTGAATCTAATTTTTCTTTCGAATAAATTCCATAGAGATCAGAACTTGCAAAAGACAAATACGTTGGAAATTTATCAGCTAAGAAAGGCATCTGCCCTGTCGAACATTCTTTCCCGCGCACTGGTAAAAGATGGTCGTTTTTTGTGTGAGCTAAAACGATGTCCAACGAACCATTATTATCAAAATCATGAGCATAAATATCAAGTGGTTTTTCTTTGGATGCTCTAAATTTATTATTCATTCCGGCGTTACCAACTAGTAAATCTTCATCGCCGTCTCCGTCAATGTCATTCGATGTAACACATGACCACCAACCAACCATATCCAATGATGAAGTAGACTTTGTGAATTTTCCATTTTCATTTTTAAAAATTGTTACATCCATCCATTCACCGACTAAAATTAAATCTCTGTCACCGTCATTATCGATGTCCGAAAATTCGGCATCATTTATCATACCTACATAACTTAAATCAGGCGCGATGAATCTAGTTCTGTCATAGAAAAAACCTCTGTCGTTAATTAAAATTGTTGTAGCTCCAGGAAATGGATATTTATTTGGAAATGCTTTTCCACAAATTAAAAAATCAGTGTCACCATCTTTATCAATGTCTTCACCCACAACTTTTCCAGAATTACTTAATTGTTTTGGAACGGCATTTTTTATCAATCCAAAAAGCCCTTGACCATTGCCAATATATAGTCTGCTAGCGTAATTTGTGTCACCGTATTCGTATTGATAACCTCCACCTGTCACCAATAAATCTTGATTTCTATCTCCATTAACATCAAAAACAGCAATGCCTGCAACCTCGCTCATTTGATGATTAAAAAAAGACGGAGATTGCATTCTTCCAAAATCTCCGCTTTCCATTTGTAAAAATACTTGCGGAATTCTTCCAACTGCAGAACTCAAAATAAAATCTTGCAAACCATCATTATTGAAATCCGCGACCGCTAAATTTGGCCCATGATCACTTATTTTATGAGGTAATAAAGTTTCAGTTTTAAAATCGTCGTAATCATTTTCGATGTAATTAGCATCAAGGCCAGACGCAATTGTTACGTCAGATAGAAGTTGTTTTCTTTCTTCCATCACTTGTAATACTTCTTCCAGCTTAGAGAAATAATCTTGCGAAAGCACAATTGTAGTATCTGCTTTTATGCTATTTAACTGAAGTTTACGACCATCTAAAAAATTAAATTTCAATGAATTTGGTACATCATCATTCCTCCAATAAAAAAACAAATTCCTTTCAACAGATGACTGGTAACCTCTAACAAAATAAGCTTCTTTAGACTGTTTTGTGTTTTTAGTGTTCAAAATAAATTTCATTCCGAGAATAAGACTATCGGCGATTTGACTCAAATCAATTTTCAAATAATGATTTCCATTCGCTATTGTATTTTCATAGATAGAAGCTTTCTGATCAACATTATTCAAAATCAAATCTAAATCACCGTCGTTATCCAAATCAGCATAGGCAGCTCCGTTTGAATTCAGTTTTTCATCAATTCCCCAATCTGCTCTTTTATCTGCAAAAGTCAAATCTCTATTATTTTGAAAAAAGAAATTTTCAATTTGAACAGACGGAATTAAATTTAACATTTCCAAGACAGTAATTTTGGATTTATTTTTTAGCGCTTCATCAATGTAAAATTGAATGTCGTTATTTTTAGTATCTCGTTTATATCCGTTTGATATAAATAGATCTTGCCAACCATCCATGTCAATATCCATGAACAAAGGTGCCCAGCTCCAATCTGTTTTTGACACACCACTTAGTTGCGCAATTTCTTGAAAAACACCTTTGCCGGTATTTAGATGAAGCATATTGTGCATATATTGATAATTCCAACCCAACTTTACGCGTGCCCAAAATTTTGCAGGTGTCATAGAAGCCATATTCATTTTTGATCGCTCGTGTGTATCGAAAGCCATATCAACGCTGATGTAATCCATGAGTCCATCATTATTAAAATCAGCAACATCATTTCCCATTGAGTAGTTTGAAGTGTGCTTAAAATAAGTTAGATTTTCATCTTTAAATGTTCCATTTTTTTGATTGACAAAAACATGATCAGGTTCATCAAAATCATTACAAACAATTATATCCGGATAAAAATCATTATTGATATCAGTAATCGCAAGACCAAGCCCATAGCCATATTCAACGATTTTTGCTTTCCTAGATATGTCAACATACTTTCCGTTTACATTTTCTAATAAGATGTCACTTTCTACATTTCCATTTTGAATGTTTTGAACGTAAGATTGAAAATCAGATTTATGCGAAAATGTTCCGGGATGACCCATCACATACAAATCCAAATCACCATCCAAATCAAAATCAAACGGAGCTGCTTGGGTGTGATGTCCCACCAAATCTAAACCATACAAAGCTGCCTCTTCTTTGAATTTCATTTTTCCTTGATTGACGTAAAGGACATTTTTCAATTTCACAGAATCTTTGTACCAACTCGAACGACAAACATAGATATCATCCAAACCATCTCCGTTAATGTCAAAAATACAGACGCCGGTACTCCAGCCATTCTTGTTGATACCAGCCAACAATGTCAGATCCTCAAATACAAAATTGCCCTTGTTGATATACAATTTATCGTCGACAAAATTTCCTGTAAAAAACAAATCTTGAAGACCATCATTATTAAAATCGCCTACACCAACTCCACCGCCGTTGTATAGATAATCGTACATTGTAATATTGATTGAATCATTTTCAACAATGTCGTTACTGAACATAATTTTAGAAGAATCGGCACTGATTTTTGTGAAACCTTTTTTCTGTGCAAAAGAAACAAGTGTTAACAAGCAGAATAAAGAAAAAAGAATAATTTTCATTTTCACGGATTTGTTTAATGTGAAGATAGTACTTTTGATTTAACCAAAGCGGCATGAAAAGCTTAAAAATTATTTCAAAGAAATGGTCGTGGAATCAATTAATTCCATTGATAGAGTCGTCCACATGCCTTCTTTTGAATGGCCCGGAAGATAATTACATTCTTGCGTGGGAAATTGAATCCGAAGTGAAATTTGAACAAAATACATTTGCATTTAATCAACTCAATAAATTTATTATCTCTAATAACGGAGACTATATCTTTGGCTATTTGACATATGATATAAAGAACCAAATCGAACCGCAATTAAAAAGTTTGAATGAAGATTTTGTGGGATTTCCTGACGCTCATTTTTTTGTTGCGAAACATGTTTTAATTTTTAAGAATGGTGAATTAAATTATTTTGGAGATTCGTCTGAAAATGATATCATATCACTTTTTGATAAATCTCCGCTTGTATCAAATTTAAAAGCCTCTACGGCTATTGAATTAAAACCTATCACATCAAAAGAAAATTATTTTACAAACTTTGATTTGATAAAAAAAGAAATTCAGTTCGGTACCATTTATGAGCTGAATTATTGCCAGAATTTTGTTGCGAAAAATGTTACATTGAATCCTATTTCAACTTACCAAAAATTATTTTCTGAAACAGTGGCTCCGTTTTCGTGTTATTTAAATTTAGGGGATTATTTTGTCTTAAGTGCATCTCCAGAAAGATATTTGAAAAGGGTTGAAAATAAGTTACTAAGTCAACCCATAAAAGGCACTTCGGCGAGGTCAGCTGATTCTACACAGGATGAAAAACTAAAAAAAGAACTGAGAGAAAATCCAAAAGAGCAATGCGAAAATGTAATGATCGTTGATTTAGTGAGAAATGACTTATCAAAAATCGCAACAAAAAATTCCGTTGTTGTGGAAGAACTTTTTGGTGTGCATACATTTAAAACGGTACATCAATTAATTTCATCTGTTTCGTGTGAAGTAATGGAAAGAATTTCATTTATTGATATTATCAAAGCTACTTTTCCTATGGGCTCTATGACCGGAGCGCCAAAGTTTAGCGCCATGCAACAAAGTGAACGATTTGAAGATTTTAGGCGCGGACTATATTCGGGTACAATTGGCTATATTGAACCGAACGGAAATTTTGATTTTAACGTTGTGATAAGATCGATTTTATATAACAAAAAAGAAAAGGTCGTATCTTGCGGCGTAGGTGGAGCAATAACAATTAACGCACAAGCCGAACAAGAATACAACGAATGTCTACTCAAATTAGCAGCACTTCAGAAGGCGTTATGTTAGATAAATTTCAACATAGCATTGATTCCAAATTTCCTTATTTAAGAGAGGGAAAAATTTATTTGGCCATTAGCGGAGGTAAAGATTCAATGACTCTTTCACACTTATTATTGCACAGTAAAATCAATCATACTTTATTGCATTGCAACTTTAAATTGAGAGGAAAAGAATCCGATGATGACGAAATATTTCTTGCCGATTATGCAGCAAAAAATAATCTTGAAATTCACACAAAACAATTTGATACGTATCAAATTTCAACCGATCAAAAATTAAGTATTCAGGAGTGTGCGAGGAATTTACGTTATGAATGGTTTAGAACTTTTCTTGATAAAAATGATCATTCCTTTCTATTAACAGCGCATCACTTAGATGATTCAATCGAAACCTTTTTCATCAACCTATTTCGTGGAACAGGATTTAGAGGATTATCAGGAATTCCATCTGACGCAAATCAAATTATTCGACCACTTTCTGAATTTACCTCGGAAGAAATTTACAAGTACATTGATTCGAATGAAATTGACTTTCGTTCCGACTCAAGCAACGCAAAAAAAGATTATCGACGCAATAAAATTCGACATGATTTGATTCCTCTATTAATGGAACTCGAACCAGAAATGCATTCAAAAATGAGTTCGCTATTTGGTGAATTGAACGAATTGAAAACGCAAATTGAGTTAGAGTTAAAAGCCTTTAATAATTTGTACAAAGGAGGCAATGATGAAAAAGTTTTTTACTCAATTTCTTCACTAAAAAATGGCAATTCCTTTTTTAGAGAACAACTTTTTAGAAAAGAAGGAATTTATAGAAAAAACAGCACTGAATTTTCAAAATTTCTAAACGCCGAAACAGGTGCTATATTTTATACAACCACGCATCAGTTTTTAATTGATCGCGCGAATTTAATTATTGCGCTAAAAATTAATTTGCACAACGATTCGTTTGCCATGGTGTATTCATTGCCATTTACAACGTTCTGTGGGAACAGAAATATCTCGTTTTCAAAACAAACTAAATTCGTTTTAGAGAAAAATAATTCAACCATTCAACAAATCGATTTGTCAAAAATAGTTCTTCCATTAACTTTGAGGAAATGGCAAAATGCCGATAAAATGAAGCCTCTTGGCATGACCGGCAATAAATTGGTTTCAGACATTTTGATTGATAAGAAAGTTGACAGAATAGAAAAAGAGAATTGTTTAGTTCTTCTCGATGATGAAAATAAAATTCTTTGTCTAGTTGGAATTGTGATCGATGAACGATTTAAAATCATCGAAACCACGAACGAAATTTTAGAAATAAAATTGCTTTAATCTTCCAATATCCGAATCAAATCATTGTTGACGTAATAGACCTCTTTTCCGTCTTGCTTTGATGATAAAATACCAATTGAAATTAAATCTGCCATATACTTTGTAAGCGTTGTTCTACTAGATCGTTCAATAGCATCACCAATTAATTTTGCTTTGCAATAAGGTTGATAAAAAAGAAGTTCGTTAATTTCTTTGTTGTACCATTTCAAATGTTCTTTCCCGTGAATGTATGTTGCATCCATTTGATTAATGATATCATCAATTAATCGATTTGTATGTTGCGACGTTTTTAGAACAGCGTCCAACATGAATAAAATCCATTTTTTCCAGGCTCCTTTTTGTGTAAGGCCTCCAAGGTGATAATAGTAATCATCTTTGTTTTCGATAATGTATTTACTGAGATACAAAACTGGCTGCGAAATTAATCCTTGACTAACAAGATAAAGTAAATTGATGATTCGTCCTGTTCTGCCATTACCATCAGAGAAAGGGTGAATAGCTTCAAACTGTCCATGACCAATACACATTTTTAATAATGGATCCAAATCTGAAAATTTTTCGTCATTCAAAAATTTCAAGAGATTGTTCATTTTGTCTTCAATGATTCCTTTTCCTCTTGGCGGGGTATAAATTACTTCGCCAGAACGAA
>Ga0163144_10030093_pt1 | contig 10396 bp, 7 predicted proteins | sample OliLak19BULKMAT1_FD_123175 | JGI IMG/M metagenome (GOLD analysis project Ga0163144, IMG submission 123175) | Freshwater microbial mat bacterial communities from Lake Vanda, McMurdo Dry Valleys, Antarctica - Oligotrophic Lake LV.19.BULKMAT1 | ecosystem: Environmental > Aquatic > Freshwater > Lake...
CCGGTTCAGCTCAGCGATTGGCTCGCCGATGGCGCGCGGCGGAAGCCGGTACTGCTTGATGTACGCGAGCCCTGGGAGTTTGATACCTGCCGAATCCAGGGTTCGCTCTCGTTACCCATGCGTAGCGTGCCCGCACGCCACGCAGAATTAAACGCGGACGACGATATTGTCGTGATCTGCCATCACGGCGCCCGCAGTTTTCAGGTCGGGATGTTTTTGGAGCAGAGAGGGTACACCGGTGTAGTGAATCTCCAGGGTGGCGTCGCCGCCTGGGCGCAAGATGTGGAACCGGCGATGCCGACGTATTGAAAAGTTAATCTGCAAAAGTGAACGTATTCTTCCGGAGAGAGCAGTGAAACAGCTAAAACTACCTATCGCCCTAATGCTGGTCAGCGCCTTTTCCTGCCTGGGCAGCCCGGCGTTTGCCGCCGACTTGCTGTCGGTGTACCGCGATGCCCTGGCCTACGACGCGCAATATGCGTCGGCGCGTGCCACGGCTGAAGCGGGTCGAGAGAAGCTGCCGCAAGGGCGCTCGGGCTTGCTGCCTACCTTGAGTCTCGCCGCGACATCGACATGGAATGGATCGGATACCACCGTAAACCGGACGGCGGCGACGACCAATAATCGGTTCAACAGCACCGGCTGGACAGTCACCCTGAGCCAGCCGCTGTTTCGCTGGCAGAACTGGGTTAATTACACGCAGTCCGAGCTTGCCGTAGCGCAGGCTGAAGCCCAGTTTGGCCTGGCTCGGCAAGATGTGATCGTACGCGCCGCGCAAGCCTATTTCGACGTGCTGCTGGCGCAGGACGCCTTGGCCACGGCGCAGGCGCAAAAGACCGCCATTACTGAGCAACTGGAGTCCGCCAAGCGGAACTTTGAGGTAGGTACCTCCACCATTACCGATACCCACGAGGCCCAGGCGCGCTTTGACTTGACGACGGCGCAGGAGCTCGCCGCGCAAAACGATCTGGCGGCAAAGCGCCACGCACTGACGGCGGTAACCGGTAAAAGCGACGAGGGCTTGAAGATGCTCAAGTCTTCTTCACGGATTGGTCGGCCTGAACCCGACGACATGGGCAAATGGGTCGAAATGGCGGAAGCCGACAGCGGCTCCGTGAAAATTTTCCAGGCGCTGTTTGAGATTGCATCGCGCGAAGTAGAGAAGCAGCGCGCAGGCCACCTGCCGACGCTGGATCTGGTCGCTACCCGCGGCAACACCGAAACGACGGATAGCTTCAGCATTCCCGGCGGCACCAGTGGCAAGTCAAACACCATCGGCGTGCAGTTTGCCTTTCCCATATTCACGGGTGGCGTAGTGATGTCGAAGGGGCGCGAAGCGGTCGCTTTGCAGGAGAAGGCGCGTGCCGATCTGGACAATGCCCGTCGCACCGCTGCACTCGGCGTGCGCCAGGCATTTCTTGGGGTGACATCGGGCCTGGCGCAGGTCAAGGCCTTTGAAGCGGCCTTGACCTCCTCACAGTCGGCCCTGGACTCCAACAAGCTGGGCTATGAAGTGGGCGTCCGCATCAACATCGACGTGCTTAACGCGCAAAGCCAGCTTTTCGATACGCGGCAGAAACTGGCAAAAGCCCGCGTCGATACGCTAACGGCGCTACTCAAACTCAAGGCGGCGGCCGGAAATCTCAGCGAAGCGGACGTTCAGGCGCTTAATTCGCTGCTCGAGTAATTGAGCTGTTTTGCGGTTGATCGGGCTCAGCCACCGCGTTCATCACCGGGCTTCGATAGTTGCCCGCAGCCGAAGCGCCGCTGTCGCTGTTGTCGGCAAAGCAGCTACGCGGGTCCGAGAATTTTGTTGACGCTCCAGCGCAATCGGACCATACTTTTTAGGTAGGTCGGCTGGTCAAAAATAATTCAGAAGATTCTTTTGCGACGACAGGTGGGCGATGTCAGTCGTTGCGCTTACGTGTAGTCAATTGCATATGGCGGTGTGGTTTGGATAGCGTTTCTTTAAATGGACTGTCCCGAATTTTTTCAATGTGCCGGGGCTGGGTTTCGATAGTTTCTATAACAATTATGGGGGTCGGTATGAGCGAAATTGCATTGGGTGGATCGGTCAGTTGGAAAGAAGAGGTTCTGTTGCACGACGCCAGCAAGACCGTCGTGGAACGCAGCCAGAAATTCGGTAGTGCGCCTGGCCTGGACAGCCCGGAGCGAACCGTTATTGAAGAAAGTTGGAGTTTTGAAGTGCCGGGAGCGGGCAAGAAAGTGACTTGGACGACAGGCTTTTCGCGCCCCCCTGAGGCGAGTTGCCTGATGTTGATGCAGCTTAATTTTTTGAACGGCGTGCCGTACATTGCCACCTCCCCCGCGGGAACGCTGGCGTACAACCATTGGGGTCGTCCCAATCCGCCCTATGTCTTCTTCAAGCATGACGGCAAAGGTTGGCAGCGCATTGCGCTGGCCGAGTTTCCGGCCCCGTTCGTTGAGTCGAATGTGGTGGTGGGCGGACGGCCCAATCCCGCCAAGCTGTCCGGTGTGATCCTGTCGATTACACAGGTGAAAGAAGCCAATCGTCCGCTGGATACCTACTTGCGCCAGATTGTTCGCCAGCCAATCACCCACGGCGATGGGGTATGGATTTCTCCGGTCATGGTCTACGACGGAAAAGGAAGCTGGACGTCGCCCGGTGGCTTCAAGGCTCCGGCGCCTTTCAAGCCGGCGACAGTCAACTAAGCAGGCAGCACCAAAACTCAAATCCTTGGCCCAGCCAAGGGAAAACTACTAAAAAACGAGCGGGGGTAAATCATGGCAGTGACAACAGTAGACTATTCGTTGATGGCGGGCCACGCCTACATCAGCAGCCGCAATGCGGCCAACACCATACCGGTAACCAGCGAGTGGCGTGAATTCGGACACGTTTCGGCCGGCGTCGGCGTGGCGGGCATGGGCGGCTTTCAGAGCGGCAGCACGGCCGGTTTCGAGGCCGTGTCCTTTGCCCGTGGCAATGAAATCGTAATCTCGTTCGCCGGGACGAACGAAGGACAGGACTGGCTGACCAATGGCACCTTGGGATTGGGGATGTCGGGAGATCAACTGCGCCAGGCCGCGCTGTATTACGCCGAAGTCAAAGCCGCCAACCCGGGCACCACCATCAGTTTCACGGGACATTCTCTGGGCGGCGGCCTGGCCTCCGTCATGGGTGTCTTGTTCAATGAAAAGGCGGAAACCTTTGATGCGGCGCCATTTGCGTCGTCGGCCAGCGCCTCCGTGCAAGCCGATTTGAGAAGCTACCTAGCGTCTCGCGGCTTTGCCACGGGCGCTGCGGTAGACAACCTGAACGGTTTCACAACGCTGGCCGCGCGGGAAGGCAATGTACATGGCACCTATGTGGATGGCGAGGCGCTGGCCTTGATTCCGCTGGTGTCGCGCATCGGTACACAGACGGTCCTGTATCACGGCGCGCCAGACCTGATGGGCGCCGTAAACCTGCATTCACAGGCACTGCTCGTGGCGTTTCTGCAGAACCCGGGGTTTCAGGCGATCACCAACAAGATACCCGACGCGGTGCGCATGGCGTCGGATGCCGCACTTTTTGGCGGCGGTGCCGCGCTGAACAACCCGGTAGCGGGCTTTCTTGAGCACCTGGTTCGGCATCAAACGGGCGTCACCGATCCCAATACCGGTGCCACCGCGCTGGCGGCGGACAAGATGCTCGATCGCTACACCAACGATCTGCAGAAGATCGGCCAGGATGGCGGCCTGTCACTGGCGAACAATGACCTGACCAAGACGCTGACCGCCTTTGCGATGCAGATGTACTACGAAAACCCGATCGCCACCACGGCGACCAAGGAACTGTTTGACACTACCGGCGTGGCCAGTGGCGGCTTGCATTTCAAGCGCAGCGACGTTGCCGGTTCGCTGGCGGCGGCCAAGGGCTACACCTTGTATTTCGATGACTATCTAGCCAGCTTGCCGGCCAGTGAGAGCGCCTTGATGTCGGCGCGCCTGCCGGCGCTGGGCGACTGGTACGTCCAGGCAGGCGCCAGCGCGATGAACGCCAATGCCAGTGGGGCGACGACGGGCGCCTTCATGCTGGGCGGCACAGGCAACGATACGCTCGTGGGCAGCGCGAGTGCCGACGTGCTCTACGGCGGCGGCGGCAACGACAGTCTTTCCGGGGGCGCCGGCAACGACGTATTGATCGGAGGGGCAGGCAACGATTACCTGGACGGCGGCACCGGAGCTGACATCATGGTCGGTGGTACTGGAAATGACACCTATGTAGTTGACAGCCTTTCTGACCAGGTTATCGAAAGCAGCGGCCAAGGCACGGACACGGTGTTGAGTTCGATATCGTACACGCTGGGGGCAAATGTAGAAAACCTGACCTTGACCGGCGCCGCAGCGCTAAACGGGACCGGTAATTCGGCGGACAACGCGCTGACAGGCAACGCCGCCGCTAATGTGCTGACGGCTGGTGATGGCAACGATACGCTGATTGGCGGCAAGGGTAACGACACCCTGATTGGTGGCACGGGCAACGACACCTACACTTTCAACCGGGGTGATGGCAAGGACGCCGTTGTCGAGAAGGATAGTTATCGCTTGTATACGAGCACCGATACGGCGCAATTCACCGGTGCCAGAAGCGATCAGCTCTGGTTCCAGCATGTGGGCAATGACCTCGTCGCTACCACTATCGGGACGGGCGATTCGGTAACGGTAAAGGACTGGTATAGCCATGGTTCCGGTGGCACGCTCTGGAACGGTTACCTTAAAAACGACACGCACATCGAACAGTTCAAGGCCGCCGATGGCAAGCTGCTGCTGGATTCCCAAGTCGAGAATCTGGTCCAGGCGATGAGTGCGTTCAATCCTCCGTCGGCGGGGCAGACCACGCTGCCGCAGAACTACCAGGACGCCCTGGCGCCGATCATCGCGGCGAACTGGAAGAACGGATGATTTCCCTGGTGTTGTGTGACTTCCCTGCCTTAGGGTAGGGAGCTTGTGAGTGAAACTACTCCACCCTCGACGCTTCCCGTCGAGGGGGCTCCCGGTTTGACGCAGGAACTGCCGCGCAAACGACAAGCCGATCCGACTCCGTTCAAGGAGGGCGCGGAGGATATGGATACGGGCCTGATCGGACTGGTCATGCTCGCCCGCTTTCATGGTTTGGCGATTGATCCGGATCAGATTGCGCACGAGCTCAAAGATCCGGGAAAGCCCTTCGATTCGTCCAAGATACTAATCGCCGCGAAGCGGCTTGGGCTCAAGGCCAAGCTGGTAAAGACCACCATCGAGCGGCTCAAGAAGACGCCAATGCCGGCGCTGGCGCTTGATAAGGATGGCCGCTACTTCATCGTCGCTCGCGTTGATGAGGGTGACCGTGTACTGATTCAGGACCCGCGCGCTGAACGTCCACAGATATTGTTACAGGACGACTTTGTCGAGCGCTGGAGTGGTCAGTTGTTGCTGTTTGCCTCCCAGGCGTCCTTGACCGGGGAATTGGCAAAATTCGATTTCACCTGGTTCATCCCCGCGGTGGTCAAGTACCGCAAGCTGCTTGGGGAAGCGCTGCTGGTTTCGTTCGTCCTCCAGCTATTTGCGCTGGCGACGCCGCTATTTTTTCAGGTCATCATGGACAAGGTCTTGGTCCATAAAGGACTGACCACCCTCGACGTTCTCGCACTGGGACTGCTGATCGTTTCGGTTTTTGAGGTGGTCTTGTCGGGATTGCGGAACTACGTTTTCGCCCACACCACCAGCCGCATCGACGTCGAACTCGGCGCCCGCTTGTTCAGGCACTTGCTGGCTCTGCCGTTGGCCTACTTTCAGGCACGGCGCGTCGGCGATACCGTGGCGCGGGTACGTGAATTGGAGAGCATCCGCCAGTTCCTGACCGGCAACTCCATCACCCTGGTGCTCGACTTGTTCTTCTCCGTGGTGTTTCTCGCCGTGATGATGACCTACAGCGGCTGGCTGACACTGGTCGTCCTGCTTTCGCTGCCCTGCTACGTCATCCTTTCGGTGATGATTACGCCCTTGCTGCGGGCCCGTCTGCACGACAAATTCAATCGGGGCGCAGAGAATCAGGCCTTCCTGGTCGAATGCATCAACGGCATCGACACCGTCAAGGCCCTGGCGATTGAACCGCAGATGATCCGCCGCTGGGATAACCAGTTGGCCGGCTATGTCGCCGCCGGTTTTCGCACCGCGACGCTCGGCACCATCGCCAACGAGGGTGTGGCGCTGATCAGCAAGCTGGTCACCATCATCACCATGTATCTGGGCGCACGGATGGTGGTTGATGGCAGCATCAGCATGGGTCAGTTGATTGCCTTCAACATGCTGGCAGGCCGTGTCGCCACCCCGGTGATGCGGCTGTCCCAGTTGTGGACCGACTTCCAGCAAACCGGGATTTCGGTCGAGCGACTCGGGGACGTCTTGAACGCACGCACGGAGCTCGGTCTCGGCGGCCAGGGCAGCCGCAGCACGCTGCCGCCGCTGGTCGGCCGCATCCAGTTCGACGAGGTCATGTTCCGCTATCGGCCCGACGGGCCGGAGATTCTGCGCGGCGTCAATCTGACGATACTCCCCGGCGAGGTCATCGGCATCGTCGGCCGCTCGGGTTCGGGCAAGAGCACGCTGACCAAGCTGGCGCAACGACTCTATCTGCCGGGGCGAGGCCGCGTCATCGTCGACGGCATTGATCTGGCACAGGCCGACAGCTCCAGCCTGCGTCGCCAGATTGGCGTCGTGCTGCAAGAAAACATGCTCTTCAACGGCACCGTTCGCGACAATATCGCGCTCTCCGATCCCGGCATGCCGTTGGAGGCGGTGATGGAGGCGGCCAAACTGGCGGGCGCGCACGAATTCATCCTCGAACTGGTCGAGGGCTACAACACCCCGGTCGGCGAGCACGGCTCCACCCTGTCCGGCGGGCAGCGACAACGCATCGCGATTGCCCGCGCGCTGATCACCAATCCGCGCATCCTGATTTTCGATGAGGCCACCAGCGCCCTTGACTATGAGTCGGAGCGCATCATCCAGAACAACATGAAGTCGATCTGCCAGGGACGGACCGTATTGATCATCGCGCATCGGCTGTCGGCGGTGCGCGACGCCAACCGCATCATCGTCATGGATAAAGGGCAGATCGTCGAGGAAGGCAATCACAACGAATTGCTGAACCGGCAGCACGGGCATTATCTGCGGCTTCATCGCCTGCAAGGAGGCTAGGCCATGCGCGTCGCCTTTTTACTGTGGTATCAGTCGGTCATGCGGATGCTGGCGCGTTACCGCCGCGTGTTCCAGCGGGTCTGGGCCGAGCGCAAGCAGAACGATCCGCAAGAGCGCTTGCAGCACGAGATGGCCTTCCTGCCGGCGCATCTGGAGTTGCAGGAGTCGCCGGTTTCGCCGGCACCGCGCGTCACCATGGGGTTGATCATCGCCTTCTCGATAATCGCGGTGATCTGGGCGATTGTCGGCAAGATCGACATGGTGGCCACGGCGCAAGGAAAGCTCGTGCCCAGCGAAGGAACCAAGGTCATCCAGCCGCTGGAGACGGCGGTCGTCAAGGCGATTCGGGTCACCAACGGTCAAGCCGTCAAGGCCGGCGACGTGTTGATCGAGCTGGACTCAACCATGGCCGTGGCGGACATCACGCGTTCGTCCAATGATGTGTTGACGATGCGCCTGCAGGCGGCCCGGGCGCGAGCGTTCCTGGCGTCCGTTACCTCACCCCAGCCGCCGGTAATGGAGAGTGTGATTGGCGTGTCGCCCGAACGCCTGCGCCAGGAGCAACGAATTCTCGATGCCCAGAACGGCGAATTCAAAGCCAAACTGGCGCGCATCGATGCCGAAATTGCCAAGCGCGAAGCGGAACTGCGTTCAACGCGAGAAGTGGTGGCCAAACTCGAACAAACCGCGCCGCTCGCGCGCCAGCGCGCCCAGGACTACAAGGATCTGGTCGACAAGAAGTTCATCTCCAAGCACGGCTATATCGACAAGGAGGTCTCAAGAATAGAGCAGGAGGGCGATCTGGCGACCCAACGCAGCCGCCTGCAGGAACTCGCTGCCGCGCTCAAGGAAGTGCGCGCGCAACGTGGCACACAGGTAGCCGAAACCCGTCGCCTGGCGCTCGACAGCCTCAATGAAGCCGAGCAGCGAGGTACCAGCTTCGATCAGGATCTAGTCAAAAGCCAGACACGCGGCCGCCTGATGAGGCTGACCGCGCCGGTGGACGGCACCGTACAGCAATTGGCGGTGCGCACGGTGGGCGGCGTGGTGACCCCGGCGCAGACGCTGATGATGGTGGTGCCGTCGGAGTCCGCCGTGGAAGTTGAGGCTTTCCTGGAAAACAAGGACATCGGCTTTGTTCGCGCCGGGCAGATCGCCGAGATAAAGATCGAGACCTTCCCGTTCACCAAGTATGGAATCATCGACGGACGGGTGATTCACGTTTCAAACGATTCGATCAACGATGAAAGGAAAGGCCTGGTCTACGCCGTTCGCGCGCGCATGGACAGAACCACCCTTCAAGTTGACCAAAACCTCGTTACCCTCACGCCCGGGATGGCCGTCACCGTAGAGGTCAAGACCGGACAGCGGCGCATCATCGAGTATTTCCTCAGTCCGCTGATTACCTACACGAAGGGAAGCTTGCGCGAACGCTAGGGCGCTGCACGCCTGGGACGAACCGGTCGAGACCTTGCTGGAGTTGGGACCGAAGCAAGGCGTTCAACTGGTGATGCCGCGACTGGGCGAACCGGTGGAGCCCACCGAGGTCGACCGCGTTACGCCCTGGTGGCGCGCGGTTGACGTGGTGGAGGTTGGAGACATGAGTCCCGTAGCCGCCGAGCCGACACCGATGACTCTACCCAAGTCGATGCCTTGGCCGGTGGATTGACAGGGCGCTTTCACGATTCCCTGGCTTTAATGTAGGTTGGGCTTCAGCCCAACGCGGTGGTTTGCTCTTGGGATCCATGTCGCTATGAACGGAGACCGCGTCGGGCTGAAGCCCGACCTACAAAGTCATGCGATTGCCCTGCGACCTAAGCCAACCTAAGCCGACCTACGTCGACCTACGTCGACCTACGAAACCTCCTGGGTAATTTGCTTTACTTCCGACCGGGACTCCTCAACCACCACGGCCTCGCCCTCGATCACCTCGCCGGCGGTTGCCGAATCGGCCGTCGGGCCAGCCATCGCCTGTTCCCGAATCGCCTGACGTAGCGCGCGGGTCTTCCACCAGAAGTAGCCTAAGAAGCCGAAGCCGATAAAGGCCAGAGCGCTGAACAAAACCAACGAGAAGACAAGCGCGAGAATGAACAGGCCGCCCCCAACCACCAGTGCGAGAAGTTGCCGTACCAGAGCGAAGCCCGTCACTGACGGTCTCATGCCGGCGCTTTCGAATCGATAGTGAGGGTCACCGGCCCATCATTGACCAAACTCACCTGCATGTCGGCGCCAAACACACCCGTCGCCACGGGCCGTCCTAGCGCCGTCGAAAGCAGGCCGACGAACTGATCGAACATGGGTTGTGACACATCCGCTCGCGCGGCTCGTCCCCAAGACGGCCGATTGCCTTTTTGGACCGAGGCATACAGCGTGAACTGCGACACCGCCAGCACCTCGCCGCTGGCATCGACGACGCTTCGATTCATTACCCCGGCCTGATCGGGAAATATCCTCAGCCGGACAAGCTTCTGAGCCGTCCACGCCAGATCGTCGGCCCGATCCGCTTCCTCAAACCCGGCGAAGACCAGCAGGCCAACCCCGATCTGACCGCTTACCCGGCCCGCCACGCGAACGGCGGCTTCCCTGACACGCTGTACGACAACTCTCATGGAGCGATTTTACAAACTTAAGCGGACTGAAGTCTGAAAACTCGAACGGGGTTAGGATGGCAATTGTGGACAAATCGCTCAAAGCCTTGATTGCCGCATTGCCCAATGACGGCCGCCGAACAATTGTTCTAAAGCTGATAAAAGCCGCCATGGCGCATGACGTGGCGGCTAGAGAACGACAACAAGAACTGGACGCCAAAGCCACGCCGACGGCGAGGTGGCTTAACTCACTTGACCGGGTAGCCAAGCCTGGGCCGGCGAAGAAATAGTCTCCTCGCGATTGCAGGGGTAGGCGCTTTGAACCGCAGGCAGTTGACCCGGGCACCGGTGGTCACGGATACTGGCTTGGTTTAAATGTCTGAATTTCAGCGCCCACTGCGGCTCCCGCTACGTTAATTAGCGGTACTCCAAGAAGGATTGCCAATGCCTATCACCTTCACCCTCAACGGCCAGCCGGCCTCGTTCGACGCCGATCCGCAGATGCCGCTGTTGTGGTTGTTGCGCGAGATGGCGGGGCTGACCGGCACCAAGTTTGGCTGCGGCGTGGCCGCCTGCGGCGCCTGCACAGTGCATATCAATGGCGA
>Ga0163144_10030095_pt1 | contig 10396 bp, 3 predicted proteins | sample OliLak19BULKMAT1_FD_123175 | JGI IMG/M metagenome (GOLD analysis project Ga0163144, IMG submission 123175) | Freshwater microbial mat bacterial communities from Lake Vanda, McMurdo Dry Valleys, Antarctica - Oligotrophic Lake LV.19.BULKMAT1 | ecosystem: Environmental > Aquatic > Freshwater > Lake...
CACCGGGGTGGATCCATCGTTTAACAATGCGATGACCAATGCGGGGGCAGCCTACGTCTTTGTGCGCGCCGGGGTGACTTGGAGTTCTCAAGCCTACTTGAAGCCCTCGAATACGGATGTCGGCGACAGTTTTGGAAGCTCCGTGACGGTGTCTGGCGACACGGTGGTCGTCGGGGCATATTCTGAGGATGGCAGCAGTGCAGGGGTCAATCAGTTGGACAACAACGGGCTGGTCGAGGCCGGGGCGGCTTATGTCTTTGTGCGCAGTGGCCTGACCTGGAGCCAGCAGGCCTATCTGAAGGCATCGAACCCCGAGATAGCTAGCAGCTTTGGCCGCTCCGTGGCGGTGTCTGGCGAAACCGTGGTCGTCGGGGCATCTGTCGCGGCCTACGTCTTCCTTCGCAGCGCGGCGACTTGGAGCCAGCAGGCGCTTCTGAGTCCCTCGAACGCGGATGCCTTTACTAGCTTTGGGAGTCCGGTCGCCATATCGGGCGAGACCGTGGTGGTCGGAGTACCTGATGAGGACGGTAGTGGAGTCGGTGTGAATCCGCCATCGGACGAATTGGCGCACGATGCTGGTGCGGCTTACGTCTTCGGGCGCAATGGCGCGACTTGGAGCCAGCAGGCCTATCTGAAGGCGTCAAACACCGACGCCCGTGACTTTTTCGGCTGGTCCGTGGCGGTGTCGGACGACACAGTGATCGTAGGTTCACTGGTTGAAGCCGGCAGCGGCAGCGGCGTAAATCCAGGTTCCAACGAACTGGCACCCGGAGCAGGCGCGGCCTACATTTTCGACGGCATCGGCCCCCTGTTCCCTGAGATCGGCGTCGGGCGGGCTGACTCAAATCTAAACGTCCCAAATGCCGGCACTGTGGGATTCATCGGGGCCAGTGTCGGGAGTAGCGCCGATCTCTCCTTCACCATCAAGAACTCGAGCCGTATCAATCTCACGCTGACCGGCACACCCAACAAGGTGACGCTGAGCGGACCTGATGCGGCGATGTTCAGCATCGGGACGCAGCCCGTCTCGCCAGTGGGCCCGTTCGGCAACACGCCCTTCACCGTGCGCTTTACGCCCACCAGCGTAGGCACGAAAACCGCCGCGCTCATCATCCTCAATGATGATGCGGACGAGGGCACCTTCATCATCGCCCTCACCGGCACCGTTCTGCCGCAGGAGATCAACGTGTCGCAGGCCGCCGTAAATATCGCCTCCGGCGCAGGTAAGGATTTTGGCAATGTCAGCGTCGGCAGCAATGCCAGCATCACCTTTGACATCGCCAATACCGGCGGCGCGAACCTGACCCTGAGCAACATCCCCAAAGTCGTCGTGAGCGGCCCTGGCGCGGCGATGTTCACCGTCACCAACCAGCCCTCCTCACCCGTGATACCCGGCGGCAGCACCAGCTTCACCGTGCGCTTCGCGCCCACCAGCGGCGGTGCCAACGCGGCACTGCTCACCATTCCGAACAACGACAGCGATGAGGGCACCTACCAAATCGGCGTCACCGGCACCGCGCCTCCGCCGGAAATCGCCATCGAGCAGGCTGCGGTGGACATTGCCGATGGCGGTAGCAGAAACTTCGGCGGCAACATCGTCGGCAGCATGAGCGATTTGACCTTCACCATCCGCAACACCGGCGGCGTCACTCTCGCGCTCAACGGCAGTCCGCGGATTACGATCACCGGCGCCGATGCCGCCTCATTCATCGGGCTCACACTTCCCACCGCCACCGTGCCCCCAGGTGGCAGCACCACGTTCAGCGTGCGCTTTGCCCCGACTGGCGGCGGCCCGAAGTCGGCGGCGCTCAGCATTCCAAACAACGACAGCGATGAAGGCCCGTTCGACATCACTCTCAACGCTGCGGGACTGACTTTCACAAACGACGCCGATGGCGACGGGCTGAGCGACGCTTCCGAAGCACAACTCGCCGCGCTCGGCTACGATTGGCAGGTGAATCAAACCGCTCTCGTGAGCACGCTCTTCGGCAATGCCGGCCAGGCCGGGCTTTACACCACTGCCCAAGTGCAGGCGCTCAATATCAATGTGCCGCTGCTCACCAAGAGTCTCAGCGGCGATTTCATCCTGACCCTCGGCCTCGAGAAGAGCACCAATCTAGTCAACTTCACGCCCTTCCCCATGACCGCGCCGCAGACCACCATCGACGCGCAAGGCAAACTCAAGTTCCAATTCACCGTGCCGGACAACGCCGCGTTCTTCCGGGTGCAGGCGAAGTAAAGCCGCCACCACTCGAATACAGCCACTGAATGAAAGCCTTTTAATTAGTTTCATTTGATGGGCATCATGTGCCCATGACCAAGCATTCACGTGCCGCATTCCCAAACACCGCTTGGACCCAGGTGCTCACCGCACACACGGATGCACCGGCGGCGACAATGGCGCTGGAGGTGATTTGTAAAGCTTACTGGCCAGCGATTTACACCTATCTACGCGCACTGGGCTGCGAGCGCGAAGAGGCGCGGGACTTCACCCAGGATTTCCTATCCGACTTCATTTCCAAAGGCGATCTGCACAAGGTCGCCCCGGCACGCGGGCGTCTCCGGAGCTACATGATGCAGTCCGTCCGCAACCATTTATTCAACGCCCGGCGCGATGCCGCCCGGCTCAAGCGCGGCGGGGGCCATGGCATCGTATCCATGGATGAAATGGAGTCCTTCGATGTGCCGAGCCAGCCGGAAGTGGCGGATGCATGGTTCGACCGCCGCTGGGCCTGGTCCGCCATGAAACGGGCGATGGATCGCCTGGCCGCCCACTTCGAGGCCAAGGGACGTGCCGCATTGTTCGAGGCGATCAAGCCTGCCCTGGTCGGGGCGGATTTACTGAAACCTTATACCCAGATCGGGGCTTCATTAGGCATGACGGAAGGGCATTTTAAACTGGAGATGCATCGCGCACGGAAGCGCTTCGCGGATGAGCTGCGCGCCGAAGTCGCCGCGACGCTGGACGAGGGCGGCGACACCGAGGGAGAACTCCGCTACCTGCTCACCGCCCTGGCGAAGAACCCATGAATCATCCCGAGCCAGCTCCCGCCGTGTGCCCGGCTTGCGGCACCCGGCAAGCCGCCGAACTACTGGTGAACGGCATGTGCTCAGTCTGCATGGCGCAGGCGATGCAGGCTGACCTGCTCGCCATGCAGAAGGCCGCCCCAGCGGAAAAAGAAGCGCTGCCACCTAACATCGCCGGCTACGCCGTCCACGAACTCATCGGTGGTGGCGGCATGGGCGAGGTCTATCGTGCCACACGCCAGACCGATGGACAGATCGTCGCGATCAAAATGGTGGCCAGTCGTCTCACGCGCGATCCCGAAGTCATGGCGCGTTTTGAAAATGAAGTCAGTGCGATGGCCCAGCTTGATCACCCGCATGTCGTAAAAGTTCTGGATCAGGGTGAAACACCGGATGGCAGGAAATTTCTCATCAGCGAGTTCATCGACGGCTGCGACCTCCGCCGCCTGCTGCGTGCCCAGAGGCTGGATCCCGCACGCGCGTTCGAGATCTTTGACAAGGTCTGTGCGGGCATCTCCCACGCGCACGAACGCGGCATCGTCCATCGCGACATCAAGCCCGCGAACATCCTCATCGGCAGCACGGGCACCGTTAAAGTCGCGGACTTCGGCTTGGCCAAGATCCTCGTCGATACATCCCACTGGTATGGCTTCACCCAGACGCGGGACACCTTCGGCACGCCTTACTACATCGCGCCGGAAGTCACCCGCCACGCGGACCGAGCCGATGCCCGCAGCGACGTTTATGCACTCGGCGTGCTGCTCTACGAGCTGCTTTCAGGGGCCGTCCCGATGGGGCAGTTCACGCCTCTATCGAGCCGCCTTACCATTGATAAACGCATCGACCCCATCATCGCGGAAGCCCTCGCCGATGATCCTGCGAAGCGCACCGCATCCGTCACGGCGCTCGCTTCAAAAGTGCGCTCCATCGCCGCGAAGCATGAATCCCGCGCCCGCACTTCGCGGCTAACAGGCATCGTCATCTCGGTGCTCGGCATCTTGGGCATCGGTGCCGCCATCGGTGCCTGGATCAACCACGCCACCCCCGCGCCCAGACCGGTGTTTGCAAGCCCCGGCACCGCTTCCAAGGACCAGCCCTGGGTCAATAGTCTCGGTATGAAATTCGTGCCACTGCCCGCCAGCCGATTGCTCATTTGTGTTCACGAGACCCGGTTAGGCGACTTCAAACGCTACAGCCAGGCGGACTCCAGCACGCTCTCTGGCTGGCGCGCTGAAGCCACGACTCCCAAGACCACCGTCTCTATCCCCTCACATCAACTTGGAACCTGGGATGCACCAGGCTTTGAGCAAACTCCCGATCATCCCGTGTGCGGAGTTGATTTATTTCAATGCCGTCTCTTCTGCGCCTGGCTCACGTGGCAAGAGCGTAACGAACAACGGCTCGGCCCGCATCAAGCCTATCGTCTCCCGACCGATGATGAATGGAGCGCCATCGCCAGTCACGATGCCACCCCCTGGCAACGCGATGATGCCAGCGCCCAAGCCAACTTCGCCGGTAGCGAGGCCGCCGATCTGCAATTCCGGCTATTGGAAGCAGCGAGATTCAATCGCAGAGATCCCTTCCCCCGCAGCGCCCCCGTCGGAAGCTTCCCAGCCAATGCGCTCGGCCTGCATGACCTCTTCGGCAACGTCGCCGAGTGGGTGGACTCGCCCGCGGACGCGAATCATCATACCCCCATCTACGCCCTGCGCAGCGGCGCCTGGGGCACCGGTCATCCACGCTTGGCAAGGCCCGCACATCGACAAACCAGGCCCCCGGAGCGCGCTCAAGCCAACTTCGGCTTCCGCATCGTGCTCGACCTCGAAGCAAAACCCACCGCCCGTGAGCTGGATGCGATGGGAGCTGAGTGAGGCCCGACTCCCGCCCCGCCCCATCGTTGGATTCAGCCACGGCCCCTCGCTCTTTTTCGAAAATAGCTGTGTTGCAGAACCCATGCCGACACCGCACGATTTGCGGATTGCCAAGAGCCTGAATCAGGCATAGCTTCCTGCCCGGCCAATTTCCGAATCCTCGGTGCTGGCCTTTTTGAATCGATACAAACCGCTGTGGGATATTTGGATACCATCAAACGCTGGAGGTTGGTTCACAGTGAGAATCGGGTCGTCCAAGCTTTGGAAGACAGCTTGGCCCTGAAACCGGTAATCTATGCCGTTTGTGCGGTGACCACTGCGGTATTGGTGCTCAAGGCCTCGCCCGCGGCTTTTTTTACCAACGATTCCGCTGAAAGGCTCGCTCTATGGATTTGTCATCGCGGTCACGGCGATCATGATGTTTCAGGAGCCACCCGCCAAAAGCAAATTCCTAGCAGTTATTTTAAATCGTCATGAATCTTATCCACACCTCACTCCTGATTGTATTTACCCTAATGGAATGTCGAGCCCAGGTCAGCCTGCGCAACGACCTCGTGAACCTGCGCTGGGAGCAGGGGGACCAGGGTTGGCATTTGAAAATTCTCGAATTCAATAACGGCGGAAACTGGCTGCCTGTGGGCACCCCATCAAGCGAGATCACCTTGATCCATTCCGCCACGGCCCCGGATGCGATCCATGCGACTGAGGATTTCAAGCTGCCAGACGGCGGCGACATCCAGAGGGACCACGCATTCCTGACCGCCCGATGGCAGGCCGCACGCAGTGAGGTGGCTTTGAACACCGCCGGCCGGGCCGCCCGTTTCTTTCCCGATAGTGCCTCGCAGTCAGATCCAGCAAGCGTGCAATTCAAGAGCGTTCTGGATGAGGGGGAATACAGTTCCACCTGGTCGTTGGATCCCAAATTCCAAAACGATATTTGCGTAATCCATCAGTTTCGCGCCACCCAAGATGGGTTTTACTCGCTCGCCACGCCCACACTCGCCACGATCTCAGTGGATCAGTTCGCCTGGGCATCCGTTCCAGGGTATTTTCAAGGTTCGGAGATGGGCGAGAATATGGCCTTGAGCTATGCTTACGGCCACGGTGTCCCGTCCCGACCGGTGATCTTCCGGGAATGCACCGCCTCCACCTTGTGCCCGCTGGTAAGCACCCGTAATGGAATCACTCTCTCTATCATCCCGGAGCCGGGACAGAGCAGGCAGCCGTGGGTGGGCGCGGTGTCCCGCCAGCAGGATTGGCAGCTCGGGCTTTCCCACCGGAACCGCGCGGGCGAGCTTTCGCCCACGCTCTACAAGCCGGTGCTGGGCCAGCCGGGATCTGCCCTGAAGGCCGGCGAGACCATTCGCCTTTCGTTCCGCTACAGTCTCACTTCCGGCGGATGGTTCCAAGCGCTCAAGCACGCCGCCTCGGATGTCTATCAATTGCAAAAGGGCCTCGCCCTGCGCGAATCGAAAGAACCTCTATCGCGGCGGGTGGAGCGCATGCACGCCTACGTCACCCACCCGCAGACATCCCTTTGGCGGGTGGAGGACTACAAAGGACTGCAAATCGGCGCGCAGGCCTACCTTGGGTCGGTGAAAGGAGCCGATGCCGATGCCATGAAAAATGCCGACTATGGCGCGATGTGGATGTTCGGCAAATGCTTCCGGGATTCGCCGCTGTTCGACGATCAACTTCCCCGCGCCCTTGACTTCAAGCTGGCCCAGCAGGAAACCGCGCCCGGATTTTTCGCCGGAGCGGTCAAAGGACAGTATTACCTCTCCAAGTCCAAGCGCTGGGTCGAGGAGTGGGCGGAGATCATCGAACCCATCGGAGTTACCTACTACACGCTCGTCGATCTTGGAAACATCCTGCTTTTCGAACCTGAAAACGAGATTCTCAAACAACGCCTGCGTGTCGGCGCGGACTGGCTGCTGCGCACACAGAAACCGGATGGCAGTTGGCCAGTCGCCTATGACCGCAGCACCGCTGGGGAAGTTTACAAGGATATCCCCGATCTCCGCCCCACCTTTTACGGACTGCTCGTCGCCCACCGGATTCTCGGTGAGGACCGCTACCTCGCCGCTGCCCGGCGAGGGGCGGATTGGTACATCCCAAACGGCGTAATCAAGGGAAAGTTCCTCGGCGTCTGTGGCGACATGCGCTACTTGCCTGACTTCGCCACCGCCCAGACAGCGCAGGCGCTGCTGGATTTGCACGATGCGACGGGCGAGGCGCGCTACCGCGATGCTGCCGTCACTTGCGCGAAGATCTATGTGGCCTCCATTTACACCCATCCGGTTCCCAGCCGGGAGAGAGTCACTGCCGGAGGCGCTGAGCGTGAGGAATGGGAGATCTCCCAGGTGGGACTCAGCTTCGAACACGGCGGCCTGTTAGGCTCGGCTAACCCCAGAGGCCCTATTCTCCTCGCCAGCCACGCGGGGATGTTTGTGCGGATGGCCACCATCACCGGCGAGTCGATTTTCCTCGATCTCGCCAGGTCCGCCGCCATTGGCCGCGATGCCTTCGTCCATCACAAAACCGCGGTGGCTTCCTACTACTGGAATGCCAAGAACGCCGGGGCCGGCCCCTATCCCCACCACGCCTGGTGGCAGATCGGCTGGATCACCGATTATCTGCTGGCCGAAGCTGAATTCCGCTCGGCGGGCGAGGTCCGTTTTCCGCGTGGTTTCGTCACGCCGAAGGTCGGCCCCCAGCAAAGCGTCGGCTTCACGCCGGGTGTGGTCATGGGCAGAAAGGCTAAACTTGTCTTCCACGATGGCTTCGTGAAAACCACCGGCGGCTCCATTGATCACCAGCTGGCGGAAGATTTGGAAACCGGGAAGGTTCATGTTATCCTTCTCAACAACCGCGCCCGCGAAACCACTTTCTCACTTGGTATAGGCGATGCAGCGCCTCGCCAGATGACAATGAAGGCTTTCGGGATTGAGGTCATCATGGCACCATGATCTCTCTGCCACCAACGCCAACGTCGTGGAGCGAACGGCCATCGGAAACCTAGCGCACTTCACCACCAACGTCGAAATCCTTGGCATTCAGACGATTCCAGACAAGGAAATGCCAAAACTTACTCCGTTTTCCACACTCAGGCACTACTCGGCGGGTACCACTGCAGGAAACCCAGCAGCACTCACCGTTCAGCTAAAATTGTTTCTGCCTTCTCCGGCTCCGTTCTCGAAAAGGCGTTTACCTTGGTCGCTTGCTTTGGAGCGGGCTTGAGTTTGGCATCGAGGTGGTCTCGGATTCGCACCCGGCTTGCGATGCGGCTAAGAATAGAGTCGCGTGGATGGCAGCGGCGGAGGCGAGGGATGGATGGTGAAGCAAGGCTTTCATGAATTTGAAAGCGGCGGAATTGCCGTCTATTCCCAAATCATTCTCCCTTGCGCAGGTCCGCTGTCCCGGCTCTAACAATGTTGTGGGCGTGAATAGTGAAATAACTTGAATCCCGCGAGCCTCGATGGCTTGTCTGCCTCCTTCTTCACGGTCCAGCCAACGGCTGTTTCAGGAGCCACCCGCCAAAAGCAAATTCCTAGCAGTAAGACCGAAGTTAGGGTCGGGGTCCTTCGCCTGCCGCCGCCCAGTCCACCGAGTTTTTCAGCAAGGTCTGATAGTCCGGGAGGTCGTGGGTGCGCTGGTCGTGGCCGGGGGTGATGCAAACGATGCGGGCCTGCGGGTGCTTGACGATCCATACTTGGGGGAAGGTTTTTCCCGTTTTGAGGCTGGTGGCGGTGGCAAGGACTTCGCTCGGGCTGCCCGCAGGATCGGGGATGTGATTGTAGAGCTCGTCAGTGATTTCAAACGATGCGGACATACCCTTCGTGATCGGATGGGTGGGATTGGTTAGTTCAATTGTATAAGCCCCCAAGGGGTCGTGGCCACGAGTGCCGCCGCCGATGATTTCCTTGTTCCATTGGGGAAAATCCGCCCACGCATACCAAGTGCCGGGGTGCAGGGCGATGATGCCTTTGCCAGCCTTCGCGAAATCCAGCAAGGCCTGTTGGGTCTCTTGCGAAATCGGCTGATTGGCGCTGAGGACGATAACATCAAGGTTCTTCAGGATCGGGGCGATGCCGTTGAGATTTTGCGTGAAATCCACCCAGCCGACCGTGGGGGTGAGCGTGGCCTTGTCGGTGGCACCGAAGAATTTCACGAAGTCATGCGCCGAGCCGCCGCCGATGAGGAGGACGCGCGGGCCATTGGCCTTTTCCGGAGGCTGCGGGACGGGGTCATTGAATTGCGCCTTGAAGCCCTTGGATGCGGTCGGCTTGTCCGGGGTGGCGACCGGGGCCGCCGTGGCATCCGCCAGTTCGGCAGTGATGGCGGCGAGAGTGGGGGCGGCGATTCCACCGGTGCTTTCGAGGATGAGCTTATCGATGGGGCCTGTGCGCTTCAGGGCCTTGGTGAAGAAGCGGACTTGATGGTCGGTGACGAGATTGACGGCCTTCGAACCAGGGACCTCGGTGCGCACGAAATAATCGGCAAACTCAACGCCATTCTGGAACACAAGTTCCTCGGACCCGCCGTCGGTATAGACGACGGTAAGTTTCATGACGGGTGAGATCTGGCCACCGTCCTGATAGCCCCAGCCGGTGACGCCACCGAGGAAGTGAAGGCGGTTCGCCTTGAAGCCACCGAGCCGGGCTTCGACGCGTTGGGGCATGGTGGAGGCGACTGATTTGGGCGGGCCACCCTTGAGGACAATGATGTTGTTGCCGTTCAGACTCTTCGCGGGATCGACGATGCTGAAGGGAATTTTCTCAACTTCCACATTACCGAACTTTTTGAACGGCAGGGTGTCGCTTTTCGTTTCCTGAGACTGATAGAGACCCTTGCGGGTATCGGCGGTGAAGGCGGTGCGGAGATCGACGGTGCGGAATTTCCTGGCATCGCCGTCGCAGATGTAGGCGAGGATGTCGCGGAGGGTTTCACCGCCGAGTCCTTCGAAGCCTTCGGGCATCAGCGAGCGGCCGGTGTTCACGCGGCTCTTGATGTCGGCGACGCGGATTTCTTCCTGACCGGCGAGGCTTTTCATGATCAGGCTGGTCGGGTTTTCGCGGGCGATGACTCCGGCGTGGAACTTGCCGTCCTTGGTTTCGATGTTCCAGGCGACGAAGGATGGATCGACCTCACGGTTTGGATCAATGATTGTTGTTAGGAGTTCGGCGGGTCCGTGCGAGCCCATGCCGGTGAGGCCGGGGCCGACGTCGGAGCCTTCGCCATTGAGGTTATGGCAGACAGCGCAGGCACTGGTGAAAAGCAGCTTGCCTTTTTCGGCATTGCCGGGTTGTTCGACGATCGGAGTGAGCTTGGCGAGAGCCTCGGCCTTCGCCTTGAGCGCGGGTCCCATGAGTTCGTCAAGGAAAGCAATGGCGGACTTGGCCACGGCACCGTCGGGATAGGTGCGGAGGCGGGCGAGGTTGGCGGGTCCGAGCGTGGTGAGGTCGGCCTGTTTCGCCTTGGCGGCATCAATGAGGGAA
>Ga0163144_10030098_pt1 | contig 10395 bp, 7 predicted proteins | sample OliLak19BULKMAT1_FD_123175 | JGI IMG/M metagenome (GOLD analysis project Ga0163144, IMG submission 123175) | Freshwater microbial mat bacterial communities from Lake Vanda, McMurdo Dry Valleys, Antarctica - Oligotrophic Lake LV.19.BULKMAT1 | ecosystem: Environmental > Aquatic > Freshwater > Lake...
ACGCCCTGGCGCCGGTCATAGGCCGTGAGCTGTTTGCCGTCGGTGGCGACGCTGTAGCTGACGCCGAATGGATTCATCACGTCGATGCGCGCACTCGACGGTCCGCGTACGACGACGACCTGCGTGGAACGAAACGCCTGCTGGGGCGAGCGGTAGTCGAGCTTGGCCTGGGCGCGGAAACTGGCGACCGAGAGATCCTGCGCCTCGAGGACCTGGAGAACGCGCTTTACGGTCGGGCCGGCGCCTGTCGGAGTCGGCGCGGGAGTGCGCGCCACGGTCGCAGTGCACGCGGACAGGCCTGCCAGCACGGCTGCCACGACGAGCACTCGAAATCGTTCAGCGACCCTCACCGGCCACGGCGCCCTTCGCACCGCTCCAGCGGCTGCGGATCTCGTGGATCTTGCGTTCGAGCTTTCGTCGCTGCTCGGGGTCTTCGGTACGCGCCGCCGCATCGCGGTAGCTGCGATCGGCATCCACGTCGCGACCGACCTTGAGATAGACGTCGCCGAGGTGCTCGACGATGACGGGATCGCGACCGCCCGCGGCCGTGGCCTTTTCGAGTTCGCGTACCGACTGCGCGTAGTTGCCGCGCTGGTAGTACACCCAAGCCAGGCTGTCGATGATAGCGGCGTTGTCGGGATGCAGCTCGAGCGCACGCCGAATGAGTTTCTCGGCTTCGTCGATGTTCTCACCGCGTTCGGCCCACGTGTAGCCGAGATGGTTGAGCGCATCGGCGTTCTTCGGGTTCATCTCGATCACCTTCTTGAGCGTGGCGATCGACTTCTCCTTCTCGCCCGACTCGTCGTAGAGCCATGCAAGGCCGTAGAGGTAACCGTCGCTGGTCGGATCGAGGGCCACGAGGCGCTGGGCAGTCGCGATCGCCTCGGGGTAGCGCTTTTGCTCGCGGTAGAGCGCGATCAGTCGGCGCAGGCCGTCGGCGTTGTCGGGCGCGGAGACCAGCAGCTGCTTGACCGCATCGACAGCGCCGTTGAGGTCATCCTTTTCCTCGAGGATGCTGCTCAGGAACAGGCGCGCGTCCACGTAGCGCGGGGCCTGAGGCGAGACGGCGGCGAGCTCGCGCGCGGTTCCGTCGGTGTCGCCGACCTTGTCGTAGGCCAGCGCGAGCCAATAACGAATCTCGTCTTCGCTCGGACGCGCGGCGAGCACGATATGAAAATCGGTGATCGCGCGCATGTAGTCGCCGCGCTGGAAATCAATGAGGCCGATCTTCGCGCAGGTCACGAGCGGATCTTCGGCGAAGTCGACGAGCTTCTCGTACTTCTTGAGCTTGGCGTCGAGGTTCGGATCGTCTTCTTCGAGGGTGCCGATCTGGCGGCGCGCCTGTTCGAGCTGCGGGTTGAAATCGATGGCGCGATTGAAGCTGTCGATGGCTTTCTTGCGCAGTCCGAGCCGGTCGTAGACGAAGCCCGTGTACAGGTGCAGCTCGGCGATGGAGGCGTTGAGCCGCGCCGCATGTCGCAACGAACGCAACGCATCGTCGTACTGACCGGCTGCGGCCAGTGCCTTGCCGAGTCCGAAGTTGGCGATGAACGACTCGGGACTCAGCGAGGTGGCGCGACGCAGCACCTCGACGGCGTGCTCGGGCTGGCCCACGCGGTTGTAGAGCGCACCGAGAAGCACGAGGGCCTCTTCGTTGTCCGAATCCATCTTGAGCACCTGCTGGTATCCCGCGATGGCCTGCGTGTAGCTCTGCAGGGCGATGTCCACCCTGGCCGCGAACAACCGTGCTTCGATGTCCTCGGGCTGCATCGCGATGAGCGCCCCAGCCTGTTCGCGCGCACGGCGCAACTCGCCGCTGCGCACGTAGAGCTCGGCCAGCTCCGCGCGCAGCCGCGGCACCTTGGGATCGGCCGCCACCGCACGCGCGGTTTCGCGCGTGGCCGTGACGTAGTCGTTGTCGAAGCGGGCGACGACGGCAGCGAGGAAATGACCGCCGGCGCGATCGCTCTCGGAGATCTGCGGACGTACGACCAACTCGGCCAGCACGGGCTCATCGACCTTCGCACGCGAGCCTCGCGCGCCCGTACGGGAGGTTGCGCAACCGGAGGTGACAAACGCGATGGCAAGGAGCGCACTCAGCACGCGGAAGGAGACTTGCCGCGCGCCCAGCGCGCGGAGAGAGACCTGCGCGCGTTGGATTTCCGCGCCGGAGCGACCGGTACAAGAGCTCGTCATGGAAGGGATCGAACCTACCATGCGACTCGCGACGGGAACAATGCCGCCAAGCGATGAAGACCTTGGTTGCGCGTGTGGACCCCGTCCGTTAAGGCCTCGCCCCTGTGTTCCTGAAGTGGTTGTTCACCGTCTTTCCCCGCGAGATGCTCCAGGGCTGGGCCCTTCTGCGTCCCGACCTGTTCCTGTGGCTGGCCTTGGGAGCCCTCGTGGCGGTGGCCTCGATGTCGATGCCGCCGCCGAGTGATGATCTGCCGCCTGCTCTTCCCTTCCTCGTCAGCGTGGTTTCGGGGCTGCTCACCACGATGCTTCCTGCGGTGCTGTTCACGGCCCAGATCGAAGGACGGCAGCTTACCTGGGGTCCGGTACTGCTGCTGCTGGCGCGCAAGGCAGGGCCGCTGGTCCTCTACGCGATCATCGCGATCTTCATCGCATGGACAGCCAATGCCTAGATGCTCTTGGCCGTCACCTTCGCTCTCGGAAAGGACAACGAGATCCTGATCCCGGCCAGCGAAGTGGTGGGGATGGTGATCCTGATCTCCATCCTGGCGCGATTCAGCTTCCTTCCTTTCCTGGTGATCCTGCTCGAACGCGACAAGCTGCCGCCGGCGTTGTGGCAGTGGCAGCGCATGAAAAGTCTCGCTCCGCTGTTCTGGCCTTTGACCGCCGGTGCCCGGCTTACCGAGGGCAGCCGCTGGCGCCTCGCGTTCTACACGGTGCTCGGCCAGATTCTTCCGGCCGCGGCGACGATCGCCCCCACGCCGCTCGTGCTGCCGGCATCGATCGCTGCGCTGATGGTGCTGACGACGGTCCAGGGCGTGTTCTTCCTGCACTACCGGCGTCGATGCGAAGAGACCGGCGTTCTCCCGCCGACTCTTCCTCTCGAAGACGCGCTTGTGGCTTAGCGGGTCGCGTGTAAGAGGCGCGCGGGCCGACGGGAGGGGGTTGCCGCAGCCTGCCGGAACGCCGCCTCAGTCGTGGCGATGCGCAGCGCGGATGTCGTGGCCGTCGCCATGGTCGCAGTCGGCGAGCGATCCGATCCAGACTTCGCCGCCTTCGAAGTGTTCCTTCTTCCAGATCGGCGCGACCAGCTTGAGCGAGTCGATGCAGAAGTGGCAGGCTTCGATCGACTCCCTTCGATGCGGGGCGGAGACGGCGATGCCGACGCTGGCCTCGCCGAGCGGCACGACTCCGATGCGATGCACGATGGCGACGCGCGTGATCTCCCAGCGCCTGGCGGCTTGGGCGGCGATCTTCTCGAACTCGCTTTCGGCCATCTCGCCGTAGGCTTCATACTCGAGCCTGAGTACAGCGCGGCCGCGGTTAGTGGCGCGGGTGGTGCCGAGAAAGGTGGTGATAGCGCCGGCGGCTTCGTCGCTCACGTGGCTGACTAGGGTGTCGAAGTCGATCGGGGTCTCGGTGATCTTGAACATGGCGTCTTTCCTGGGTTCGCTCGAAGCAACGTTGCGTTGTCTCGAGGGACGACGTGGGCGTTCGCGCGCGACTCCTGGGTGCCTGAACCTCCGGCTACAGGGGGAATGATGGCTACTTCGTCGTTGTCCACGAGGATGTGGGATTCGTCGACGTATTCACGGTTGACGGCTACTCGCAGGACGCCGGCGCCGAGGGTGAAGATCCGGTCAGTGGCAGCAAGCTCAGCGAGAACTTCGGCAACGGTCGCGCTGTCGGGGCAAGTGCGGATTTCTTCGCGGCGACCGAGTTTTTCGCGAACGATTCCGAAGTAGAGCATGCGCAGCTTCACGGTCGGTTACCGTCGCGCCGGGAACGCATTGCGAGCTGGCGAGCCCGATGCCGCGCGAAGTGCAGCGCGAGTTCTCCCAGCACTCACGATTGCGGTTCCCGGGGGCGGGCGAGACCGACGACGTGGGTGAGTTGGGGGACGATGAGGCGTTCCATGGCGAGGCGGCACGCTGCGGTGGATCCCGGCATCGAGAAGACGGCCATCGTTCCGACCAGGCCGCCGACGGCACGCGAGAGCATCGCGCCTGCGCCGATCTCTTCAAAGCTCAGCATGCGGAACAGTTCGCCGAATCCGTCGATGCGCTTGGTCAGCAACGACGCGACGGCTTCGAAGGTATTGTCGCGGGCGGCGATTCCGGTGCCTCCGTTGACGAAGACGGCATCGACGACGCCGCGTGCCGAGTAGTCTTCAAGCACGCGCCGGACCAGAGCCGGATCGTCCGCGACGATGCGGTAGTCGGCGATGCGGTGCCCGGCCGCGCCGAGCCTCGAGCGGATCTCACCGCCCGACGTGTCGTTTTGCTCGGTACGCGTGTCGGACACCGTCATCACCGCGCAGACGATGCGGCGCGCGTCGCGAGCATGGTGCGATCTGTCGCCGCCGGCAGAAGAAGCCGCGACGGGCGCAGCAGGATGCTCGCGATCGACCATGCGCCCTCATTCTCACAGGACGGCTACGGCGCCAAGGACACGGGTCCGCGCGCGTCCAGCCGGTTTGCGGGCGGATTCGGCGCTCCGATTCGCCCGGAAGCCCTTTCCCGCTATAGCCACGGTGGTGTCCACCGCTACTTCCGAGTCCGCAGGCGTCGAGACGGCGTCGCGCACGGTCTACCTCGAGACCTACGGCTGCCAGATGAACGTCTCCGACAGCGAGCTCATCTCGGGGGTGCTGGCCGCGCGCGGCTATCGCAGCGTCGCCGAGCCTTCGTGTGCGGACGTCATCCTGCTCAACACCTGTGCGATCCGCGAAAATGCCGAGGAGAAGGTCGCACGCCGCGTGCGTCAGCTCATCTCTGAACGCCGCGGCAGCCGTCGCGTGCGCATCGGACTGGCCGGCTGCATGGCCCAGCATCACCGCGATCGCCTTCTCGACAGGATTCCCGGGCTCGACTTCGTGGTCGGGCCGGACGGCTACCGCCGTCTCGGCGATCTCCTCGAAGCCGAGGAGCCGGTGACTTCCGTGCAACTCGATCGCCGCGAAACCTATGCCGACATTCTGCCTGTTCGCGAGACGGGAGTGCGCGCGTACCTGACGATCATGCGCGGCTGCGACCGCTTCTGCACGTTCTGCGTGGTGCCCTTCGTGCGCGGCCGCGAGCGCAGCCTTCCGCCCACCGTACTGCGCGAGGAACTCGGACGCATCGCTGCGCAGGGATTCAAGGAAGTCGTGCTGCTCGGACAGACGGTCAACTCGTATCGCTACGAGGACACCTCGTTCGCAGCCCTGCTGCGCATGAGCTGCGAGGTCGAAGGCATCGAGCGCATTCGTTACACGTCGCCTCATCCGGCCGACTTCGACGACGCGACAATCGCGGCGATGAGCGAATGCCCCAAGCTGTCGCCGTACATCCACTTGCCGCTACAAAGCGGTTCGGACCGCTTGCTGGCCGCGATGCAGCGCGGCCACACCATCGACGAGTATCGCGGCCTGGTCGATCGCCTGCGCGCGGCAATCCCGTGCCTTTCGCTCTCCACCGACATCATCGTCGGGTATCCGGGCGAAACCGACGCGGATTTCGAAGCGACTTCCAGACTGATGGAAGAGGTCAGCTTCGACCACGGCTTCCTGTTCAAGTACTCCGCGCGCGAAGGCACACGCGCATTCAAGATCGACGAGACGGTCAGCGAGGAAGAGAAAGGACGTCGTCTCGAACGGCTCATCGCCGAACAGCAGTCGCGTTCGCTTCGCATCAACCAGCGCATGATCGGCCGCACGACCGAAGTGCTCGTCGAATCGACGCCAAGGAAGCAGCCCGATTGGCTGGCCGGAAAGAACGCGCAGTTCAAGACCGTCGCGTTCGAACCGGCCGGCGCCCAGCTCGGCGAGCTGGCCACCGTGCTCATCGAGGCGGCCACCTCGCAGACGCTGAGCGGCCGCGAAGTCCGACCCGCCTGAGAGGGCCGGTGCAAGTCCTCCTTCTTCATCCGTATCGCTTCGCAGCGATCGCGCTGGTCGTCGAAGCCGTCGCGGCCTTCGCGACATTCGGCACCGGTGTCGAAGGCTTCCAGGCTCTCGCACGCTACAGCGGTCGCGTGGGCCTGCTGTGGTTCGCACTGGTCTTCTCGGTGGCTCCGCTGCACCGTTTCCTGCGCAGCGAATGGACGAAGCTGGCGCTGCGCAATCGCCGCCGCCTCGGTCTCGCATTCGGCATGCACCACTTCGTGCATCTCGCCGAGTTGCTCACGTACCTGGCGATTTCCGGAAAGGGGTTCGACCCGTCGCGCGCCGCCGGCGGAATGGTCGGATACGCCTTCCTGCTCGCGATGATGCTGACGTCGAACGATGCCGCCGTTGCCCGGCTCGGGCCGCGCAACTGGAAGCGGCTGCACCGCACGGGCGTGTGGTACCTGTGGATCGTCTTCGTGATGACCTACGTACCGCGAGTGAGAGGCCAGATGACCGACGCGGGCGGCGGGCATCTGGAATTCGTCACCTGCCTGTCGCTAGTTGTCGCGCTGGGTTTGCTGCGAGCCGCGGCCTTCCTGTCGGCCCGGCGCGCCTCACCCGCGGCCGTTGCGCCGGGCTGATACCGGACAGGAGCTTCTCCCCAATCCAGGACAGCACGGGTCCGGTTCCGGCGCTTTTCCGACGCCCTTTCCTTGGAACTTGGTTGTTGGTTTCCCCCCAGCATGGCACCGTCCTTGCTGCTGGAATCATCTCGCACAACGCGAGGAATGCTGTTCCAAAACCTGGGGGATCCCGAATGACCGGACCGAAATCAAAAATCTCTAGCTACGCGTGTACCTTTGCGGCTGCGATGGTGCTGGCTGCACCGCTGGCAGCAGCAGCTGCTGCCTCAACGGAGGTGCGGGCAAGTAACCGCGAATTGGCGGCTTCGGCCCGCAAGGTGGGCCGGGGAGCGCACCTCGTGGTGAAGGGCCTGACGCTCGAAGGACAGACCGCCGCGTCCACCCTCGAGCTCGAGCGCTTCGACGTCTGGCGCCCCGATGCCGTCGTCGAGATCGACGGCCAGCGCGCCCTGCCGCCGGCCACGGCCTATTTCCGCGGCCACGTCGGCGGGGACCCGAGTTCGGTCGCCCTGCTGTCGGTCCGCGAGAGCGGCGAGGTCCAGGGTATCGTGCGCAAGGACGGCAAGTCGTGGGTGGTCGGCAAGGGCCGCAACCAGCGCGCCCTGCACTCGCGCAAGGCCGACGAGAACGACCAGCCGCCGTTCGAGTGCGGCAACGACGACGCGTTCACCGCCGCCGAGCGTCTCGGAATCAGCGATCCGGCGCCGGCCTCTCTGACGGCCCAAACCGTCCTCGACCAGCCCTACATCGCCAACATCGCGATCGAGACCGACTACGCGTACTACGCGCGCTTCAACAACACGACGAATGCACTCGACTACATGGCCGACCTGATCGGCTACTCGGACGTCACCTACTCGCGCGAGGTGAACACCGACATGCAGATCGGATTCGCGCGCTTGTGGACGACTGACGAGGCAGGCGATCCGTGGACCACGTCGCCGGGAAACACAAGCAACCTGCTCAACGAGCTGTCGTCCTACTGGAACACCAACATGAAGAGCGTCAAGCGCACGCTCGTTCACATGCTGTCCGGCAAGAACCTCGGCGGCGGCATCGCCTACATCGGCATCCTCTGCCAGAACTACTCGACGAGCGGCGGCACGTCCGACTACGGCCTGTCGGCCAGCCTCGGCACCAACTTCAGCTGGGACGGCGACCAGAGCCATGACCCTGCCAGCGTGGTGTGGGACATCATGGTCGTGCAGCACGAGATCGGCCATAACTTCAACTCGCCGCACACCCACGACTACTGCAACCTCGGCGGCAACGCGCTGCCGATCGACAACTGTGCAGCCGGCTGCCAGGCCGGCGCCACGACCGGCCTGCCTTCGTGCACCGCGCCGACGCCGCACTACACGAGCGGCGGCGGCAAGGGCACGATCATGAGCTACTGCCACCAGCAGAGCGGCGGCTACGGCAACATGGCGATGACCTTCGGCGAAGGACACACCTGCGGCACGGCTCCGGAGCGTGAAGCCGCGCGCATGACGGCCCACGTCGTCTCGCGCGCAACCTCGTACCCCACCTGTTTCTCGGCACCGACCTGCGGCAACGGCGCGCTCGATCCGGGCGAGCAATGCGACGGCATCAACCTCAACGGCGCCACCTGTGCGAGCCGGGGTTTCGCCAGCGGTACGCTGTCGTGTTCGTCGAGCTGCACGTTCAGCACCGGCCAGTGCAGCAACTGCGGCAACAACGTGATCAACGCGGGCGAGTTCTGCGACGGCACCGCGCTCGGCGGCGGCACCTGCACGCAGCAGGGCTGCACCGGCGGCGGCGTGCTCGCGTGCAACGCGACCTGCTCGGCCTACAACAAGACCGGCTGCATCAATTGCCCGTCCTGCAACGGCAACTCCATCTGCGACGCGGGTGAAGACTGCAACGGCTGTCCGGGCGACTGCATCGGCGGCACCACCTCCGGCGCGGTCTGCGGCAACGGCAAGTGCGAAGCCGGCAACGGCGAAGACTGCCTCTCGTGCGCTTCCGACTGCAACGGGTCGCAGGGCGGCAAGCCCTCGAGCCGTTACTGCTGCGGCGACGGCGCGGGGTCGGGCCCGATCTCGTGCAGCGACAGCCGCTGCACCGCGAGCGGCCGCACCTGCACGACGGTTCCGTCTGTGCCCACCAGCTACTGCTGCGGCAACGACACCTGCCAGGCCTCGGAGAACTGCTCGAACTGCGCGACCGACTGCACGGCGCCGAGCGAGACCTGCGGCAACGGTATCGACGACAACTGCAACGCCAAGATCGACTGCGCGGACACGGCCTGCAGCACCCTGCCGGCCTGCGTGTGCCGCGCGACGAACACGGCCTGCACGTCGAACAGCCAGTGCTGCTCGGGTTCGTGCCGCACCAAGGGCAAGAACCCCAACACCTGTAACTGACCGGGACAACGTCAGGCGACGAAAAGGGGATGCGTGCGGTTTCTTCGGAAACCGTGCGCATCCCCTCTTTCATTTGGGGTCACACGAGCTCGGAAGCTTCGACGCCGGAATGCCTCGCGCCGTTACGCTCGTCCCGGGCCAGTTGCCATGCTTCGAGCGTCGTCACCCACTCCTCATGCTGCTCGGGGGGGTCAGCAGGCGCGGAGCTCGCCGCTCTCGAGCCGGAAGGGCCCACAGCCCGACGACCGCCTGCGCATGCCGGGGGAAATCCGATCGGGTCGCTTTGCACGAACAAACCACTTGTCCGGATTCCCCCCATCGCCCATGCTCTGGCCGTGACGAGCGCCACGATCTCGCGCGGGAGTGCCGCAGGCGCGCCGCAAAAACCCGGAACAGGTACGGATTTTCGGAAAAACCGTACCTGTTCCGGGTTTTTGCGGTCGCTGCTCGTCACGCTTTCACGAGCGACAGCAGTGGCGCTCATGGTCGCGTGGCCGGCCTTCGGGCACGAGGAGCCCGCCGAGCACGCGGACGAACTCTCCGCGGCGATCGAGCGCGATCCCAACAACGCGTCGCTCTATCTGCGGCGTGCCGAGGAGCACCGCAGCCAGCACGAGTGGGCGCTGGGCATCGCCGACTTGCAGACGGCCACGCGCCTCGATCCCGATCTCGCCGTCGCAGACCTCGCACTCGCGCAGATGATGCTCGAAGCCGGCAGTCCCCAGACCGCCCTTGCTGCCGTGGACCGCTTTCTCGCAGGCCACGGCGACCATGCCGGCGCCCATCTGACGCGCGCACGTATCCTCGTGCGGCTCGGTTCGCGCCGCGAAGCCATCGACGAGTACTCGCGCGGGATCGAGCTTGCGCAGCGTTCCGACCACGACGGCAAGGGCGCCCAACCCGACGACTATCTCGAGCGCGCTCGCTCGCTCGCGTGCGAGCAGCGCGTCGATGAAGCCATCCAGGGCCTCGACGAAGGCGCGACCGCGCGCGGCGGCGCGATCACGCTGCAGTTTCTCGCCATTGACCTCGAGGCCGGCCGCCAGCGCTGGGATGGTGCTCTCGCACGCCTCGCGGCCATCGAAGCCAAAGCCAACCGCAAGGAAACCTGGATGGCCCGGCGCGCCGAGATTCTCGTGCACGCCGGTCGCGTCGACGAGGCCAGGGTGGTGTACACTTCGGCGCTGGCAACGATCGACGCGCTGCCCGAACGACTGCGCACCACCACGACGACCACGGAGCTCGCGGGCCGGATTCGAGCGAGCCTTGCAAACCTTCATGCGCCGGCCCCGCGCGCGCATCT
>Ga0163144_10030100_pt1 | contig 10395 bp, 12 predicted proteins | sample OliLak19BULKMAT1_FD_123175 | JGI IMG/M metagenome (GOLD analysis project Ga0163144, IMG submission 123175) | Freshwater microbial mat bacterial communities from Lake Vanda, McMurdo Dry Valleys, Antarctica - Oligotrophic Lake LV.19.BULKMAT1 | ecosystem: Environmental > Aquatic > Freshwater >...
GTCCATAAACTCCCAGACTTATTCTACAATCAACACCTAAATAAATATATAAACCCATAAGACAAAGATAAGCCCACTCACTATTGGCTTTTAATAGAAATTCTGCAACTTCTACTTTTACTTCTTCTGGTATTGATCCTCTGTCAAGATCATTAGAGAATTTAGAGTGTTTTGCTAACTCTAGAATCATTTTTCTCTTGCCTTCTTCTGTTGCGAAAATCCATCTTGCAGTATATTCTTGAGAGGAGTTATAACTTACTTTATAATCTACCTGTGAGTCTTGCTTTTTATTTTTTAGTGCTAAAGAATGTATATCTAACACTTTAACACGACGAATGCTGACTAATTCTCTTAACCCACTAAATAATTCATCGTATGTAATGTATAGTAATCCTTCATTAGGGTCATCTTGATTTATAGATACCACTAATATATGCCTACTAAGTCTAGATCTATCAAATCCAGGCATAATATGAGATGATTTAATGTTATAAATTACAATACCTTCTGTTTTTACTTCATCAATGGTGAATAAGTACGTTTCTTTGTCTTCCTTAATTTTACCTTTATGGAATAAAGCACCTTGTCCGTGTTCAGATACTATATTATCTGCAAAGTGTTTATCTGTGATGGTTATAGGAAATAAAGGTACGATATTATTTAAACCCAGGTTTTTCACTGCATACTCTAAGCTCATGCCTAATTGAAGTGTATATCTTATATCTATATATACATTGCCAAGTCTTGGACTTGTATCAAATCCTATGACATAGTCATTGTCGTCTACATTAGGAGGAAAGAATTTTTCATCTACGTAGGATCGAAGATGTGATGCTTTACCTGCGTAGGTCAACTTTTGATCATTTGGTGAAAAATCTAACTTACATTTTGGAAAATCAGCTATTATATCATCTTCATTATATCCTAGTCTTTTTGTAATAACACTGTCTTTTTTTATAACCAGGAAAAACCAATATCTAGTAGACTTTTCACCATGAAAAGTAAATTTTTTAATATCTATATTGCTATATTTCATGTGTTTTTTGTTTAGATTAACTAGATTAATATAGGTCTCTACTGAAAAGCTCGTCATATTTAACTTCTCCTTTAAACTGTTCGCAGTTTAAAGATATAACTAAAGCTTCAGATCTACACACAAATCTATCATGAGAAGTTAAGAAACCATCTTCACCTTCTTCTTTTAATCCTGTGGCTAGATGGTAATAATCTCTACACATCTGGTGTCTACATGCAATAAACACCACAAAACCTGGTGTATTTTTTAGTACATAACTCAAAGATAATATCTCTGGACTTGGGTCAAGTTTATACCTTATTGCAGCTAATACGATTCTTTCTTTGTTATTTTCGCTCATATTTTGTTTATTTCATCTAATAGGTTATTTATAGACTCCAGTAAATCAGAATCTCTAGTAGCACCTGAATCATACTTGTTATTCTTGTATTTCCATAGAATTAAAGTTAGTTGTTTTTCTATGTGCTTCTTATGGTTGGGGTAATAATTTAGGTAATCTAAATCTTTACCTGTACTAAGCAGTACCATAGCCAAGTTCACTTCTAGTGAGTTTTTCATGATTTACTGATGTTTTATGTTATATTATGTTATTTTACTATAGACAACTATAATCTGTGAAATTATTATCTTTCTTTTCTTCTTCTAATTTTATAGGTATTAGTTTACTTAACAAATCTTTCTTAACATTTAAAAAATGTATCATAAGAGGAAATTTATCAACTCTTGCTTTATCTTTATCAGCATGAGTTTTAAGCATAGAGTTAATCCTCATTTGGATTGATACTAACTCATTAAAATTGGAGATCCCTTCTGAATCACGAGTGTGCTTTAGTACGTCAGGATTCTCTTTTAAAACCTGAAAAGTTGTATTTATTATTACTAAATCATTTAGAATCTTCATAATAGTTCTTGTTTGATTATATTGTGAATTAATCCAATTATTAGGTCAACAAACTCTGAGTCCATCTTATGGTGATGCTTGAATGTAAAGCTTAGTATTTGATCTTTATAAGTTTCAGTACCACCAGGCATGAACTTATTTTGATAAAATACGTAGCAATTTGGTGAAGTCTTATTTAAAAATATTTTCTCTCCTTGTATGTCTATCTCTACAGTATTTGGAGATACTAGCAAGAATTTAAACGGTAAATCATTAATCCTTGACAAAGTTTCCATTGTTTTTTTATTTTATTTCTTGGGTTAATACAATACCAGTATAACAACCAGTATTACTTTCGACTATAACTGAATCTTGGATTTTATGTTTATGATATGTGGTTTCATCACATATAATAGCCTCTACTTTATCACCAGATTTAACATAAATTAGATAGTTCTTTTTGTATGTTACTACGTCTAAATATGAATTACAGTCTAACTCTATACTGGTATAACTATTTTGGAACTCTTTATATATGATTATTCCGTCTTGATATTTAACTTTATAGTAATAACTATCTACATAAACAAAAATAATGAAACTAGCTATGTAAAATAATATTACAAATAGGTTTGGAGATATAGTCATGATTCTAAGAAATCTAATCTCTTTGAAGATCTGATTGTGATTTCATGTAGACTACAGGCATTATCACCAGTAGCTAAAGCTTTGGAGCTGGCTTCTATCACAACTGAACTGGTGTAGACATAAGTAACTACATCGCTTATCTCAATCGTTAATATAAAGTTAGGTCTAGGTATAAGGTTAATGTCCATCAAGAATAATAACTCACAATATCTAGATGAATATAGATTCATCTCATATTTCCTAGATACACCAAACGAGGAGAGTTTATCACTCCAGATTGCATCTGGAATGTCTATGTTGTTATATGGTATTAGTATTCCCAGTTTTTCTGCTAAAAGTTTAGCATTGCGAATATGGTTTAGGAGTTTGCCTGTTATGTTATTCCCTTCTCGATAATTCTTGTCACCAGGAATACACTTACCTCCGTTAGTTCTGACATAATTAGAGAATAGTGCTAAATAATGTCTATCCAAGAAAGGTAGACTAACACTATGTTTTACTTTGATCTCAATCTCTACATAATTTCGAGTCTGAGGTTTTGAGGGAAATTCACCTAAGAAAAAATTATTGATTTCTCTTTTTGGTACATCTACTTCTACTACTTTTACTACTTTTACTACTTCTATTACTTTTATTATTAGTACCATGATGAATTATTAATGTTTAAGTTATGATAAGCAAATATAAACAAAAAAACCAGAAACTACAAAAATCTCTAAAAAAATTTTTGTAGTTTCTGGAAACTTTTTACGGCTTTCTACCTGCGTTAAGTAGTTTTAACAAAAGATTCTCAACAGAAATACCGTGTTGGATTTTATCTTCTGATTGCCACTTATATGTCAGTTTTAAGATCTCTCCTAAACTGATTCCAGGTTTGTAACCCATTGACTCTAACATTACACCTGTAACAATAGGTGTAATGTTTATCATGTCAACTCTGTCTTGGGAAATATCTATACTGCAGATTTTCCCTTCTTTTAGTCTGCCGTTTTTATCGGCTAGACACACCTCTACTAGGTCTGAATACTTCAACCCAACACCTAATAACTCTTTTTTCACCGTAAATAGATGTTTATGGCTCAAAGAATCTAGAGAGTGTATCATGTGGAACTTAACTAGAGTTTCCACTTTTTTGATTGTGTCTTTGTTGAAAACACTGAACCTTTGCATAAATGGTGCTACCATCTCTGCACCAACTTTTTCATGATTGTATGCAGTGATTTTACCATCTTCTGAGATCAAGGTAGTTGATGCCTTACCTACGTCATGTAGAAGCATAGTTAACCTTAACACTAGGTTGTTTTCTATATTGTTTTCTATATTGTCCAAACAAAGCATAGTGTGATTCCATACGTCACCTTCTGGGTGATGCTTAGGGTCTTGCTTTACCCCAATTAAAGAGTAAAGCTCTGGAAAAAGATGCTCTAGCCATCCAATTTCCCTTAGTGTCTCGAAAAACATTGAAGGTTTTTCTGAATACTGCATAGCATTCATAAACTCTTTCCCGATTCTCTCTATCGAGATAGCAGACATTTTATCAATCATAGATCTACATAGTTCTATGGTTTCTGGATGTACTTCGAACCCGTATCTGCCAGCGAATTTGCATAACCTAAAGGGTCTTAGAGGGTCTTCTCCAAAAGCTAATGAATTAGTATGTCTTAATATTCCATTTTTTAGGTCTGCTAATCCACCATAAGGGTCAATTAACTCTCCAGTAAGAGGATTAATTGCCATTGAGTTTATTGTGAGATCTCTTCTCTTAAGGTCAATATTAATGCTAACATCAACAAATGAGACATTGAAATCTGTGTATCCAGGTCCAGTAGATACTTCTGTCCTAGCTGGAGCGAAATCTACTTTCTTTCCTCCTATATTTACGATAAAAACTGAGAAATGGTTTACAGCCTCAACATATTTTATGTTGAGATTATCAAAAAGCCTAATTAGTTCTGGCTTTCTTTCATTAGTTAATCCAACCAAACAAATATCAATGTCTGGATTACCTACCTGATTGAATTGGGGTAGGCACATATCTCTAACACAACCACCAACTAGGTAGGGATTGATGTTTAATTTGTTGATTTCAATCAAAAAATCTAGTAATTCTTGATCTAGTTGCAGTTGCATGTTTTTTTTTGTTAATATGGTTAGAAATTCTTATAATACCCTAATATACAAAAAATAAATTAATTCCCCAAACAAATAAGCAACAATTTTCAAAAATTGTTGCTTATTTGTTTGGGGAATAAAGATATTTAGTAGGTAAAACAAAGTCTACGCAAAACGAAATCCCTGAAAAGACGCAGTATTTATTTCTTTATCATCTTCACCATTTAATAATTTATTTTTTATAAGTAGTTTATTGAGTGTCCTTATTTTTTTATTAATTCGTCTTGTGATAATTTTATCTTTTAATCTCTGCGTTGCCTGTCGTTCTCTACAGGTAGGGCATCTACAACTATTAATACTTAATAGCATACATTATTTATTTTATTAACTATTTGTTACCTCAGCAATCAATCTCAGAGCTTTATCAGCCATCAGTTTAGATTTTTCATGAAATTCAGATTTCAACCAAACCCCATCATTATCTCTTAGTGCTGTTATAGTAACATAGTTTAAGAGAGACCTACAAGCAATTATACATGAGTTATAATCTTGGATGTTTTCTGGTTTATTATAGAGTCTATCTACAGTATCCACAATAATATCTTGAATTGGTTTTGTCTTTTTATTTTGATCAGAAAATACATGATATTTTTCATCAGTTATTTCACATGTCAAGAAAAAATAACTCACCGTTTCCAATACTGGATACAATTCATCCTTCTCTGTAATTCTTTTATTTAGTTCTTCTATTTTTTTATTAATTGTCATAATCTTTTTTTATTTTGGGGTTTATATGTTTATTATATATAAAATTAGTAGTTGTATGCAACCCTAGCCATAGACTCTAAAGCTTTTTCTGCATGTCCCATAGATTTTTCTTGAAACTTAGGACTAGTCCAAGTTCCATGGGTAGGGTCTTTTAGTTCTTCTCTTTTCTTATAATCCATAAAAGTTCTACAGGCACCTAAATCATACCTATCGACATCCTTTGGAGTATTATAGAGGATTTCTATTGTCTGTTTGACTATACTCAGGATAGAACCAGCTCTTTCCTCTTGTTTAGAAAATATTAAATTTTCTTCACCAGTTAGATTATAACTGAGGTAGAAGTAAATTAGGGTTTCCAAAATTGGATAATATTTACTCTCTTCGGTGATATTACGTCCTATTGCATGAATTTTTTCGTGAGTTTTTGGCATTTTTTTAATTTTTAATTTTTAATTGTTTATTTTATTGATGGAATATAGAGATTCGTAGGGTTATCTTTGTGAGCATCCACTAGGGGATATATCAAATTAAAAGCATCCAATTGAAATGGTCTTGTTACTAAATGCAAACCATTCAATGATTTAATTGTAGTTAACGCTTTATCTTCTTTATCTGTGGGTCTCAAAGTATTTATGTACAATTTCATGTCCTCCACGTATTCGTCTGGTATCACATTGTTAGTGTGATCTTTATTGTCTAAGTCGACAATCCAGTAAGTCGAGTTAGAGTCTGCATTGTGACCTTTGCCACAGGCACGATCATAGCACTTTTTGATGTCTTTATGATATCCGTTAGCTATACAATTACCTGTGTTTTGTATGTTCTTAAGTCCTACAATCTTAAAACTTCTGACATTAAGCCTGAGCATAGCTCTAGCGTTAAAGTTATCACATAACATTTTAACTTCAGGATATATCCTTTCCAGGTATTCTATACTGTCTATATAGTAGTTTTTTATCACTCTACTATTAGACTTTAAAGTTGGATTTTCCTTTTTCCTTTGGAGTATTTGAAGATAATAAAAGTCATCTTCATTTCTAAATTTTAGGAATGGCTTAATTAAGTCTATATTATCTGTCATTTTAGTTTTTAGGTTTTAGTTTTAAATATTATACAATTATACCACAAAATTTTTAGAACTGCAAACATTTTGTGGTATATTTTTTAACTTCTTCTTCTTTGTTTATTACTTTCTTTTGGTGTAACACCAAAAACTTTGAGCAACTGATCAGCCATACTCCCTTTTTTTGTTTTGTTATATTCTTCCCATAATTTGTTTATTTTAAGGGTATAATAATAATTATTCACATTATAACGAAGAAGAAGATATCTATAATCGTTGTCATGTTTAATTATATCATCCACCAAAGAAGATGTACCTATAAGGTTTAGAGTTTGTATTTTATCTACGATATGAGAAATATCTATTAGATCTTTTTCTAATATCATGTTTCTTTCAATACTAACAATATCTTCAATGGTACTTGTCTTGATTCTTTGATACTCATCCTGATCTAAGGTATAATATTGAACCCATTCACTATCCTTTAGTTCTGTAACTAGATATTGATATTTTTTCAAGATGTCATTATAACCAGACGTAAAAAGAGTGTCAATGTTTATTAACTTTTCATGGTTGATTTTAATTGTTCTAACAATGCCTAACAACCTAGCTAATTCATCTTGTTTTTCTTTTTCCTCTTTTTCTTGTTTTAGTAGAGATTGTTTTTTTTCTACTAAATCGTCTAAATAATCTTGTTTCAGTTTTTTTACCTGGTCTAAGCTAAATTCATCGTATAAATCTTTTATTTTAAACTTAAGGGTTATACCATTAAAATTATCTTCTAAGTTGTTTATATCTATGTCCTCAATATTAGTGATATTTTTGAGTATATATGAAGACTTATATGTTAGGTCTTCATGTTCTGGTAGAAGATCAAATAAATAACTATAAGTTTTGAGTAGAGATGAAATAGTAGTATTTATTGCTTCTCTAGTTGAAACAACAGAGTTAACATCAACTTTAGTGTTGTTGATAGTAACTTTTTCTTTAATATTAAGAGGTTTAATCTCTACTTCGTTTAGTAGGTTTAATCTAGTGTTTATATTGTCTAGGTTATCTACATTAACCCCATCTAAAATTTCCACCAACATTACCTTTGGGTCTTTAATCTTTTCTGTTAGTGTATAATATATGTCAGTAGAGTTGAACTTATATAAGGTTTTTCTTATTAATTTATCCGTATCTACTATATAATTTTTACTTATAAGCTCAAAAATAGATGGGTCTATTTTGTAGGCTTTATCTAATAAGTTATCATTAAAGTACGTAACCGTGGTTAAGAAAGTTGCACCACCTATCATTTTGAGGCAGCCTGAGATATACTTTTCATTATTATATATAACCATTGAATTATTATCCGAACGAGTTCCTGACCCCCTACGGGTTGAATAGAAGTCTGAAGTATTCGCAAATATACCAACAAGAGCGACTAACTCTTGGGTGGATGTTTCAGTATCCTTTTTATATCCTAAAAGTCTTAGGATGTTTGTTATTTTACGAAATCCTTCTAATGCTTCCTTAGAAGCATTAATGTCTATGTAATTAGAAGATAATTTCTTAATCTTATCTCTGATTGCTTTCCTTGCATGAGGATTACCCTTTTCGTCGTTTAATTTAGAATAAAGACTAGCTGTCTCAATATTATTATTCATGAAAAGAATATCAGCCCATGCTTGACTGTATATTTTATTTTCAGAATAGAATTTAAGCAGTTCTTTTTCTGCCTCAGGGTTTTTCTTTATAACACTCTTAGACACAAGACTTGAGTATTTGGTGTACATTACACCTAAAAACTTAGATAACTCTATAGCTATGCCCATTTTCATGGCATAGTAAATAGTTATTGCCTGCTCATAACTCATTAAAGGTAGCAAAGAGCTTATCTTGTTGCCTTTTTCTGTGAAAGAAAAATCCCCATGATTATCAACAAAAACAACACCATTAGAAATCAGTCCCAGGATTACTAGGTCGTATTCCGTTTGGTCACATGGTGTAACCAGATCTTGGTTTTTAATTCCATATTTGATACAATTAATGGCAAATATTTTGCCATCGTTTAGTTGAGAAGCTGTCGGAGGAAATTTCGACATATCCTCGTAAGGTAAATCGTTGCAGAGAGTGTATAGGTATTCTGGATACTCTTGATTTTCTATTTCAATTCTTCCTAATCTGCCTGCACCTTGTAAGCTTTCGGCTTGAGATATGTCCATGCGAATTAGGTTGTTTACAAACATCCTGTTTGTTTGACCACCGTCAATCACTCCAGTAATAAATTTTGGATAGGTTAATCCAGTCCTGCCTACATTTGTAGCCACGATTATGCAAAGCCCATCCTTCTCTATGTCATGATTCAGGTATTTTAACCTTTCAAAGCTACTAAGCTCTCCGTGCATAGGGTAACACGTTACTTTTATCCCTGACTTAATTGAAAAGCCAAGAATTGCATTACAGATGGTTTCTATTTCTTTTTTGCCAGGCAATAAAACAACAAAGCTATACCCTGCTTTGACATAATCAAAGCAAGTTGATTCTAAACTTGAAGATGGTTTTTGGTTGATCTTTCCGTGAAGTGGTGATCCACTTACAGGAAATGACTTAGTTTTAACTTCAATAATTGGGCAATTATCAAGGTAATTAGAAAAAACTTTGGTATTTGCAGTTGCAGACATAACTATAATCTTAACCCCCTTTTCTTTAGCTAGAGCGAGGTTTATAATAGTTGACATGGTCAATTCATGAGCTTCGTCAATAATAAGAATTATTGATTTTGCATCTTCTTCTGACAAATCTCCCAACTTACCAGTGAGTATTCCTTCCGTCATGTATAAAATCCCAGCGTTAGGTCTTGATGTGCTACCTCTACCCGTAACATGTCCGATTGACCTATTATCACCAGACCCTGTAATTGCTAAATCTGAGTTTAGCTCTACTTGGGCGACCGTGATCTGAGAAACCCATACAGTTGGTACTCTTCCATTCAACCTCATATGTTTATATAGGTAACGTGGAACAAATATAGTTTTGCCTGTCCCTGTAGGACTAGATATAACTAAATGTTTATTATCTTTGAAATATGCTAAAATTTTTTCTGCGTATTCAGAGATAATTAGATTTTTATACCATTCCGTCATAATATTAATTGTTTTAAGGTATAAACCACAACCAATATGATTGAGGTTGAAATGCTTTTAAGTTAGAATCTCATTAACTTTAAAACAAATATAGGCATTTTTCAGTTAAAATCCAAATAATTTTTCAAGTATTTTTAAAAAAAGTTAAAATTAAACAAACTAAAAACCTCTAAAAAATCAAAGAAATGACTTATTAGAGGTTTTTTGTATTTAGAATATTTCTTTTAGTATTTCTTTCACTTTCAAGTTAGAGAAATGTATCAAAGTGCCATAGTTAATCGTTACTGACTTTTTAGTATTTAGTACAAAGTTTGGAACTTCCTCTATAACTAGATCTGAATAAACCATTTTTAATAAATCGGATATAAGCTTAGAACTCCATCCCCCATTAGCAACTGTAAGTTTAGCTTTAGCTTTTTCACATAAGGCTATAGTTACAAACTTTTCTGCGATTTCCTCCTCTGGAAGTTTAGTAGAGTTAGTATAGGAATCACTCTTCTTAACCTTAAATTTGAAATCATTGGTAACAAGTTTAGCCCAAATTTGTTTGCCAAACTTGTTATAAAAGTCGTAGTTTTTTATAACTATCCCCTCACCTGAACCCTTGCCATCTTCAATCAGATAAACATTTTTAGGTAAAAGGTCACTAAATATGTCATAGTCACCGTTATCAATAACGGCTATTGGGTGTATTATGTTTAGGTTGTGTTGTTCTACTTGCAATTTATACTCGTCGTAATGTAGAAAATTTAACTCA
>Ga0163144_10030101_pt1 | contig 10395 bp, 11 predicted proteins | sample OliLak19BULKMAT1_FD_123175 | JGI IMG/M metagenome (GOLD analysis project Ga0163144, IMG submission 123175) | Freshwater microbial mat bacterial communities from Lake Vanda, McMurdo Dry Valleys, Antarctica - Oligotrophic Lake LV.19.BULKMAT1 | ecosystem: Environmental > Aquatic > Freshwater >...
GCGATCGCGCCGGCGAGGGCGAGCATGCGGATGAGACGAATCATGGCGACGGCTCCGGAGGTGGCGCGCGGGGGATGGTTGCTGTACGCGACCCCTCGTGAAATGCCATCGCCGCCGGGACTATGCCTATTTGCCCGTGACCTGACTGGCGTTCGCTGCCCACCAGGAGAAGCCCTTTTCGATCGCCGCGGTGCGGTCGATGATGTTGCCCGTGGCATCGAAACCGAAATCCTGCTTGGTGAGCTGCATCACCGCGCGATTGATGTGCGCGCCGGCGATGTTGGCCTCGAGTGCCATCAGCAACTCCGGTACCGCTTCGACGGCGCCGAGTTGGGCGAGTCCGGCGGCGGCGTAGCGCCGCACGCGGGCGTCGCCGTCGGTCAGCGCCTCGGTCAGGGCCGGGGCGTGGCGGCGGTCGCCCAACTTGGTCAGGCTGAGCGCGGCCATGCGCCGGATGTGGGTGCGGTCGTCGTGGCCCAGGGCCTCGATCAGCACGGCGGCGGCCTCGGCATGCTTGAGCGTGCCGAGATTGGTGACCGCGCTGTCGCGCAGTGCGTCATCGGGGTCCTTGGCGAGGCCCATGAAGTGGCCGGCACCCATGCTCTGCAGACGGGTCAGACTCTTCTGCGCCTGGGCACGTACCGCGGCTTCCTTGTGCGCGAGCAGGCGCTGGAGGGATTCGCTCGCCGTGACCGCGCCGAGGTCGGCAAGGCTCTCGGCAGCGGCATTGAGTTCGGCCGGGCTGCGTTTGCTGGCCTCGAGGAACGGCAGCAGGAGGGGAACCACCTCGCTGTCCTGGAGGCGGCCGAGATCGCGGATGGTCTGCACGCGCAGCGCCTCGTCGGGCGAGGCCAGCGCGGCGAGCAGGCCACGGTAGTGGCGCTGGTAAACGTCGTCGGCGAGGCGCGCGGCGATCAGCAGTTGCTCATCGCGGCTGGCCGCTGGGCTGGCGGCGGAGGCCGGCTCGGCGGGCGCCCCATCGGCGGCGATCAGTGGGAATAGGCAGCTCACGATGGCCGCGATGGCCGGCAGGAACCTCGGCATGATCACCTCGTCGCGGGGATGGTAGGCGAGTTCGGCGTGGACCAAGCCGCGCGCCCGGCACGGGTTGCGTCTGTGTGAGGAGCACCCACGGCATGCGCGTCGGGAACCCCGTGGTCAGCAGCCAAGCCAGCGCAGCTGCGCTGGACCACCATCACATGAAGAAGGGGAGCCGATCGGCTCCCCTTCTTAACCGTGATTGACGACCATCGCCGCCAATGGGTGGCTATCGCCGGTTTTACAGGGGCTTGGGGTTCTGGCCGACGTGGGGGTGGGCGCTGCCCTTGTAGATCTTGAGGCGGGCCATCTGCGAGCGGGCCTGCACCGTCTTGGGCAGCATGCGGCGCACGGCGAGCATGAGCACATCCTCGGCGCGCAGTTCCTGCATCTTGGCGAAGCTGTATTCCTGCAGGCCGCCGATGAAGCCGGTGTGGAACTTGTAGATCTTGCCGTCGGCCTTGTTGCCGGTGACGACCAGCTTCTCGACGTCGGTGACGACGACGAAGTCGCCTTGGTCGACCGAGGGCTCCCAGCTGGGCTTGCGCTTGCCCATCAGGGTGGTGGCGATCTTCGCGGCGAGCTTGCCGAGCACCTGGTTATTCGCGCTGATGGCGAACCAGTCGCGCTGGGCGGCTTCGATCTTGGGGAAGGTGGTCTGCATGACGTGGGCCTTTGGCGAACCGCTGGAGCCGGGAAGCCGGTGAGCGGGGAAGGGGCGAGAAAGTAGGACGGGGCGTGGAAAGGTCAAGATCGGCGAGTCGGACCCGCCGGGGTGATCACACCTTCAGGATGAGGAGACCGGCTTCGATCTCCTTCACGATGAGGTCGATCTTGTCGTAGTTCTTCTCGGCGGGCGGATGCACCATGGGGGGCGCGCCGTTGTTCAGCTCTTTGAGCCGCCGATTGATGATGGTCACGAATTTGTAGTAACCGCCGACCTTGGCGATGGCTTCGGCGTACTGGGTATTGGCGAGCGTCATGGGGGTCGAGCGTCCGTAGGGGAGGGAAGAGGGTAGGGTTGCCGCCGACGATCTCAAGGGCGAGCACGCCAAGCGTCGCGCGCGGGTGCAGGACCTCCTCGTTCAGCCGCCGTCCTGTGCCTAGCCAGGTGGGGGCACGGACTTAGCATGCTTGCCCCGTAGCCCGGCCACCATCAGGAATGCCCCGTGAGCAGCGCCGCCACCCCGCCCGTGAACAACTCCTTGGCCTACCTCAATGGTGCCTGGAAGCCGCTCACCGAGTGCACCGTCCCGATCAACACCCATGCCCTTCAGTACGGCACCGGCGTCTTCGAGGGCATTCGCGGGTACTGGGATGGCACTCGGATCAATCTGCTGCTGCTCGACGAGCACTTCCGGCGGCTGCACGCCAACGCGGCGATGACCCTCATGACGAGCCCCTCGGTCGAGGCGATGACCGCCATCGCCCGCGAGTGCGTCGCGCGCAACGCGCCGACCCAGAACGTCTACCTGCGTCCGGTGGTCTATAAGAAGGGCACCACCCTTGGCCCGGTGCTGGTCAACGTCCCTGACGGCTTCATGTGCTACCTCCAGCCGCTTGGCGACTACCTCGACACCAGCAAGGGCCTCAGCGTGTGCGTGTCGTCGTGGCGACGCCTCGCCGACAATGCCATCCCTACCCGCTCGAAGGCCACCGGCGGCTACCTCAACAGCGCCCTCGCCAAGAGCGAGGCGGTGATGAACGGCTATGACGAGGCCATCTTCCTCAACGACCGCAACCAGGTCTGCGAGGGCTCGGCCGAGAACATCTTCCTGGTCCGCGATGGCCTCCTGCACACCCCCGACCGCACGGCCGACATCCTCGAGGGCATCACCCGGCGCAACATCATCCAGCTCGCCGCCGATCTCGGCGTCGCCTGCCAAGAACGCGCGGTCGCCCGCACCGAGCTCTACCACGCCGACGAAATCTTCCTCACCGGCACCGGCTGCCAGGTCAGCTGGGTGAAGGCCGTCGACCAGCGCCCGGTTCGCGACGGCGCGCGCGGGCCGCTGACCACCCGCATCCAGCAGGCGTATGAAGATGCCGTCTACGGTCGCAATCCGCGCTACGCGGGTTGGCTGACGCCCGTCTGAGCGCTCACTTCCGCACCGCGGCGAGGTCGGCATTCATCGCATTGAGCGCCTGTCGCGCTGCGCCCTGCCAGTCGCTGGTCTTGGTCGCCTGCCACGCAGCGATGATGCCGCGGCTGGAGTTGACGATCACCCCGCGGCCATCTGCGCGCGCGCCGGCCAACGCGTCGGCCGCCGTGCCGCCCTGGGCGCCGTAGCCGGGCACCAGGAAGATGGTGTCGGGCATCAATGCCCGCAGCCGCTTCGCCTGGTCGGGATACGTGGCGCCGACCACCGCGCCGACGTCGCTTAGACCGCAGTCGCCACGGCGCGCGGCGCCCCACCCGGCGACCAGACGTGCCATCGCGTCCATCACCGTGCCGTCGCCTTGGACCAAGTCCTGCAAGTCGCCACTCGAGGGATTTGAGGTCTTCACCAGAACGAACACGCCGGTGCGCGCCGCGCCCAGGAACGGCTTCACGCCATCGCCGCCGAGGTAGCCATTCACCGTCAGCCAGTCGCCGCCCATGCCGGGCAGGGACGCGCCGCCCAGGCCCGGCGCCGCGCCGAGGAAGGCCTGCTGGTAGTGCTCGGCGGTGGAACCGATGTCGCCGCGCTTGGCGTCGATGATCACCGGGATGCCGCGCGCGCGTGCATAGGCGACGGTATCCGCCAGCGCCAGCCAGCCAGCCACTCCGTACGCTTCGTAGCACGCGGTCTGCGGTTTCACCGCCGCGCAACGTCCAGCGACGGCGTCGATCACTCCGCGATTGAAGGCGGTGAATGCCGCGGCGACCGCAGCAGCCGTGTCCCCGTGCGCGGCAAGCGCAACGTCGACCACGGCCGGGGGCAGCAACGCCGGACGCGGATCCAGGCCGACGCAGGCCACGGACCCGCTGCGATCGATGACGGACTGAAGAACGTCGGCGGCGTGCATGGGAAACGGTCCGGCGTCCACACCAGGCCGACGGTGGTGCCGGCGCGGGAGCGGACGCGGGGATGATGGCGGCGACGGGCGCGCCGCAATCGCGAGACATGTCAACGGCCGAGGCGCAGCCCTTCGCGGATCGCCGCCGCCACCGTCGCCGGCGCCAGGCCAGAGGGGGCCGGATCGCCCGCGGCATCGACGCTGGCCAGTTGGCAGACGAAGCCGGCGCGCTGCGCCTCGGGGCGCAGCACCCACCGGCACCGGTCGCGATCGAGTTCGCTCAGCCGCAGGCGGGCCCGGGCCAGGTCGGGCCAGCGCACGGTCGGCCGGCGCACGGTGCGCGCCCACGAGTGGCGCGGCGCGTCGAGGGCGTAGGTGATGCCATCACCGCTGTCCTCGGCGAGCAGCTGGAAGCAGGTATCGCTCAGCAGGCCACCCAACGCATGCAGGGGCAGATCGTCGTTCGCGGCGACGACCAGGAAATCGTTCCAGGCATGACCATCCCGCCGCGTCCAACGGATCTCGGCGAGATCGCCGAGGCGATCAATGGCGATGCCATCGCGCGCCACGATGCGCGCGCGAGCGGTGGCGAACCCGGCCACGGCGGCGGCGAGTGCCGCGTCCGGCGCGCTGGCGGTGGCGATCAGATCGGGCAGTGAATCGACCACTCGGTCATAGCAGCGTTGGGCCGAGCCGGCTCCGGCTGCTTGCTCGTCGAGCACCAGCCGGTGCAGGGCCAGCATCAGCGCCAGCGATGGCGCCTTGGGCAGGCAGGTGAAATCGCCGGCTTCCGCCGCGCCGATGAGGAGCTGGGCGTGCGCAAGGGCCAGTTCGGGGCGACAGGCGATGGCGGCGGCGAGCAGGCCATCAGCGTCGACATGGTCGTTGCACACCACGCTGAAGCCGGCGAGTTGCGTGGGCTCTCGCGCGGCGCGCAGCAGGATTCCCGTGCTGGTGTCATCGGCGAGATCGGCGGCGACCGCCGGCGAACCCTGCCAGTGGCTGAGCGTCAAGCGTCCGCCTGCCGCCGCGCTGTCGACCACCAGCGCATCGCTCGGAGCGGCTTCGCCCGCAGCAAGGAACCGTGGCCGCATCAGCGGGTTGCGGCGAGGCGGTCGCGGGCGGGCTTGGCCTGATCGCCGCCGGCCTTCTCGACCGCCGTCCACACCTTGCGTGCCTGGTCCTTCTGGCCCTGGGCCAGCAGGCTGTCGCCGATCAGCAGCAGCGCCTCCTGCGCCTGCGGCGCGGTGCGTCGGATCTCGGTGAAGACCTCCATCGCCTCGAGCGGACGGTTGCTGGCGAGCAGCAGGCGACCGTGCTCGATGCGCACGGCGTCGGTGCGTAGCACAGGGGGCAGCCCGGCGATCACGCCCAAGCCCTCGCTGGCCCGGTGGTGCGTGCGCAGCAGGCGGAGTTCCTCGATCAGCGCGCTGTCGCCTTGCCCGCTGCCACGCGCGCGCCGGTAAAGCAGGAGCGCCGTCGGCAGGTCGTTGCGCGCCGCCGCAGCGCGTGCCGCCTCGAGCACCGCCTGGTTCTGTTGCGGCGAAAGCATGCCCGCAGGCGGGATGCCGGGCGGCAGCGCCGGTGGCTCGACCGGCTTGGCCAGCGCGGGTGCGACGGGAGCGGCGGGAGCGGCGGGAGCGGGTTGTTCCACATCCGCGGCCTTGCCGCCGGCCTCAAGGCGCGAACCGGCGCGCTGCTGCCAGCCCCCGGCCGGCTTCTCGTCGCCGCCGCGACGGCTGCGGTATTCCTGATCCAGGCCGCCGCCGCGGATGATCTCGTCGTCCTTCGGAGTCGTCGGCGCCGGCGTCGCAGCGGATGATGGCGTGGTGGGCACCACGATGTCCGGTCGGGTCTGGACAACGGGTGGCTGCGGCGCGGGCACCAAGGGCGCAGCCGCCGGGGACGGGGCATCGGCTGACGGCAAGGCGGCGAGCGCACCTGCGAGCGCGGCATCGGCGGCGACGGGGGCCGGCAAGGCGACGGTCTCAACCTGACCGAGCATCAGATTGCCGGCGCGGTCGACCACATTCAGTCGAACGTGCAGCCGGGCCGCACCAGCCGGGATGGCCACGGTGGCGACCAGGCTGCCCTGGGCCGGGACCTTCTGCAGGGGGGCGAAGGTCGCCCCGCCGTCGCCGCTGACCTCGATCGTCGCCGGATCGTCGCCCAGGCCGGCATCGCTCGCCGCCCAGGCCAGGCGCAGGTTGGCATGGGCGCCGATCACCGATTCGGCGCGCGCGCTGAATCGGGTGATCGCGGGCGGGGTGGTGTCGAAAACGATCTGCAGTTCCGGCGGCTGGCCGGCGCGGGGCTCGGGTTCGCGCTGCTGATCGCGGAAGGTGACCGCCGGGAAAAAGCCATAGCTGCCATCGCGTGGCGCGGTGAAGCTGAATCGCGGCGCCACGCTCGCCGACGGATCAAGAACCAGTTCCTGGGCAAGGCCCCAGCTCGCGCCGCCGTTCTCGCTGACGTAGAGTCGGGCGCTGGCGACGGCCTTGAAGTCCTCGACCACCAAGGGCAGCGAGCGGGTCGGCTGGCTTGATATCACCGTGGGCGTGTCGCCCTCGGCGGAGGTGAGCAGGGCAGGGACGAGCAGAAGGAGGGCGCGGCGCATGGGACAGAAGTATAGACCCCATCGCGCTGGTGGTACCTGCTTTTGGCTTGGGGGATGGGCGGTGGGCCGATCCCCCGTCGGATGTTCAACGCTGAGGACGCGGACACCGTTCGGCGAGCAGGCGATCGAGCAGCAGCACGCCATCCGGATCCAGTCCAGCGGCGACGGTGAGCACCTCGGCGACGAGACGGAACGCGACCAGCTTCACCGCATCCTTGGCGGTCACCACCAGGGTCGCGTCGTGGCGTGCAGCGAGCGCCGCGAGGTCGGCCGCTTCGACGCCGGTATAATGATGGTGATCGGGAAAACGGACGTGCTCGCGCACCTGCCAGCCCAGATCGCGTGCCGTGCGGGTGAAACCCTGTGGATTGCCCAGTCCGCTCGCCAGCACCACCGCTTGACCGGCGAGCGCGGAGGGCGCGCGCGGGTCACCGCCACCCAGCGGCGTCAACGCCACCGGTTCATGACGGGCATGCGCCAGCGGGCGGCCCCACCTGGCGAGGCGGTGATCGATGCGCGCCAGTTCCGCCGGGTCAACCTGATCGCTGCGGGTGACGATGACGGCGTGCGCGCGACGGATGGCAGCCAGACCCTCGCGCAGCGTCCCCAGCGGCAGCACCGCCCCACCGCCCCACGGCCGCGTCGCGTCGACCAGCACGAGATCGAGATCGCGATGCAGCCGGCGATGCTGGAAGCCATCGTCGAGCACCACGCAGGTCGCGCCGTCGGCAACCGCCCGCGCCGCGCCGCGTACCCGGTCAGGATCGCACACCACCGTGCCGCCAAGCATGCGCGCTTCGTCGTTGGTCGCTCCGTCACCGCGGTACCCGCGCATGAGCACGGCCGGCCGGTGTCCCTGGGCGCGCAGCCGCTCCACCAGCCAGGCCACCAACGGGGTCTTGCCGGTTCCGCCGATCGTCACGTTTCCCACCGACACCACGGGCACCGACGCGCGCGCGACGCGGGCCAGGCCGAGGTCGTAGGCGGCGTTGCGCCCCGCGACCAATGGGCGGTATGCCAGCCAGCCGGGCAGCAGGAGCCACCGCCACGGTGACTGCAGCAGTCCATCCCAACGTCGTGGCGTGGCTGACATGCGCGCAGGCTGGGTGTGCGCCCGGGCGTGGAAAGCCTCGCTCACCTAGCCGTCGCCCCCCGAAGGCAGCGGATTGGCGGGTCGACCCATCGGCAATCGCTCGCCATGAGAGGCCCGGATCGCCGCCGATGCTCCGAGACGGAAGCCATCCAATCCCGATCCCGGGCCACGCCTGACCTGCAGCTCGCGGGTCGCTGGCGACAGCCACAGCACGATGCAGGCATCGGGGTTGGCCACGGTGCCGCGCCGCCGGCGGGCGGATGAGTCGTTGCCAGTTGCTGGCGCGGTGGAAAGACCGAACCAGTCGAGCACATGGTTCGCAGTCACGTTGTGCGAGCGGATCGCGCAGCCGGCGATCTGCTCAAGGCGCAAGCGCGAGAGCGGATCGGGAATGACCAACGGCAGGATCGATTCGTCGATCGGATGGTTGGTGTGCACCCGTGGCGCACTGCGGATGGCGTCGGGCAGGCGCGCCAGGCGCTGACCGCTGGCCTCCATGCTGCACCGGCTGCCGTCGCTGGCGAGCAGGTGCAACGCGCGACCGCCCCAGCGCGGGCCGGCCTGGGCACGCGATACCGCATCGTCGTAGCTGGGGGCGCTGGTCAGCGAGGCGAGGACGTGAGTGGTGAATTGACCGGGCACGCCGTCGGTGACCAACAGGGTGTTGCTGGCCGCCGCCAAGCCGGCCTCGTTGATGAAGGCGATAGGATGCAGACCGGCCAGCGTCAGGCTCAGACTCGCCGGGCCGTGCGCCGGCATGCGGTGGACGAGGGTGACGTAGGGCAGCAACGCCGGATCCGATTCCCACACCAGGGCCATGGCGGGTGCGTGCGACTCGGTCTGTTCAGCGGTGAAGGCGATGAAGGTTGACGGCTGCATGGCCTGGCAGGCGAAGGCGCTGAGCAGGTCGGAATAGCCGTGGATGATGAGCAGGTCCTCGGGCTCGAGCTCGGCGGCGCGCGCCATCGATTCCAGCTCCATCGCCAAGCCGGGTTCGAGATCGGTGAGTGCCGGCATCGCGGTTCGCAGCCGTTCGCGCACGTTGTCCGGTGTCAGTTGGCGTCCGCCGAGGCGGGCATTGGCGGCGAGTTGCTCGGCGAGATACTGGGCCAGCACCTGGAGCCGGGATTTGAGTCGCTGGCCAAGACCTTCGCCGATCGTGCGCGGGGTGCCGATCACTGAAAGCAGCGGAATTCCGCCCACCATGTCCGCGTTGGTCACTGGGGTGTCTTACGCACCTGCTGGCAGAGGCGCAACCATGGTCGTTGCGTCGGCCATTGCGCGGCAAGGCCAATCCGGGGTATGCTTGACGCGACAGCGGCGGAAACCAACGGTAGAGTCAATGCTGAGTTAGGCCTTGAAACCAACTCGACCGATCTATCGTTCCGGCCCATCCCGACGCGGAGGAACTGACATGGCCAAGGCTAAAGAAAAAGAGCAGAAGACCAGCGCCAAGGAGAAGCCCGCGCCCGCTTACAAGTCCCCTTTTGGCGGCGAAGAGCTGAAAAAGTGGCGTGAGCAGCTCGTGGCCAAGCGCACCGAGCTCTCTGACGACATCGCCGGTCTGGTCAAGGACGCGATGGAGGCCGAAGATGGCCACACCACCCCCAACCACATCGCCGAGCGCGGCTCGGATGCCGACCTTCAGGACATGAGCCTGGCCATGGTCGGCGACGAGGAGACCATCCTCAATCAGATCGAGCGTGCCATCCGCAAGATCGATCGCGGCTCGCCGATCCCCTTTGGCCTGTGCGAACACACCAAGGAGCCGATCGCCAAGAACCGGCTCCAACTGCTGCCGTGGACCCCGCTCTCGATTGAGGGTGCCCAGTACATGGAAGAGAGCCACCTGACCATCGAGGACATCCTCATCGAGGATTGAGCTCGGGCGCAATGTCCGCATGAGTTCAGAGGCCCGGCCCAGCGCCGGGCCTCTTCGTTGACACCCACCATCAGCGCGTGGTCATTGCCCACGACCGACCCACCGTTACAGCACGAATACCGGAGCACCCCATGCGTCTCGCCACTCTTCCCATTCTCGTCCTCGCCTCCGTCGCGGTCTTCGCGCTGAGTGGCTGCCAGAGCGAGGAGGAGAAGGAGAAGGCGCGCAAGGAAGAGATCGCGCGCATCGAGACGCTGGTCCGCGACCGCGTCGAGGCCGAGGTCTCAGCCCGCGTCAGCAGCGAAGTGCGTGCCCAGTTGTCGATCGCGTTCGCCGAACAGCGCCGGCAGATGGAGCTGGAAGCGCAGCAGCGCGCGCAGCAGGAGGCCATCCTGGCCGAGCAGAAGAAGCAGGAGCAGCTGCGGCAGCAGCAATTGCTGGCGAAGAAGACGACGACCAAGAAGCCAGTGGCGAAGAAGAAAACGACGACGGTGAAGAAATAGGCATTAGCAGCGGTTCTTCAGGGGTCGATAAGGCGCTCTCGCATTGATGCTCGGGACGGCGCTCCTCGGCTGCAGTGCGGGCGCGCGGCTGCGCCGCTTGCGGTGGCACGTTCGCAGGGTGGGACTCAGAGGGAGCCAAAACCCAGGAAGGCACTCTCGCACTGATGCTCGGCGCTGCGCGCCTCCGCTGCAGTGCTGGCGCGGGCTTCGCCCTTGCGGCGGCACGTTTGCGGGGTGGGAAACAGAGGGGGACTAAAGCCCA
>Ga0163144_10030102_pt1 | contig 10394 bp, 11 predicted proteins | sample OliLak19BULKMAT1_FD_123175 | JGI IMG/M metagenome (GOLD analysis project Ga0163144, IMG submission 123175) | Freshwater microbial mat bacterial communities from Lake Vanda, McMurdo Dry Valleys, Antarctica - Oligotrophic Lake LV.19.BULKMAT1 | ecosystem: Environmental > Aquatic > Freshwater >...
ACTCGAACCTGCAACATCATTTTCAACTTTAACTTCATTTATAGTCCCGTGATCATCGGTCGGCTGTGCCTGCACATCTGAAATAGAGGCATGACCCAAACAGAAACAAAAAAACAAAACAAAGAGTGGAACTCCTTCTTTCATTCTCTGCAATAATCTAGGCACACGCATACATAAATCCTTGCCTACAGCTTACAGGATATCCCATACCGAGAATTATTAAGATTTGATGAAAATGATTCCGCACGAACGGTGCGCCTTGGCCAAAATGGAGCTTCGTTGAACACGTCAGGGAGAGGATGCTCCTATTGATTCCGTGATGCGTGATTTGCGAAGCGATGTGTGCCCTGAAGACTACCGGTCTATTCTTTGGGGCGTTTCTGGCTACATCTACCAACACCCCGCACGGAAAAGGTGCCTAAAAGGCGCCTTTAAGGCGTTAAGTGGAGTTGGCGAAGTCCTTCTTTAGGGTTAGAAACTAGGTCGTAATCGGGTCTAAACCCAAAATTCAACCTGTTTAAAGAAAGGGGGCACACAATGCCTTTCGAACTTCCTAAATTACCTTATGACTACAAAGCTCTTGAACCCCACATCGATGCTCAAACTATGGAGATTCACCATAGCAAGCACCACAATGGCTATGTAACAAACCTCAACAAAGCGCTTGAAGGATCTGATCTCGCAAACAAATCACTTACTGATTTGATGGCTATCATTTCTAAAGTGCCTGCAGCTGTTCGCAACAACGGTGGCGGTCACTACAACCACAGCCTTTTCTGGACTGTGATGACACCCAACGGTGGCGGCAACCCTGAAGGCACCCTCGCTAAAGCTATCGACGCTGACCTCGGCGGCATGGACAAATTCAAAGAAGCTTTCAACACTGCTGCTGCAACTCGTTTCGGTTCTGGTTGGGCTTGGTTGATTGTTAATGGTTCTGGAAAACTTGAAGTGACTTCAACTCCTAACCAAGACAACCCTTTGATGGACATTGCTGAGAAAAAAGGCACTCCCATCCTCGGACTCGACGTTTGGGAACACGCTTACTACCTCAAATATCAAAACCGTCGCCCTGACTACGTCGGAGCTTTCTGGAACGTGATCAACTGGAAAGAAGTGAGTGATCGCTTCAGTAAAGCAAAATAAGTAGTGAGCTGAATGAGTAGCCTTTCTATTTTTCCAAACGCCAAACTTAGTGGGGAAGCTGTGCCCGAGATTACGAGTGAAGAACTTTTTGAATCTCGCAAAGCTCACCCCGAAGTTAAAATGATTGATGTTCGTAGACCCGATGAGTTTACGGGAGAACTCGGCCATATCGAAGGAGCAAGCCTTTGCACCCTCGAAACCGATCTTCAAAACTCTCTCTCCGCTCTTTCACCTAACGACACCTACGTTTTCGTATGCCGTTCAGGAGGACGATCGGCTCGCGCCACGGCTTATGCGATGAGCCTTGGAATGAAAAACGTCTTCAACATGGCGGGCGGAATGATCGACTGGAATGAAAAGAAACTTCCTACGAGCAAATAGAAGCTCTCATTAGATTTAAAAACAAAAAGCCCGCGGAGTTGAAAAACTCCGCGGGCTTTTTGTTTTTAAATCTAATGAGATGAATTCAAAGATCTATTTTAGAGTTCGACGACCTGATTCACGCTAGCTCCATTCAGAGAACGTACATGAATTAGTTTTTGTCCGTGAATGGTGGGGTCGATAGTAAAGTCGACACTGAAATCGAGTTCATTCACTCCATCGGCCGCTTCACAATCTTTTGTCATCTTAATAATGGGGAGTACCGCGAGCACATTGCCCTCTTCATGAATCACGCGAACTTCTTCCAAATAAGCACATGTGCTTGGCAAGTACCCTTGAAGCTGGAAGGTGTTTACGGTTTTTCGAGAGAGACTGGTGATGGTGGCATACATGTGGTCATCGAGTCGATCAGATCCAGCTAAGGAAACTGGCAGGGTCGCGTTCAACTTGTGGTTAACTTCAATGGAGTAGTCACCTTTTTTAAGTATTCCCAGGCTAATCACTTGCGTGTAGGGAATATAAACCATCAAGCAATAAGAACTATTTGTGAAATAGGCACGGGCTTCGACTTCGACAGTTTTGGTTTCATTATTGATGGTCACTTGAGTGGGGCCTACTTTGTAACAAGAGTTTGGATAAGCTCCTGCAATTACAATTTCTGAGTTGTCGTTGCTATCGAATCCTTTAGGAGCGAAAATTGCTTTTACGGGCGCCGCAATTTCGATCACATCAGGAATGAAGTCTTCAGCAGCTTGCGCATTGACTCCAACAAAAAAGGCCATGGCTCCTACGAATTGTAGTGCGTTGATTGAAAGTTTTTTAAAATTAATCATATTATATTCCTCCAAAGTAATTTCTTTAACTTGTAACTTCTTTAACTAAGGAAATTTCTAATACTCATTTCGTTTCGGAAACATGATGGCCATCATGTCCCCAAAATATAAAGGGAACTATCTTCGATCACATGTCGAAACTCATTAAGGTAGCTGAACTCGGTAGACCTTTTCTACTGAGGAGATTGGAGGAAGATGAATCCTTTCCTGTATTTTCCCTAATGAAACCAAGAATTTCCTTTGTGACTCATGTCATTCAGGAGAACGAATTCCTTGTTGAGACATTAAAAATTGCCATCTCATACCAATCATCACTTTTATTGATTGAATCAGCGGGGCGTATTGTCGCCTATGTCGACCTTCCTCGCCTCATTCAAGCCTCAGCCCTACTCTGCGACCGTCTAAGCCGCTCCGCTCCCCACAACTTAAGTCTTGTCAGTCCCATCTCATAAGAGCTAAACAAGCGTTAATGAGTCTTGCGATCAAACCGCGATGTGAAAGCTGTCAGGACAATAAAGGCGGATTCTTTTGCCTTCTTGAAGGGCAAAACCTTTCCTATGTCGATTCACAAAAAACTCATTCGACCTACAAAAAAAATGCTGTGCTCTTCAAGCGAGGCGACAACCCTGAAGGCATTTATTGCGTCCTCAGCGGTGTTGTTAAAGTTGAAACAGAAAACCATGAAGGCAAATCTCATATTCTTTGCATTGCTGGAAGAGGGGATGTGCTGGGATATCGAGCGCTTTTTTCAAAAAGCCTTTATCAAGCTCGAGCCGTTGTGCATGAAGAATCGGAAATATGTTTTATTCCGCGAAATGCCGTGGATCGGCTCATTAAAGAGAATGCTCCTTTAGCTTTAAGATTCTTGGAACTTCTTTCGGAGGACGTGAAGCTTGCGGAAGAGCGTCTTTGCTCAGCCACTGATAATGATTCAGCCGCCCGAATAGCAGACACTCTTTTATTCTTTGAATCGAACTATTCTCCAGAGAAACCATGGACGCGCAAAGAGATTGCTGACTGGGCAGGAACGAGTCCCGAAACAGTGATGCGCACACTCAGCTCCTTTGAAGACAACAAATGGATTCTATCTGAAGGAAAACGCATTCACATTTTACAATCCAAAGAGCTCAAATCGCTCAGTCACAAATAAAAATTAAAAAACTTTTTCTTCGATTTTTTCGTAAACTGCGAGGTCCATTTGGTTCTCGGACTTTGCGACAATACAGGTCACCACCGCATCGCCAGTCACATTGACAGCCGTGCGGACCATGTCGAGCAATCTATCGACACCAATAATTAAGCCGATTCCCTCTACAGGAAGACCTACTTGTTTTAGAACCATGGCGAGTGTGATGAGTCCAACTCCTGGGACTCCCGCAGTTCCAATCGAAGCGAGTGTGGCGGTTACAATCACCATTAGGTATCCGGTTAATCCTATCTCGATGCCATAGGCCTGTGCAATAAATGCTGTGGCCACACCTTGCATGATGGCCGTTCCATCCATGTTTACTGTGGCGCCTAAGGGAATTGTGAAACTAGCAATCGAATTTTTAACTCCGAGTTTATGTTCTACAGTTTCCATGGTGATGGGAATGGTCGCGTTGCTACTCGCAGTGCTGAAAGCGAAGAGCCACACTTCTTTGAATTTCGAGACGAAGGGCTTGGGGGAGAGCTTGCTAAAACCTTTAAGCAACAAGGGATACACTACGAGACCATGAATTAAGAGAGTTCCGAGAACAATGAAAAAATACTTTGCGAGAGGAAGAATCGCAGAGAATCCTTGTTCTGCAAACACCTTCGCCACCAAACAAAACACACCAAATGGAGCAGCCCACATGAGAATCATCACTAAACTCATAATGACTTCGTTGAGATGAACGAAAGCTTCTGAAACTTTTTTACCTGCTTCTCCAGCCATGGTCATGGCCAATCCGAAAAGGATGGCAAATACGATCAACTGAAGCATGTTTCCTTCGGCCATCGCTCGAACAGGATTGGTAGGAAAAATATCGATCAACACCTGTTTGAAGGGAGGTGCCTCTTTAGCGATAAAACCTACAGCTCCGCTTGCTGTTAAATCAAATCCCGATCCTGGCTGAAGAAGAACACCCATAAATAGAGCGATGGCAATGGCCACTCCCGTAGTTAGGAGATAGAGCGCGACAGTCTTGCCCCCAACCCGTCCTAGCTTTTTAATATCGTCCAGAGCAGCTGTTCCACAAACAAGCGAAACAAAAACCAAGGGAACAACCAAGAGGCTGAGACTGGCTACGAATATTTTGCCGCCCACCTCGAGAATATCCATCACAAAAGTAATGGTGGGAATCTGCTTGAGCAAAAGTCCTAAAAGAATTCCGAGAGCCATGCCAATAAGAATTTTGCGAGTGAGCCCCTTAGGACCTTGAATCTCATTCATCCGCTGAGTCTATCTCAAGCGATGCGATAAATCTTGGCTCCAGACGCGATGCAAAATCGCATCACACTCTTGGGGAAAACCTAACAGCGAAAATTGCTCAACTCGTTCCACAAAAACTAATCAAGCCAAGTTTCTCGAGCCGCCCTAAAGCTGCTCGAGCCTGAGATCTGCGCTCAAATACTGTGCCTCTGTAAAGCTGTTCTTGAGAGTTGATTGAGAGATAGCGCCGTAAAGCGCTCAAAGCCCCTGTTTGCCAAGCCACAATACGGGTGAAAGGACGCCCCGCCCAAAAGGATTCGTTTTCTTTAAGCTTACGGAGCGATTTCTTGGCTCCCAAAACCAAACGAGCGATGAGCCCCGCTGCTGCCCTTAGAAATCGTCGTTGAGCCTTAGGGCTCGGAAAGCGAATCACCAAATGGATGTGATTGCCGCTATTAGCAAGTTGCATAAGCGTTGCGCCGACACGCTGAGACTCCTGATGCAGGATTTTTTGGATCTCTCGATCATGATTCCAGAGTGAAAGCTTTCCTTTTGCCATTTCGGAACGAAGCACCACATGAACAGGAGAATTTCGGGCAAAGGGACGCGCCGTTGTTGGATTTGCAGTGGAAGTTTTAGCCCCACCAAAGCCAGCGCGAGCCGACTTCAAGATTTCAGGGAAAAAATCTTGCTGCTTTCGAGACTTCATATTTCATAAATAAGATTCTCATCAAAACATGTCAACATAGTTTTAAGCGATGTTATTTTATTAATCTCTGATTAGAGATGCCCTGTGATTAGAAATTAAGCGCAGTTTTTCAGGCGTAGTAATTTTGCAATTCTCATAATATGATTTCGTATAGCGCGTCGTCGAGCTTAGTTGCTTTTCTATATTTCTCGAAAAAACTCAACATCGAGGGTTCCTGCCAAACCGCCTAGCTCCTTCAGGCATTCAGCCAGACTGTGCTAGGCACCTTGGCGCAAGCGCCATCCATGTTTTGATCTTATCTTGGAAGAAATAAATCTAGAACAAAGAAAAAGTATGTCCTTGGATGATCACTTCGACTTGTTGGCTTTTTCGAGAAACTGCAACTTTAAGATGCCTCTGGCTTGGCTGACCATGTAGTCATTTTCGAGACGGTCTTTAAGAGAGGAGAACTTTTTCTTTTTGTCAGCATCGGGATCGGTGGGATTATCGATGTGACCTTCCAGATCGGCTTCTGAGCGATATTTGGATTCGTCTTTGATCCTCTTGACCGTTTCAGGATCGATGGCCAAGAGTTCGAAGTCAGGCTCAATTCCCTTTGCCTGAATCGAACGCCCGTTGGGGGTGTAATAACGAGCGATGGTGACTTTCAATCCAGACTTGTCTCCCAAAGGAATCACAGTCTGAACAGAGCCTTTTCCGAAAGTTCTTTGGCCGGCGATGAGAGCGCGTTTGTGATCTTGAAGAGCACCGGCAACAATTTCACTCGCCGAAGCACTTGAACCACTCACGAGCACCACCATGGGCAAATCAGTGATTTTCACACCCGCCTGAGCGTATTGAAACTCTTTGCTCTTGGGATCGCGACCTTGAGTGTAAACAATGGTGCCCTTTTCGATAAACAAATTACAAATACGAACAGCTTGGTTGAGCAAACCTCCAGGGTTACCTCTCAAATCGAGAACAAGACCTTTGATTTTGGAATCCTTGGCCAAATACTTTTTCAAAGCCTTTTCCATGTCTTGAGAACTTGTTTCCATGAACTGAGAAAGGCGTAAATAGAGAACGTCGTCGCCAAGTACTTCGGTGCGCACACTTCGAGTTTTGATAATTTCACGTTTAAGAGTGAGCTCAAACGGTTTATCCTGTCCGCGAACGATCATCACCTTAATGGGCTCGCCTGGCTTACCTCGCATCAACGAAACAGCTTCGGGCAAAGTCATACCCTTAGTTGATTTGTTAGCGATTTTTACGATTTTATCTCCAGCCAAAATGCCCGCTTTGTCTGCTGGGGTTTCGTCGATCGGACTCACCACGATGATCCAGTCGTCTTGGATGCTCACCTCAATACCGAGTCCGCCAAAGCGACCGGATGTTTCGGATTGCATCTCAGAAAAAATCTCCGCATTCAAATAAGCCGAATGAGGGTCCAAATCTTGGAGCATGCCCTTGATCGCACTTTCTAGAAGATCTTTTTGTTTTACAGGTTCGACGTAGTTGTCTTCGAGGAACTGCATGATCTTTGCGAATTTTTCGAGTTCTTTATAAGCAATTTCGGATTTTACTGGCTGGGCGAAGCTACCGAGCATGAGACAAAGAAAAGCGGAAAACGTAAGGGATGTGCGTTGGAATATGCGGTGAAATAAGTGAGACTTCATTAAGTCTGATTATACTCAGAGACTGACGCGAGAAAGCAAATCAGAGCGAAGAATGTTCTTAGGATCTGACGCTGTGCCTTGATCGCGATATTCGAAATAAACACGATCTAGAGAGAGACCAAGGGGCATTCCCACTTCAACTTTTTGACCCTTCTTGATCAACTTTGCCGAATCAGGATTGAGATTGGCGTAGACTGTCAAATGTCCAGCACCATGATCGAGCATCACCACTCGACCACGTCCCGAGATTTCTCCCACAAAAACCACTCGACCCGAGTCACAGGCTTTAACTTCGCTCTGGATAGCGGGAATCCACCAACCTAAAGAGTTCCACTGAATGCCTGTTTCCAAGTCTTTCTGTGGACCAAACCCCTGACTCACTTCAAGATTGCTCTCGCTCGTCAAAGGAAGAACGCGACACTGAAAGCTTTTACGACCGAGCAACCGAGGCTCGGAGCTCATGAAAGTGTTGCGACTCAATTCGTCTTTTTGAATATGAAGCCATTCCAATTCGGCTTGAGCTTCGAGGCGACGGTTCTCGAGCACTTCGAGGTCTTTAACACTTTCGCGCAAAGCCAAGCCCATCATCTTTAAAGCCAACTCTTTGCGCTGAGCACTCGAGTTGTCCGACTTTTGCCACATATGAAGAGGACCTTGAGAAGGCTTTTGTTGGATCTGATAGAACGCTTCAGTCTTACGACGTAATTGATTCTTATTTTTTAAGAGAATTTCGTCGATCTGAACTAAGAGAACCTTTTGTTTGTCGATCTGAGATTCGATTTCAGAGTCATGCTTACTTGAAGATTGTTCTGCGGCAGTTTCAGGAGACGCGAAAGCGAGCGGCGACAAAGCCCCCCATATTCCCATCACACTAGCTAAAACGATCTTCTTATTCATTATCAAAGCTCTTGAGCGGGTTGATCTACCAAAGGCCAAGTCAAAAGAGCTCCGGCTACTGACGCCAAGATGCCCAAACCAGCCAATGAGATGGAAGCATTCAAGGACAAGGTCGCCATTTCAAATTGAGCGGGAAGCATGAAGAGACGCGCGTTCGGAACCAAATAGGAGAAGAAGATGGAGACAAAGAATATGGCCACCAGCCCCCCGGTAATTCCGAAGATGAGTCCTTCCAAAAACAAAGGAGCGAAGATGCGTGTGCGCGAAGCTCCAAGAATTTTTAGTGTTTCGATTTCGCCACGAATGGCCTCAAATGCGAGACGGATCAGGTGACTCACAAGAAGAGCCACGACTACGAAAACCAAAAGAAGAAGTCCGGTTGCCCATGAGAACACACGTTCACTCACAGCGTTTTCTTTAGGTGAAAAAGCTCCGAGGCCTTCGTCCACATCGAGAACGCCTGGCTTGGAACGCAAGTCATTCAAGAGATTCAAAAACTCCGTACGACTCAAAGTGCCCGAAGCAAATTGCAATTTCAAAGCGGTCGGAAGAGAAGACTCTTCGAAAGCTTTAGAAAGAGTTTCACCAAACTGGCTCTTCAAGGAATCGAGAGCTTCATCGGCAGGCACCACGCTGGCGCTAGTGAATCGAGGATTGGTCAAAAGCTCAGATTTGAAAGTTTCAAGCTCGGCCTTGTTCAACTTAGGATCCACAAAAACAGTGAGTCCCGGAAGACCTTCGCCCGGAAGACTTGAAATACCGGCGATGCGCACTTTTTCGAGGTTCTCTACAACGGTCCAAAAACCGCCCAATAGAGAAAGAGAAAACGCGATAGCCAACAAAGTCATGAACGCCGAAAAAGGACGCATCATTAAATGACGATAGGTAAATTTCCAAATCACAAATCAACTCCTGAGTTAGGATTGTCAGCGCCCGTCCAGAAACGAGGCACCTTATAAGCACTTCCATTGCGCATGCCTTCGGTTTGAGTAGGAACAGAGCCCCCAATCAATTCGAGAACACGCCCACCAAAATCGCGGACCAAGCTCATGTCATGAGTGGCGATCAAAACTGTTGTGCCGTGGCCTTTGAGCTCACGAAGCATTCGGATCAAGCTACGAGCTGTCACAGGGTCCAAGTTGCCTGTAGGCTCATCGGCAACAATCAGGCTGGGGCAAGTTACCAGAGAACGGGCGATGCCCACTCTTTGTTTCTCGCCAGCCGAAAGAGAACGAATGCTTTCGCCTGCGTGGTCACGCATTTGAACGACTTCCAAGATCTCCATGACTCGGCGTTGGCGCTCTTTGGCACCCAAACCTGCAAAATGGAGTGGAAGTTCGACGTTTTCATAAACGTTGAGTGTCGAAAGGAGTCGGTGATCTTGAAAAATGATCCCGATTTGGCGACGAAGCTCTCTTCGACGCGTCTCGTTAAGTTTGTGGACCGCGTGGCCCATCGTGAAGATTTCGCCCCCACTTGGCTGGTCCAAACCTAAGATCAAACGGATCAAAGTGCTTTTCCCTGCACCCGATGGCCCCGTAAGGAAAACGAATTCCCCCTGCTGAAGCCGCAAGGACACTCGCACCAAAGCTTGAAGCTTCGCCGCAGGCGCCTTGCCCTTGAGTAGAGATTCAGGGTTGCGCACGAATTCGCGATCAACGTCCTTCATCTCCACTATAAAAGGAGAATTAAATGATGAGTTATTGTCTCTTGCCCCGCCCACGCATCTTATTATAGTAAGTGCCGACATGGCGCACAAGGCCCTTATCAAGATTCACGAACTGAAAAAGAAAATCGACCAGTGGGCACACGCTTATTACGTCGATGACGACCCTATTGTGCCCGACCAAAAATACGACCTTGCTTTTCGAGAACTCCAAGAACTCGAAACCGCGCATCCTGAATTTCGCAGTCCAGACAGCCCTACGTTGCGTGTGGGTGCCGCTCCCAGAGAGGGATTCACCAAATACCGTCACAAGATTCCAATGCTCTCACTTGCTAACGGCTTTTCGGGGGACGATGTGGATGACTGGGTTCAAAAGGCACGCCGTTACCTTAAAGATGACTCGGTGGAACTTTTTCCCATCGTCATCGAAGAAAAAATGGATGGATTGGCCATGAGCCTCACTTATGAGCGCTCAAAAACTCAATCTGATGAAATATTCCTCACCCGCGCCACCACACGAGGCGACGGCGTTCAGGGCGAAGACGTGACTGACAACGCTCGCACGATTCGTGATGTGCCTTTAGGACTTAAAAAAACCTCGAAGGATTTTGGGAAGCTTTTTGAAGCCCTTCCCGATATGTTTGAGGTGAGGGGCGAAGTTTATTTGGGGCTAGATGGCTTTGAAAAACTCAACGAGAGCTTCGCCAAGAAA
>Ga0163144_10030103_pt1 | contig 10394 bp, 8 predicted proteins | sample OliLak19BULKMAT1_FD_123175 | JGI IMG/M metagenome (GOLD analysis project Ga0163144, IMG submission 123175) | Freshwater microbial mat bacterial communities from Lake Vanda, McMurdo Dry Valleys, Antarctica - Oligotrophic Lake LV.19.BULKMAT1 | ecosystem: Environmental > Aquatic > Freshwater > Lake...
CAAGGGCGAAAGCCTGGAGCGCAAAGTCAGCGAACAACTTCAAGAGTTGGCTGAAAATCCCGCGCTCTCTCGATCATTCTTCCATCATCCTTCTGTCGCCTATATTTCTGACTGCTGAGTAATTGCGTCCAGCCGCCAGGTCAGACTGTGTAACGGTCGCCAAATGCCCGACGACAGAATGGAAATGCTTCATGCAATTGCCCTGCCCAAGCACCACCGCGAGGCCGATGAAGATCAGAAAGCCAGCGAGTAGAACTGGTTGGCTGCTGACGAGGCTCGGGCTATATTTACGCCGAGCTGACCCTTGCGGATCATGTGCATTGTTTCGATGCCGGCGTCAGGCCAGGCGGCGCCTATGTCTGACAGCAGGTGTCTTCCACATTAAGGCAAGGCAATGCACACCCGCGCGTGTAGATGAACGAGTTCCATCTGCCCGTGGGTGTCGGTCTTCTGATATACCTGCTTCAGATGGCTGCGCACCGTGTTCTCGGACAGATGCAGGGTGCGGGAAATTCCCGTTAGCGATTGTCCTGCCACCACGAGCGTGCTCACCCTGGCCTGCGCTGCCGTCAATGCATACTTCTGTGCGAAGGCACAGACCGAAAGATCGTGGGCAGCCTGCGCACCGCGAACAGCGACCATCACCAGCCCTTGGCGTGCGCCGGCCTGGCGTGCATATACCTGCCCTACCGCGCGGACCACCACCACCATCGGCGGCATGGGGGGCGTGCATGCCATCGTCAACACCGCAGGCGAGTCCGCATCGCCCGGACGTGCCAGGCGGGCAATGGCCTCGGCCAGCAAGCGTCGGTCGGCGTTGTTCGAAGCGACCAGCCGCGACTTTTCAATCTGCAATCCCTGTCGGTTCCCCAGCAGTTGTTCGGCGGCGGGATTGCGGTAGATGGTCTCACCGTCCCCTGAAACCAGCAGCGTCGGCCGCGCATCGTGGTCGGAGAGCGAAAGCAGCGCCTGCGAGAGTTCTTCCGCGGCCTGCCAGCGCCAGTGGCTCTGCATGGAGATCGTGATGTGATCGAGCAGATACTTCAGATCGGCCCTTTTCCGTCCATCGAAAGCCTGCTGGTCCTCCGCACGATAGATCGACACGCAGTATGTGCCGCGGTCGCGCTGGTCCACCACGCCGCATAACAAGTGCAGCAGCCCGCGTGGCTGCAGGAAGCCGCGATAGAAGTCGGTCCGACGCAGGTCGCTGCGGCTGATCAGATCTTCCCCAGTCATCACACGGCCCGGCACGTAGTCTCCGCTGGACAGGAACCAGGGATTGCGAGCCGAGAAAGCCGCCATGGCCTGACTGAAGGTGCCGATATCGGAAGACTCGCACATCGCGACGTCCGAGCCGGTGCTGAACTCATGGTGTCCGAGCGTAACCACCCTTGCATCAAGGTGACAACGCAGCTGGCTTAGGGCCTCCGGCCAGGCGTTGACATCGGCGCCCGCTGCATGGATGCTGCGCAGCAGCGATGCGATCGACGAAGGAAGCTGGTCGCGATTGTCCGCTCTAGCCATCGCGCGATCTCCTTTTGCACGCATTGGCGCTCAAAGCCCTACCTATCGCATGTATTTCCCGCGTGGCAGCGCTGAGGGCCGGGCTTCCGGTGTTCCCGGAATTCCGGGGACCAACGGAAATTGTGCTCCCCGATATTCGCTTGTCAATTGTCGGCAGCCCGTTCTGTTGGCAGCCCGGTCTGGCCTTCGATCCGCTATGCTGGCCGGACCGGATCACCGATCCCAGAAGGAGCTGTGCGGACGATGCGTCGAGTCAAGCGCGAGTACCAGTCCTGGGTTGCCAACGAATCGCTCGAAGACTACGCCTTGCGCTACGCGGCGAGCTCCTACCGTCGCTGGGCTCCCGGCGTCATGGCAAATACGGCACTTGGGGGCATCTCCTTTCTCGCCCTCGAAGCTATCGGCGCGAGCATCACCCTGAGCTACGGATTCCAGAACGCGATGATGGCCGTACTGGTCGTCTCGCTGGTGATCTTTGCAATTAGTTTACCAATCGCCTACTGGTGCGCAGTGTCCAACGTCGACATCGACCTGCTGACCCGCGGCGCCGGATTCGGCTACATCGGATCCACCGTCACCTCCCTGATCTACGCCTCGTTCACGCTGATCTTCTTTGCCATCGAGACCGCCATCTGGGCGCAGGCATTGCATCTCGCCTTGGGCCTGCAGCTCGAGCTCGGGTACTTGCTGTGCTCGCTGGTCATCATCCCGCTGGTCTTTTTCGGCGTTACGTCCATCAGCAAGTTGCAGATGTGGAGCCAGCCCATCTGGATCGTGTTGATGGTCCTGCCTTTCATTTTCATCCTCTACCGAGATCCGGCGCTGCTGAGCGCATGGGCGGCCTACGACGGCCTGGATGGCCGCGCCGCGGGCTTCGACCTGCTGCTGTTCGGCGCCGCAACCGGAGTGGTTTTCTCGCTCGTGCCACAGATCGGCGAGCAGTCGGACTATCTTCGCTTCCTGCCCGATCGCACACCGGAAAACCGACGAGCCTGGTGGACGGCGCTTGTGATGGCCGGGCCCGGATGGATCGTCATCGGCGCCATCAAGGTCTGCGCGGGCAGCCTGCTCGCCGTGCTGGCGTTGCGCATGGGCAGCAGCGCGGCCGAGGCCGTCGAGCCGGTCCATATGTTTGTGCACGCCTACCAGCAGGTGGTGGCGGACCCTGCGCTGGCACTTGGCCTGGCTGCCGTGTTCGTCACCATCTCGCAAATCAAGATCAACGTCACCAATGCGTATTGCGGCTCCCTGGCGTGGTCAAACTGCTTCGTGCGACTGGCCCACTACCATCCCGGGCGCGTGGTCTGGCTGGTGTTCAACGTCGTGATGGCGCTCTTGCTTTCGCTGCTTGGCATCTTCGAGACGCTTCAGACGGTGCTCTCGGTGTATTCGACGGTCGCTCTAGCCTGGGTTGGTGCCTTGGTGGCGGACCTCGCCGTCCTCAAGCGGACAGGCCTCAGCCCGCCCTACATCGAATTCAAGCGCGCGCACTTGTACAACTTCAATCCGGTGGGCTGCGGTGCCACCGTGATCGCAGTGGTGGTGGCAGCCCTTGCTTACGCGGGTGTCTTCGGCGCCGTGTGCAAGGCCTTCTTCGGTTTTATTGCCCTGCTTGTAGCGTTTGCGTCCGCCATCGCCATCGCCTATCTCACACGCGGGCGTTTCTACATTGCCCGGCCGGATCTGCATTACCGACAGAAGCCCGCCAGAACCCTGGTCGAATGCAGCATCTGCGAGCGCAGCTACGAAGCACCGGATATGGCGCACTGCCCGTTTTATCGCGGCCCCATCTGTTCATTGTGCTGCGGCCTCGAGTTGCATTGCCATGACTTCTGCAAGCGTCCGGAGTCCGTTGCGACATCCCTCGGCGCAAGGGGTATGGGCGGCGCGAGCGGCCCCCGCTTTGAAGGCCGCGCACTGCGCCGCCTGGGGCGTTTCCTCGGGATCCTGACTGTCGCCGCCGTGCTGCTCGGCTCGGTCTTCCTCATCACGTATCGATTCATGGACCTGCACAGCCTGTCGAATGACGCGAACTTCGTCCACGTAATGGAGCGCCTGTATGCAGCCACCTTGGCGGTGATCTCGATAGGAATCTGGTGGATCGTGCTGTCACAGGAACGCCAGGACCAGTCTGAGCGGGAGTTGTTGGAGTCCATCCACCACCTAGAACAAAGTCGCAAGCATTTGATCGAGTCCGAAATGCTCGCGTCCCTGGGAGGATTGGTGGCGGGGGTGGCGCACGAGATCAATACCCCTACGGGAATCCTCGTCAGCTCGGCCTCCTACCTCAGCGACCGCACTCAGGCCGTGCAGCTGCAGGCCAGCGGAGTGGGTCTCAACGCTGCTGCCCAACAGCAATACCTGCGCGACGCGGCGGAGTCTGCACGCCTGCTACTTTCCAATGCGAAGCGTGTGGCTCAGTTGGTCATGAACTTCAAGCAGTTGGCCGTCGACCGCATCAGCGAGACACGTCAGAGTTTCGATCTGCGTGATCTTCTGCAGGGCGTCGTCCATGACCTGCAGCCCAAGGTGGATGAAGCGGGCGCGGAGATCCGGATCGTGGTGGCATCCGGTATCATTCTTCAGAGTTTTCCGATGGCGCTGTCGCAGGTGGTGACGAACCTGAGCCTCAATGCGCTCCAGCATGCTTTCGGTCAGACTCCTGATCGTGCCTGCATCATGATCGAGGCGGAACTCCATGCGGTGGATGAGATCCGAATTACCTGCTCAGACAACGGCTGCGGCATCGATCCTGCAATACAGGCGCGAATGTTCGAGCCCTTCATCACCACGCGACGCATGTTAGGAGGCAGTGGCTTGGGCCTGCACATCGTGAACCAGATCGTGACACGCCAGCTCAATGGCACCATCACCATGCAAACCGGCGCCCAAGGGACCCGTTTTGTCATGCAGTTCCCCCGGCTCGCACGACCCATGCTGGACGTGGTTCGCATCCTCGCCACCCGAATCGGGAACCTCCGCTGATGACATTCATCGACAAGCACTCCAGCGGCGGCCCGGCGGCCTGGAAGGTGCTGCTCGTCGATGACGAGCCGCAAGTGCACGAAGTATCGCGGCTGATCCTGGCCGGACTGTGCTTCGAGGGCCGTGAGGTCACGCTGCTCAGCGTCAACTCAGCAGCGCAAGCGCGCGAGATGCTGGATCGAGAACAAGGCGTGGCGCTGGCGCTGATCGACGTCGTTATGGAGACCGATGACGCCGGCCTATCGCTGGTTCGCCACATCCGTGAGCATCTGAACGATCAGGACATGCAGATCGTGCTGCGCACAGGCCAACCCGGCGTGGCCCCCGAAAGCGAGGTCGTGCGGGGCTACGAAATCAACGGGTATGTGCTGAAGACCGAGGTGACTGCCCAGCGACTGCACACAATTGTCATCGCGGGCCTGCGAACGTACCGGCATTCGCAGTCACTGCGCGGCGCAATGACAAGGTCAGCGCCCCCGGATCCAGCCCCGATGCAAAGCGTACTGTGCCTGGAATTGGGCCTGTTGCGCGAGGCCGAAGCTGTCTTCATGCAGGTTCAGCCCGAGGTCGGACTGGCCTCGAATCGGATCACCGGCGTGGAGCTGGTCCCAAGCTGGAAAACGAGCAAGGGCCTGTTGCCCGCAGCACGCCTGTGCGAAATCCTGCCGGCCGGGCCGGTGCGGCAACGCATCGTGCAATGGCTGCTCGATCAGGCCTGCTACTGGGGCCGCGCCTGGCAGGCGGGAAGCGACGAACCTTTGACGATATCGATTCCGTTGGTGGGCGAAAGCCTGGACGAAGCCGACACACTTGAGGCGATCGCTGACGCGGTGCGTGGAGCGGGCATGGCTCGAGGCTCATTGGACCTGTTGGTGAGCGAGTCGGTCCTGCTCAGTGGCCAGCCAGCTATCCAATCGGCCCTGGTAACGCTGCGCGCAGCAGGTGTGACAGTGACACTGGTGGACTTCGGCGGCCAGACGATTGCGCTGCAACGTCTGAACCAGGCCGTGCCGGATCGCCTCAAGCTGCATCGTCTATTCGTTCGGGGTGTCGCTGCAGACCCGGAGCGCATCGTACTGGCCCGGTCATTGATCGCAGTGGCGCAGACCCTCAACATAACGGCCATCGCCGACGGCATCTCTTCGGACAGCGATGCGCAGTTCTTCAAATGGGAGGGTTGCGAAGTCGGTCAGGGAGACGCGCTGGCGCCCGCATGCGCGCCTGCCGACCTGGCCGAGTTTTTGCGACACGGACGGCACATCTCGCACTGACGCGCCCTCGACACAAATCGCAAGACAGCCTCAGGTCCGGCAGGTCGCGTGCGAACAGCCGAAGCCGCACATGCTGCGCCACGATCCACCCGTCGACGCTGTGCGCGGCTTGCCGAGCCAGCCATCGGAGCCCCCTACGAGGAAGGGCGCCATGAGCGTGCGATCGCAAGGAACTTCGCAGCCGGGACAGGGCTGCGGCAGGTCCGATTCACGCATTGGGCGCATGGCGCGGAAGTCGCCACAGCGGGCGCACTGGTAGTCGTAAAAAGGCATGGGTGCTCGCCAGTGGAGAAGGAAACGCGCTATTGCGGCATGCCGTTCAGCAGCATGTAGCCAGGCACCCAACCGGTGTAGACCCCCACCACGAAGGTGACGACGCCGACGAATTTTGCACTGGACTTCTGCAATACCAGCAGCACGAAGTACAGGAACCACAAGACGCCCCAACCCACCCAGCACCAGGCAAACCAGTAGCCCCAGGTGGTGGTTGCGGCACCGAAAGCCTGAATGGTCACCGGCACGGCCGTGATGGCAACGAAGAGGCTGAACCAGCCAAGCCCCCGGCCATCCGCGCCGTTGTAGCGGTTCCAAGCGACCCAGAAATAGGTGAAGGTGAACAGCAGGGTCAGTGCGGCAGCCTTGATCGAGCCAGCATCAGCGTTGGGGCCGAATGCCAGATACAGGCATGCGATCAAGGTGATCCCGCCCACCTGGAAATCGATGACCGCGATCTCCTTGTCGCCGATGCGACCTAGCAACCAGAGCCCGTTCAGGCACAGCACGGCACCCACGAAAAAAAGAATGAATCCCAGCATGGCATGTATCCTCAGTCAGAGCACAGGAATCTTGGGCCGCATCCCGCCGCTCGTGGGGCGGGATGCGGCGCAGCATGGCTCAATCCGGTGAGCGCGGTACCTGCAGGCCCTGCTTGACCTGGTGAGGATTGCCCTTGGCCGAGGGTCGGACATCGAAGTCGAAGATGGCTCGCGGGATGTAGATCGTGGAACAGGCATTCGGAATGTCGACGACACCCGACAGGCGGCCTTCCACCGGGGCGGTGCCCAGGATCATGTAGGCCTGGATATCGGTGTAGCCAAACTTCATCAGGTAGTCGATGGCATGGTTGCATGCGTTCTGATACGCCAGCCACGAGTCAAGGTAGTGCTGCTTGCCCTTACTGTCCACCGAGACGCCCGAGAACGCGATCCACTCGGAATACAGCGGGTCGCGATTGCCGGGCATGAAAATAGCGTTCTCCTTCACGCCGTACTTCTCCATGCCGCCTTTGATCAGATCGACGTGCAGATCCATGAAGCCGCCCATCTCGATTGCGCCGCAGAAAGTGATCTCGCCATCACCCTGCGAGAAGTGCAGGTCACCGAAGGAGAGGTTTGCGCCCTTGACAAAGACGGGGTAGAACACACGGCTGCCAGCGGTCAGGTTCTTGATGTCCTGATTGCCGCCGTTCTCACGCGGGGGCGCAGTACGCGCCGCTTCGGCGGCGACCCGAGCGAAGTCCGCGCCCTTGAGCGAGCCCAGGATGGCACTGTCGGGCAGCGGCGGCAAGGCCAGCGGCGGCACACGAAATGGGTCGGTGGCAATGAGCGCCGTCTCGCGCTTGGTCCAGCGCGCCAGCAACTCGGCCGAGGGCGCGGTGCCCATCAGCCCGGGGTGGTGGATCCCGGTGTAGGAGAGTTCAGGGATGTGCCGAGAGGTGGCCACATCGCCGCGGAAGTCCCAGATCACCTTGTAGGCATCGGGAAAGCGCTCGGTCAGGAAGCCGCCGCCATTCTTGTTGGCGAACACGCCGGTGTAACCCCAACCCATGCCGGACAAGGGCCCAGAATCTTCCTGGTCGCAAGAGTCGATCTCGAGGATGTCGACGATCAGCAAATCCCCCGGCTCGGCCCCCTCCACATGGAAGGGACCAGACAAGACGTGCACGCCGGGCAAGGGGGCGTGGCGGATATCGTCGGCAGAGTCGTCGTTCTTGATGGCGCCATCAAACCATTCACGGCAGTCGGCTCGGAAGACCTCGCCCGGCTTGACGGTGACGGCTGGAGGAATATCCGGGTGCCAGCGGTTGTGCCCCACCAGCTTCTGGTCCGTGAACTTCTTGCTGTTGTCCAGAGGGAAAAGGTTCTTGGGCATGTCAAATCCTTTAGTGGGTCGTGGGTCGTGGGTCGGAGGTCGTGGGTGGATCTGTCCAGAATCAGAGTTGTCCGGGATTGCGACAAGTGCTTGCGTCGATAAGGTCTCCTCTCATGGCCTGGGCAGGCCGCAGCGTGCCGCTGTGAGCGCCGCCATACGCGCGGGGCGCATGTCGCCTGCTACCGGCAGCGAGCGGACTACCTCCGGTTCGGAGCGGCTCTTCTGCGCGTGGTCGAGGGCTGCTGTCCATCCCCCGTGGCGCTGCGAGACAACTCTGGGCGCAGAAGGCACCCGTCTCGCCACGAGGCCACAGGTTGCGCAGAAGACGGGCGCCGCAGCTGCGGCCATGGGTCGCAGCACCTCGAACCGGCCATGCTGCTCACATTCGTATTCGTAAATGGCCACTGCTGCGTCTCCTTGCGGTTTTCTTGCATCCGGCGACCTGTCACCGGTGCTTGCAGAAAGAATGTTGCGGCCTCGGGGAAAATGTCGAAACCCGCGGCGCGGTGAATTTGTGCCACCCACGCAGAGCAATGGACACTGACCTCCACGGGTCATCTGGCATCACCTGCAAGGGTGAGGTCAGGGCTCAATCCGCAGACGCGAGATGCCGTGCGAACGCCGACTTGCGCGTCGGACCTGGTGCGTGGATCGACAGATACCGATGCAAGCCGCTCTCGGTGTTGGCATCGGACGCGTACCTCAGACCATCGCGATCGCCCGTTTCGGCATATCTGCGCTGGCCAGGAACCGCGCCTATGCGCTGGTGAGACGGCGAACCTGATCCACCGTCATTGGCTTTCGGTTGCGGCTGCAGGTTGATGGTGGTCACCAGCCTTGCCGCCCTGCGGGGCGGCAGACGAGCGTGTTGCCGCCTGGCCCGCGACGCGGCACGGTGTGATACTGCACACCACGACCAGAGGTCGCGCTATGGCCTTCGGCCTTCACGTCTTCCCCAGTGCAAACAACACTGAGGCCCGGAGGTCAACGAACCAGCGATAGATCTGCACTTATCCAAAGCTGACCGTGACGCGGTCGGCTTCCATCCCCGGGTCAATATTGAATCGGCAGGGTGGGTCAAATTCAGATCGGCGCCGACAGCGCTGTCAGCCGCCGTAGCGACGGGTCTATTCCGGTTGATTCACGTAGACCGCATCACCGACTCGGATTTCCCCGCTGATGACGGGCTCGCCATAGACACCAAAATTCTGGTCTCCGTGTTTCACCACTGTGCGCAGCATTGTTTTGTCCGCTGGCAACTCAGCTTGGGTGCGCGTGATAGCGCCACAACGCGGTGTCGTATCAACGCAGGCGACAGCGACAGCGTCGCCCATGACGATCTGCTGCCCTATCCAATCTTGCTCGACCGGGCCGTAGCTGCTGCCAGTGTCGACGAGCACATTGGGGCGAAAGCGCCGGGTCTGCCAATCCGCAGCAGGGTTGATCGACTTCATCCAGACGAGACTGCCTGTGGTCAGCAGGTGGAACTGGGTCACGAGGAAGAAACTGCCTCGCAACACCACGAACTCGGCTGCCGCGCTTGGAAACTTGTCCAAGATGCCGGGCAGCGGCTCATCTGCCTCGCGTGCGAACGTGGCCCGCAGTTCGGTCATCCAGGTGTGGTCGTCGGCCTTGTAGCGACGGTAAAAATCAGCGTCGGCGGCCGGGCGCAGAGCTTCGATCGTCGAGGCATGGCCGATCAGTTCGGATACACGCGCGTGTGATTGTGGGTCCGATCCGCCCATCACGCTGCCGTCTGGAAATGTGATTTCGACCACACTTTGCGACGTGCCATCGATTCGAACGGAACACAGCAATAGCTCAGGCCGAAATTTTCAGCTTTGGATCTCCTGGCGAGCGTTGTCACGAACGGCCCAGATTCGATCTCCGTTCAGGCCATGCGCGCCAAGTTGACCAGCCTGAAGGCTTTCACCTGCCATGCCCTTGACAGGGTAGCGCCAGATCTCGCGGATTTCGCCTACTTTCTTCATTGCTCCGGCTCCACGGGACGTCATTTTGAGTTTAGCTCGAACTAGCTCACCTATCGATCTACCTTGATCAGGTGCTCGGATAACGATGCATGGCCTGCCCCGTTTCAGTCGACCGAGGGTCTTAGTCTTATCTTAGTGAGCGTTCAGGTTGAGACTATTTATCCACGGCCACGCTGTGAGACTTTTGAGGGTTTTCCGGTCTGCAGATAGCCTGGGTAGGCCGGCTTCGAGTTGCTCGCGGACGCGATCCATGCTGTCGAAGTCGCGGTTGGGGAATTCCTTCTCGCGCAGTTCGTCCCACACATGTTCCTGAGGATTGAGCTCGGGCGCGTAGGGCAGCAGCCACAGCAGCCGAATATTCTTGGGCACGATCAGATCCTTTGCCACATGCGAGCTGGCGCCGTCTACGACCATGACGATGAAGTCGCGTCGATGCTTGACGCTGACCTGAGCGAGGAACTTGCTCATGTAC
>Ga0163144_10030104_pt1 | contig 10394 bp, 11 predicted proteins | sample OliLak19BULKMAT1_FD_123175 | JGI IMG/M metagenome (GOLD analysis project Ga0163144, IMG submission 123175) | Freshwater microbial mat bacterial communities from Lake Vanda, McMurdo Dry Valleys, Antarctica - Oligotrophic Lake LV.19.BULKMAT1 | ecosystem: Environmental > Aquatic > Freshwater >...
CCTTTCTTGCAGCTTCTAGGCGAGGCGATGCGAGCGGATCGCATCTTGTCGGGTCGTTCCTTTCTTGATGTCTCTCAATTGGAGAAACGTATTTTCTCTCCGGCTTTGAGTCTGGTCGACGATGCGGAGCGTAGCTCACGTGCGGGTTATCGGATGTGGGACGCCGAAGGGCGCGCTATTCGCAAACAAGTCTTTATTGATCAAGGTGTTTTCACGGCTTTTGCTCTCGATTGCAGTGCGGGTTGGAGAGAAGGCTATGCTTCGAACCATCAAGCGGTTCGCCCTGATCTCGCTAAACACCCGCATCCGGGCTTTCATTCATTGCAATTGCCCGCTGAATCACGCGACCCTGTAGATTTGCGTAAAGAGATGGACAAAGGGCTCTGGATTCAAGGCCTCGATTCTCTCTCATTGATTCAGCCCGGAACTGGCGAATTTGTGGCTTGTTTCTCGGGTCAATGGATCGAGAAGGGCGAACCCGTGCATGGATTGACTCGTATTCTCGTCCGTGGGGATTTAAAATCTCTTTTTTCCAAGATAGTCTCAGTATCTAGAGATGTGGCTTGGGGCGAACACGTGGGCACTCCAAGTGTGTTGGTCTCCGAACTCGAGGTTATTGGGGCCTAAGCAAGCCACTATTGGGAGAAGCAACTTGTCGACAGAAAGTATCAAGATCAATGTGTTCGGTAAAAGTGATATCGGACAAAAGCGAAGCAACAATCAGGATTCTTTTATTGTGGCTCCGAAGTTGTCCCTCTTTGCCGTAGCCGATGGAATGGGCGGACACAGTGGTGGCGAAGTGGCTTCGGCCATGGCGGTCAAAACTCTTGAAAAAGTTTTTCAAGAATCATCGAGCAAAAAAACAATCGAACGCCGTTTGGTTGAGGCCTCGCATCTCGCCAATCAGGTTATTTACGAACATTCACATAAAGAACAAGCCTTGCGTGGGATGGGCACAACCTTGACTGCAACAGCGGTGGAATGGCCTTGGCTCTACGTCACTCAGGTGGGCGATTCGCGTTGCTACCTTTACCGTGAGGGCGAACTCTTCCAACTTACCGAAGATCACTCTCAATACTATGAACTCCTTCGCGCAGGCATGATTCAAGAAATCGAAGACTACGGCGTGCAAAAAAATGTGATCACCCGATCTGTGGGTTATGAGCGCAATGTGAATGTCGATTTGTATGCGCGTCGAATGGAACGCGGCGATCGTTATCTCATTTGTAGCGACGGGCTCACTGGCATGGTGACGAACGAACAAATCGCACAGATTTTGCAAAATTTTAACCCCGCTCAATCTGTCCAAAACCTAGTAGATTTGGCCAACCTTCAGGGTGGCGAAGACAATGTTACCGTTATTGTTTTCGACATCGAATAAGGTTTTTGGGTAAACAGGAATATCGATGCTTCCTCTCAGGGCTACCGAAAGTGTTGAACGTTTTCCGAGATCTTCATTTTTCATTTTAACGTGCTTTGCTCTCTTTGAATTGGTCGGTCGTTTTTGGCCGACTCTGACTCATTTTGAGTATGTGATTCGATTTTCCCCCGTGCCTTATGCGTGGAACCCCGTCGGTTTTCGTTCGTGGTTGTATCTGCTGCTGAATTGTTTTCAGTTTGAAAGTCTTTTCTCGCTTTGGATCGCGGGACTTTATGTTTGGAGTTTTACGCCGCGACTCTTCGAGAAGAGATCTTTTTTTTGGGTTTTTCCAGTGAGCCTTATCGCCGTGCTCATCTCCTTTTTGGCTTATAAGAGTTTGCACGGATCGGCGGCACAAGCTCCCGTTCTTTTGGCCCAAGTGTGGGTGAGCGCACTGCTCGGTATTTCCATGCGGAGCGAAATATGGTCTACGGTCAGCACCTTTGTTTTTGCTCCCAAGATTCTTCAAGTTTATGAAGTCCCTAGCTATGTCTTGCTCTTCTTTTGGTTCTTTTATTTGATGCTTGGTAATTTATTTTTGGCGAGTCCTTTTTCAGATGCTCCCACGCTCTATTTTTTGCCGCTCATGGCTTTTCTCTTAGGCTTCCTCATAGAATCACTAGCCATTGCGGGGAAGAAAATGCTATCTCAGCCCACATGAACGAAAGCTTCGACCCCAACGCCATTGCCGTTAAAAACGGAAACTTTTTGGGCCTTTCTTACTCTGCCGAAGAGGCTGACGTGGTGATTCTTCCTGCTACGTGGGATGCCACAACTTCCTACAGAGACGGAACCCGTGAAGGTCCTAATGCTGTCTACGAAGCTTCGACTCAGCTCGATCTTTTCAGTCCTTATTTTTCTGAGGCGTGGAACCTAAAAATCACCAGCCTACCTGCTCGCAAAGAGCACGAAGACTTAGCTGTTAAAATGCGCCAACGCGCATCGAATGTCATTCGTTTCCTTGAAGAGGGTGGCGACATTCTCACAGCACCTCAGGCCGTGAAAGATGATTTAGCAGCGGTAAACAAATCCAGCCTCGAGTTCCATGAATCCATGAAACAATGGAACTTGGAGCATCTACGCAAAGGTAAAAAAGTAATAACATTAGGAGGCGATCACAGCTGCTCCCTCGGCCCCATCCAAGCCGTGGCCGAACACTTGAACGCACCCTTCAGCATTTTGCATCTCGATGCCCACGCTGATTTGCGAATTGCCTACGAAGGTTTCGTTCACTCCCACGCCTCAATTTTGTACAACGTCATCCAAATTCCTCAGGTCGAAAAACTCGTTCAAGTCGGAATTCGTGACGTCTCCCCCGCTGAAGTCGAAATGACCCAAACAAATCCCAAAATCAAAACCTTCTTCGATTGGGATCTTAAACGCGATCAAAACATGGGCAAATCATGGGACGAAATCTGCCAAAACATCGTGAAGCCCTTAGGCAAAAAAGTCTACATCACCTTCGATATCGACGGCCTAGACCCACGCTTCTGCCCCAACACTGGCACCCCCGTCCCCGGAGGATTCGACTTCAACCAAGCCCTCCACCTCTTTGAGGTCGTCATAAAAAGCGGCCGCCAAATCATAGGAGCCGACCTAGTAGAAGTCTCCCCCGGCGCCAATGACGGCGACTGGGACGCCAACGTAGGAGCCAGAATGCTCTACAACCTCTGCCTCTTCGTAGCCTCCACTAAATAATTTATAAAAGTGATTCGAAACTGATTTTGTCTTCCGTTAAATCGGTGAAGGCAAAGCAGGCGGCAACTTATCAAAAGACTCAGGGCAATGCCCCCACTGATTCTCATTAGGATCACTAGGCTGAATAAAGAATATAAAGAGCAGCAACCATCCAATGATGGGCAAAAGGTTAAATAAAGACCACCATCCCGAGCGACCCGTGTCATGAAGACGACGAATCATGAGAGTGCTTGCAGGGATCAGCAAAGCCAATGAGAGAAGCGCGCTCAATATAGCGCTCAGACTCGAGTCTATAACGAGTGGAAAGATAAAACTCATGATGAGCGAAAGGCCAACGTTACAAAGAACAAAATACCAATATTCACGTCGACTGGCACGACCTTGGTAATCTTGGAATTTTTTAAGCGAATAAATAAACCATTGGATAGGTACTGGCATTTACTCTCCCTTATCCGAGGTTGAATTTGCCATTATGAAATGCGTGCTGAAAATACGATCCCAGAAAATTGTGAGCACTCCAAAATTGGTTTCGTCTTTGACGTGGTGAACTTTGTGGTGAGCTTTGAGTGCGCGGAACCACGATGATTTAAAATTGAAATGATGAATGCTGTGGTGAACAGCGCAATACGCTACAAAACCTAACCACCACATTCCCATGAAGAGTCCTACGCTACCAGGGGCGTTGAAGGCCCAAGAGAGCAAGTAATAAACACCGATGATAACGGGATAGGGAAAGTACCAAGGCAAACCTAAAAGGCCTTTGGGATCTTCGTGATGAAGCCCGTGGCCCTTTGTGAAGGGTGAAGTCATGACGTGATAAAGAAAGCGGTGAAAAAGATATTCGGTGAATGTGTAGGTAAAGAACCCAATGGCTGCGAGGCTGAGCCCTTTAAGAAGTGTGATCTCTTCTGTTCCAAAAATTGCGCGACTCACAAGCCATGCAATGAGGATCAGGTTGGCGACGTAGCCACCCCAGTAGTTGAATTTTGAATAAGCGAGTTTGCGGATCCAATTGTCTCCGTTGCTGCTATTGGGGTTGGGTTCTTTGCTGCCGACAGCATCATTCCAATTTTCCGTAGTGTTACTCACTAGCTTAATTCTCCACTGCCCTGACTCGTTTTTCAATAATAAACTTGCTTCTCATTTATCTGTCTTATGAATCGCTCATTTGTGTATCGGCACTATTGTGAAGGGGCTTCAGCCGCAGTCTGACGCACCGTGTTTAGCTCGCGCATCTGAGGCCATCCCCACACAAAAAAGAGAAGGGGGAGCCCAATCGAGAGGCGCACAATAATCCAGATCAAATGAATGGTCGAGGAATACACAAGAGCGTCGGCTTGGGCCAAGTTGATGAATTTGCCTAGAGCTACGGCGGCCCACTGAGTGGCCCCGAGTCCCGCAGGAAGCATAGGTATTGAAGAGGCCAGTGTCATTGTGACGAGCAGAGCAAAGGAGAGTTTGAGGTCACCGGTTACGCTAAGAACTCCAAGAACATTTGCGCTCCATGCGAGAAAAGAAAGTGTGACTGTCCAAAAAGCTTTTTCTTTTTTTCCAAGCAGAGGTTTCTTAGAGCGTCGCCAAAGTGCCGCAGCAAAGAGTGCCAGCACCACGATGGCGAGGCTTGTAGCGCTTACGTTCGCACGAGGGGTGTAATGCGAAAGTGGACTTTCAAAGTAAAGCAAACCCAACACAACAAAGAGCAACATGCTCAAAAACTCTCCCGCTTTTTCAAAGAGCGCCCAACCCACAACTTCTTTAAGTGAAGTCTCGGGCCACCAACGTTTAAGATAAAGAGGGCGCACCGCTTCGCCAGCACGTCCTGGGAGAAGAATATTTCCTGTGTGATTTCCAAAGTTCAGTCCGATGTGTTGCCAGAGAGTGGCTTTGGATGGGTAGAGCATCGCAAAACGCACTCCTTGGAGAATCACATAGAGGTAGGACCAGAAGAGCAATCCCCAAATGCGACCCTCTTCCCAGAAACCTTGCACACGCGCCATAAAACTCACTGTGTCGATGTCGCGGAATAGGAAATAGAGCAGGAGTCCTGACGCAAGGAGGCTGATGACGAGGTAGAAGCTCTGTTTCAATTATTACATATTCTAGCAGCAATTCTGAACTCTTAGAGCACGAGTCATTTTCTTGACCGCTTGGATTCATGAGTGTGGGGAGGCATACTAAAGGGTATGGATTACGAGCAGAGAGAACGACAGCTCATGAGAAAAACCAAAGCGAAAGTTTTGGCTCTGCTTTTGTCTGCAACAGCATTGGCTCTTTTGTTTGCCTATTGGATGGGCGCATTTAGTTTTGAATTTTCGAAAGATATTCATCTTCGCTACAAATTTGCAGGTGGAGTGGATCGCGGATCTCCCGTTCGTTTGGGAGGCATTCGTGTTGGACGTGTTACGAGTGTGGAGTTTGTCGACAATCAGGATGCCAACATCGAGTTGAGTCTCTCGGTGACGGGGCAAGCTTTTCGTCAGATCACTCGCGATTCTAAATTTTATATCAACCTCGCGGGATTGATTGGTGAGCGTTACGTGGAGATTGTTCCCGGCACCGGCACTCTTGCTACAATGGGTGAAACATTCCGTGGCATTGATCCTCCTCGAATCGATCAACTCATCTCTCAAGGCTATGGCATCTTTGAAGATGTTCGTGGATTTTTTAACGAGAACAAAGAAGATCTAAAAGAGATGTTGCAGATGATGAACTCATTGGCATCGAATATGAATTTGTTGATCGGTGGGAAGGGTGGGAGTCAAAAGTTGCCCGCCACAGCCAAAGAACTTCGCCTTTTGACCAATGAGCTACTCTCTTTGGTGAGTCGCGCCAATAAAGGCTTGGCCTACATGGAAAGCAACGGGGTTGGGCGCACTTGGGCCAATTTCAACGATTTACTCGACAAGGGAAATCGCGTTCACATTAACGACTTGCGCCGACTCATGATGGAGGACGGGGTGAAGGTCAATTTCAGCTCCAAGAAAGTTGAGGACAACCCATGAGTTATCAATCCCAATTCCTAAAGACGTTGGGTCTTTGTTGTTTAGTTTCGTCAGTAGCGGCTCACGCTGTGCCAGACGATGTTTCAAAAATCTTCGATAAGAATCAGCGTCGACTGGAAAACCCTCCGACCGCTCTTCGTTCAAACGACACCAACGCCGACACTCGTTATTTTTCAGGAATGAAGCGTTTGAATCGGAGTGTGGGAGCTGAAGACGAATCTCAATCTCAAGTTCCTCCATCTGATGCCAATTCGCTCGAGGTGATGGATCCCATCACTTCAATTTCGAATCCACAGCCTGCGCCTACCGCCTCCTCTCGAGTGGTGATTGTTCGTGACGGAATAAGTGACAGCCGTGATCAGAAAAGACAGGCGAGTTTGAGCGAATACGGATTCAACGGACGAAGAGTCTTCGGGGTGGGCTTTGTTGGGGCAGGGGCCTATGGCATCTTCGGAGCTGAGGTTGATTTCGGTTTTGGGAATGATTGGTCGGGTGGTTTTGGTATTGGAACTGGCATGGCCTATAGCACTTGGGGGCTTCATGCCCGCAAGACTTTTGCCACTGGAAACCTAACTCCTTACTTTCAGGTCGGCTATGCCAACTGGTTCTTGAGCCGCAATCCGTATCGTGAAGATGAAATCTACCCCCTCTATTTGGGCGAGCAGTTCCTTCAAGACAAGGATGGCAATTTCAAGGTGCGCAAGCGCATTCACCTTGTTTACCCCGCCCTAGGCCTGCTTTATCAGTCGGAAAGTGGTTTGGCCTTCATGATGCACCTTCAGTACCTCATTTCGGCTCTCGACTTCAAAGGGGCCCTCGCGGGCTCATTTGGGATGCATTTTTATTTTTGATTGTTTTCAAAGGGCTACTGGGCTAGGACGATGAGGAATGGCAAGAGACGACCTCGCAAAAATTGATGGAGTGATCACCGCAACCCCGGGTGGGGGTAACTATATGGTGACCCTCCCCAATGGTAAGGTCATCACCGCTAAGCTTTCCGGCAAAATGAAACAATTCAAAATTCGTTGCATCGTAGGCGACACGGTCACCGTGGGTCTTTCGGCTTACGACCTAGCCAACGGTATTATTTTGTTCCGTCAGCGTGCGGGTGGACGTCCTTCTCCCGAAGGCAGCACTGATCCTTTCGCGACCTAATCCTTTTCCGTCAATTCTTCTTTATTCAACTTCTATAAGCCGCTAGTAGCGGGCGCGTTTGCGTGCGTAAATAAGTCGAATCAACACAGGCAACAGCACCATAGCTGAAACAATACTTGCGATTTCTCCTAGGAGAGCAAGCTTCGCAAAACTCACAAGTGCTTGGTTTGAAGCTCCCAGAAGGGTGGCGTATCCAATAATTGTGGTGAGCGAGCAAAGCACAACTGCGGTTCCTGTTGTGGTGATGACTTTTCCAAACTCACGATAGTTGAGTTCGCGGAATCGAAGAAACACGTTGATGGGGTAATCGATGCCAATTCCGAAGGTGAGTGGAAGGGCAATAAAATTTAAGAAATTATATTTAAGCTCGAAGAATCCTTGCATGCTGAGAAGCCACCATGTTCCAAAAAGCATACATGTTGCCATGAGGAAGCCACTTTTTAGCGAGCCTGTAAGGACAAAGGAGAGGGCCAGGACGAGTGAGAAGGCTAAGAGCGAGGCTCTGGGTCCATCAATACTGATTCCCCGCAAAAGATCCGCAAGGATAAAGTGTTCGCCAGCTGCGGAAACCACAGTTTCAGTTTTGGGCAGCCAAATCTTTCGGAAAGTTTTGGTGTAGTTCAAAAGGTTGCGGCCATCTTCGAGCGGTTTAGCGTTGTCGGGATAGATGAATCCGATGAGACCGACCTCTCCAGATTTTTCTACGAAGCGACGGGTGAGTTGCTCTGGAATGTCTTCAAGTGTGGGACGCGATTCAGATGCATTTTTACTAATTCGCATCATGCTCTGAGCTAAGTTGGAGTCGGAAAACTTGAGCCATCTCTCTCCCATGAGGCCTTTGATGTCGTTGCGCAGTTGGCGTCGCACTCCAGCCTCCTCGTCGGAAACAGTAGTGGACGGAAGCAATTCGTAAAGGGTGAGACAGGCTTCGAAGATTTTTTCATTCTCGTCGAGTTTAGAAATGATGGATCGAACTGTTGGGCAGAGTTCGCGAGCTTGGGCATCGTCTTCGAGGAGCACAACGGCTGGAACGAGACTGCTTTTGTAAACCTCGTCTTGAATGCGCCAATGGAGAGCCGAAGCTCCTGCAGAATCGTGTGACTTTTTGTTTTGCAGTTTGGAGAAATCGTATTCAAGAGGAGCATCGTAAAGAGTTTTGAATCCGAGACTTCCCAGCGCGCTTAACACGAGAAGTGCGCTGGCGATGAGGGGGGCTCTTCTGAGAAGCAATTGACCAAACTTGTGACCCAATCCGGATAGGTGTTTCCCTAGCGGATGTGTGCTCACGGGAATAGGCCAACGTCGTTCGACGGCATCGATCCAAAGAGGAAGAATTGAAAATGAAGAGACCCAGCAAATTAAAACTCCCACGCCACCAATGATTCCGAATTGGGAGAACCCTTTGTTGTCGGCGGCCAAAAGGCTTACGAACGCAACGGCGGTGGTGCTGGATGCGAGCAATGTCGCAAGACCTGTCGAAGCGATAGCGTTGATAAGAGCTTCTCTGGGAATGAATCCAGCTTTTCTTTCTTCGAGATAACGCGCAATGAGAATGATGCTGTAGTTGATTCCCGTGCCTACAACCAAGCTGCTCAAGAACGCGGTCATGGTGTTGAGATAGCCAACGCTCAATTCGGTGAATCCGAAGGTGAGGACTACTGAAAAGAGAAGATTGAACACAGCAAGACCCAGCCAGCGAAATGACCACAGGAAGAGCCATAGAACTCCGAGAATTAATGTGACGAGAAGCACGGCCGTGCTCACGACGTCTTTTTTGATCGTGTCGACTTCTTCAATCGCACGCTTCACATTGCCCGCGAAGTTTACGGTCATTTTAGGGTGGAACTCAGAAGGGTTCAGTTCGGCGACGATGGATTCCACCTTGCGCACGAGGCTCTGAGCTTCTTTGAGTGAGAGGCTTGAGTTCATTGCCGCGAGGCCAATAGCTACGAGCTTTCCATCGTCTGAAGCTAAGTAGTTGTCGGGATAGGTGAGGAATCGGCGAATGCGAGGATCGACCTCTCCTAGAAGGTCTTCTTCTGAAATTTCTTTAGTGGAAGTGGAAGCTTCTTCTTCGTCATCTAGAAAGGAATCAAAACCGAGAAAAGACCCAAAGGCTTTGTCTTTGTTTTCCTGAATGATGTTCTTAAGGCGATTTTTGAGACTAAAGAGTTCCGAGGTTTTGAGATAGTGAAGACCATATTTTTCAAAGAAAGATGCAATCTCGGAGAATCGATATTCATAAGATTTGATTTGAGTGCCAACAAGAGGATCGATTTTCTCCGCAAGTTTGTCAGCAAAAGCTTTGTTGGCTTTGAAATCGGGACTCTCAATGCCGATCAGTAAAAGTCCAGTACCTCCAAAGCGTTCAGAGACAAGATTGGCTTGTTGAACGCTTTCAAGTTGCTGGGGAAGGAGGGCAGAGAGACTGGGTTTGAGTTCAAGCTTGGTGGCGAGTGCCACACCGCAAACAAGGAGTAGAGCGCTCAGGCCATGAATGTAATAACGGTATTTAAATAGGGTCTCGAAGTATTTTTTTGCCCATGAAATTCGCTGAGGAGTCATCGTGTTGTTCCGTCTTATCCTTTTTTGCTAGTTCATGAGGCGCGAGTCTTTCATGAAAAACTCAGGAATATCGACATCGAAGAGTTCGTTGGCAGAGTTGCGCATTTGATAGCGCCCCTTCATGGTTCCACTGGGAGTTTTGAGAGGGCAAGAGCTCGAATAGGTAAAACTATCGTTGGGTGCAATGATGGGCTTTTGGCCAATGACGCCTTCGCCGATGATGTGTTCAGTCTCGCCAAGGCCATCGGTGATTTCCCAATGGCGCGAAAGGAGCTGGATGGTGTCATCCGTTTCGTTGCTGACGGTGACCGTATAAATATACAAATACATTCCCGCATCGATGTTGGAATTCTCGGGATTGAATTGTGGAAACACGTTAACCCTGATTCCACGAGTGACTTTTGTGTAGTTTTGCAATTGCATCATTGTTCGCCGCTAGCCGATAGTCTTTTGTCAAAACGTTCGAGGAGTTCTTGTCCCCAAGACGAGAGGTTCTCCATATCGAAGAACACGAGAAGATCATAACATTTGAACACAGCATCATAGGCAGGACG
>Ga0163144_10030106_pt1 | contig 10393 bp, 6 predicted proteins | sample OliLak19BULKMAT1_FD_123175 | JGI IMG/M metagenome (GOLD analysis project Ga0163144, IMG submission 123175) | Freshwater microbial mat bacterial communities from Lake Vanda, McMurdo Dry Valleys, Antarctica - Oligotrophic Lake LV.19.BULKMAT1 | ecosystem: Environmental > Aquatic > Freshwater > Lake...
CCATGCAACCCGCACCGATGGCCACACCGGCGCTGATGCCGCGACCACTGTTGTGTTTCCAGACTTCCTGCCCCGAGTCGAGTGAGATCGCGTAGAGGTTGCCGTCTCCTGAACCCACAAACATGCGTCGATCGACGACGGCCCCGGAGCATTCAATGCGGGCACGAGTGGGAAAAGTCCACTTCGCTTTTCCCGTCGCGCGGTCGACAGCGTGAACGTGCTTGTCGTGGCAACCGACGATGACAAGGTCGTCGGTCACCGCGGCGGAGGCATGAAACGGCATCTTGCGAGGCCCCTCGTATCGCCACGCATATTCGCCCTTGCGCCAATCGACGCAGACAATTTCTCCAGTATGAGTTCCCACATACAGCAGATCGCCGACGACGGCCGGAGATGCAACGAGGAACGAGTTCAGCGGCATGTCCCGAAACTCTTTTCCGGTCTTCAGATCGATGACTCGCAGGTGTTCGTCGCAGCCGGCCAGAAACGTGTAGTTTTCGACAATGCCAGGAGAACAATTGATGCGGTCGTTCGTCTGGAACTTCCAGGCCTCCGTGCCGTCGTCCTTCACGCAATAGAGAAAGCTGTCGTGAGAAGCGAGCAGAAGTTTGTCCTCGAACTGTGCCACGCATCCGGCGATCTCGGCACCTGTCGAGAACACCCATTGCTTCTTGCCAGTCGTCCTGTCAATGGCATGCAGGACACCATCTTCGTCACCGATATAGACAGTCGTTGCGGTGACCAGGGGAGCGGCCTTAAAGCCCGGTGCGAATTTCTTCGGGTCGGGATCTTCGATTGAACGGTAACTCCAGAGTTCGTCGCCGGTCTTAAGATTCAGACAGTGCAGATTTCCAGACAGTGCCGGCGCGTACACGTGTTCACCGACGATCGCGACTCCCGCGACCCAGCCATCCGGCGAAGGGAATTCCCATTTAAGAACGGGAACTTCGCCGAGCTTGCTCCCGGAGACACCTCGCTGATCCGGGGTCGCGCGGAATGACGCCCAGCTCGTTGCAGTTGGTGCGGCAGCATCAGCGGGGAAACCGGCGAACGCTGAACCGGTTCGAGTCACGGCTGAGAGTCCGCTCAATCCTCCCAGGATGCCGCTGATACGACGCAGTGCGGAGCGGCGCGAGGGTAAATCTGAGTGTCGAGGCATCATGGTGTTTCTCCAAATCCCGCTTCCATCACAACCACTCGTTTGATCCGTGGTCAAAGTCCAGGTGTTGCATGCGATGTCGATTTCAATTTGTTCCGGAACAGCACAGCCTGGTCTGCAACCACGGGCTGAACGCAGCAGATCCTCACAGCGCATTCCGGTACACTTCCGCAAACGCGGTTGCATCCATTTTCCGCGGATTGAAAGTCCCCGTCCACTGTTGAACTGCGTCGGCGGCAAGTTCGTCGATCACTGTCTCGTCCGCCGCAGCATCAATTGCCTGAGACACCGAAACCGGCAGGTCGGCCAGTCGCAGGAACTCAGTGAATCCCTCGGCCAGCTGATCCCCGGCAGTGTGCGATGACGTCATCGCATCGGCCCAGCCGGCAGTTTCCACAAGATCCCGGTACAGTCCACCAACCGAGGCGGCATTCCAGCGCACAACATGCGGAAGCATCAGACCGACAGCAACGCCGTGAGTCGTTCCGTATTGAGCCGTCAGCGGATTCGCGGCCGCGTGCGCGGCTCCCAGCATACTATTCTCAATCGCCGCTCCTGCAAGAAAAGCACCCAGCTGCATTCGACCGCGCGCATCGAGATTTCCGGGTTCTCGAAGGACCGTCGGAAACGCGCTCGACAGGAGTTTCCACGCCTGGCGGGCAAACATCTGAGAAATCATGTTCCGTTTTGTCGTCACATAACTTTCGATGGCATGGGTCATTGCATCGATCCCGGTCGCAGCGGCGACCGAACGAGGCATCGTGACTGTCAGTTCCGGATCGAGCACCGCGATTCGGCATGCCGCCTTGACATCACCGCAGGCCATTTTTTGGTGAGTCTCCGCATCGGCAATCACCGCAAACGACTGAGCTTCACTGCCGGTGCCCGCTGTCGTCGGAACAGCGATCATCGGAAGCATCGGCTGTGTCGCTTTGCCCACGCCCTGGTAATCCCGCATCTGCCCGCCGTTGGTGAGCAAAAAGTTCGTACCCTTCGCGCAGTCCATGCTGCTGCCGCCGCCGAGCCCGATGATCAGATCGATTTCGGAGGCTTCCGCAAACGCCACGCATCGGTCGACATCGACCGTCGTCGGGTTCTCAGACACCTGATCAAACACAGCAACATTCAGGCCGGCGTTCCGCAGAATGGATTCGGCCCGCTCACAATGCCCCGCACGTTGCAGGCCGGAATCGGTCACCACCAGCACCCGCCTCGCCCCCAGTTCCTTCGCAAGCGCCCCGAGTTGTTCAAACGCGCGTCGGCCAAACACCAGCCGAGTCCGCTGGAGAAAGTCGAGCGGGCTCAGCCCGTGATGCAGTGGATGGCCGGACACAAGGTGAGGTTCGACAGAGGCAGTCATGAATCGCCGGAATGCAGGACGGGAAGTTAGAGGCGGGATGAATTCACTTCTCGGAGAAACGTCCGGCTCTGCCGGACCATCCGAAGGATATACACCCGATGGGTCCTCAACAACGAGGAACTGCAATTCCGTGCCTTCGCAGGTCGTCACGCCGGATCTCCATACGGCGTCAGACGCAGCGGGACGTGATGCATGCCATTGAAGTGGTCAACGACAGTTCACCATGCTGTCGGGCTGCTTCTGGAAAGGCTCAATTCGGTCGACATTACTCTTTGACGCTGGCTCCTGACCTCGATTCCATCACGCGACCGCCAGAGTTTCCGGGCCCCGGTCCCATTACCATAATCCAGTCTGCACGAGACGTCAACGAGGGATCATGATCAATCACAATCACAGAATGTCCCGTCTGAATCAGAAAATCAATGCAGCTGATGAGCCGGTCGATGTCCCGCAGGTGCAGCCCGCTGGACGGTTCGTCGAGGAGAAACACGGTTCGCCCCGCTCGGGTCAACTGAGCGGCTTTGCGATTCTGTGGAGACGTTTCGCCGTCCGTCAGCGGGAGGCCGGCCAGCAAGGCGGCAATCCGGAGTCGTTGAGCTTCACCCCCGGAGATCGTGCTGAGTGGCTGGCCGAGTCGCAGATATCCCAATCCAACCTGCCGCACGGCGTTCAGTCGCTGCTGGAGGCGGTGATGCCCGTTGAAGAACGTAAATGCCTCATCAGTCGTCATGTGAAGGATGTCGTGAATAGAACGATCGCGATACCGAATCTCAAGCACATCGGGCCGAAACCGACGTCCGCTGCATTCTTCACACGTTGTTTCAATGTCAGCAAGAAACTGCATCGCTACGGTAATCACACCGCGGCCTTCGCAGACCGGGCAGCGGCCGCCGACACTCGCATTGAAGCTGAACATCGCCCGGGAGTAATTCCGCTTCTTCGCTTCATGAGTTTCCGCCAACAGCACACGGATGTCATTAAACACACCAATCCACGTCGCCGGAATGCTGCGTCGCGATCTCTGCACGGGGCTTTGATCAAGCAAAACGACGCTGTCAATCTGCGAAATGCCGTCGATTCCCGCGACCGTGCAATTGTCTGAAAACGCAAACGGCATCCCGAGTGCCCGACTCAACGCCGGATACAAAGCGTCGACGATGAGTGAACTTTTCCCGCTGCCGCTGACTCCCGTGATGGCGGAAAACACTCCCAGCGGCAGCTTCACGTTCAGGCCGTCGATGTTGTGACAACGAACGCCGGTCAGTTCGAGCCAGTGCTCGGGGATGCGCACGCCGCTGGCGGGCTGGCGCTGGACGGATCCGACACTGCAGTCGCGGAGCTTCACCCCGGTCGGGGAACTGCTGATGAGTAATTCCGGCGGCGTTCCCTGGAACACGATGGTCCCGCCGTCGTCCCCTGCGCCAGGACCGATCTCGATGATTTCATCTGCGGCGAGGATGAACTCCGGATCGTGTTCAACCACGACCACCGTATTTCCCGTCTTCTGGAGTCGGCGAACGACAGCGATGATGCTGGCAGTATCGGTGGAATGCAGGCCGGTCGTTGGTTCGTCTAGCACATACAGCGAGTTGATCAACCCGGAACCAAGTACGGTCGTCAGCAACGCCCGCTGAGCTTCGCCTCCGGAGAGCGTCTGCATGCTGCGGTCGAGCGACAAATAACTCAGACCGCATTCGCTGAGAGAATTCAACCGCTTCTGAGCGTGTTCGAATGCCGGTCGCAGTGCCCGCTGCAGCATGTTGGAAAGAGCTGAAAACGATACCGTCAGCCACGTTATCAGATCGCTCACTTCCTTTGAGGCAGCGTCTGGCAGGGAACATCCGCCAAACCTCACGGCAACCGCATCTCGGTTCAAGCGGTTGCCATTGCACGACGAACACACCACAACGGGTTCTCGCAACTTCGTTGATTTGCGGCGGCCAGGCACGACCGCGGACGGCATCAGGCCGGTTCCCTCGCATGTTGGACACGCCCCCAGCGGAGATGTGAAACTCAGGAGTTCCGGCGACGATTCAGGAAACTTGCGGCTGCATTGGAAACACTGTCTGCGGTTCGAATACGTCATCGACAACCATTCAGAACCGTCAATGCGGACGGTGTGCCGAACGCTTGACTCCCGCGGCCTGGCCCCCAGCGGGCTGAGCGATGCCGACTCTGCCAGTACAACACAACATCCTGCGGCCAGTTTCATCGCTGTGGACATCGCTTCCGTCAGACGCGCGATGGGAGCAGCAGCGAGGATCGCTCGGTCCGGATGGGGCCAGGCTGCGGTTGAAGTCACTTCTGCCATCAACCGATCCACGATGATTCCCATTTCACCGACAAACACTCCCGCGGCCAGATCTTCGAGTCGTACCAGACGTCCTTCGAGGACCGCACGAGTGAATCCCTGGTGAATCAGTTTTGCAACGAGCTCGTTAGAGTCGGAATCCTGGCCACTGACGTTCGCCGCAATCATCAGCCGCGCACCAGTGCAACGATCGGCAACATCCGCCGCGGCCGCTTCGGGTGAGGTGGCATCAACGGCGACATTGCAGTCTGGGCAGACGATACATCCAGCGCGGGCAAAGAGAATTCGCAGAGAATCAATGATCTCCGTGCGAGTCCCCAGTGTGCTCCTCGGCCCTTCTTCCCGCATCTGCCGGCGAATGGCAATCGCCGGCGGCAGTCCCTCGATGCGATCCGCAGCAGGTCGTTCAATGCGGTCGAGAAACTGTCGTGCCGACGGAGAAAAAGTCTCAACGTAGCGCCTCTGGCCTTCGGCATACAGCGTATCAAACGCGAGGCTGCTCTTTCCCGATCCACTGACGCCGCAGATCACGGTCAAAGCACCGTGCCGGATCTTCAGGCTGATTCCCCGGAGGTTGTTGACGCGCACGCCTTCGAGTTCAATGAATTGCGCACGCGCCACGCATCGGCCCCCCCGGTCGGCCAAGGACGAACATCCACTCCCAGCAACATACAAACACGACGCGCAAGCGAGTCGCCTTCCGGCAGAACCACTGGCTTGAGCGTCGTGCTTGAGCTGCGCGGTGCCTGAGGCAGAAAGAGCAAGCGTGCCCGCGTCCGTGTCCGACTATAGCCGCATTCGGCCGGCTACGGAATCGGCGACAGAAACTGTTCAGAACCCTGCAGCTCGCACCGAAGCGTTTCAAGCGATTCTGACTGCCGACCGTGGCCCGCGCTGACAGGCTTGAGGTGTACCGCCGGCATGCTTCCGAAAAGCCGAGGCAGGTCGCGGCCTTTCTGACCATGAATAATCCCGCCGGCCTGGATCGACTCTTCGACGGTCCGACACCACTCAATCTGTCCGTTGATTACAGCCGGTCCGCGCGTTGCCGAAGCGGCGAACAGTGAAAAACTGCTGTTCAGCGGAATCATCGTTTCGGTCCGCATGCGCAGGCCGGAAATGGAATATTTCAGAATCCGGACAGGCTCCAGTTCTCCGCCCGTTTCCAGCAGCAGCCAGGCTTTCCAGTTGCAGTCGTACCTCAGAGCAGTCCTTAGATCATTCCACGATTGTTCGATCAGGCGGTCCGGCAGCGGCTGAGTCAGAAAGGCACCGATCTGCCAGCCACAGCTGTGCGGACGCGACCAGTGGACTACGGCCCGGTTGTAAGTCACGGCGGAAACAAGGTCACTGAAGATTGCGAGCTGAATCGACGTGCCGAACCGCAGCGGCCGATCGGTCAGCAGCATCAGGTCCATGCGCGCCAGTTCCTGCAACCGGGCCGGAATTGGCGTTCCGCAGTCCAGACAAACTGAGACGTTGATTTCCGGCTGGCTGAATCGACCAGGGCTGACTTCCGGTGCGGTTCGGCTGGGCAGTAACGATAAAGACATGAACGCCTCTCAAGTCGCGCGAACGGTATTGTTCTCCCTCGCGTCTGCACAAGATGAACAGGGGTCATGATCGGGTTCGGCGGGGCGGACTGAACCGGCAAATTCGGAGGCAGGCTGGAATCTGGCGAATGCTGGAAAGAGATTTCGGATGCTCCGAAGTTTCCAATCGTGCGATTCTTCGCTCTTTCACTCCGGAGAACGCGTACCGCGCAGCTGAATTTACAGAAGTCCCGAAAAGCAGTGTCACAACACCGGATCTGTTCCGAAACAGCCTCGGTGCCGACAAATCACCGCTCTTTTTTGGGGTCCGGCCGCCCTAAGAACCTGTGCAAGAACTATTCCGAGATTGTGAGCCGCAAGGCGCTAGCCGCGGGTGGGAGCGAGACGAGCCGCAAGGCTAGCGCCTTGCGGCTCACGAAATCGCGGTCTTAATGTTAGACAGGTTCTAAGGCTCAGATCGATGCGCTGCATCGCGCCATGGACATCAACTACGAAAGTCGATGGGATTATCTCTCACCGGAACCGCCATCGCGAGGTCGCTTGTGTAAGGGCAAGTGCGATGGCACAGTCGAAATCTGCATTGCCGGGCTTCCGGATCATCTTCGCTGCCTTCACGCGCCTATTTGATGCTCAGTTTAAACGGGAGCATCATCAGCGCAGGTTCCTCTGCGAAGAGTCGCAGTGCATCAAGGTGCTGCAACGCCGGGCGAACAGAATCCGGCAGCAGGCTGGCCCAGGCATCAAACGGCTGGCTGGCGGGAAGAGTGTTTCCCATCAACATTTCCAGTGGACTCTGCGGATGCGGCAGATCTTCCAGTTCCAGTTTGCTTTCATCATCACCGACCAGTTTGCGGGCATGCGCGATTGCATTCGCCAACGTACCCAGTTCATCGATCAATCCGAGTTCCTTTGCCTGTCGTCCGGTGTAAACTCGCCCGCGGGCAAGAGGTTCCAGCTTGTCGACGTCCATTTTTCGTCCAGCAGCCGCCTTTTGCGTGAACTGCTCGTAAATCGTGTTCAGCATCTGCTGCATCGATTCACGTTCGGAGTCTGAAAAACTCTGGGTCATGCTCATGACCGTACTGTTTCTGCCACGCCGAATCACCGAGGTCGTGACGCCCGCTTTTTTCATCAGACCATCCAGCGCAATCTTGCCGCCGACGACTCCGATGGAACCTGTCAGTGTGCCTGGCTCCGCGAAGATCCAGTCGGCACCCATGGAAATGTAATACCCGCCGCTGGCTGCCGTATCACCCATGCTGGCGATGACGGGTTTACCGCTGGCTTCCAAGGCACGCCAGATGAGATCACTGGCCAAAGCGCTTCCGCCAGGACTGTCGACTCGAAGCACGATTGCTTTTACGTTGTCGTCCTTCGACAGCTTGTGAATCAGTGGAACAATTTTGTCCGAGCTGATGGACGACTCAGCAAAGAGACTCAGCGGATCGCTGCCTCCGACAATGGAACCTTCAAGCCGGATCACCGCGATGCGAGGCCGTGTGCTTCCGGAGTCCGAGGAGTTACCGGACAGGAGCTGCATCAGCGAAAACAGATCCAGCTCCGTACTCATCTTCTTCTTGCGATAGTCTTCCCGCAGCTGCACGTCGATGGATTCGTCATCCCCGGAAATCAGAGAGAGCAACTGGTCTTCGTACGCGACGTCATCAATCAGCCCCAGTTCCTTCGCGCGAGGAGCGCCGATCAGTCCTACGTCGATGATGCCCTTGACGGTCTCTTCCGGCAGCTTGCGGGCGGTCGCGACCTGTGACACCATTGTGGCGTAGTAGTCGTCGAGAATGGATTCCATTTCCAGCCGGAATTCGTCGCTCATCTCGGTGCGGGTGTACGGTTCAGCGGCAGATTTGAACGCCCCGACTCGCAGCATGTCGGCTTTGATGTCGAGCATCTCAAAGAGGTTTTTGAAGAACGTCACCTCCGCTCTCAAACCGGTCAGCATCAGAGTGCCCGATTCCGGAACGATGATCCGGTCGCACGATGCCGCCAGCAGGTAGTCCATATTGGAAGCATCATCCATGCGTGCCCAGACCGGTTTCCCGGCGGCCTTGACTTCAGCAATGGCTGTGTGCAATTCATTCAGCCGGGCCCAGCCGATACTGACGCCGTTGATATGCAGCAGCACGCCTTTGATCGATTTGTCCCTCGCAGCCTGATGCAAACGATCCATGCAGGTCGGCAGACTTTCGACGAGGTCACCGAACAGTCCCGGCATCGATGTCCCTTCCGGATAACTCCCCGTGAGTTCGATCTCAGCCCAGTCGATGCGGCTCTTGCGGCCCGGAGACGTTTCCGCGGGACTTGTCTTCGCTGTTTCATCAACGGCGAGCGAGTTCTGGCTGATCGTTGAGAGCAGCACGATCGCAATGCCGAGAATCCGCCGAATCAGGAATGAGTCAAGAAACGACGTCATCGCAAAGACCTTTCAGTGTACTTGGCAGATCATCTCAGGCAGACCGCTGACCGCCCGGCAGTCTAGACCGCGGCCGAATCGCTCGCCATGCCGAATCAGCATCCGGCCTTGTTTCTCACGCCTGCGGGCGTCGTTTCCGTGATCCCGGTGGCGCTTGCACCGCTGTGCTATCGGCGCGAAAATGGCCCCGCATAATCGATATTGACGCCCGAGTTCCTGTCGCTCTAAACATCGGATTGTGGAAATGGCTGAGTTAATGACGGGTGGCGCGTCCGGTCATCCGACAGGAGACTTTAATGCGCAACTCGAAACCGTCCGGGAGACGTCGTCCTTTGACAATGCTGTTTCTCACGGTGCTGCTGATCATCGGCATCGGCATCGGCGGGTTGGCTCTGTTGAGCTGGACGGCGGTACGACCGGCAAACCTGGGCGTTATCAACGGACGGCTGGCAGACTGCCCGGATGCTCCGAACTGCGTTTCGACACAGGCCGACGACCACGAGCACTGGATTGCTCCGCTGAACGTACCCTTGGAATCCGCACCGCCGATTGGGTTGCTCGCGGAGATTGTGCGCCGGATGCCGCGCTCGACCATCGTGCAACAAACGGACAATTATCTGTACGTTGAATTTCGCAGTCAGGTCTTTCGCTTCTGCGACGATGTGGAGTTCCTCGTTGAGCCGGGAACGAAACGGATTCATTTTCGATCGGCGTCCCGAGTCGGACGGTCGGACCTCAGCGTTAACCGTAAACGGATGGAACTGATTCGTGCTCTGTTCGACGAAACGGCACGGTCTCATGCAGCGGCCTGAGCTACATCGAACAGCATCCGCCGCCGGACGCGCATGAGTTCAGCGACTTGTTCCAGGGCATTTTTGCCAGAATCATTCCCATCCCACAGGTGTTGCTGAATCCCGCGAAGGTCAGCCCGGCTCCAATGAACGCGGGAATGATCAGAAACCACGGGCTGATGATCGCAAGGAGGCTTCCGACGAGCGTCAGGAAACCTGCCGCGATGCGCACCTGACGTTCCAGTGAGATCATCTTTCTCTCACCGCGATTGACCGGCAGTCCGGACTGTTCCCACGCCAGTGTTCCGCCGTCGACGTTCACGACGTTCGAGTAACCGGCATTCTCAAACAGCTTGCAGGCCTGGGAAGACCGACCGCCGGAACGGCAGATTACATACAGCGGTTCTTTGGCCTTCGCTCCGCGCGATTCCATGATGGCCTGAGGATTCAGCGTATCCAGCGGCGCGAGCAGCGCGCCGACGGCATGGAGTTCATAAAACTCCGTGGGAGTCCGAACATCAATCAGGTCGAAGCCACCCTGACGGCTGAGCGGTGCAAACTGCTGAACGGAAATTGTACTGGCCATTTTGACTGTCCTCTGCAACTGAGTCGACTCGATCTTCCCGCCACGGGTGTTTGCCCCGAATGGCGTGGACTTACCACGGAACTCAGCCGATCCCGGCGCGCCGGGACGGGGCAGGAACTTTCCAGCATTTCCTGGGCAACGGCCCGACGGTTGCGCATTCGGCTGGCGTTAAGATCATCTTCGGAACGAGCGGAAAAGCCAATGA
>Ga0163144_10030107_pt1 | contig 10393 bp, 8 predicted proteins | sample OliLak19BULKMAT1_FD_123175 | JGI IMG/M metagenome (GOLD analysis project Ga0163144, IMG submission 123175) | Freshwater microbial mat bacterial communities from Lake Vanda, McMurdo Dry Valleys, Antarctica - Oligotrophic Lake LV.19.BULKMAT1 | ecosystem: Environmental > Aquatic > Freshwater > Lake...
CTCTCTCTCTCTCTCTCTCTCTCTCTCTCGTTTTCATCCTCATGTTTGACGCTTTGACAATGCAACTTCCTTGCTTCTCTTTGAAATCTTTTGTTTGGATGTGCACGAAATGTCCAACCTGCTCTTGATGAAATGTATGCATTGTGGACTTCTTTTTAAAATTAGACAGATGGCAACTGCTACTGCTAGCTAGCTAGCTAGTAGCACCAGTAGGACCCTAAGCTTCCAACATGTGTGTTGTGGATCCTTGTTCTAAGAGATCCCTAACCCTAACCCCTTGAAAAAGGATGGAACACATGTACCGTCCCGTGTTCTGTGAAACTGGTCAAAAATTCCATCTGGAACGTTGGATACAGAGAGCGCGAGAGAATTGTCGCATGAAAGAGCCAATGGAACGATCTGAGCATGTATGACCTGTAGTACAGCATTACACTAAGCTAGCTAGATAGGAACATCACACTTGACTGCATGCATGGTGTGTACATCCTTGATACGATATCGACCGTGACGCTAGTGCTTTTTGTACACTGTAGCTTTAAGGCCCTGATCGATCGGTACAAGGAGCACGAAAGGATGCCACGAAAAGTCTATCTCAAAGCAGAGATCCACAATAGCAATAACGCAAGCTCCAATGCCAAGAAGATAAATGCCAACAGCACACGACGGACGAGGACACAGATTGTTCTCCTTTCCGGTCTCGTCTTTCTGTTTGGCGTGTCAATTCTCAGCAGTTTCAACGGAGTCGCGATTTATAAGCAACGATATCATGCACTCTTCCAAGATTTGAATGAGGGGGTGGAGCAGGTCCAGTGGGAGGGAAATATGAACAGCACGACAAATAGCAGCGGAAGCAGCCATGACGATGGCGAGAGAAGAACGGGACCCTTTTCGACTACTACAACAAGTACTAGTAGCACGTCACAGTCACAGTCTCAATCTCAATCTCAGTCATTGGCCATTTTCTTCAACATTTACATCCCCGATGAAGCAACTGTAAATCACGCCAAGCATATTGTGGAAGAACAACTCCATCAAATTCGAGATTCTTTTGTGGGCAGTCGGCCCAATACGGCCATTTATATTACCACAGTGGGATATCCAGCATGGAATCGCACCACACTGCACCCATTTTGCAACCGACATGCGGGTCCGCGGTTGTCGTGCATTCATCAACGACATTTAGAAGAGGGTTGGGAACTGGATGGGGCACTTCAATCTCTTCATGATTACTGTTTGCAAAAAGAGGCACAACCCAAAACCACCAATGATACACACACTTCCAAGCATCATCGCGTCATTTACATTCACAACAAGGGATCTTTTCATGCCCACCAGCAACAAACCAATTGGCGACGTGCTCTCATGAAAGCTGTAACGTCCAAGGAGTGTGTCCAACCACCTCACGATGTGAACAACGGCACGAGATGCAACATGTGTGGTTTGGGGTTTCATGCACCCCCCATTCAATTTGCCAATGTCTATACCGGCAACTTTTTTACGGCGGATTGTGACTATGTCGCCAAATTGCACACGCCCACAGACTTTGCCATGAAGATGCAATGGGTTCGATGGCGCGCCGACGATCTGGCCATCAAGGGCAGATTTGTCTATCAAGCCGCCAATGTTGGTCATTTTTCCTTTGGCATTGGTCGCTATGCGGGAGAACATTGGATTGCAAGTCATCCCGATTTATCGCCATGCGACATGTCCCAATCCTCCGATTGGTGGCATTGGCATACCGAACGACCCCACGAACGGTTGGAGTGGAGCATGGCACCGCGATATCATGTCAACATCTCCCAACTCAATGCCAATCGTGATGAACGACTGCGAGATTACTTTTTATTGGCCGGCATCATGTATCGATATTTGCTGATATATGATGCATTGCCACCCATGGATTCCTGGGTATGGAAGTATTTTCCGGATGGAGCTCAATGGAAGAATTATGTGCAATTATATGGGAAAAAGGTGGTCGAAGTGGTAACGGGTCCCACTTTTCCACGCAACAATACCAATGTTTCTACCGCCACCACAGTGCAACTACGGGCTAGCTAGTAGCCAGACATGTAGACAAGCATACGCTATGAAGACGAGTCGCTTCAGCTGCTCTCATGTACACGATCAAGGTTTAATAGAACTCGTGATATGGAGTTGAGGGACGTTCGCGGGCTCAGCTGAAGTGATCCGCCAGGTTGTTCAGTCTGCCTTGACATCCAACCGTAAATTCTCCCTCAAAAAGTAATCCGTCCCCCCAAATCTAAATTCAGTCTCACGAAAACATTATAGCTCTATGAAAACAGTCGTGGCGAGACGAAGGAACTGTAAAGGTACATCCTTGCTGTCATGAAATAATGAACAAGTCAAGAATGAGCAAGTCCAGAAAGTTTTTTACTCACAGGAACGGCTCACGTTCCACTGTGGTGCACCTTCCAGATGGCTACTACTGTCACATAGCTGTCACAACACTGCGAGCGAGTGGACTTGTAGTAACTCACTCTTTCAACGGATGGCTCGTTCGGATTAGAACTACATTGCTTCCGTTTTTTTTTGTGGCGCAAAAACGGGAAACTCAAGCTAAATACTGGAAGTATAAGGAGACACGTAAACGGATGACACAGTAACGTAACAGAAATAAAAATCCCTTTTTTCTAGTAGACATGCTAAAACTCGCACTCTTTCAAAAATGGTGTATCTATGTACTGTTTAAAGTTTGTTCGTCGTTGTTGGCCGTCCTAGCTGCAATGTTCGTTGATAGTTCTTGCTGTACGGTTTTATCAAAATCGCAAACGATCAAGATTCCATCTTTATTTTCTTGCACTTTCAAATTATCCATCCGCCTGCCACGAAAGAATGCTCCATTCCATTCCCGTCACAAATGCTCGGTGGTGCTGCGCTGTTCTTCCACTTGTTTCGACTCCAAATAGGTAGTCGACTGGGGTGCTTTAGCACTGCACCTGGGTGGAGAATTCCGGATGAGCAAAGGCATCGGATTCGTCTTCCCACAACAATTGGCTGCCTTCACTGACACTGTCGCTCCCACTCTCATTGCCCGATTCGTTGCCGCTGCTGCTTTGGTCATTGTTCACCTTCAACTCACCGGAATCGGAACAGGCCATGACATCGGCCATGGAATCGTTCAACTTGGTAACGGCTGCCGCCTGTTGGACCATGGTGGCTTCTTCGGGGGAAAGAGTTACTTTGCTTTGTTCGGCTCCCATCTTGAATATTACTATTATTATTGTTGTTGTTGTTGGGCGCAAAAGAAGAATCAATCGAAGGAAAATTAGTTCGAGATCGAAATTGTGAGCAGATCGAAAGATTGTATTTTGCACCTATTTGGTTTTTCAAACGGCTTGGAAGTTGAATGCAAGCGTGGACGGTCGTGGCAACCGTTTGAATGCCGCTTCATCGTTTTACTTAGAGAAAAGGATCCCGGCAAGCATCGCCAGCTCAAGAGAGGTCGCATCAGCTTGACGACAAAAAATGATGTAAGCATGACGGCAGCATCCACGTCAAGAAAAAAAGATTCATCTTTGTTGAGTTGTGTGGAAAATGCTTTGTTAGCGCTAGGGTTTCATTCTTAGAACAGATGGTAGTATTACGCACGGATGACGGATGACGCCGGCAGGTTCTTTTCCACGTTATGACGCAAATATCTTTTGCGCAGACATAATAGGTAAAAAATGAGCGTGTGTTAGGGAGGCCGTACTACTAGTCTAGTTAGCTAGCTAGCAAGCACAAGACGGAGCGGTGGAAGTGATCTAAGAAGTCTATTTGTTTGGTGCCGTGAATTTGACCTACCGGAGTAGCAGTTGCGGAAACTCCCCATCGGCAAACTAGAAATGCTGTAACAGAAGGCATTCACGACGGAACTTCAATCAAATGGATTGGATACTGCATGTGTTCGGGATCAAACCATGATGATCTTGGTGGCTTCATCCACACTGTGTGTAGTTGTGATGTACACGATTAAGATCGGCAACAGTCCCTACGGTTTGTAGTAAGTCAGGTACTTACTATTACCCTAAGATGCAGTACTCCGAAGTATTAAAAGTAGTAGTAGTAGTACCTAGTAGTAGTAAGGTGACTTGTGATTTATAAATTACTACTTCAAAGTAGGAGTCAGTGGATTGTGCGCCATCACGCACGTTGTGGCATGTGTTGCAGAACATGGAAAGAGTATGTCCTACAGCACACTAATGTAAACTAGTACGGGAAATCCTTCAATGATGGGGTGGCATGATTTGCCACTTGTTGTTTTCTTGTCTTGATTAGTTTTGCTTTCGTTGGTTTCGTTGCTGCTTGTTTGATCATGAAGGAACGGGTGTGGGTGTGGGGTATAGTCTCCTAGCAGTAGCTACCTGTGGAGGATAGCTAGCTGGTAGCAGTAGAGGAATGCGCTTCCGTCACGTTGTGGTGAAGGTGTGGGTGGGTGGATATAGTGGTCTGTCGTCGGCGTGATGGTCACTGCTGCTGTCATCACCCAGCCGGTGCTCACTCCACACAAACACTTCATCTGCCTCAGCCATAGGCCATCCAATCATTGTGGTGGTGATGGTGGTCGTCATCCTCGCCGTCAAGATCGAACGGGAAGAGCCCCTCGATCATGGCTTGATGAAGGACATTTAAGACAGCTGCATTTGGTCCAAACCGTCGATCCTGGTCGTGCTGCTGTTGCTGCTGTTGCTGCTGTTCATTATCGCCACCCGCCACAAATCTATTGGCGGCAATATGTACCAGCATTCCACAGAGGTTGGTCCCCATGGGAAGGGATTCCATTCCTGGTTCCGGGAGGCGTCGACTTGGATCCACTACGGCCGCTTGGAAATGAGGAGGTGCTCCTGAAGCTACGTTGTTTGTAGCAATGAGCATGGTTGCGACACTTGCCGAATTCGTCCCGTTGTGTTCCATCCTGGGATCTTCGTCTTCACCGTCGTCATCCCAGTCGTCGTCGTTCGTTTCATCTAAAGCCTCCACCATGGCAACCGCTGCAGCAAGCAAGTCGGCATCTTCTCGTACGACTCTGCCAGCACTTCCAAGGTGAGGAAGCCTTTGCAAGATGTCACTGTAGTCTTCTTTTTCCTTGTGGTGGTCGTCGGTGTGTGGGCCTCGAGCAGCAGTGGATTCCCCGGCTCGCTTGTGAATCCTGGCAGCCAGATCGGGTCTTCCCTTCAGAAAGAGTCCATGAATGAAGGCTATACATACAGCATGTATCAGTGGATGTACAAAGAGTGAGTGGGCGACTTGAGTGAACCGATCCATGCAGCTCGATAGCTAGCTAGCTCACAGCAATGTGAAGACGACTGAGCGGTCTTACCTCCTTTTTCCGGTCCTGGTTACAAGTGCAACAAAATAGCAGTGACCAGATCACACAAGAGGATTGTGGAATGTGAGAAACAGAGAACTCCTTTGATAGAAACAGTACCACTCTACTACAGTGCGCTATAACTGACCTTGATGTACAAACTGAAAGCCATGACTTTGTAGCTCTTGATAAAAGTGGTCCAAGTCACTGTGGCCAAACCATCTACAGTCCACCAACAGCAAAACGACAGGCGGGAGACGCAGGAGGGGAGGAGACAAATTGAGTGTGGAGCAGAGAAAAGGCCTGTCACAAACACCTGTACCGACAGTAACTTACACTGGGAGTATGCTGTCTCGGAGCACTTGTTCCTTCATGATTTTGAAGGCTCTTGGATTGACAAACCGAACGATCTCATCTGCATATTCATTCATTACAGTATAGGAGAATAACGTACAGTGATACTAAAGGTGAGTCGTCAAGTTTAATCAGTAAAGAAATCAGTGTTATGTGCTTCCTAGCATGGGGAAAGGAGCACCTTGCGTTCGTAACAGGCAGTTCACCAAGACGGGTACCGCACAAGAGGACCATGGGCACCACTACAGTACACGCTAATAGCGCTACAAACGTACCAACCTCGATACTCGAGACCATGTAATGAAGATGCACTGGGAACGGTACTGCTACTAGAGCGGCCATTGTCATGAGCAGGAGAACTGGAACTATTAATTTTTTATGTGCAATCGTTTGTAATTGACTCTTTTTTCGTAAAAAAGCCAGCGTGAGTTTTTATGTTACGTTATGATTCTGTCGAGGAATGTGACGAAGTGTCGATTGAGTGTAATTTACTAGTAGTCTAAAGAATGTCTAGGAAGAAGAGAAAAAAGACAAAGTGTCGATTGAGAGTCCCACATGCATAAAGAATGTCGCATATGTGATGAAGCGGGTCGGGATGGGATAGTGGCTTTTTGGTGTACTTCGAAGTACCTGGTAATAGTACTAGCTAGTAGCTAGTAGTACGTACTTGAAGTACTAGCATTAACACCGTGTTTCTGTCGCGGCAATTCCAACAAAAGCTACGTAATAGCTACGTTGCAATTACCAAAGAAGTAGAAAAGGTGAAAGAGAAAAGACATGTTCAGGACCATTTGCCATCGAGGCGCCTATGCAGTATCCGGTCCTGGCGGTCCACTCGTCATCAAAAAAGAACTGGTTCGTATTTCTTATAAACCAATAATTGGATTATAGCCTACATTACTCGTCCTCCGATTTATTTTTAGAATAGACGTCAAAAGTACATGTAATAAAACGGCTACTGACTGTTGTGAAGCCACTGCCGCCGAGAACGAGAAGCAGGTTCTTTACAAATTAAAATCCACTCACCATCCGCTACAAGAAACTCTTAGACCTGCTGCTCGTAACGTGAAGCCAGGGAAACCCTCTACTACTAGGCGTTATTGATCGAATTCTTTTCTTTTGAGAACATGATCATTCACCAGCGGCAACCGTCGATGAAGGTAAAGGGAGTTAATGTCTGTTGTTTCGAAAAGAAAAGAAGCACGCGAGTCAGCGATGTCGCGGGTTCACTGGGTGATGTTCACTGGTGATCGTTTGGTCCGATGTGCCTTGATCTTGGAAAGGAAAGTCCAATGTGCGTTGTTCTTGGAAAGGAAAGCGGCAAGAATGGGAACTTCCAGAAAAAAATTGCAGCTGGCAGGTCTGTACCTCCACCAGGTTTCGGTCCCTTGAGTGCAGCAAATGCAGGTGCTGCTGGGACAGCTGTGAATGAGTCCCAGAAAAGAATTTGTTGCAGCTGATGCATGAAGAACCACATTGGTGGTCAGAGCAGTCCGCCGCTGAACAGCGATGACTCGTGATGTCTGAACCGACAGTCAACAACAACAAGGATGGAAGCAACATCAACGTTTTGCGAGCATCGCGTGGCGTGCATTCCATTGGTGGTGATGATTCAGCCATCCATGTCAACATGAAGTTGTCACTCAACTTGGTGACCATCCAAACCTGGAGAGAGCAGGCAGAAAGAAAAAGCGCACTGGAAAGGGGCTGCAGAAGTCGCGAAGAAAGTGAAGAAGAAATGAAGGAGATGAACCTCAAATTTTTGTTGTGTCTGAGCTTGACAGCTGCAAAAGGAAGTGGAAACCTTTCCCCACTTCAGAGTGAGTTTGGTGTCATGGCAGGCGCATTCCCAGGGTTGCTCTTGTTGACTGTGTGATGTCACTGCAAATCAGACTTTGTGACTGTGACAGGCTTCGAACATGCCTTGTTCCAAAGCCTTTTTGGGGGGGCCCTTCTTTCAAAACTGCACTCTCGGGGCTGGAGCTTGTGAATGCACCCAATTCAAACACGCAAAGAGAACTGACATGAGAGGTCGGCACGGTCTGTCGGTGAAACACATGGGATGTTGCGGTGCGATGCTCAACCATGACAATCAATTGGGCATGCCTTTGGTCCAATGTGTGTTGCTCTTTGCAATGGCTGCAGCAAGAATCAGAACACATCAACATCACGCAAGAACGTGCGAGCTGGATGAGAACGGGACGAAAGATGACAGTCGGTCACAGCAAACTGCTCTGTGTCTGCTCAGAGCAACTGCCAGCAGACCAGTCTGCCAGATGTCGCGTGTGCAAGGCCGCACTCCAAAACACTCACAAGAAAAACAACTTCCTTTCAAATGCAACACCATCAGTTGCGGTCAGGGCTAATCAATCCAAACTCAGGATTCGTGACTCAAGCACCAATGGGTGGCAGCGCAAATTCATTCAGTTGTGCTTTGACAGTGCACCGGGCCACTCACTGACATTTGGCTGCTGTGACTCTCTGAGGACTTTCTGACAACTTGCTGAGAATTGTTGCAAGCTCCCTCTGGCAGTCGCTGACAGAATTGTTCTGTCAATGAGAACTTGAATGTCGGATCAACATTTCCAGTGTGAATTCAGCAAGCATGCAAACAATTTGTGCGCACCGGGGCAACTCTCTGACATGTCGCTGCGACTCTCTGAGGACGTTCTGACCACTTGCTAACAATTTTTTTCAGTGACCTTGTTTCTGACAGTTGCTGACAAAATTGTCATGTCAGAGAGAACTTCGTTGCTGGACAAATCCTTCAATTGTGTTTGCGTCACCACCAGCTGCGGGAACACCATCACTGGCATTCCTGGTGCCATTCATTCCCAAACTTTTCTTTGCCAGAACAGAAAAGCTCCCGGAAGAAGAGCTGAGAAGGATGTGGCGACACAACAGGCAGAAAGTCTGCGATCAGCCTTGAGTCAACCGCTCATGACCCGCTGTGCGAGACAAAACAGTTCAACAACAACACACATGTTCTGTTCTCGTTCATTGACACAGACTGTCATTGATGGATGAAGACCTCATCAACAAATGAGCCACAACAACACTGACAAGAGAAAGACAACAGTGCGGCAAATGGCCGGTGAACACATTTTGGAACAAGAACAAGGCAACAGTCCAGCAGCCAACTGGTGAACAAACGACAAACAACAACAAGAAGGTGAATGGCTTGAGCTTGCAACTCACCGTTAACAAACAATGGCGTGAGACCTGTCGAGTGTGCCCCAGGCAGAGTGCACAAAGAAAGGCGAGTGCACACAGGACAGAGTGAAGAAAGGCTCATTGAATGTGTCTCCTGCAACAACAAGAAGGAGTTGAACAATCAAAAGAGAGGGGGTGAGACAGCAACGTTTGTTTGCAGGAGTGGGGAGACTTGGGACGCAACCTTTCAAGCAGTGGACGGAGCAAGGAATTGTTGAACATTTTTTTCCCTCCAAAAACAAAACCACTGACACATCTCATTGCACGTCTTTTTTGCTTCGTTGAACCAAAATTGAAGCACACGCACAACCATGAAACGGGATCCATGTGAATGTTCGCTGGTGTTTCCACCAGGATCACAAGATGGAAGAAAAGAACAAAGGATTGTTGCATTGGAGATCCAAGCATGTCACCTCTCACTCGCAAATGAAAGAATGGGAAACAACCCTCAAATTGAAACAATCAGCGTTTTGTTAGCCTCTGCAATGTCAACAAAAACAAGTGTCCATGAATTTGATTTTTTTGCTGTTGCATCTGCAGCAGCCAAGTTTGTCCCAAAAATGAGAATGAGATCACGCTCATCCTGATTGACGGGTTGTCGCTTCTCCATCACTGCCAACACTGATGAGATCGGAGACAAATTCAACCTGTCATGGTCAGATGTGCCACAAGAAATGAAAGAGTTCAAGTTGCAATCACCAACAACTCAAGCAGGAACCGAAAACATCCACATTTGACACATGCCGAACAGCAAAGAATGACTGACTTGATTTGCAACCACAACACAAGCAGTTGCAATTGCAACCAGTTGTGCCACACTGTGGCATCAGCAGATGATTTTGAACTGACTGGACCCTTTTCCTGAAATCCTCCATGAGTGGCCAGAACCAAACGTCAACAGTGACAATGTTGCACAACTCCAGACAGTTGAGGAAAGCTTCCTCTTTTCCAATGTGATCATTCCAGAAACAAGCAATGTCATGGAATCCTTTTTTTTTGACATTTGAAGAAATCACACCAAACAGCAAAGAGTGACTGATTCACAGCAAATTGTTGGAATTGTTTCCAAACGTCTGCAACTTGCAGGACGGCCACTGATGCATGCTGATAGGCAATGGCCCCACGTCACGGTGGTCCAGAACCCAAAAGCCCCCAATGAGGAGCAAACTCCGTCAAAATGTCCAAAAAGAACCTTTTGCATGGCCTGACAACACCGTTTGAAATGTCCCATGCACACAACAACAGGGCACACGTTTGACCCATGCGCATTTGCAATGTGGCCGCAAACAAGAAGGATCAAGCTAGTGCTCTGGACACAAATGGAAAACAATTTGTTTTTGCTGGTCCTCACAATGCTTCCAGTCAGACATCAGACAGACAAACATTGCAACTAGCGAACTTCTGGTCTTGGGATGACTCTTTTGCTGACTCATCAGTGCTAGGGGTGGCATGCTTTGCATGCCTCTGGAAACGCAGTCTGTGTCCTGATGAGAAGATGTGGGGTGGATCTGGATTGTC
>Ga0163144_10030108_pt1 | contig 10393 bp, 13 predicted proteins | sample OliLak19BULKMAT1_FD_123175 | JGI IMG/M metagenome (GOLD analysis project Ga0163144, IMG submission 123175) | Freshwater microbial mat bacterial communities from Lake Vanda, McMurdo Dry Valleys, Antarctica - Oligotrophic Lake LV.19.BULKMAT1 | ecosystem: Environmental > Aquatic > Freshwater >...
GCGCTGACGGCCAACAATGTTGCCGTGCTGCGCACCAATCTTGAAGCGACGAGCGACCGGTTCCAGATTGGCGATCTCACCATCACCGACGTGGCGCAATCGCGCTCACGGCTTGCGGTGGCCGAAGGTGACCTGCAATTGGCGCAGGCGAACCTGATTGCTGCGCGCGAATCTTATATCCGCTTGGTGGGCAGTGCGCCCGGTGAGCTGGAAGCGCCGCCACCGCTGCCTGGCCTGCCCGATGCCGCGGGCGAAGCGATTGTCAGCGCGCTCGAAAACAACCCCAACCTGATCGCCGCCAAACTGCGCGCCGAAGCGGCCGGGTTCGATACCAAAGTTGCCGGGGCTGGGCGCCTGCCGACCGTGGGCGTGTTCGTGAACGGCGATTACACCGATTTCTTCGGAACGCTGCGAAGCAACTTCCCGGGGCTTGTTCAGCGCGAGACCACTGCCAATGCGGGCGTGCGGCTCACCATTCCGGTGTTTCAAGGCGGCCTCCCCGCCGCGCGGCAGCGTCAGGCCGGCGCACGCGAATCCGCCGCGCTCGAAGATGTGATCGCCGCCGAACGGCAGGTGATTGCCGAAACCCGCTCGACCTATTCCAATTGGCAGGCCGCCAACGGCGTGATCCGCAGCGCACAGACCGGGGTCGAAGCCGCTGAACTCAGCCTCGAAGGGGTGCGCGCGGAAAATTCGATCGGCAATCGCACGATCCTCGATGTGCTCAATGCCGAACAGGAATTGGTCAACGCCCGCGCGCAATTGGTGACTGCACGGCGCAACGCCTATGTCGCCGGGTTCAACCTGCTGGCGCTGATGGGCCGGGCCGAAGCGCGCGACCTCAACCTTGATACCGGGGGTGTTTTGTACGACCCGCAGGTCAACGCCGACAGGGTCAGCACCAAGTTCTGGGACTGGGACCGTGACCCCGAACCTTCCCCGAAATCGACCAGAACCGTTGACATTCCTGCGCCTGACGCAACAATCGGCCCACAATTGCTGCCCGGCGAATGATTGTGTTCCCGATTCGGGACAGGAAGCGGGCATGAAGATGGGGCGAATGATGGCGCAAGAAGGCGAAGCTTCGGTTGAGGAAATCCTCGAATCGATCAAGAAAGTGATCGCGCGCGATAACCGTGCCGGTGCGCTTGACGCGCGCCGTCGCCGCGAGGAAGCCGCGGACGAAGCAGACCGCAACGCCCCTGAGCCAGTTCCCGCCCGCGCCCATATGGTGCGCGATGAAGATGAAGTGCTGGATCTGGCTGAAATGGAATACGCCAGCGAATCGGACGCGCTGCCGCTCACCGAAACCGATGATGCGCCGCTGGTCGGCGACACCCTGCGCGATGCGATGCAGGAAAATCTCGCCGCTCTGGCGATGCTGGCGGAACCCGGTGCGCGCCCGCAGATTGTGCGGTCGGGTGAAACGTCGCTCGAAGGGCTGACCCGCGAATTGCTGCGCCCGATGCTGGCTGAATGGCTTGAGGCGAACCTGCCGAGCATGGTCGAAAAGCTGGTGCAGGCCGAAATCGCCCGGATCGTCGGCAAGCGGCCCTAAGCCGCACCGGACCCACTGGCGCGCGCGGCCAAGGCGGGCTAGTCCTGCCGGCCATGCGCAACATCTCAGCTTTTGGCACGCTTGCCGCTGCCGCTCTCTTCGCCGCTCCGCTCACCGCTCAGGACACATCCCAAGCATCGCCCGCCATTCCTGGCGTGACCGCCCCGCCGATGAGCGCGCGCGACCTGATCACCCTGCCCCGCCTTGGCGCGCCTGCAGTGAACACAGCAGGCACGCTGGCAATCTACGCCGTGACCACCACTGATCCGGGCACCCTTGTGCGCAGCACCGCCTATTATCTGCTCGACCTGACCAAGCTCGATGCCGCCCCGGTGGCGCTCGATTTCGGCATGGTGGCATCTTCGCCCACCTTCGGGCCGGACGGGTTGCTGTATGTCCTTAGCGACGCGCAGCCGCGGGACGGCGCCGACGAAATCAGCCGGGTGTGGCGCATGGCCCTCAACGCCGATGGCAGCGTTGAAAAGGCGCAGGTGGTCGCAGGCTTTGCCGATGTCGATGTCGCCGGGTTCAAGCTTGCAGCGACGGGCAAGCGCATCGCCCTGTGGGCTGAAATGCCCGCCGGTTGCGCCGACACAGGATGCGCTGACCGCGCGCCCAGACATCTCCCCGGCCCCGGCACCGGGCGGCTGTATCACGGCGCAGACGGCTTTGTCCGCCACTGGGATCAGTGGGAGACGCCGGGCATCCACAACCGTATCACTGTCTATCCGCTGAACGATTGGGACGCGCAAGCGGGCTGGGAAGGGCCGAAGGACGGCGTGCCGATCGAGGGGCGTAACCCGGAAGCCGCTCTGGTCGCTGATGCCCCGACCATGCCATTTGGCGGGGGCGAAGAAATCGCCTTCAGCCCGGATGGCGAGCGGCTCTATTTTACGGCGCGGCTGGCCGATGGGGCAGAGCCGGGGTCAACCAACCTCGATATCTACGTCTCCGATCTCTCCGGCGCGGCCCCGACCCTGCTGACCGGAGCGAACACCGCGACCGATACCACCCCGGTTGTGTCACCCGATGGTCGCTATCTCGCATGGCTGGCGATGGCGCGCCCGACTTACGAGGCGGACAAGCTGGCGGTGCAGCTGCTCGACCTGAATACAGCCAAGCAGCGCAACCTCACCGAAGGCACCGATCTCAGCTTCGGCAGCATTGCCTGGAGCGCGGACGGAAAATCGCTGATCGCCACCGCGCAGAAGGTGCTCGATACCCCCGCCTTCCGCATCGACCCGAACACCGGCGCAGTGAGCGAACTCAATCTGATGGCGGGGAACGAGGCGCATATCGCCAACCTCACTCCGCTGCCCGGCGGGCGGGCGCTGTTCACGCGCGATTCGCTCGGTAACCCGGCGGAATTATTCCTGTCGGACGGAATGGGCCAAGCCCGCCCGCTGACCGATATCGCCACCACCCGGATGGGCGGCCTGGCGAGCATCGTCACGCGCCGGTTCAGCTTTGCGGGGGCGAATGGCGATACGGTGTGGGGGCAAATCACCCGGCTCGCCAATCAGCAGGGGGCGATCCCAGCGATCCTCTACATCCACGGCGGGCCGCAAGGCAGCTACAATGACAGCTGGTCAAACCGCTGGAACCCGCGCGTGGTCGCCAGCCAGGGTTATGCGGTGATCTCGGTCGATTTCCACGGCAGCACCGGATACGGGCAGGCCTTCACCGACGCGATCCAAGGCGATTGGGGCGGCAAGCCGTTGGAAGACCTGCAAAAGGGTCTCAACGCGGCACTCACGCTCGACCCGCAGATCGATGGAACACGCGCCTGCGCAATGGGGGCAAGCTATGGCGGGTTCATGGTCAACTGGATCGCCGGACAATGGCCCGACCGGTTCGATTGCATCGTCCAGCACGACGGAATCTTCGACACCCGCAGCTTCTACTACGCGACCGAGGAATTGTGGTTTCCGCGCTGGGATTTCGGCGGCTCCTACGAGGAAGCGCGCGCAACTTACGAACGCTGGAACCCGGCCAACCACGTCAGCAACTGGAAAACGCCGATGCTGGTGGTCACCGGCGAACAGGATTTCCGCGTGCCTTACACCCAGGGCCTGCAAAGCTTCACCGCGCTGCAGGAACGCGGCATTCCGTCGCAATTGCTGGTCTTCCCGGACGAGAATCACTGGGTGCTGAGCGCGAAGAACTCGCTGCAATGGCACAATACCGTGTTCTCGTGGCTGGATCGCTGGCTGAAGCCTGAGGACGCCCCAGAGTTGGCCCCAGAGTTGGCCCCGGAAATGGCCCCGGAGATGGAAAAGTGAGCCGTCAGGAACTGCTGTCGGCGCAGGTTTCCCTCGCCAAGCATTACGGCGATCCGGCCAAGGGCACCGCGATCACCCGCCACATCATGCTGTGCGCGGTGTCGGACAAGCAGAAATGCTGTTCGCGCAAAGAGGGTGAGGAAGCCTGGGCGCATCTCAAATCGCAGCTCAAGGAGCGAGGCTTAGTCGGCCCACAGCGCACCGAAGAGAGTAAGCGGGGCGAAGGCGGCGGAGTGCAGCGCAGCAAGGCTGATTGCCTGCAAATCTGCGCCGCGGGGCCAGTCGCGGTCGTTTGGCCGGACGGGGTGTGGTATCACTCGTGCTCGCCAGCCGTGCTCGACCGGATCATTGATGAACACCTGATCGGCGGGGTCCCGGTAGAGGACTACCGCCTCACCCCGCCCACTTAGCGAGCGCAGACCACCAGTAATACCACTATTTTATGGTGGCCGGGGAGGTGGGCCGGCAAGGGCTATTTCGCATCAGCGAAAAAAACGCCTAGTCATCCTTGGGCAGCCAGAATTCGTCGCGCCCAGGCAGTTGATTGTCGACCGATTCGTCGTGCCCCGTCCCGTTGGACAGAAATGCAAGGCCCATCAACGCCCCGCCGAGCAGCATCGTCAGGCTGATCCCCAGCGCCACCGCGATGTAAAAATGCACTGAAATCATGCCGTTATAGGCAAACAGCAGCCCCGTCGCGATCGCGACCGTCAGCGTGGTGGCGGCCAGCAGCAGCTTCATAATCTGGCGATAGCGCGCCCAGGCGTGCGCGGCGTTGATAGGATCATCGAGCGGGGATTTGCGGGTCATGGCCTGCGACATGGCGCGCGGGCGGTCACTTGGCAACGCGCAAAGCGTGCAAGCCGCGGTTCGTCCAATGCAATTCCCCATGCTCCCGGATTCGCCTTTTGCCTGCAAACATGGCATTTTCACTTTCGAGAGAGAGGGAGTCAGCCATGACCATTGCCCGAATCATCGCCGCCCGCGCCGCCGAGGACATCATCGCCTGCGACGTTTCCACCCCGGTGTCCGACGCCGTCAGCATCCTCGCCACCCGGCGGATCGGCGCATTGCCGGTGCTGCGCGATGGCAAAGTGGTCGGCATCGTCTCCGAACGCGACGTGATCTACCGCCTTGCCGATCATGGGGCCAAGTGCCTCGATCTAACGGTTGAATCGATTATGACCTCGCCCGCGATTACGGTTGAACCGGCAACCACAGTGGACGAGGCGCTAAGCCTGATGACCCGCCGACGGTTTCGGCATTTCCCGGTGGTGGAAAACGGCGCGCTGATCGCGTTCATCTCGATCGGCGACCTCGTGAAGCGCAAAATGGACGAAGTGCAGCATGAGGCCGAAGCGCTGCGGAACTATATTCAGGCGGTATGATGGCTTGAGGAAGCCGCGCACCCGCCCTACATTGCACATATGACCGTACAGCCCCTCATGCTTACCACCGCCGCTGCCAAGCGGATTGCGCTGATTGCCGACAAGCAATCGCGCCCTGCGATCCTGCGGCTTGCGGTCGAAGGCGGCGGGTGTTCGGGGTTCCAGTACAAGTTCGATCTCGCCGATGCGCCCGAGGGTGACGATAGCGTGAGCGAGACCGACGGTGTGCGGTTGGTGGTCGATCCGGTCAGCCTGGATCTGATCGCGGGCAGCGTGGTCGATTTCGTCGAATCGCTGGGCGGCGCGGCGTTCAAGGTCGAAAACCCGCAAGCCGCCGCCGGATGCGGCTGCGGCGCGAGCTTCGGGATTTAGAGACGAAACCCCGCTTACCCTGAGCTTGTCGGAAGCGAAGCTGGCCGATAGGCCAACGGCTGTACTTTTCTTTGAACCCTGCGCCGGAGAGGAAGGACAGGGCTTCGACAAGCTCAGCCCGAACGGTTAGGGATGAGCCCATGAAAATCGCCACCTACAACATCAACGGGATCAAGGCGCGCCTGCCGCGCATGACCGAATGGCTCGCGGAAACCCGGCCCGCGGTTGCCTGCCTGCAGGAAATCAAATCGCAAGACGAAGGCTTCCCAGCCTCCGAGATTGAGGCGCTGGGGTATTCCGCGATCTGGCACGGGCAGAAAAGCTTCAACGGGGTGGCGATTCTGGTCGATACCCAGGCCGGCTACACCCTCACCGAAATGCAGCGTGGGCTCGGCATCCCCGGCCCCAATGAATGCGATGACGAACAGGCACGTTATCTCGAAGCGGATGTTTCGGGCGTGCGGGTTGCCTGCCTCTACCTGCCCAACGGCAACCCCCATCCCGGGCCGAAATTCACTTACAAACTGGCGTGGATGGAGCGGCTGCGAGAACGCATGGCCGCGATCTGGGCCGAGGAAGTGCCTGCCGTGGTGCTCGGCGATTTCAATGTCATTCCCGAAGATGACGACACCTGGTCGGTCAAGGCAATGCAGGATGACGCGCTGATGCAGCCCGAATCACGCGCCGCCTATGCACGGATGCTCGCCGATGGCTGGGTCGATGCACTGCGCACTCACAACCCGCGCGGCGGGGTGTGGACGTACTGGGACTATCAGGCGGGCGCGTGGCAGCGCGACCACGGTTTTCGGATCGATCACATCCTGCTGTCACCCGAATGCGCCGACCTATTGGAGAGCGTCGGGGTCGACAAGGCGTATCGCGGGCGCGAAAAGGCCAGCGATCATACGCCTGTTTGGGCACGCCTGAAGGCCTGATCGTCGCCGCTGTTTCGCGCTGCGCGAGAGCGGCTGAGGGCGCCCGGACGGGCTTGGGGCCCTTAGGCCCGATGGACTTCAGCCCTGAGCCCCGCAGTTTTCAACGGTAGAAAATATGCGTGTCGATCTGCGCCAGCCGCGTCTTGCGATGGCTCCAGCTCGGGCGGACATAGTTCGCGTGAAAGAACACCGCATCGTCCGCTTCGGATTCCCACAGGCCCTTGTGCGCGATTTCGGCAATCGCGACGGCGCGGGTCCATGCGGCGGTGCCGGAGCGGATCGCGGGCATCTGCTTGCCACGCATGAAGGAGAACTGACCCGGCTGCGCGACGACTCCGCAATATGAACGCGGGAAGCGGCCATCTTCGGAGCGGTTGATGATCACCTGCGCAACAGCAAGCTGCCCGGTGAGCGGTTCGCCGCGCGCTTCAAAATACACGGCCCCGGCAAGGCAACGCATCTCGTCACTCATCGGCGCGGCGGTATCGACCATGCGCATCAGCTCGATGAGCGAACCGGCTTCAGTCAGCACCGGCACTGGCGCAGACTCCGCTTCAGGAAGCGGCTGCACCACTTCTTGCGACACGAAGGTGATGGGGGTGGTGGGTTGTTCCGGCACCAGTTCAGCAGGCTCGGCCACCAGGGCCATCGCGAACGGATCATTGGCCATCGCGTCTAAGTTTGCGGCCAGTGCAGCGGCATATTGGCCGCTTGGGAACATCGTGGTTGCAACTGCCACCGTGGCAATCGCAGCAATCGAGAAAGTCTTGCGACTCATGCAATCTACAAATTGTGCGGTGAGCGGGCACTGGCGCAGGCGGGAACCTTATCCCAATCGTTTCGGATTGTGGGAGGTTCGATGACGCCTGCCGGCCGCTCCCCGTCTGCGTGCTGATCAAGCAGCCGAAATGCCACCCGGTCAGCCTGCGCTGGAGAAGTGGGCGGGCCAGTAGCCAGCTTGCCGTTTACGTCAACGCAAATCGGCCAATTGCGCGATGAAGCGTTCGGGATCCGCGATATCCACCTCGATCAGCCAGATATCACGATCCTGCTGGCGTCTGCGAGCAAGATACTCGGAGAATTCTTGAGGGTTTTCAGGGTTTTCCCGTTTAGACGCAACAAATGTGCGCGATCCATCCAGCTGCGGCATTCTTTCGTAAAGCACGCCGCCCTTGCCGCGACACAGGGTTACCAGCAGGATCGTCCCGGCGTCATGCTCCCCCTTGGCAAGCACGGTCGCATAGCCACTCTGCGATTCGGCAAGCCGCACAATCGCGCTGGCTTCGAGGTGTGCGGGGAACCGCGCGCTCATATCGCGCTCAATGTCACAGGCCCGAAGGCCCGGCGGCGGCGTAGCCTGGCAGGCTCGACAGCGCCATCCGTGATCGCATGAAGGTGCCGGTGCCGCGCCCGATCTCGTCGCCTTCCTCATCCACCAACCGCGCTTCGGCGACGAACACGCGCCGCTTACCCGTGACCCAGCGCCCTTCGGCGATCACCGTTCCTGCACGCAGTGGCTTGCTGAAAAACAGATTGAAGCTGGTGGTCAGCAAAAACCGATCTGTCGCCAGCGAATTGGCCGCATAGAAGGCTGCATCATCGAGCATCTTGAAATAGATCGTCCCGTGCGCCGCGCCGGCCGCGTGATAATCCTCGGGCGTAACGGTGAAGGTCAGGCGTGACAGGCCTTCGGCTGGAATGTGCAGCGATGAGGCGAATTTCTGGTTGATCGGCGCCGAGGCATAGAGCCGCTCCAGCGCGCGGTAATGCTGCGCAGCGCCCGTTTCCGGCCCGGTCGCGGGCGAAAGGTCGTCACTGCCAATCATGGGTCATCGATTCAGATCAGGCAGCATCGCGCTGGAATTGATTGGTCAGCAGCGCATAGACCGCTTCGGTCGTCGGCGCTTCGGCGAGCAACTGCAACGTCGCTTCATCGCGCGTCAGACGCGAAATCGCGGCAAGCGCGTGGAGATGAGTTGCCCCGGCATTTTCGGGCGAAACAAGGCCGCACACCAACGTTACCGGCCGCGCATCGGCAGCCGCGAAATCAATTGGTGCATCAAGCCTGATCAGCGCCAGCGAAGGGCGGCGGATAATCTTGCTACGGCAATGCGGGATCGCAACCCCGCGCCCGAACCCGGTGCTGCCCAGAGCTTCGCGCGCTTCGAGGCTTTCCAGCACTTCGCCTGCATCCAACCCATAGGCATCGGCCAGCAGCCCTGCGATCTGGATAAGCACCTTGGGCTTCGTATCGATCCGGGCGAACGCAATCGCTTGCGGAGAAAGAGCCAGGTTGACGTCCATTGTGTTTTAGATCCCGAGTGAAAGCGCCGCATCGTGGCGAAAATCCGGCCCGGTTCGGCTTTCTAAGCACCGCCGGTCCGGGGGCGGGAGCCCCTCCTGCTACCGCCGCCTAAACCTTTGGACGATCCATTTCTTTCGCAGAAACGGCGCGTCCGGCCCTATTTCGGCTCGACCCATCCGATCGATCCCTCGGCGCGCCGGTAAACCATATTATGCCGCCCGGTGCCAGCATTTTTGAAAAACAGCGCGGTGGTGTTTCTGAGGTCCATCATCATCACCGCATCGGCAACGGTGGCGGTGGGGATATCAACGCGGGTTTCCGCGATCACCAACGGCGCATCGGCGATCACTTCCTGCTCATCATCATCCTCAACCGCGAAGATGGTGTAGGCGGCTTCTTCCTCGGCGCGCGAATGGTTGGCGGCTTCGTGGCGATCGGTCAGGCGGCGCTTGTACCGTCGCAGCTGCTTTTCGATTTTAGCCGCCGCATCATCAAGCGCGACGTGCGCATCCTGCGCAGAGCCTTGTGCTTTGAGGATCAAACCTTGCATCACGTGGGTGACGATATCGCAGGTGAACGCGCCAGCGGGCGCCTTCCCGAAGGTAACATGGGATGACAGGGCGCGGTCGAAATATTTGTCGACGATTGCGCCCAGCCGGTCAGCCGCATGTTCCTGCAAAGCTGCGCCGGTTTCCATCTGGTGGCCAGAAATCCGAATATCCATAATAGTTTAGTCCTCCGGTTTTATGATGAGGATCCCGTTTGAAATGCTGGCCCGGGCTTGTTGTCAGCGGGTCCAGATGGCGTTGTCGATGCCGGCAATGAATGCGGCATGGCGTTCCAGCTCCTCCGGGCTGGCAATATGTGGGCGGGGGTCGCGCCGGGGGCGATCACTGGTGGGGCGATGCCAGGGGGCGTTGGGAGTGGTGGTGGTACCGGCACTCGCCGCATCGGTCAGACCAAGGCCGATCTGGCGCCCGCCATTGAGTTCGACATAGACCTGCGCGAGCAGTTCGGCATCGAGCAGCGCGCCGTGTTTGACCCGGTGGCTGCGATCAATCCCGTAGCGGCTGCAGAGCGCATCAAGCGACAATTTTGCACCGGGATGCCGTTTGCGCGCGATGGCAACAGTATCGATCATGCGATCCATGCTGATGGGCGGGCGGCCGATCCGTTCAAGCTCGTTATTGAGAAACCCGAAATCGAACCCGGCATTGTGCGCCACCAACGGCGCATCACCCAGGAATTCGAGCAATTCATCCACGCTTTGCGCAAATCGCGGCTTGGTCGCGAGGAATGCTGCGCTGAGGCCGTGGACTCGTTCGGCTTCGGGCGGCATGTCGCGTTCGGGGTTGAAGAAGGCGTGGAAGGTGCGGCCTGTTTCAACCCGGCCGACCATTTCGATGCAGCCGATTTCCACCATCCGGTCCCCGGTCTTGGGATCGAGTCCGGTGGTTTCGGTATCGAAAATAACTTCCCGCATTAGCGGCACTATCCTCCCATGCCGCAGGACTTGCAAGCGCTGCTTGCAATCAAAATGTCGCAATCAGCGC
>Ga0163144_10030109_pt1 | contig 10393 bp, 12 predicted proteins | sample OliLak19BULKMAT1_FD_123175 | JGI IMG/M metagenome (GOLD analysis project Ga0163144, IMG submission 123175) | Freshwater microbial mat bacterial communities from Lake Vanda, McMurdo Dry Valleys, Antarctica - Oligotrophic Lake LV.19.BULKMAT1 | ecosystem: Environmental > Aquatic > Freshwater >...
CTGAAAATCTTAAGCTTAGCCGCGAGCGTCTTCAGCTCGTCGGGGGATAGGGGCTTGGCCGTGCGCACATGCGCCTTCGCGGCGCCGCGCTTTTCGGCGGCGAGCTTCGCGTAGACCGCGGCGACCATAACCATCAGCTCGAAGCGCTTCTTGTCGACGAGCAAGTTCAGGAAGGCGAGCGTCGTCGCGCCCACCTTGTCGCCGAGCGCGTCGTGCAGAAGCTTCTTCTTGCTGGCCGGGGGCACGCGCGGGTGGCGGAGCGATGCCATCGCGTCGAGCAGCAGCTTGTGCGCGGAGCCGAGGTCCGCCTGGACCTTCTGCTCCTCGCCCTTCGCGGACGCGGCCTGGAATAGAGCCGCCGCGTAGCGGCCGGCTAGGACGCGGTCGGAGGCCTGCATCTTAGTTGCTCCCCGCCTTCTTCGTGGACTCGAGGTCTTTAAAGAAACCATCGAGGACGGACTTTTGAACCCCCGCGTCGACGGACTTGTGCAGCAGCTTCTCTGCGGCCATGATGGACAACGACACGACTTCTTTTCGAAGCTCACCCACGAGCTTGTCCTTCTCGGCGGCGAGCTCGAGCGTCGTCTTCGCCTTGATCGCGGCGGCGTCGGCTTCGGCCTCGGCCTTGAGCTTGGCGCGCAGCGCCTCGCCATCTTTGGTCGCGGCGGCGAGCAACTCGCGCGATTTGGCCTGCACGCCGGCCAGCTGCGCCTCGAGTTCGCGCTGTATCCGCTCAACCTCAGAGCGCGCCTTCTCGGCGCCCTCGCGGTCGGCCTTCAGGCGCGCCTCGCGCTCATCGATCGACTTCAGCAGCGGGCCCCAGGCGAACGCCTTGAGGATGCCCACCAGGCAGAGGAAGGTCACGATGGTCCAGACGGTCAGCCCGAGATCGGGTTTGAGAAGGTCGCCCATTTTTTTCGTCGCTCCTACTTCATGTCACGGAAAATCGGTGCTCCCGGGCGACGAGTCCGTGCCGCCCGGGAGTCTTTTTTGATTCTTAGTGAGTCGCGGCGGCGGCGGCCGGAGCGGACGACGCGCCAGCGACGGGAACGCCCTTGTTGAGGGCCAGGGCGGCGAGCAGGACGCTGACGAGCGCCAGCAGGCCGAGGCCTTCGATCATGGCGGCGGGGATGATCATCATCGTCTGCAGCGCGCCGGCCGACTCAGGCTGGCGAGCGGCGCCCTCGAGGGCGGCGGACGCGAGCTTGGCGATGCCGTACGCGCCGCCGATGAGGCAGAGGCCCGCGCCGACGAAAACTCCGAGGTAAGACAGTCCGAGGTAGTCCATGTCAATCTCCTGATGCGTCATGATCCCGGACGCCTTATGGCTTCCGGGGCGCGACCTCCGCAGTTTAGGCCCTCTAATGCGGGTGAACGGCGCCGCCCACGAACAGGGCGGTCAAGAATGTGAAGATGTACGCCTGGAGAAACGACACCAGGACATCCATCGTGTAGATGAAAAGAGCTAGGCCCACCGACGGGACGATCATGCCCACGCCGATCGCCTTGCTCATCTCCGCAAAGATGAAGATCATGCACAGGAACGCCAGCGAGACGACATGGCCGGCGAGCATGTTCGCGAAAAGACGGATGCAGAGCGAGATGCACTTGGCGAACAGGCCGAAAACCTCGATGACGAACAGCAACGGCCAGAGGATCAGCGGCACGCCGCCGGGCACAATGTGCACGACATAGGACACGAGGCCCTGCTCCTTGACACCGGCGTACTGGATCAGGCCGAAGGTGCAGATCGCCATGCCCGCCGTGACCCACGGGTTCGCGGTCACGGCCGACATCTGCGGCACGAGGCCGAGCAGGTTGCAGGTGAGCAGAAAGAAGAACAAGGTGAGAAAGTAGGGCAGGTAGTGGCCGGCGTGGTGGCCGAAAATCGGCTTAAGAATATCGTCGCGCACGAACAGCGCCACGGGCTCGAACATCGAGCGCATGACGCGCGCCAGGCTCGACTGCGAGCGGGCGGCGAAAGTGAGCGAGACGATCGCGACGGCGCAGGCGATCCACATGGTGCGGATCAGCGGAGAGAAGCCGAGGTCCACGGGGAGGCCGGCGATGACGGCGACGACCTTGTGGGAAGTCTTGTGATCGACGAGGTGGTGCGCGAGAATTTGCTCGAAATTCATTTGATCCTGAGGTACCTCATCTCCAGCGTCAACAGCAGCGCTAACAGCGCGAACACATAAGACAGCAGCAAACCTTCAAACGACACCGACTCCCGACCATAGCCCCACACCGCCAAGGCCGCCAGAACCCCCGCTCTCAGCACCATTCCGCCGCCGAAAGCCCACCAGAAGGCCTCCATCGAGCGTTCCCTCGCCCACAGCAACCAGGCGACGCTCGCCGACGACGCCGCCCACGCGGCGGTTACGCCGATCAGCAGGCTTACCCGTTCCGTCGGCGACGACCATACCCGGCCGGCGGCGAACACGCCGACGCCCGCGACGACCGCGCCCTCAACGGCCGCGCGTACCGCCGTTTTTAGGAATACTGAAGGTTCGGATGAGCCGGTAGAGTCCAAGAACAATTCCAAAGAGCGAGCCGACGAGCGTTCCCCACGGCGAGGATTTAAAATGCCCGTCGAACCAATATCCCAGACCGACGCCGAGGAGGCTGAACGACGCCAGCTCCCAGCCGACGCTCAACGCGACCGCCAAGGCGTTATGCTGCCTTCCTTGAGACGGCTCGGGTTCTGTCGGCATTTTCGGCGACGACGGGACCATCATACGATTTGTCGGCGCGACCTGTCAATTTTCCGGAAAAAGGGCTATCCTTCCGGCATGAACGGACCTGCCCTCGAGCGGAGGAGCGCCACCATTTTGATCGCCGACGACCTGCCCGATCTGCTCCAAGCTCTTAAAGAAACCTTGGAACGGGAGGGCTTCATCGTGACCGCCGTCGGCGACGGCCAGTCCGCGCTCGACGCTATTCGCGCCAATCCCCCCGACATCGCGGTCCTAGACCTAAAGATGCCGCGCCTGACCGGCTTCCAGGTCTGTCAGGCCCTGCGCGAAGATCCGCTCCTCGAGAACCTGCCCGTCATCATCCTCTCCGCGTCGGGTACGCGCGACAGCAAGGTCGCCGGACTCGACCTGGGCGCCGATGACTTCATCACCAAACCCGTCGATGTGCGCGAGCTGCTCGCCCGCATCCGCATGATCCTCAAGCGCAGCCGCCAAGGCATCGACGCCAACCCGCTGACGCGCCTACCCGGCAACCTCGCCATCGAGTCGCGCATCGAACGCGCCGTCGCCGACGACCGCGCGTTCGCGGTGCTCTATGTCGACCTCAACCAGTTCAAAGCCTTCAACGACGCCTACGGCTATGACGAGGGGGACCGCGCGCTAAAGGGCCTGGCGCGCGTGCTCGTCGACCAACTGCGCGGCGGCGCGGGCGCGGATTTCGTCGGACACATCGGCGGCGACGACTTCATCGTCCTGTCCACGCCCGACAAGATGGAGATTTTGGCCCAGAGCATCTGCGACGCGTTCGACACGGTCGCGCCTTCCTTCTATAGCGAGGAGGACCGCGCGCGCGGCTACATCCTCGCCATGGACCGCCAGGGCAACCGGCGCGAATTCCCCCTTCTATCTGTCGCAATCGGCATCTGCCACAACCGCGACCGAAAGCTCGCGGGCTTCGCGCAGGTGGCGCACCTCGGCGCCGAGCTCAAGAAGGTGGCAAAAGAGAAGTCCGGCTCCGCCTTCGTCGTGGACCGCCGCAAGGACTGAAAGTGAGGGTCTACTTCGGCTCCCGCCCGCTCGAGCCATAGCCCGAGGGCCAGCGGCGCCTCGCGAACGGCGAAGCCGTCGCGTGGATCAGTAGCCGCGCGGAGCCGGGCAACGCTTTCATGCGCCTGGCTGGGCCCTTAGTGATGAGCTACGCCGATTGGTGCAAAGAAAAAGCGGCCGACTCGATGCTGCGACAGTTCGTGAACGGCTGAACGGATCATGCGACTTATCCACCATCACCGGCCCAACTGTTGCTGACAACTGTTGGCGGCTAGCGAAATGTTTTCTCGCAGGCGCGCAGCGCGTCGAGGTCGGCGATCAAGGTCCGCGCCGCCGGATCGGCGCGGGCTTCCTTGCGCAGCTCTCGCTCCGCGATCGTCGCCGCGGCCATGAACGCCAGCCGCGAGTAATCGAGGTTGTCGACATTGGTGTCGGCCTCGTTGAACAGTTCGGCGAGATAAGTCTTCATCCACAGGCCCTGGAAGCGCGTGCCCTCAAATTGCCCCTGCTTAGCACCGTCCTTGACCCACATCGCCGTGATCAGCGCGCGCATGGTGCGGCCGCGGACCGGGTCGAGCGCCTCCGCCTCGGCGGCGAGCGCCTTGAGCTGATTGGCGAGCGCGCGGCCGCGGACGGCGTCGCTGAAGGCGGGCAGCAGGTAAGTCAGCAGCAGGCGCGCGCCGGGCTTAAGGCCCTCAAGCGGGACCCGAAGCTGCTCCGGCGTCAGGTCGCGGCGGAAGGTCGCCGCCGTCGCGGGCTCGTAGGCGTCGTCGCCCTCGAGGGCGGCCATCTGAAGCACGGCCGCCGCGTCCGGCCAATCGAGGCGGACGGTGGGGACGCAGTCCGGCGCCGGCCAGTCGGTCTCGGAAAGGCCGCGGTGCAGGTAGAAGCCGGAGCGATGCGAGCCATCGACGATGAAACCGCCGCCCGACAGAGATTCCGGGCAGTCGACGATGGATACGCGCGGCTCCGGCAGCGGCCCGCTCGGACCGCGGCCCGCGACGACACGCGCGTTGATCAGGTCAAGATAAACGGCGGAGCCACCCTGGAGGTTCTTGCGCACCAAGGTCCCCGCGGGATACTCCGCGCGCTCGGCGCGGCCGAGCCGCTCCGCGCCTGGCCCGTAAAGCAGGAAGTAGTCTGAGCTCAGCATCGGTATGTCGTTGCTCTTCAGGCGCTGGAAGACCGCCGCGTGGACCTCACGCCAGTCTCGGCCCGGGCGGCAGTCGTCGACCGCGGCGGCGGAAGCGGCGTAGTCGTCACGCTCCTGGTCGTAGCCGTCCTGGTAGCAGCCCGCCGCCTTCTTCTCCGGCACCGTTGAGGAAAGCCCGCACGCGGGGGCCAGCCCCGGCCCCGGCATCAGGGCCGGCATGAAGCTGCCGGAAAAGCAGGACAGGAACTCGCCTTTGACGCGCTTGCCCGCCCTGCGCGCTTTCGTCACTGACGCGAAGAAGGCGTCGTGGGTCAGGCGACGCTCCGTTTCGTCGGCGCCAAGCCCGAGGTAAATTCCGTCGGGCGAGCCGTGACCGGTGAGGATCACACGCACGCTCTCCTCGGGCCTGCTCGCGAGGCGATCGAGCACGCCGGGCGCGGCGAGCGGGTTCTGGAACACGCCGACGACCTGGCGCGCGGAGGCGGTGGACGCGCGTTCGGCGAACAGCGACGGACGGACGGCGCCTTCGCTCAGCGCGACGAGGTTGTCCCGTCCAAAGTCGTCCGTCCCGTCGCCCGCGGCGCCGGACAAGCCAAAGACATATTCAGCGGCAGAGGCGCGCTGGCACGCCGGAACCGTAAAATCTCCGGCGAACGCGGGAGCGCCGAGCGCAAGGAGCAGCGCCGCGAGGCGGGCGCTCAACGCGGGGCGCGCCTCACGGAGGAAACGAGCCGGTACAGGCCGCCGCGAGCGCTTTCGATCGCGCCCGGCCACGGCGACAGCGACTTCTTAAGCGCCGCCAGCCGCCGCGTGACGGTGCCGCCATCGAGCTCGCGTCCCGCCGCGGCGGTCAGCGCGACGCCAAGGTCCGCGCGCGACACGCTCTCCCCTTCGCGTTCAAGCAGGCGCCACAGCAGGGCGAAGCCGCCGGCGTCGAGGCCGAGGTCTTTCCAGCGGCCGCGCAATTTCACGAGCGCGCGATGCGCGCGCCGCTCCGCTTTGAGGGCGCCGTCCACGCTGAGCCGCGCCTGGACGGCGAGCGCGCGGTCGCGCAGGCCGGCCAAGCGGGGCGCCAGCTTCTCGTCGGGCCAGTGCTTGCCCAGCACCTCGTCGGCCCCGCAAGCCACGGCGAGCGCTACGCCATCGTGGCCCATCTCGCTCTCGTCGATGGCAAGCACGATCGCGGCGATCGGATACAGCGCGCGCAGGGCGGCGACGGACCTCAGCGGCACGGCTCCGGCCAGCGCCCGGTCGAGCACGACGACGGCGAGCTCGGGCGGGGGCGTGCGCCCGGGGGCCGGCATCGCCGCGCGCGCCTCGAAGGGCCAGCCGCCGCGCCCGGCCAAGTACTCCAGGCGCGCGAGCCAGCCGGCGTCGCGCGACAGGATGAGCATCTCTAGACCGCCTCCCACGCCGTCGCGAGGCCCTGGCCGACGCCGATGCAAAGTGCCACTACGCCGCGTTTTGAATTTTTACGGCGCATCTCGTGCAGCAGGGTGACGCTGATGCGGCAGCCGGAGGAGCCGAGAGGATGCCCGAGGGATATCCCTCCACCGTTGACATTCAGCTTCGCGAGGTCCAAGCCCAGTTCACGCTGACAGGCCAAGGTCTGCGCGGCGAAGGCCTCGTTGATCTCCACGAGATCCACGGTGTTAAGCTTCCAATCAATGCGCTTCATCAGACCGTTGATCGCGGCCACGGGGCCCATCCCCATGAACGAAGGCTCAACACCCGCCGACGCGGAGCCAGCCCAACGAGCGAACGGCTTGAGGCCGAGCGCGTCGGCTTTTTTTCTTTCCATCAACAGGACGGCGGAAGCGCCGTCATTCAGCGACGACGAGTTGCCCGCGGTGACGGACCCGTCCCTGCGGAACGCGGGCTTGAGCATGGCCAATTTTTCAATGTTCGTGTCTTCTCGCACGGTCTCATCGCGCGCGTAGTCGACCGCGGGGCCTTTCTTCTGCGGCACGGGCACGGGGACGATCTCCTCCGCGAAAACGGTGTCGCGGGCTTTCGCCGCGCGGCGGTGGCTTTCGAGAGCGTAGGCGTCCTGGTCCGCGCGCGCGATGTTATATTTGGCCGCGACATTGTCCGCGGTCTCGCCCATGCTCTCAAGCGAGAAGCGCTCGGCCAGGCGCTTGTTGGGGTAACGCCAGCCGAGCGCCGTATCGTAGGCCGTCAGGTTGCCGAAGGCGAAGCCGGCCTCGGCTTTCGGGAACGAATACGGCGCGCGGCTCATGCTCTCCACGCCGCCCGCGACATACACATCGCCCTCGCCCGCGAGGATCGCGCGCGCCGCACAGTTGATCGCCTCGAGCCCGGAGGCGCACAGGCGGTTGACGGTAGCACCCGGCACCGAGTACGGCAAGCCCGCCAGCAAAGCGGCCATGCGCGCGATGTTGCGGTTGTCCTCGCCGGCCTGGTTGGCGCAGCCGAGGTAGACATCGGCGATCTCGGTGGGATCGAGCTTCGGCGCCTGCTTGAGCAAGGCCGCGATCACGAATCCGGCCAGATCGTCGGGACGGACCGGGGACAGCCCTCCGCCCAAGCGGCCCACGGCGGAACGCACGGCGGCTACGGCGACGACCTCACGCGATGCCATCGAAGGCCTCCATTTTCTCGCGCCACTCCTCGCTGACGCGCACGGGCTTGTTTAAGCCGTAATCGAAGGTCACCATCACCGACTTCGCCTCGGCAACGAGGCGTTCATCGGCCTTCGTCTCGATCCGGTACTCCATCTGAATGCTGGCCCCGCCGATCTCGGATACGCGGCAGCCGACGCGCAGGACCTCGTGATGAAGCACGGGGCTCTTGTAGTCGATTTCCACACGAGCGATGATGACTCCAAATTCCTCGATCTTCACGCGGCCGACGACGCGACGGAGGTAGTCGATGCGGGACACCTCGAGGAAGCTCAGGTAGTTGGCGTTGTTGACATGCCCGAGGCCGTCCGTGTCGGAGAAGCGCACGGGCACCTCGCTGACGAGCTTGTAGCCGTCCATCAGCGCGCCTCTTGAATGAGCTTGGCAAAGCGGGCCCGCGACATGACGACCTGGAGCACGGACCCCTCGCCGATCTTGCGGCCGCGGCTGTGCACCTCGGTGCGCGCGAAGATGCGCGTGCCCTTCACCTTCACAAGCCGAGCCACGACATGCAGCGGCGCGCCGATCCGGGCGGGGCGCAGGTGCTTGACGAGCACCGCGCCGCCGACCGCCTCCTCGTCGTCCTCGAGGTAGGGTGCCAGCAGCATGCGCGCCGCGGTCTCCATGTGATAGACCATGGCCCAGGTCGCGTACAGGGGGTGGCGCACGAGGCCCTCGAGGTGGGGCTTCATGTGCCGCTCCACGCGGGCCGGCAAATCGATCGTCATGCCTAGGCGCAGGCCGGGCTTCACTTGACCAGCCCCAGCGCCGCGAGGCGCACGGCGTCGGCCGCCGAGGAAAACGGCATCGCCGACGCGGCGACGCGCGCGGCCTCCCCCATCTTCTTGAGCCGCGCGCGGTCGGAGATCAGGTCCACGAGTGCCGCGGCCAGCAGCGGCGGCGCCTTCTTAGGCGTCGGGTAATGCACGAGGCGGCCCGCCTCCGGCGGCAAGGTGTCGCGCACGCCGTAGTGGTCGCTCGCGAGCACGGGCAGCCCCGCGTGCATCGCCTCGACGACATTCAAGCCATAGCTCTCGTGTATCGAGGGCGAAACGAACAGGCTGCCCAGCTGAAAATAGGCCCGTTTCGCGGCGGCGTCGAGATAGCCCGGGAAGACGACCTTGACCTGCTTGAGCTTGGCCGCGGCCGCGCGCACCTTGCGGCCGTAGGCTTGGCCCATCATGAACGCGGGCTCCCCGCAGATGAACAGCCGAATGTCCTTGCCCGCGATCGAGCCGTTGATCTCGAGCAGGCGCAGGGCCTCGAGGAGCAGATGCACGCCCTTCTCAGGCGAGATGCGCGACAGGGTCATGAGCACGGTCGTGTCATCGGTCATCTCGTGGTACTCGCGCAGTTCGGCCGCGCGGTTCTCATCGGCCGGGCCCGGCGCGTCGGACCATACGCCCCAGGGCACGACGACGATCCGGCGCCCGAGCTCCTCGTAGCCTAGAAGCTCGCCGTAGCAGCGCATGAGCGTGTCCGCCATCGCGCTCGAGGGCACGATCATGCGCTTGGAGTGATAGACGGTCTCGCGCTGCTTTTCGAACACGAGGTTGAGCACATCGGGCAGGATCCAGTCCGCGCCGACCTGACGCATACGCTCGTGCAGCTTCGTCAGCTTTTCCGGCGCCACGATGCGGCGCAGGTAGAGCTTGTTGAAGTAATCCACCACATCCACATGCCAGATCGAGAGGATCTCGTAGCCCGAGGCGGCCAACTCCGCGAGCTTAGGCCCCTCTGAAATATCATTGACGACGATCACGGTGTCGGCGGGCGGGAAATCCCTGCGCCGCTCGAGGATCCACGCCGTCGTCTGCTCCTCAAAGTCGCGGCAGAAGCGCGCGTAGTCGAGCTCGCCCAGGTCCACGAGGCCCTCCGGGCGCTCGGCCAAGCGGTGGTAGTCGCAGCCGGAAACCGGGGCCTCAGGCCCCGAGCCCAGCACGGTCAAGGACCACGACGCGTCCGGGCGCCAGTGGCGCACGAGTTGCAAACCGACCATGGCGCCGCCGCCCAGGGGGGTGCGGTCCATGGGATAGCCGACATGGCTGGCGACGAAGACGAGCCGCTTCAAGCCCGTTATTATATGATGTTCGCGACACACTCACTGGGAGAGGACATTTTATGAACGCCAAATCGGAGACCATCGTCATCGCGGGCGGAGCCCGCACCGCCATCGGGCACATCTCTCGGTCGCTCTCCGGCCTCAAGCCCGAGGACCTCATGGTCGACGCCATCGAGGCGACCCTTTCCCGCGCCAATCTCCCCAAGGACAAGGTGGACGGCGTCCTCGTCGGCTGGGTCGGTCAGAGCTTCTCGGCACCCAATATCGCCCGCGTCGCCGCCCTGCGCGCCGGCCTCCCCCTCAGCGTCCAGGCCGTCACCGTCCAGAACAACTGCGTCTCCTCCATCGAGGCCATCGCCTCGGCCTGCCGCTTCATCATGGCCGGCGAGGGCGAGGTCTACCTTGCCGGCGGTGTGGAGGTCATGTCGCGTCTCCCCTACTCCATCGACGGTAGCCGCGCGTCCAAGCCGCTGCGCTCGCTGGCGGTCGTCAAGGAGAAGTGGGCCGAACTCCTCGCCTCCCCCGATGTCCAGGTCGTCGACGCGATGGAGCAGGGCCTGACCGATCCCGTCAAGAATATTAATATGGCGGTCACCGCGGAAATCTGCGCCCAGATGTACGGCGTCGGCCGCGCCGAGCAGGACGAGTACGCGCGCGAGAGCTTCCGCCGGACCTTGGCCGCTTGGAAGTCCGGCTTCTTTAGCGCCAGCGTCGTGCCCGTCGTCCGCGACGGCAAGACGATCCTCGAGAAGGACGAGTATCCGTTCCTGCGCGAGGACCTCGTCGAAAAGCC
>Ga0163144_10030110_pt1 | contig 10393 bp, 1 predicted proteins | sample OliLak19BULKMAT1_FD_123175 | JGI IMG/M metagenome (GOLD analysis project Ga0163144, IMG submission 123175) | Freshwater microbial mat bacterial communities from Lake Vanda, McMurdo Dry Valleys, Antarctica - Oligotrophic Lake LV.19.BULKMAT1 | ecosystem: Environmental > Aquatic > Freshwater > Lake...
AAGCTATTAAAAAATTAAAAAAGGTTATTCAGAAATGAATAACCTTTTTTGTTGTATATAATTAAATTAATATAATGTGTGTTTTAAATAAATATTAAAATAAATTAATTATTTTATAAAATTTTTGTAAATAAATGTTTTTTATTATATATTTGTTTAGAATTATGAATTGTAATGTGGAATATAAATATTAAAAGTTGTCAACATAACTTTTAATATACAAATTTAATGTTTCATTTTATAAAATTGTGCCATAAAATATTATTTTAGCATAATATGTCATAAATAATATTTGTTATTTATGTAAACCTCAGGATGAGCTACTTATAATATTATTTTGGTAATTGTGGTCGATAAACTAAGCTGAGCAAAGGAATCCTCACATTACCGACAACATAAGACTATAAAATTAACACTAAATTAACCAAAAATATATCAAAAGGTTACAAATAAAGTGTAATTTTAAATAATCTAAACAACTTAACTATCTAAATTTATAAATAATTTCTTATATAATTAATAATTTTCAATATATACGGAGTTTCAATATGAAACGAATATACAATATAATAACATCACTTATGTTATTGGCTATCTTGGGGACAGTGGGCACAAGCAATACTTATGCTGCCGCACCAAGTGTACAAGCAAGATCTATTACTTTTGCTGATATCACTTCTACCGGAGTTAAAATCTCTTGGATAGGTGGTAATGGGACTGGTAGATTAGTTGTAGTATTTCCTGATACTACACCTGTAGCAACTATAGATGCCGCTGTACTTAATGGCACTATTTATACAGGAAATCCTATTTATACAAGTGGGGACGTAATTAGTACTGGAAGAGCAGTATATAGAGCTACTGGCACGGCTCGTAATGTAACTGTTACTGGGCTAACAGCTGGTATTAAATATAATGTAAAAATATATGAGTACTTAAATGACGGTGGAACAGACCCAGAATACCTTAAATCTGCAGGTTCTCCTAATAATCCACGTACATTTACTACAAATGCTTCTATTGCGGCTCCAACTGCTTTAGTTACTGGAAACCCAACTACTGACAACAGTTTTGATTTAAGCTTTACAGAATCTACTGGAGCTACTGGATATGAATTAGATGTTGATGATAATGCGAATTTTTTATCTTTATTGACAGACTATAATGATTTAGATATCGGTGATCTTACTTCATTTACTGTAGTTGGCTTATCTCCGGGTACTACATATAACTACAGATTGAGAGCTTTTGCTGGTAATCTTACTTCAGCTAACTCTATAGCACAAACGGCTCTTACCCTTGTAGACAATACACCTCCTACTGTAATCAGTGCAGAAAGAATTAACGATACTCAAATTAAAATTTATTTTTCTGAAAATATAGTTGAAACTACTTCAGAAACTGCTTTTGATGTTGATTTTACTATGAGTAATAATGCTCCCTCTGTAACAACAATTACTTCTGCAGCTGCAGTTGGAAACGAATTAACACTAACTTTAGGTGGTGATAACTTATCTACAATCAGAAATGGTGACAATGTAACAATTAATTATACTTCTGGTGATAATATAATTGAAGATTTAAATGGTATTGATTTAGTAACTGCAACTCCTTTGGTTACTATCATCGATTGGACTCGTCCTTCAGTATATGATATAAATAGAGTAACTCCTACAAGACAATTTACGAATGCTGACGAAATAACTTTCGAAGTAATTTTTGATGAATGTATAAATGGTCTTACATTGAGTGATTTTGAATTAAATTTATCAGGATCTGCTGTAGGTACATTATATGCATTATCTGAAATGGAAAATTGCTCTACAGCTACAGTAACCGTTACTGGAATATCTGGTAATGGTACTCTTGGATTAAACTTTATTGGATTAGTAACTGATGTTGCTGGTAATGTTCATGATGGAACAGACTATACTGATGGACAAGTTTTCACAATAGATAATACTGCCCCTTTGACTAACCAATTAGTTATTACTGCTGTAACTATTCAATCGGGTGATGCTGATGTTGCTGAAGTTTTAACTGAAGATGCAAGCCCATTAGAATATATGAATGCTGCAAAAAGAACGGCTGGTAACTTAGCTTATATTAGAGTAAATGCCAATTCTGGTGACGCATCTTTAACCAATGGTACTTTCACAATTCAGTATTCTACTGATAATTTTGCAACTGCTGGGACAACTTTAGCTGGTGAAGGTGATTATGAATTTGAAATTGATGGTATTGCTAATACTAATCATGATATTACAGTATATGGAAATGATAACTTGGGTGATGCTTTATTAGACGAAGATGATGATAATGGAGTTGTTTATTCATTTAGAGTAGTATATACTGATAGAGGTGGTAATGCACATGTAGGTAACAACACAACTTCTACTGAAACAATAAATAAAGATATCGTTGCTCCAGCTTGGGTGGGTACTGTAACTAATACAGTAAACTCTACTCCAGGTGCTGCTGCTTTTTTTGATAATGCAGGACAACTTTATTATAATAATAATACTGGTGATTTAACATTTAATGTCAATTCAACTACTCCTGATGCATCTATCACGGGTAGAACCTTTTATTTATTACCACGTAATGTTGTTGCAAATTCAAACTTAGTTGTTGCATACGAAAATTATGATTTTGTAGGTTTAGCAAATACTAATGTAATAAATCACAGTATTACTGGTGCTTACTTTAAAACTGATTTAACAGGACTTGGAATTGCTAATACAGTAAATTTAAAATTTGTTGTAACTGGTACTGATATAGCTGGTAATCCTTCTGTACAATCGTTTTTAACTGAAAATAACGAATTTGAGCCACTTGATTTTGTATTTAGATACGATGTAACTGCCCCTACCGCTTCTGGTATTGAATTTTCCTCAAATGGTGAAGAATATGTTGGTGTAAATACTAATGAAGAAACTGAAGTTTTAATCAACGTTTATTTTACTGGTGTTAATGAGAGCGGCGGTGAATTTATAAGCGGTAGTTTTAATGGTATTGCATTAGATGATCAATCATTTACTGAAAATTACGTTTCGGGTAATACAAATTTTTACGCTACATATATAGTAGAGGAAGGACATACGTATAGAGGTGATGATGAAGAAGTGCCATTTTCATTAACAATGAGAGACCTCGCAGGTAATATTACAACTGTTACGAACAACAGTCCAGATGTTGATTATACTTATGATCAACCAGGTATCGACCCAATAATTCCAAATATAAATCCAAATGATGTATTGGCTATAGATCCATACGATGAGTATGATGTTAAAACTACATACATATTTGGAGCTAATGATGGAGATAACGTAATAAATAGAGATTATACCGATTTATTAAAGGTAGAAATTACTTTTGATGAAGTCCCTCTTAATCTATTTGACGGTGGTTGGGTGCAAATTTACCCAAGTTACGGTAGTATTTTTAATAGCTGGGGTTATGAGTATGTAGACGTAGATAATTTAGATGGTAATACTTTAACGTTTTATTTTCCTTTAGGAGAAATTAAGTCAATAGACAATGATGTTGACGATGAGGACGTTGCAGAGTTTGATTGGAGTGATGATGCAACGAACATAAAGTTCAAATTTAGATTTTTTTCTAATGCTGAAAATGTGGGTGCTATGTTCCCTGCAGCACCTATAGAGATGTTAGTAGATTATAAACGTCCAATACCTACAACAGCATCAAGTGTGATTTCGGCTACTGGTACTAATTATGCTGCATTTTCAATTTTAGAAGATGGAGGTTTTGGTACAACTGGAATTACAAATGCAGATTATATTGGTCATAATGTTACTTTTGATGAAGAAGTATATGTTTCAGAGACTGATTTTACAATATACAATAGATCTGATTTTGGCGGAGCAGCGAGTGATGTGGCACATGGAGTACCGGATAACGACTATAGTGTAACACCAACAGAATTTCTTACAGCAGATGAAACTGCTAATAAAATAAGTAGAAATGGTTATGGTGCCTTTACAACAGGTGATAACGAAGCAAGAACAGGAGACGATTGGGTTTTTTGGGGTAGATACAACGGAAACGGTGCTTTGAAAGTTAGATTATATGATTATTATAATGGAGATAGAATCTACGATGCCGCAGGTAATTTGTTTGTGAAAAATGAGGGTTATCAGCATCTTCTTACTACAGAAGATTACGGATACCCTGTAACTATGGATAATATGGCTCCTGCTGCAGTTGCAGCTCCAGCATTTGCTACTACTGGTGGTACATCAGTTGATGGATATTATAATATAAATAATACAGGCGTTACAATAGGATTTATAGTTCCATATGAAGTTGGTGGTTCATACGCTTTACAAATATATAATGAAGCAGCTATAGAATCTGAAAGATGGGTCAACGTATCAGTAAATGAAACAGTTATTATTGATCCCATTCTTAATGATGATCCTAGTAATCCTAATAATAATCAAGCGGGCGAAGTAGCTTCTATATCAATTTTAGAGGGTGTTTTAAGTCCTTATCTTAACGCAGCTGACGGAACGCACATTAAATTTAGAGTAAAAGCTACAGATGCAGCAGGTAACTCTACAAACGGTATTCAATCAACCGCGAGAGTAATTGACTTAAATGCACCAATAATAGATAATCCAAATGATATAGAAGCATTTGGTGGTAATTTTGTACCTCAGTATTATAATTCTACAAATGCTGGTATATCTATATCATTTTTATTACCAGCAGACGCTACTTTAGTCGGTGGTAATTATACTTTACAAATATTTGATGATGCAAATGATTCTTGGAATCCTGTAACTGATCCGGCTTATGATGCCGTAACTATCGGCTCTATTCCTGATGGCACAATATCTACATCAACTGATTTAACAAATGCCCAATTAAATGCTATAAATGGAGCTTCACAAACAGGTGGTTTAGTAGGTGCAGATAATGACGGTAATATAATCAAAGTTAGATTAGTTCTTACAGACGTCGCAGGTAATTCTAGAACAAGCTCAGAATCATCTTCAGTTACAGTTGACGAAACTACCCCTGCTGCAGTTGCAGCTCCAGCTTTTGCCACTACTGGTGGTACATTAGTTGCCGGTTATTATAACTCAACTAATGAAGGCGTTACAGTAGGTTTTACAGTACCAAATGAAGTTGGTGGTTCATACACTTTAGAAATATGGAATGGACTAGCTTGGGTAAATGAAGCAACCAATACAGGTACTCCTATTATTGCAAGTACTTCAGCAACTGCCAATAATGAAGCAAATGATGTAGCTTCCATAGTATTTGAAACAAGTGATTTAAGTTCTTATCTTAACGCAACTGACGGAACGCACATTAAAAAATTTAGAGTAATTACTACAGATGCAGCAGGTAACTCTACAAACGGTATTGAATCAGCCGCGAGAGTAATTGACTTTACTGCTCCAGCTGAGTTCACTATATTTAGTGTAATAACAGTAGGTGCACCAGTGGTAGCAAACTATTATAATTTATCTAATACAAGTATAAATGTAAGAGTACCAGTAGCAATTGATAATACATTAACTAACGGTACAATCCAAATCCAAGCAAGAACTGGAGAAAATGATTTTCTTGATGTAGGGACAGTTGCTACAATATTATTAGAAAGTTCAAGTGGTCTTCAATCAGTATCATTAACAGATGGTAATATAACAAATATTAATGGTTACTCACTAAATGCTGTAATTGAATTTAGAGCAATTATCACAGACATAGCTGGTAACGCAACAACAGGTATGCCAAGTGAAACAACTATCACAGTTGACGAAGCACGTCCAACAGTTACTTCAATCGTAAGAACTAATAATGCCCCAGCACCAACAAACGCATCTACAGTATCTTATACAGTAACTTTTAGTGAAGAAGTATATGGTGTTGAAATTGCAGATTTTGCAGTAGGTTCAGCAGGATCAATAGCAAGTGTAACAAGGCTGGGCGAAAGTCTTTCTGTTTATACAGTAGTTTGTTCTACATCAGAGGCATCTTACACTTCAACACTTACATTTACTGGCGAAGCTCAAGACGCAGCTGTTAATGTGATTACAAATAAAGTAGCAACAACTAATCAAACTTATTCTGTAGATAGAAATATACCAACAATTTCAGGAGTAACATTTGCCCCTTCAAGTGGCTTACGAGGAGTAGGACAAACAGTAGTTGCAACAGTAACATTAACTGGTAATGAATCAGCTGGTACTTTTGGAACATTAACTATTAATGGTGTAACAGCAACTGGTGCAGCATTAACATTTAACACTCCAAATACCACATTTACAGCTACATATACAGTAGTAGAAGGTAATGATGATGTAGCAGATGCAGCAGCATTGCCATTTAGTATTGGTTTTACAGATGCGGCAGGTAATGCAGCAACAGCATTTACACAAGTAACTTTAAATAATGCTGGTTTAACTCCAGGTATAGATGCAAACAGCCCAACTTTAGCAGATAATGGTTTCTATACTCCAGCTGATGTACCCGGAATAATTTCTGCTGGACTGTATAATGGACTAGTTCCAAAAATTGGATTAAGCTATGATGGTGGCGAAAGCAAAAAAATCTATGGTGCATTAGATGCCTCAACTAACGACAATGTTTACTTTAGAGTTAGAGTAGCAAATGATCCATCATTAACTGGTGGAACAATAAGGATACGAAAAGGTGTTTCAATAGGTCATTGGACAGAAATCGGTAGTGGTGCAACTATTCAAGGCAATTTTTTGGGATCAAATGTTGATATGATAGTAACTGAAGATCAATTAGGTGCATCAAACATAAATGAAATTCAATTCCAAGCAGAATTTACAGATGTTGCAGGTAACGTTAGATATTCTAACTTAGCACACTTCGGTGATTATGCATCTACTCCAGCAGCATTCTTAAAATACAGTGTAGTTGCACCTGTGTTAACTTACAATACAAATAGTGCAAGTGGTTGCTTAGTAAAAGGTAGTCAATTTACAATAACAGTAAACACAGCAGATGAAGCATATACAACTTCTTCAGGTTCTTATAATGTATATTTAACAAATGGTACGCCATATCCTTTGACAATAACTTCTGTTACTGGTGCACAAAATGCAGCAAAAGTATTAACTGTAACAATACCTGATCCAGCTTTTACTGGTACATCAGGTATTTATGACTTAAGAGTAGATATACAAGACCCTGATGGAAACACTAATTCATTTACTCAAGATTTGAATTTTGTATATAGTAATGAAACTAACTTAGCAAAATTAATTGCTGTTGCAAGTAGTTTATATTCTGACCCAATAGTAGATGCAGAGTCAATTTGTGCAAATGCAACTAATATTACATTAGAATATGCAACACTATCCAGTATTGGTTCTGCTGAAACCATAACATTAAAAAGAACAAGAAATAGTGTAACGTCTATAGTAACACCTACATCTGCTGAAGCAACTACAAATACTGTAGTAGTGCCAATAGCACAAATACAAAATGCAGATATATTCTTTATTGAATTATCAGGCGCTGGTGTTTGTAATACTTTAACAACAGGTAACTACACAGTAACAGTAAATCCATTACCAACTGCAGCGGTATTCGTAAGAACAGGAACAGCAGGTACAGTATGTTATAATGATAATAGTGGAGTAATACTAACAGTAGATGGTGCTGTAGATAAATCTACATTTAGTAATTACACTTATGAAATTAGTGTTAATGGTGCAGCTTATGTAGTATTACCTACAGCAGTACCTGCAAATTATGTAGTATCTGGCACTAAAAATTCAGTATTAACTATTAAAAACGTAGGAACGGCATTCCCAACTTGTTCAACTTACACAATAAGAGTAACTAAAACAATTACTGCGTCTACATGTACAATAACATCTGTGAGTGCTACTGTAGCAGTAAATGCACAATTATTAGCAATGAGCAATGCTATTACTACATATACAGGAAGCACAACTCCAAATGCAGCTTCACCAGGTAGAAATACAATAAATCCCCACCCAACTTATACAATTACAGCACCTACACAAGGTACTGCAATATCATATAATTGGAGAGTAATAACTGCAGCAGGTGTAACATTAACTTCTACAGATGTTCAAATGGATTTAATTACGCTTGGATTAAGTAATGCTATACATTTTACTACTGTAATACCTTTTGGTACGTATTATGTACAAGTACAAGCAAAAGATGATTGTGGTGAGAGTGCTTGGCCCGCAAATGATCAAGGATTTCAAGTTATAATTTCACCAACACAATCAACTGGTTTAAGTTTCTCATCTTCAAGTACAACTCTTTCTGTAACTTGGGTAAATGGGACTTACGATGGGAACATCTTATTGGGTAGAAGAAGTGCTACTAATTCAACAACACAAACTTTGTCTGGTGACTTAGATAATACAAATCTTACTGGTATTATTGGTATAAGTCCAGTTAATCCTAACGTAACTTGGACAACATCAGTTTCAAGTTTAATTACATTTGGTGGTGTGGCTGTAACTGATGTTAATTACTTAATTGATGAAGTAGGTGTAAAGACTGCATCTATAAAATATTTATATGATAGGCCTCAAAGACGTTTTGATTTAAGACTTGTTGACTATATAGGTACAGGTGTAAAAGGATCTAGGGAATATTTACTAACTCCTGCTCTTATAGTTGGTAAAAATTCTTCTGCAAAAGAAGGTATCGAAGATGAGTTTACACGTGAAGGTACTGCAAATACTATTTCTGCTATAAGCCCTAATCCTGCTAAAGACTTTATCGCTTTTGATATGGAATTAGTCGAATCAACTAATGTAACGATTATTATCCATTCATTAGAAGGTAGAGAAGTATTGAGATTTACAGATGGTCAAATGTTCGGTGCTGGTAAACACAACATCAACATTCCATTAAAAGATTTCATCTCTGGCGCTTATGGTATATCAATTAGTTTTGGTAATGAAGCTATCTTTGAAACATTTATGATTAATCCATAATTTAAAAGATTAACATACACAATAGTTCATAACTATTAAAAAATTAAAAAAGGTTATTCAGAAATGAATAACCTTTTTTGTTATATAAAATTATATTAATTTAATGTGTGTTTTAAAACAATTATTAAAATAAATTAATTATTTTAATAATATATTTTGCAAATAAATATTTTTTATTATATATTTGTTGTGAATTATGAATTGTAATGTGAAATTTAAATATTAAAAGTTGTCAACACAACTATTAATATACAAATTTTATGTTACATTTTAAAAAAATGTGCCATAAAATAATATTTTGGCATAATTTGTTCTAATTAATTTTTAATATTTATGTATGCCTCAGGATGAGCTACTTATAATATTATTTTGGTAATTATAGTCGATAAACTAAGCTGGGCAGAGGAATTCTCATATTATCGGCAATAAATATAACAAAATTAACATAAAATTAACCAAATATATATCAAAAGGCTACAAATAAAGTGTAATTTTAAATGATATTAGCAAATTAACAAACTAAAAATAATTACTTATTTAATTAATAATTTTCAATATATAGGGAGTTTCAATATATGAAACGAATATACAATATAATAACATCACTTATGTTATTAGCTATCTTGGGGATAGTGGGCACAAGCAATACTTACGCTGGCGCACCAACTGTCAGCGCAAGATCTATTTCTTTCTCTAATGTAGAAACTACTACTGCAACCATTGCTTGGATAAATGGTAATGGGACTGGCAGATTAGTTGTAGTCTTTCCTAATGCTACAGCCGTAGCAACTATTGATGCTGCCGTAACTGATGGAACAATTTATACAGGTAATGCTTCTTATACAAGTGGGACTGCAATCTCTGATGGTTTCGCAGTATATAGAGCTACCGGCTCCACTCGTAAAGTAGATGTTACTGGGCTGACTATGGGTACTACATATAATGTAAAAGTATATGAGTATAAAATTGATGGTGGTACTGACCCAGAATATAACAAAGCTGGTGGTACAAACAACCCACGTTCATTCACTACAGATATTAATGTGCCAGTACCTACAACACTTGCAACTTCAGCAACTACAGCACAAGGCTGGACTGCAGGCTGGGCTAATATGTCGGTTGATAGTTATGAAATTAGAATAACTAACAATAGTGATGTAGTTATATCTGGTTGGGATAACATTGATATAGGTAATGTTATTACTTATGATGTTACGGCATTAAATAAAAATACTGCTTACAAATGGTCTGTTAGATCTCAAACAAGTGGTTTTTATTCTGCTTATGCAGGATACCTATCTTTAACTACACTAAACGACAATACTGCACCTACTGTAACAGTTGTAGCAAGCCCATTAGTAGTTAGCGAAAGCACAGTAGGTTCTAATACATTC
>Ga0163144_10030112_pt1 | contig 10392 bp, 7 predicted proteins | sample OliLak19BULKMAT1_FD_123175 | JGI IMG/M metagenome (GOLD analysis project Ga0163144, IMG submission 123175) | Freshwater microbial mat bacterial communities from Lake Vanda, McMurdo Dry Valleys, Antarctica - Oligotrophic Lake LV.19.BULKMAT1 | ecosystem: Environmental > Aquatic > Freshwater > Lake...
ACAAAGACAGTCTTGCGGGGTCATACGGATTTCCAAATGCCCTTGCCACTGCTAAAGGGGAGGATAATAATTTTGATGGTTGTGTATGGAGTAAGGCGCTAATGAGTTTATTCAGTTTTTCATACTCGACTTTCATGTCCAGAATCTCGGCTATGTCTCTTGCTTTATCCCTCATTTCATTTAGCGCTGCTTCGCCTTTTACGCGGATCACTGTCTCCAGTTTTTCTTCAATTTCCGGAAGGGTCAGGGTTTTGGATTCCGGACCCAGTTGGCGGCTAACCTGTAGATTTTCCAAAAATGCTCTTTCCATTTGAGAAGCATAGAGCTTTCCTGATAAAAGATTATCTCCTTCAATCGGTCCCTGCCCTTCCAGGAAGCGAAGCGTAATACCTGGCAGATATATTTTTTTAGTGTAAGAATAAGTAAGAAAAATATGATTGGCTGAGGTGGGTTGAAACTCTAATGCCGAACGGTGGCTTAATATCGAACCTGGATAAAGTTTACCTAGTATAGCGAACAGGTTTCGCCGGATAATAGTTTGCGGGCTGTCGGTAAAGTTGGGGGAATAGATACGGGAGGCAATTTTCCTGAGCTTACCTGCCTTTTCTAATTTGGAGATTTGCCTGCTGTATTTAGGGTCGCTGGAGGAAAAAACCACTTCCTGAAGATGTATGGGTAAAATATTTTCCATTAAAACGGTCTGCTGGAGCAAATTTAGATAATATTTTCCACTATAATAGCAAATTTAAATATTATTTTCCACTATAACAGCACATTTGGATATTTATTTCCACTATAATAGCGTCAAGGTAAACTTTTTTCCAGTAAAAGGTGAAGCAAGTGACTAAAAGGAGAATTCTTTCCAATAAAATACAAAACAGTGCAAATTTTTTCCATTAATGGCCTAAAGGTTTCATGTCTGAATTTTAGTAATGCCGGGAAGGGCAACGCATTAATAAAGCATGCAAACCCCCTGTTATGCATTCGCCCTTTCTCCTTGGACATCTACAATGTGGGGCTGTGGCACTCCTAACAGTGTTGCCTATGCATTGGCTCAAGACTGGCCCTTTTGCAAGGTTGGCTTTTGTGTGTTGGCTATGTGTGTCTTGCAAATGTGCCTGACTTGGTTCGTTGGATAGATTCTTAGGGTGTGTTTATAAAATTTGGTTGACATTTAGCATAATAATACTATTTTTGTCAACATATCGCAACACTTAACTAAATAAACCAATGGAAAATATATTTGGAAATAAACTGGCGTCAGCCCGAAAGATGGCTGGCATGTCTCTGCAGGATTTGGAAAACAAACTTGAAAAAGTTGTTTCTCGTCAGGCATTGCATAAATACGAACAGGGTAAAATGAAACCTGATAGTCAGTTGTTAATTGCTTTATCAATTGTGCTAGATGTGCCAGTGGATTATTTTTACTCAATACCGACTGTCCATATAGAACTGAAAAATATCATCTACCGAAAATATTCTTCAAAAATTTCCAAAACTGAGCAGTTATCGGTAGAAGAAAAAGCAAAGGAAAATTGTGAGCGGTATTTTGAATTGGAACACTTGATTAATCCAAATGAGAAGTCAGAATATTTTACATACGATAACGTAATTGAAACTGCTGACGATGCTGAAACTGCTGCAAAGAAATTAAGAAAAATTTGGTCGCTTGGATATGATCCGATTCCTGATGTGGTTGAAATGTTAGAGGATAAAGGATATAAAGTAATTGAGTTGGATGCGCCCGATGGTTTTGACGGAATGAAAGCAGATGTTGATGGGAAAAAAATAATTGTCCTGAAAAAATCTGTCAAACAAGGCGAGGATGTTGTAAGGAAAAGATTTACTGCTTTGCATGAATTGGCTCACCATGCTTTAAAGTTTTCAGCCAATTTAACAGCAAAACGAGAAGAATATCTGTGTCACACTTTTGCTTGTGCTGTTCTGTACCCTGCGGATATGGCAACAAAGGAATTGAGCAAAGACCGATTTCATTTTTATCAAAACGAATTGTTGTTGATAAAGGAAAGATGGGGAATTTCTTTTCCTGCTGTTTTTGCAAGGGCTTTGCATCTCGGTATCATCACCAGTTTTATTTATAGAAGATTTAATGTAGGCTACAAAGAAAGAAAATTGCACCTGAATGAACCAGGGAGGTACATGAGTAAGGAAAAACCTGTTCGTCTTGAACGGTTAATTTATCTCGGCTTGTCAAAAGAAATTATTTCAGTTAATGAAGCTGCATTTTTTGCAGGTAAAACGGTTGGTGAATTCCGTAAACAATTGCAGCAGTTAGTATGAAACTATTTATCACTGATACAAATGTGTTCTTTGATTTGATGAACATAGAAGCCCTTCCCGAATTTTTCGGGTTGGATTTTGAAATCTGCACGACAGATTTTGTTGTGAATGAAATTTTACGTTTGGAGCAAGCAGAACAAATTCAAAACTTTATTCGGTCAAAGCAACTCACGGTGTTTAGTTTTTCTTCTGACGAAATTGATAAAGTGGTAAACCTGAAAACAAAACGAATGATGCGAAGGATTGCAGATAAATCTGTTTTGTGGAAAGCGTTACAATTGAAATGTCCGTTGCTGACTGGCGATAAAAGTTTAAGAAATGAAGCAGAAGAAAACGGATTAGAAGTTCATGGAAGTATTTGGGTTGTGATGAAAATTGTAGATGCAAAACTATTGAGTGCTGAAAAAGGGATTGAGTTGTATGAAAAATTGAGAATCGTAAACGATACTTTACCAAAAGAAGAAATTGAAAAATTGATTAAAAAATTAAAGTAATAGTAATGGAAAGCTACAGTAATAAAAGCCTCATTCATGTTCGGATTAAAAATTTTGCAAAGTGGATTGCCCTGAAAAGGAAACTCGTGATGCGATTAAAAAGCAATCTGATGAAATCAGCTGACTGGCCGGGCCGGTCAAGACCGGATGATTCCATTGAAAAATATAAAAGACAGCAAATTGAGATATGTGTCAAATGTTTGAATTCAAACGAAGGACAGCAAAATGGGTTTGCTGGCAAATGTTAGAAATGGGGATTATGGCTGAAACCCATGTCAGTACTGATAATCTTGGTTCTTGAAATCTTCTTTTCTCCACTTGCCATGAACTGAAGCCCAAAATAAATTTGCCAGAGCAAAATAATTTCAACAAGATTAAAATTATCCACGGATTTAAAATTTAACCCATGAATAAAACATTTGTAATAGCAAATTATCTTTTCAGCGACCCCGGCAAATACTGCCCAGGAAAATTCTGATACGCCACCGGCCTTGTCCACCTTTTTAAGGAACTGAAACCAACAGCCCCAAAATGCGGGTGACTGGTCGCAGGGAAAGGTCCCCCATGCATCATAGAATCACAGACTTCTACCCCAGTGGGCACCCCATTCCAGACTATCCTGCCGGAAACTTGTTCCATAGCCTCGATCAGGATATCATTGCCCGGGTCATACGGTTCGCTCCAAATCGTGGTGGTCAACTGTCCCTTTAACAGTTCCAGAATAGTTACCATTTGGTCTGCCCCATTACATTTAATAATAATGGCAAAAGGGCCAAATACCTCATGATGCCACTGGGCATGGTTAATAAATTCATCCCCGCTAACTATTGCAATCGCTGGTTTGATGAGGTGAGATCCATCTTCATTTAAATCTACCAGGCCGAGTTCCTGACTAAGCTGGCTGAGGGATCGCATAAAATTGCTATGAATCCTGGCATTCAGCATGGGTGTGGGTGCCACTGTCCTGATCTTTGCTTCCAGGGCCTGGTAAAAGTGATCAAAGTGATCACTTTCTTCTACCATTAATAACCCCGGTTTGGTACAAAATTGGCCTGCCCCCATGGTCATAGACGCTCCCAATTGTTCTCCAATCATCACCGCTTTATTATCCAGGGCTGATTTGGTAATCAATACCGGATTGAGGCTTCCCATTTCTGCATACACCGGAATAGGCTCAGGGCGCAGCGCTGCTGCGTTCATAATAGCCCTGCCTGCTCCGTAAGATCCGGTAAAACCAATAGCTTTGACCCTGGGATCTTTGACCAGGGCCTGGCCGAGTTCAGGCCCATATCCATATAGCGTCGAAAATACTCCATCCGGAGCTCCGGAATCTTTGGCGGCGCGTTGAACAGCCTCCGCAACCAGGGCATTGGTGCCCGGGTGGGATTCGTGCGCTTTGACAATTACGGGACATCCTGTAGCCAAAGCACTGGCCACATCTCCTCCTGCGGTGGAATAAGCCAATGGAAAATTGCTCGCTGTAAAGACTACAACGGGACCCAGGGGAACCAGGTGTTTTCGAATATCTGCTTTGGGGAGGGGTTGGCGATCAGGTTGAGCCAGATCTATGGATGGTTCCTCCCAGGTTGTTTGGCGTACGGCATTGGCAAACATCTTTAATTGTCCGGTGGTACGTCCCCTTTCAGAAAGTATACGGGCTTCTGCCAGACCGGTTTCAGCCATGGCGCGGATGACCAGTTCGTCGCCAAGTTCTATGATGTATTGGGCAATGAGATCCAGAAAATCAGCCCGTTTTGTGCCTGGCCATTTTCGATATACTGGAAAGGCCAAAACTGCTTTTTCCAAAGCAAGATCTATTTCCACCTGGGTAGCAATAGAAAATGCTCCATCGAGATCCGATTGGGTCAGCGGATTGACTCCGCTGAGATGATTTTGACTTTCAAGGGTTTCATAACCTATAATATTTCCGGTGATCATAATTCGTATATTTTAAGATTTGGCCGGTTTTGAATGGCATCATTTATAACGGATAAAATCTGAATTCGTTCAATTCCGCTGAGTTTTAACCTCGGGCCCCTGACCTGCTCGGTACCGATACCTACTGCAGCTTCTGCCAGTTTGATGTACTGGACCAATTTAGCATGGATATCCAGTTCTAACAAAGGCATAAACCAGCGGTAAATGGCCAGGGCTTCTGCAATACGGCCTTCTTTAACCAAGTGGTAAATCATGACGGTTTCATCGGGAAAAGCATTAACCAGGCCGGCCACCCAGCCATCTGCTCCCGCCACCAGACATTCCAAAGCGAGGGTATCCACCCCGCCTAATATTTTAAACCTGGTCCCAAATGCATTAATCATCCGGGTAATATTGGTAATATCCCGGCTACTTTCTTTGACGGCTTCTATGTTGGCATGGAGGGTGAGTTGTTCAAACATATCTATGTTGACTGCTATCTTATAGTCATAGGGATTGTTGTAAATCATGATAGGGAGACTGGTTTGATCGGCAACAGATCTGAAGTAAATTACGGTTTCATGATCGTCTGATTTGTACCGCATCGGCGGCAGCAGCATCAGTCCGTCTGCCCCGTTGGCTTCGGCATTTTGAGCTGCAAGGATAGCATCACGTGTAGAGGCTTCTGCGATATTTACCAGGATAGGGATCTGATCGCCAGCGGTAGCTTTGGCTGCGGCTAAAAGTTCAATTATTTCCTGCTGATTAAGCGTACTGGCTTCACCCAGGCTGCCCGCAATGATGGCACCGTGGATACCGGCAGTAATTTGTAACGACAAGTGTTTTTGAAAAGCTGGCAGATCAAGGCTACCGTCTTCTTTCATCTTGGTAGTGAGCGCAGGATATACCCCTTGCCAGTTTATTTTCAGCATGCTTAAGGATTTTTGCAAAAATGATAATAATTATTGAATTCAGGTCGATCCCATACCAGGATAAAAAAAGGCCATCCCGTTGTAACGGGACAGCCTTTCGATTTGATATGATTAGGGAATTAATACCTTTTAATAGCAGGGGTTTTGTTGCAAACTCTTATTCGCGTCTATTTGTCGTTTGGGTATAGGGAATATATCAAAACACTCTTTAGTATCTGCCGGTTTAAACTTTCTTGCAGACGTATATTTTCCAAAGCGGATTAAGTCCTGTCGTCTCCAGCCTTCTGCAAACATTTCGCGACCTCTTTCAGCCAGCAGGTTGTCAGCAGTCAGAGAAGTAAATGGAGTTGCTCCGGCACGGTTGCGCAGTTGATTAACTATAGCTAAAGCAACCGCATCACCGGCATTTTTGCGCCACAATGCTTCTGCTTTTACCAGCATGATGTCCGATAAACGGAAGATCGGAAAATCATTAGAAAGGTTGGGCGTAGCCCTGTTTGCATATTCAAATTTACCAATCCTTGCACCCGCTTGACGAAATGCATTTGGAAAATGTTCATTGACTTCCGGTGTGAACGTCAATGGTTTTCCATCCGGGTCGCCAGCTTCAGCCCCATTGTCAGTCAGCCTTTCGCCGGTGGATGAAAACTGAGGGCCTACCAGTAAATTCTTTACCCTGGTGTCTTTGGCTTCATAGGATTCATAAAATTCCTGCAGGGAACAGTAGCCATTCCACGGTTGATCAGTCAGGTTAAACGTTTTTGAACTTTCATAATGTAAAGTCATCTGAGGCAAATTGAACCCGCCGGCGAAAACTTTGTCGTAAGGAATCACGAAAATATTTTCACGGGAAGCTGAATTGTCTGTCTTAAAATTGGTGAAATAATCCCCTTCAAGGCTGTATTTTCCGGAGTTGATCACCGCATCAGATGAGGCTATTGCTTTATCCCATTGGGGAGTACCAGTATAACGAATTGCATTGAGGTACAATTTAGCTAACAAAGCATTGGCAGAATGTTTGGTCATACGGGCATAGGTAGCCGAAGCAACATCAGCGGTAAGATTAGGTAAAGATTCCAGGATTTCTTTTTCAACAAAAGCATATACTTCTGCCCGTTTTCTAGTTGCCGGGCTGGTTTCAGCATTAGCAAAACCAGTTACTATAGGCACATTGCCAAATAAATCCAGCAACCAATAATAAAAAAGAGCGCGGACCGAACGCAATTCAGAAAGGAAGACTATTGTTTTATCGCCTGGTATCGGAGTAAATTGTTCAATCAAACGATTACAGGCACTGACCCCACCAAATAATTGTCCCCAGGAGTTGTTGAAGGCATCTTCGGTGGGTTGATATTCGTGTCTGAACATTCTCAACCACTGGCCTCCATCAAACCAGTCTCCCCCTCTTTGAGGAATCATTAATTCATCGGAAGATACTTCCTGTATGGACCAGGTTGCGTTATGGGATCCCATGACCCCAATCAGCCTGGAATAGGCTGCACCGAGCGCTGAAATAAACTCTTCATCGGATTTGAAGAAATTATCAAAGGTAACCGTTGAATAGAGCTCTTCATCCAGATTGGTGCAGGAATTGTTGAAGGCCAGCAGCATACCACCGATCAACAGTACTTTTGAATATTTTAACAACTTGTTCATATTGCTATGATTTATATTTTTTTTAAAAATTAAAAACCCAGTGTTAATCCCAAGGAGAAAGACCGGCTGGTGAAATAATTTGTTCGTCGGTCAATGCCCGGAGCTAATGGGTTGCCCGTTTCGTCATCTACAAAACGCACTTCAGGATCGATACCGGAATAATTGGTTATAGTGAACAGATTGTTTCCTGCCAGGTAAATGAATGCTTTGGAAAAAGCTCCCGTCATGGGCAGGTTATAACCTAGTTGCAAATTATCTAACCGCAGGAAGTCTGCTTTTTCGACATGGATGCTGGAGTATTGGGCATTTTTGATTTTGGGATCGGAAAGTTTGGTTAGGATACGATTGTAATTTTTAATGGAACCTGCATTGTAATCTTCATAGAAAACCCGGTATTGATTGACCAGGCTGTGTCCGAATGCACCCCGGAAGAAAAAATTGAGCGACCAGTTACCAGCATTAAATGTATTATTCAGTCCCAGTGTAATGGTCGGCAATCCATTACCCAGTACCTGTCGGTCTAATCCGGCAGATTCAATTTTTCCATCGCCATTGAGATCTTTGAATTTAGGATCACCTTTTTCATCCACACCATTAAATACCGGGCCGTAAATCAAACCAATTTTATCCCCTTCTGCCACACGGATCATGGTATAGTTATTTTGACCGGGCGAACCTACTCCAGCGAGATCGAGCACACCCCCGGAACCGAATTTCAGATTTCCATCTGACAAACTCACTAATTTATTGCTTAGATAAAATGTAGCGTTCAGGCTTGGAGTCCATTTGACACTACCAAATTTCATGTCATTGAGGTTGGCTAATATTTCAAGTCCGGTACTGGTCAACTCACCAACATTAGCCCAGGTATTTCCAAAAGCATTTGGTGGAACAGGCACCGGAAAATTGTATAATAAGTCGTTGATCTTTCTGTTGAAGAAGTCGATAGTACCGGTGATTTTATAATCCAATGCCCCAAATTCCAAGCCCACGTTGATTTCACCTTTTTTCTCCCATTTTAAATCGGGATTAGGGTTGGATACAGGACCATAGGTGGGTACATAAGCGCCGTTATAATAAAAGTTTCCGGTTGGACCGTAACGATACAAAGACAGGTAGTTCTGATTAATATTCGCACCGGTAACTCCATAACCAATCCTGACTTTTAGATTATTTATTACGCCCAGATCGATGAGCCTGCTCACGTTGATTCCAGCGGAAACAGCAGGGAATATACCCCATTTATTATTGGCTCCGAAACGGGTAGAACCCTCTTGACGAATTGAAGCATTGGCAAAAATGAGATCATTAAAATTAGCTGACAGCCGACCAAAAAAAGCAATGAGTTTATCGGAACCCTTACCGCTATTGACACTACCTAAACCTCTGGGAAAGTCGAGACTTGCTCCTAAATTGTTACTGGTAAAGAAGTCGGTTAGGAAATTACCTCCAGTGGCAGAAAATCCTTCACCGGTAAATTCCTGATAATCATAACCGGCCAGTGCATTCCAATCCGCTCCAGCGGCAGAAAAAGAATACTTCAGAATGGTAGATAAATAATCGTTCAAACCGGTAAATGTAGATTGAGAAGCAAGACCGCTTCTACCCAGACCGGTTCCGAATTGGCTTTGTTTGCTAAAGTATCGCTGACCATGGCTATTGTCCCTGCCAAAGGTATACGCTATACTGTATTTCAGGTTTTTAATGATTTCATATTCTCCACGGATGGTAGCCAGCAAATTGGTGAATTGACCGGTATTGGAATTTTGTTCGATAATTGCCAGTGGATTGAAATAATCAAAACCACCTGGTTCAAAATATCCGCCGTTGACTTTATTTGCAGCATCTTTCACCGGGGCAGTTGGGTTGAAATAGGTGGCATACCGGAATGCATCCCTGAATCCGATTTCTTGGTCCCTGTTGGTGGCTGCTATATCAAATCCGATCGTCAATTTGTCATTGATTGCTTTCTGACTCAAGCTGACCCTTCCATTGAGCTGAGTAAATCCAGTTCCAAATTGAATCCCCTGTATATCCTTATAATTGAAAGAAACCCGGTAAGACATCCCTTTTGCACCCCCTGAAAGAGCCAGGTTGTGCTGGTGTTGGTAGGCATTGCGGGTAATGACATCAAACCAATCCGTACTGCTACCCTGATCCAGGCCACCAGCTTTTTTGTATTCGGCGGCGTTCATGACACTAGGAGCTTGTGCCAGTGATTCAACAGAAGCTATACCATTATATTCTACTGCAGTCCTGCCTTCTTTGCCTTTTTTTGTAGTGATCATTATAACCCCATTTGAACCACGGGTTCCATAGATGGCAGCTCCCGATCCGTCCCGCAGCACATCCATAGTTTCGATGTCCTGAGGATCTACTGTATTCAGGCTAGCTCCTGGCACCCCGTCAATAATAATAAGCGGTTCTGTGTTTCCGCCCACGGTGGACAAACCTCTAAGGCGAATACTAAATCCACCATTGGGGTCACCATTGGGTTTGGCGATGATAAGACCAGGTACTTTGCCTTGCAACAATTGTGCAGGGCTGGTGATAGCGCCTTTGTTAAAATCTTCAGCTTTTATGGAAGAAACTGCGGAAGTTATTTCACGCTGTCTTTGGGTGCCATATCCAGTGACAACCACCTCTTCGAGTTGTTTTCCCGCGGTCAGCAGGATTTCAATATTATTTGAGCCATCGAGTGTAATTATTTCCGTACCAAATCCGGTATACGATACTTCAAGGACATTGTTTCCCTCTGGTACCTCCAGACTGAATTTACCGTCGACATCCGTAATAGTACCTTGAATGCTTCCGCGAATCAATACGTTCGCGCCAATCAAAGGATCACCTGTGCCAGATTCCTTGACAGTTCCGGTCACTGTACGTTGAGCAAAAGTAAAACTGGGAACAGTTATGGTCAATAACAGCAAGACAGTTACCCTTACCATACATAAAAAGAGTCTTTTCATATTCATTATAGTTTTTGTAAAGTTGAAAGAGCTTATGAGCAGGGAATTGGTATAAAATACCATTGCGACTTTAAATACAGGAGAGTATTGATTAAAGAATATCAATATCTCAGAATCTCTCAG
>Ga0163144_10030113_pt1 | contig 10392 bp, 10 predicted proteins | sample OliLak19BULKMAT1_FD_123175 | JGI IMG/M metagenome (GOLD analysis project Ga0163144, IMG submission 123175) | Freshwater microbial mat bacterial communities from Lake Vanda, McMurdo Dry Valleys, Antarctica - Oligotrophic Lake LV.19.BULKMAT1 | ecosystem: Environmental > Aquatic > Freshwater >...
GAAATTCATAGCTGGTTGCGCACTGTACATGGGGGCTAGTGGCACTTTTGATACATAAGTACCCTGCGGGGCCGGGCTGGACGTGTGGCCCGGACTGTTGCCGACTGGGTCAATCACCGCACCTGCCGATGCGCCACTCGCCGAGCGGGGCGCGGCCAGTGTGTCTTCCACCGCGTGGCGCACGCCTTGGTGCACTTCGCGGCTGTCTCTGAAGCGCACTTCGATCTTGGTAGGGTGCACGTTCACGTCCACCCGGGTCGGGTCCATGGCCAGGTAGAGCGCGTATACCGGCTGGCGGTGGCCGTGCAGCACGTCTTCATAGGCGCTGCGTGCGGCGTGGGTAAGCACCTTGTCGCGCACAAAGCGGCCGTTGACGTAGCAAAACTGCTGGTCGGCACGCGAACGGGCGGCATCGGGTATGCCCACGCGGCCCCAGATGTGCAGGTGGCGGGTGTCCGGGCTACCGGCGGCGGCGCTGGCCGGGCGCCAGTTCACGGCGATGGATTGGGCAATAAAGTCGCTGCCCAACACGTCAGCCAAACGCTGGTCCAGTGCCTCCATGGCGTCCAGGGGGGCGTTGTTGCCGGGGGCCAGACCGGCGCAGCGGCGCCACTGCTCCACCAGTTTGCCTTCGTGCCAAATGGCAAAACCCACGTCGGGGCGGGCCAGAGCGTGGCGGCGCACGGACTCAATGCAGTGCGCCAACTCGGTAGCGTCGGTTTTGAGGAATTTGCGCCGCGCCGGCGTGCTGTAAAACAGTTCTTTCACTTCCACCGTGGTGCCTTGGTTGCGCGCCACGGGTCTGAGTTCACCCGTTCCGCCGTCCAGTAAATAAGCGGCATTTTGGCCTGTAGCCCGCGACAATATTGCGCAATCAGCTATTGAATTGATAGCGGCAAGGGCCTCGCCCCGAAAACCCATGGTGGCCACGGATTCCAGGTCATGCAGGTTGCCGATCTTGCTGGTGGCGTGGCGCCTGAAGGCCAGCGGCAGTTCCTCCATCACAATGCCCAGTCCATCGTCCTCTACGCTGATCAAGCGCACGCCGCCGGCTAACAAGCGCACGGTGATTTGCGTGGCCCCCGCGTCCAACGCGTTGTCCACCAGTTCGCGCACCACCGAGGCGGGGCGTTCGACCACTTCGCCCGCAGCAATCTGGCTGATCAGCTCGTCGGGCAGTTCACGAATAGGGCGGCGGGGGGAGGGGGTAAGAATAGCGTTCACTGCGGCATTTTAGGTTGCCGCAGCGACGTTTGCGGCCGGGACAATCAGCCCCCGGCAGGTGTTAGGGTTTGCGCGAGGTTGCTAGCAACAGGACGCCGCCAACAATGGCACCAATACCGGCCCACAGGGGAATGTTGACGCGCTTTGTTTCGTTTACTTGCAGGCGCAAGGGGCCAATGTCGGTGCTGCTTTTTTCTTGGGTGTAGCTGAAGCCGCCGTAAACGAGGCCTAGCGTACCCCCGACTATCAGCACGATGGCCACAATTTGGTTGATGTTCATCAGATTCCTACTTTGTGTTGAGAGGCTTAATCGTTGGCCCATTGCGTTGGTCGTGCGAAGCCGACAGGCTGATTCTCCATGGGGCCTATGCCGGCCGTCGGTGCTCCAGCGCACGGACCACTTGCATGCGATGTGTCAAGATAAAGGCTTGGCCTTATAGAGTCGGCTTATAAAACCGGTTGAGAACAGAGTGGAATCATGATCCGAATTGAATTGCAGATTGCGTTGAACTACCAAATTGATCAGCCAGGCGCTGATTTTGTGTTCAACATCCATGCAGCGCACACCGCAAACCAAAACGTTGTCTTTGAAAATCTACAGCTCAGCCAGACGATTGATCCGCAGATTCATACCGACCCCTTCAGCGGCAACCGCTACATGCGCCTGCATGCCTTGGCTGGCGAACTCAATGTTAAGTATGCCGCCACGGTGGACCTGACGCACTACCGCTCGGACCCCGTTCAGATTGAAGAGATACCTGTCCGGTTTCTGCCACCCGAAGTGATGGGCTACATCTATCCAAGCCGCTACTGTCAGTCAGACCGACTCCTGAAACTGGCGAATCGTGAATTCGGGCATCTCAAACAAGGCTACTCCCGCGTGCAGGCCATTCGCGACTGGGTGCTAGGCCATGTCACTTTTACACCCAACAGTTCCACAAGCAACACCTCTGCGGTGGACACGCTGATCGAGCAGGTCGGCATCTGCCGCGACTTTGCACATTTAATGATTGCGCTGTGCCGCGCGCTCAACATTCCGGCACGGTTTGTTACTGGAACGGATTTCGGAGCGGACCCGGCGCTGGGCCCGCCGGACTTTCACGCCTACGTGGAGGCCTATCTGGGTGAGCGTTGGTATATCTTTGACCCATCTGGAACCGCAATCCCCATGGGGCTGGTGCGTTTTGGTACAGGTCGTGATGCAGCCGACGTGGCTTTTGCCACGATATTTGGCAATGTGCAGGCGCATGCACCCTTGATACGGGCGTGGGCGGTTCAGGACGCAACGCTGGGTACCATGCTTCCGCATCTCTGCTGGGAGGCTTTGTCGACGGATGGCGGAACGCTTGCGCAAAGTGTGAGCTGATTAGTGTGAGCTGATTAGTGTGAGCTGATTAGTTGCGCAGACGCCGCGGGCTGGGATAATGTTCCCTATGGAACTTATTACCTTTTTGATTGACTTCATTCTCCACGTAGACGAACACCTGGAGACCTTTGTGACCGCCTACGGCTTATGGGTCTACGCCCTGCTGTTTTTGATAATTTTTGTAGAGACCGGTGTGGTGGTGATGCCCTTCTTGCCAGGAGACTCGCTCTTGTTTGTGGTGGGTGCCATGTGCGGTGTGGGGATGATGGACTACACGCTGTCGGTGAGCTTGCTGTTGGTGGCCGCCATTCTGGGTGATCAGACCAACTACACCATCGGACGCTACTTTGGCCCCAAAGTTTTTAAGTGGGAAAATTCCCGTTTCTTCAACAAGGCCGCGTTCGATTCCGCTCACGCGTTTTATATGAAATACGGCGGCGTCACTATCGTGGCGGCGCGGTTCATGCCTTTCTTGCGCACCTTTGCGCCGTTTGTGGCCGGCGTTGCAGATATGCCGCGCACCAGGTTCACGTTTTTTAACGTCGTTGGGGCTTTGCTGTGGGTAGTGGGCATCATCACCGTCGGCTATTTCTTTGGCAACTTCCCGTGGGTCAAGGCCAACCTGGACAAGATCATCTGGGCCATGATTCTCATTCCTGGGCTGGTGGTTCTGGCGGGTGCCTGGAAGGCGCGGCGCAAGGCGGCGGTCTGAAAAAGTTGCTGCAGGGCCGCTGCATTTTTGGGGGGCTGCGGGTTAACGGGTTCGCATGTAAATTTGGTACAGCGGCTTAGACAGGTCGCGCAGGGTCTTGCGGTGTTCGATGAGGTCATTTTGCCGTCCCTGGCGTTCAAGTCCCAGTAGTTCAATCAGCACACGCATGGCTCGTTCAGGATCACTGTGCTGCGACGGTTGCGCCAGGGTCAAAAATGAAGCCAGGTTAGGCCGCTCGGTTAGCAGCCATGCGGGAAACCAGGCCAGATCGTCCGTGTCGCCCCCACCCTCAAAGCCGTTCTGAAATTGCTTCATCAGTTGTTGCAAAGTGGGGTCGGCCGCATGGGTTACCAATTCGTCCAGCCGACTGGGTGACAACCAAGCCAGCTCTGCCAACATTGCCCAGTTGGCCTGCAGGCCCATCGTGTGCAAGCGGGCTTGCAACATCCAGAACAACGGGGTTGGAATTCTTCGCCATGACACGATCGTTGCAACCGCTTCGGCCGCAGCTTGCCAGTTTTCAGCGCGCAACCACAGCCGGGCCGCATGGTCTTCGCTGTGGTTCGCGCTATAGGCCAAGGGTGCGGCACGTTTGGCCAGCTCTTGCCATTGAACACGCAGCCAGAGAGCGGCGGCTGGAACGCCCAAATTACGTTGTGCTGCGGGTGTAATGCCAATCAGCAGGGTCTCCTGTGCATCATGCAGCGCGGCATGTGTTTGAAACGGCGTTTGGCTGCGCTCTGCGACGGCTTTGATGAGGACCTGCAATGTGCTCAAGCAATCGTCACGGGGGTATTGTTGGCAGAGGGTTTCCCACGCCGCATGCGCCGCCGATGCGTCCCAGCGTTCAATGGCGAGAATCACGTCGTTGCGCAACAGAACGCTATGGCTGTCGTTAAAGAAATCGAGTTGCAAATCAAGTTGCATAGTCCACCCACACCGTCAGCGTGTCACGCCAATCGCCTCCCACAAGAAGTGGTAAGAGACGGCAGCGCGTCCTTGCTGCGCCGCCTGCTCTTTCTCATTAACCTCGTAGCTGCGAATCAATCCTTTGACACGTTCCAGCCCGGCGGCGGTTTGAATCGCCTGGCGGGGTGTTTTGTTGCCCAACAAAGGAATGGGCTCATCAGGCCAGTGGGCGTAGGTGCGTTGGATGACATCTTCGGTGGCTTGGGCCAGGGTCTGGGGGTCGATGTCCACCATGGTGGACATGGTGGACACGGCGGACATGGCGGACATGGCGGACATGGCGGGCGGGGCCACATATTGCTGCAGCCAAGCGGACATGATTGCACGGCCTGTTTCGCGTGCCAGGTTTGGTGATTGTGAAAATTCATCTGCGGTCGTGTGCAGACGCCCGATAACGGCTTGCCCCGCCAGCATAGAAAAAGGATAGATCGCGCCGGACAGCTCAAAGTGCTCGCCCGCGCGCATGATGCGGCATCCGAGTTGCATGCCGGGCTTCGCGTTGCGGCTGCCAGAGCGCTCCTGAATAACCATGGGGCCGGATTCGTTGTTCAAGGTGTCGCACAGCGTCATTTGCACGCCTGGCACGACATCCGTCACGTCATACAGGCGCAGCGGGCGCTGTGCCATTTGCAGTAACCAGTCGCGCTGGCCTAGGGTCAGCTGTGGCCCTGTGGGGCCGAGCAGGTAGTCGGGCACCCGTTTGAAGGTGCCTTGCACCTGAATCGTGCCTTCAGCCAATACCCACTCGGTCAGATTGATCTGGATGGCACTGAGTGTTTCAGGGTCGAGCCGACTCAGTCTGACAGTCACTTCTTGGGTCAGCATCTCGTCGCGCAATTGCGTGAAGCAGGTATTCCAGCCCTTCAAATGGCGTGCGGCCAGCCAATCCATCGCTTTTTGGACGGCACCGGCATGTGATTTGGGATCTGCTGTAGGTGTTGAACTTTGACTGTTCAGACCGCAGTGCTTGTATTTTTTCCCACTGCCACAGGGGCAGGAATCGTTTCGCGCGGCACTCATTTACGTTCTTTCTACTCGGTAAAAAAGTTGAAAACTTGGTATGCAGATCACACACACCACGCCTCCCACGGCTTGGCACGACTCCCCCTATTCTTCCCGGCCCCCGGGGCGACGAAATTGGTTCTGAACCCACGCCAGCGCACTGTGGTCAGTCAACTTGTAGCTGGCCTCCACCCGGACTTGCGCCAATGGCACGCCTGATGTGTCGCAAGCACTGAGGGTGCCGAAGGGTTCATCGTCGTCGGGCGTGATGTCAAGGGTTATCTGTAGAGTGGCTCCATCAACCCGCACCTGGGTGCTCTTGTGCAGAGTGGCGTGCAGTTGCTGTTCGTGGCGTCGCACCACTTCGGATGCGGTCTTGACCCAAGTGTAGAACGAAGGCGGGTCCAGCGGCTTGGGGTTTTTCTTGTCGCGCCCCATGGTCCAGGGTGCCACCAGCGCGGGCTCGGCTTGGCCGTCCATCCGCATCTCCACGGCCCAGCCCTCATCGTCTTCATTTTTGATGACGCGTGCAGTCCAGCCATCGTCTTGCCAGAGGCGGGGTTCTTGGATTTTTGGTGGGGTGTCTGTGGTGTCTATATTGGTCATGGAGTGGTTGATGGAAGTATTCCGCTGGGCGGGGATTAACTGCGCACGCGGTTGCGTGCCAGGGGTGGGTTTTTGGAGAAATACGATTCAATGCCGCGCATCAGTGCGTCGGCCAATTGGTTTTGGTATTCCTCGCTGTTCAGTTTGGCTTCTTCTTTGGGGTTGCTGATGAAGGCCGCCTCCACCAGCACGCTGGGGATGTCGGGTGCCTTGAGCACGGCAAAGGACGCTTGCTCGACCTTGGCCTTGTGCAGCTTGCCCACGCGGCCAATCTCGCCCAGCAGAGTTTTTCCCAGTTTGAGGCTGTCGTTAATTTGGGCGGTGGTGCTCATGTCCAGCAGGGCGCGCAGCACGCTGGCGTCTTTGCCTTTGATGTTGAGGCCTCCCACCAGATCGGCCTTGTTTTCTTTGGCGGCTATCCAGCGCGCGGCGCTGCTGGACGCTCCGCCCTGGCTGAGTGCAAACACGCTGGCACCCTGCGGGTCGGGGGTAAAGAAGGCATCGGCATGCAGGCTGATAAACAGGTCTGCCTGCACGCGGCGGGCTTTTTGCACGCGCACGTGCAGTGGCACAAAGAAGTCGCCGTCTCGGGTCAGGTAGGCGCGCATGGTGTTGCCGTTGACCGTGGTGGCGTTGATGCGCTCGCGCAGCAAGTGGGCCAGGCGCAGCACCACGTCTTTTTCTCGGGTGCCGCCGGGGCCAATGGCACCGGGGTCTTCCCCACCATGGCCGGGGTCCAGCGCGATGATGATGAGGCGGTCGGTCGCGGTCGCAGGTTCCGGCGACCCTTTAGCCCCATTCTTTAAGCCCTTTTGGTCGCTAGCCCCCGTATAACCTGCGCTAGCCGCTCCTTTTTTTGTAGCGTGTGCGGCGCTGGGCGCTGTTTGCTGGGCGATCAGGTCGCCCAATGGGTCGGTTGCCACAGGTCGTGCAGCGGAGTCCGCCTTGAGGCGTTGCGCAATCAGGGCCTCTAGCGGGTCAATCTCTTGCGTGGGATAGAGGTCAAATACCAAGCGGTGCTGGTACGCCGCCACCGGATCCAGGGTGAAAACCTGGGGCCGTATGGGTTGCTTCAGGTCGATCACTAGGCGCACCACATCGGGCGCAAACTGGCCGACGCGAATGCCGGCAATGTTGGGGTCATCGGCCTGCACTTTGGCGACCAGCTCTTTCAGGGCCGGGTTCAGGGTCACACCCTCAATGTCCACCGCCAGGCGCGGCGGGCTGGGTATGAACTGGGGCTTCGCCACCAGGGCTCCGTCGGACTCGATGGTGACACGCGAATATTCCGGTGCAGGCCACACCCGCACGGTCAAAATGGTGGCGCCCCGTGCCAGCTGCGCCACACCCAGCGTGAGCACAATGCCGCCGGTTTGCAGTAGGGTGCGGCGTTTCATGGTGCGACGGTTAGGTTAGGGCTGGCCAGCATGGCCGCACCGCGTGGCGTATGGGCGGTCAGGGTGACCAAGCGTGATGCATCCAATGCGGTGGTTATCGCAATGTCCAGATCCGCCATAGGTAAGATTGAGCCGACCTTTTCGGGCCACTCGGCCAACTTGAGTCCGTCGCTGGCAAAGATGTCTCTAAAGCCTGCCTCCTCCCACTCGCGCGGGTCGGCAAAGCGGTAAAAGTCAAAGTGCCACACGTTCAAATCAGGTAACTCATAGGGCTCTACTACCGCGTAGGTGGGGCTTTTGATACGCCCCGTAACCCCCAGCGCCTGCAGCAGGTGGCGCACCAGAGTGGTTTTGCCAGCACCCAAATCGCCGTGCAATGCAATGAATGCATGACGCACTAGGGGGTGCTGTGCCAGTTGCGCAGCAAATAATTGCGTCGCCTCTTCATCGGGCCAGCACAGGCTTTTTACAATAGGGGCGTGACGATCAACAGCACTCAATTCGATAGCAACCAACTGGTTTCGCAAATACAGGCGTGGGCCCGGGAATTGGGATTCTCTCAAATAGGCGTGGCGGGTGTGGATTTGTCGTCTGCCGAGGCCGGATTAAGCGCCTGGTTGTCGCGTGGTTTCCACGGTGACATGGCCTATATGCAAAGCCACGGACTCAAACGTGCGCGCCCGGCTGAGCTGGTGCCGGGTACCTTGAGCGTGTTGACGGCGCGCATGGACTACCTGCCCCAAACCACCCCGGACGGCTGGCCCACGCTGGAGCTGGACCGATTGCAACGCCCGGGCGAAGGCATTGTGTCGATCTATGCCCGAGGGCGGGACTACCACAAGGTGTTGCGCAGCCGCCTACAAAAGCTCAGCGACCGCATAGCCGACGCCATTGGCCCGTTTGGCCACCGCGTGTTCACCGACTCGGCCCCAGTGCTGGAGGCGGAACTGGCTGCGCGCAGCGGGCAAGGCTGGCGGGGTAAGCACACGCTGTTGATCAACCGCGATGCGGGCTCCATGTTTTTCTTGGGCGAAATTTATGTGGATATAGCGCTACCGCCTAGTGCGCCGGTGCAAGACCACTGTGGCAGTTGCACGGCCTGTATCAGCGTGTGCCCCACGCAGGCCATTGTGGCGCCGCACCGGCTGGACGCGCGGCGTTGTATTTCCTACCTCACCATTGAGCACGCTGGGCCTATCGCACCAGAGATGCGCCCCCTGTTAGGTAACCGCATTTATGGTTGTGACGATTGCCAGCTGGTGTGCCCCTGGAACAAGTTTGCCCAGCGCAGTCCCTTGCCGGACTTTGATCCGCGTGAGGGTTTGAGTGGGCAGCAACTGACCGTGCTGTTTGCCTGGACCGAAGAAGAATTTTTGCAGCGAACCAAGGGCAGCCCCATACGCCGCATTGGTCACGAGCGCTGGTTACGCAACATTGCCGTGGCCTTGGGCAATGCCTTGCGCGGCGGCTGCACAGAGCCGGGCGCGGTGCGTGCGGCCTTGGTGGCGCGGGCAGCGCACCCCAGTGCGCTGGTGTGTGAGCACGTGGCCTGGGCCTTGCAGGGCACGCAGCCCGACTGATGCGTGATTTATTTGGAGCGCCCTAGGGTATTCCTGTGTTGATGTGCGTGGGGTGGTCTCTAAAATGTGCTGCACTGCAATAAATTTTTTGGCTCTTCGCGTGGGCCGCCCGACATGCAAAGTAAATTAGCCAAAGACCGAAAGAGCCACCAACGGGTGATCAAAAAATACCCCAATCGGCGTCTCTATGACACCGATACCTCCAGCTACATTACGCTGTCCGAGATCAAACAATTGGTGATGGAGAACGAGCCCTGCATGGTGGTCGATGCCAAGACGGGGGACGATTTGACGCGCAGCATACTGTTGCAAATTATTCTGGAAGAAGAAGCTAATGGGTCGCCCATGTTCACTGCACCGGTGCTGTCCAACATCATTCGCTTTTACGGCCACGCCATGCAGGGCTTGATGGGGGGCTATCTGGAGAAAAACATGCAGGCCCTGATGGAAATGCAGGCGCCCTTGGTGCAAGGCACCATGGGCACTGCTTTGTTTCAACAAATGCAAGAACAAATGCAAAAACAAACCGAGCAATTTTTGGGTACTTTGGGCCTGAAGCGTTAAGCGCGACAACGGCGTGTGGGCCAATGGTGGGACAATCTACCCATGAGCGACGCAATTTTTACCCATTCCCCCGCACCCAAGGTCGGCTTTGTCAGCCTGGGCTGCCCCAAAGCCCTGACGGATTCTGAGTTGATTTTGACCCAACTCAGCGCGGAGGGGTATCAGACCTCCAAGACCTTTCAGGGGGCTGATCTGGTGATCGTCAACACCTGTGGCTTCATCGACGATGCGATCAAAGAGAGCCTGGACACCATTGGCGAGGCACTGGCCGAAAACGGCCGCGTCATCGTGACGGGTTGTTTGGGCGCCAAGACGGCCGATGATGGCAGCAATTTGGTGCTTCAGATGCACCCCAAAGTACTGGCAGTCACCGGGCCCCATGCCACACAAGAGGTCATGGATGCCGTGCACCTCAACTTGCCCAAGCCACACAATCCCTTTGTGGATTTGGTGCCCAACACGTTCGGCGTGGCCGGTATCAAACTCACCCCTCGGCACTATGCCTACCTCAAGATCAGCGAAGGCTGCAACCACCGCTGCACGTTTTGCATCATCCCAAGCATGCGCGGCGATCTGGTGTCACGGCCTATCGGCGATGTGTTGTGTGAGGCGCGCGCGCTATTTGAGGGCGGCGTAAAGGAACTTTTGGTTATCAGCCAAGACACATCGGCCTACGGCGTGGACGTGAAGTACCGCACCGGGTTTTGGGACGGAAAGCCCGTCAAGACACGCATGCTGGAGTTGGTGCAGAAATTGGGTGACATCGCAGAACCCTATGGTGCTTGGGTGCGTTTGCATTATGTGTACCCATACCCCAGTGTGGACGAGATCATCCCGTTGATGGCGTCAGGCCGGGTCTTGCCCTACCTGGATGTGCCGCTGCAGCACAGCCACCCGGATGTGCTGCGCCGCATGAAGCGCCCGGCCAGTGGCGAGCGCAACCTCGAGCGGCTGGCGCGCTGGCGTGCGGCC
>Ga0163144_10030115_pt1 | contig 10391 bp, 5 predicted proteins | sample OliLak19BULKMAT1_FD_123175 | JGI IMG/M metagenome (GOLD analysis project Ga0163144, IMG submission 123175) | Freshwater microbial mat bacterial communities from Lake Vanda, McMurdo Dry Valleys, Antarctica - Oligotrophic Lake LV.19.BULKMAT1 | ecosystem: Environmental > Aquatic > Freshwater > Lake...
GCTAAAATATTTAACGGTTAGCGGTTACCGGTCACCGTTGGAGATAGCCTAATTATTTTACTAACTCACCAGTACGACTCACCTGCTAGCTTCCTAGTAGGTAGTTAGTACGTCGTAAAGCTCTGGTTATGGTCTAGCTTACCTGCTTCCTCTACTTAACTGAGGCCTAGCAGAGAAAAACACCCAACATCTGCGAAGATTCATTGCGCCGAGAGGAAAACACATTAAGGACGACAAAGGCTTACATTTCTCTCTACCATGCAGTACTTCCTAGTACTTTCTACATTCGAACAGTTGTGAGAATAGTAGTCAAAAGGCCTGCACCTGTGTGTTGCTCCCCACAATAACGCGCATCGCAAAGCAAAAGCAATATCCAGCTCACTGTGTCTCTGGATTTCGGCATCCATGTGGGACCGACGTCCTTTGTCGACCACCAACATGTTCGCCACAGTGCACGACCACAACCGTTTTCATCTGCAATCTGGCTGCCAAAAAAGTCGCCGGGTCGTCCAGCAATGCTTAGGACACGGCTGGTAAACGATGGGCCGTCGACCTGTACTTATTAGGGCAGCTGTGACAAAGCTAGTGCGTGCCGTTCCTGCTGGCTTTGCAAAAGTTCATAGCATTTTTGAGACACAACCAGGAATGGTTTGACACCCCGACTCACTCATCCCGAAGAGAGACGACATGTCGTTAATGTCGTTGAGTAGAATGAAGCATCAGCATCAGCAGAAGGAGCAGGAGTGGTTTGGTCCCATTACATACAACTATAAAACCATAAATGTTGAATAGAGGCACGAAGAAATCATGATGAAAAGAGAATTGGCGAGGTATATAATGGAAGGAGGAAACGCAAGCAGACAGGCACCCAAGGGGAAAAGTACTGAATTGTTGCTTGGGAGGGACAGGGAAGGAACATTTTGCCACGGATTCGATGCTACAAGAACTCATTGCTGGTTTAAAGTATAATACTGTTCATAAATAACCCGCCCCCGGATCTGGTTACGAACGAGCAGTGAGCTTCCAATGATTGCGATCAGAGCAATTTCAGCAACGAAATTAATCCATTGGAAATACTGGAATTCATTTGCTTATCGATCACTCAAAACGAAATCGGTCAGTAAAAATTATATAGATTAAAAGACGACATTAACTTCCGTCACAACTATTCAACCCGCGCTTTTTTTTTTCATGCACGGAATAATCAGGCTCTACATGAGTTTCCGTTCCATTCTGTTTTATGTTTGCACTACCGGCCCACATGAAATTCAAAGAAACTGAAGCAACGTTCCCACACCCACAAGTAAGGATAGAAGTGTGGTTGTGGCAGTGACAGCTCCACTATTGTTTCCACGGTTCCCACCATTTCCATTTCCTGGATTTCGCAATGGATTGTTCCCCATCGAACCTGCCTCAATGGGTTTGGCGGTACTGGCCGGACCCGGTCCTCCGACCACATTGGCATACATGGACTGCATGGCAATTTCTCGCTTAAAGGTAGATCCCGGATTGTCCTGCCAAATGGTAGCACCATCGTCTTCGGCACCGGCAACGACAATGGGGTTTCCCAGCAATCCTTCAAAGCCAACATAACGATTGGTGCTGCCAATCATGTAGTAGTATTGGGGCTGCTTGCCACCTTCGCAATCCGGAAAGGACGATTCAGCCTTTTGTTCAAAAAAGGTAAAATCCGTGGCCGTTTCGGAGGGTTGGAATTCATAACACTCAAACTTGAAGCCACCTTCTCGTTCTGCCGTGCATTTACGGTTAAAGGCTTCCGTCACTTGCTTGCCAGGTGTCATGAGGGTGAAGGGAAACAAGGGATCACATCCATAAATGACTCCGTGGGCATTCTCTTGGTCACCCAGAGCATACCCAAAGCATTGAAAGGTGGTATCATCTGCATATCCAGTGAGTTTACGATCCGCATATTGGTAGAAATTCTGACACGAATAGGGATGGCACTGATTATCAATGCCACAGAAATGGCCTTCGGTGGTACAGCCGGTGCAGGATCCTTCCGATGGATTGAGTTTCTGAGCTGCGTTGGACGAAGGCACCAACGAAAGAAAAAGAATCGCTACTAGCACCAAGAGGGGCTGCATATTTGCTAAAGAAGATCGCATCGTTCTTTTTCTCGTTCAGGTTTCCTTCAGGTCTAGAAGCTTACTACTCAGAAGAGTTGGTTGTTGCGTCTGTCGCACTTGGTGATGCTTAATACTGGTACTGGTAACAATTGCTGGTGTTCTAGCTAGCTAGTAGACAACAGTTAATGAGATGGCCATGGTCACTCGCCTGCCTATTTCGTCGCTGGTTTCCTACCATGCAAACACATACCAACGCGATGTATCTTTGCGTGATAAAAGACCCTTCGCTGTGGGCTGCTTTGCGTGAATGACAAAAGGGAATAAAAATAATGACCGATTGGGGAAAAGACGCTCACTTGACTTAGTCTGGAAACCTTGGACTACAGTAGATGTCACAATAAAAGATCCAATCCTTCAATGCTTGTTGAGACTTAGCAAGTTAATGTCGCATTCTGATGACCGCATTAAATATGGACAAAGCCGAGCAGGGCCAAGCACACTTTTACTCATGCCTCTACAAATATTGAAATTCAAGACTTAATTTCGTCGAGGACAAGTACCAGGACGTGATTTTTTAGTTTCAATATCTACAGAGGACAAAGGAAGGAGAAGTGGAAGCTAAGGCTACACTAGTAGCTAGCCTTCCAGGTACTGTATGCAGTTCAGATGCTAGCTAGCACTATCCAGCTGACGGTAAAGTATTGACCTAGTGAAAATTATACAACCGTTACAAGTACAAGTACCTTGATGGATTTGCCAAACCTGGAACCACAGTGTAGAGAATCGGTAACAAGTACCGTGACAGACAACGATGTATGATACGTTTCAAAATGTTGTATGGAAAGAAAAAATCGGCACTTTGATCTTGACAAGCTTCTTTATAACCTTTGAAGAAGAATCTGGTAGCTCTTTAATTGCGTACCATGGTGGCAGATCGTTGCCGATCACAAAATGGCATCTGAGCATCGTTGAGGATGTTGCCATCAAGCCTGTTACTTCAAGTGTCGAGTTGAAACTTCGGGATAATAACAGGAGCAAAGATGCAGATAACAAAGTCTCGTTTCGGATGAACAATCTAGATGAAGTGGTTCGACTATGCAAAGCATTTACCGATACCATCAAGGAGCACAAGAAACAGCCACGGGTTCAACAGGCAATCAAAATAGACAGGGGCAAACATGTTTTTCCTACTAGTATTCTGATTGAACCATCGCCTCGGAACGATGATGCCAAAAAGTATGGGTTCCCACAACAAAGGGTGATGGACACTGCAGAAGACAAGGAAAGTAATGTGGCTCCTATCCTTGTCGAACCTTGTCCTGTGAATGACACCGAGAAAAAGTATGGGTCCAATCAACAACAGGCGATGAATGCAGCTGTAGACGAGGAAATATGTGTGTCACCTATCCTTATTGAACCTTCGCCACGCAGTGAAATTGACCAAAAGGTAGGGTCTTCACAACAGGTGATGAATGCAGTAGTAGACGAGGAAATATATGTGGCACCTATCCTTATTGAACAACAGGTGGTGAATGCAGCACAAGACACGGACATACATGTGGCTCCTATGCTTATTGAACAACAGGTGATGAGTTCAGCAGTAGACGAGGACATACATGTGGCTCCTATCCTCATTGAACCTTTTCCTTGGAATGAAAACGATGAACAGGAAGGATTTCAACAACAACAACAACAACAACAGTGGGAATATACCGATGATGATGAACTCAGTGACACTTGCTCTTCACAAGAATCAATAGGGATTGACGGTCTCCATACTAAAATGGCAGAAATTTCGGATACCAGTGACGGTGACGAAGATGGCGACGAATTGTCTTTGGTAGATGCAATGATGATGGCGGGGGGTAGCAAAAGCCAGCTCATGCCTTGTTCGGGTTCTTCCTCTTGTTCGTCGTCGTCAGTTCAAGGTGTGGCATATATAAAGAAGAAGGGAGACAAAGACAAAGGGGAAGAAGATATAACCGAAACAACCTATCTGGAAGAAAGCATGGCATCCTTTCAGGCGAGTTTTGCTGGTCCCTTATGCAACGAGCCGTTGGATCTATCATGGAACCGATCGTCACAGTCAATATTGCGTGTCGTATCAGATCACTCCAGCAGCTACTCTACTAGTACAATTAATGACGCATCGGCCCAACACCAACGACGTGGGTTTCAAAAAAGCCCGCCATCCAAAACAAGAGAGTCGCTGTCACCGCCTGCAACCAGGCAGGAAACAGCAATGTCGACTCCCAAACCAGGCTTGTCAAAGTCCAAGGGATCCATCGACGTGATGCGGGAGGATGGAGTGGGCATCCAAAGTCGCCGCCAGTTGACGGCTGAGAATAGTTTCCATGCCTCGTTTCCTGATTTAGTGTTTGAACCCAAAGAGCTCCTACTGTATTCAAATCGGTGTTTTCACGAAGAAGGCTCACGACGCGCAGTAAAGGTGGGTGGTAAACAGGCTTCCGATCGTTCCAGCAGCGGACCACGGCCGACAACTTTCTGGACGCGGGGTAAAGCCCAAAAGATTCAAAAGAAAGCAGAAGCAGTACAGGTACCCCCCGCCAAAACGACGCCGGGCACACTGGAGCAATCGGATTCGTCGGAGATTCCCAGCTTGTTGTCTCCGCACCAGTGTACTCAGCTACAAAAACTGCAATCTCCAGCAAAGGATCCAATCTCACCCAAGAGAAGGGTGACCATAGGGTACTGGCCTCCATTGAAAAGCAACACGCCTTCTCCAACAAAACGCTACTCTGTTCATGTGCTGGAGCAACAACACAGAGTGGCGCCTCAGCCTCCAATTACGCCCGAGCAGTATGACGACCTTCTACCAGGTAGCCCAGGGTCAACTCCGGACAGCTGGTGCGGAAATTCCGATATCAATTTGCCCAGTTTTCACTCGACTTCACCATCATCGCTAGGCTCCTCGCCTAATATCCCTTTAAAACAGGACAAATCGCCGCAAGCGCCATTTCGCCAACAATCAGCACGAGATCACTTTTATTCGGACTCCTTTGATGATCATTTCGACGAGGCTACCCTCCCGGACGAAGTATTCAAAAGAGCTTCATACGCCGGAGACTTAGTGACAGAGCCTCCTAAGGTTGTGAATGTGACTAGGCCTCAATTTGAATCCCAAATATCAGCGCTAAGCATAAATTCCATAAACATTCCTGCTCCAAAGGCCAGAGAGTCGACAGCAAAGCGAGAACTGAGAAAAATTGGATCTGCCGCGCCAGCCTATGCCACACACCCTGCTCTGAGATCAGCAAAATCGCTCGGTGCGAACCAACGATTCCATAATTTTGGATCGACGCCATTGTCTGCTGAAGCAGCTGCAGCTCGTTTGTCGCGGGAAAGGCGACAGTTGCAAAAGGAAAGGGACCAAGCCTTAGCAGCTGTTGCCATGGTCGGGCAATGTGCAATGCCGGAAGGGGGCATAGCCTCGGCGGTGCTTACCTCAGAAGAACAAGAGGAGGAGTCGGGTGAGCTATCGATTGCTCTAGAACCTGTGCAGAGGATATCAGCCTATGAGAAACGACGCCAACAGTACCGAGCCACAAAGCCTGGAGCTGAAAGGGTATGCAGTGGCATTATAAGTGAGTCTAGACGACAATTGACCGAGGACTTGGCTGCCTTCCAATCGAGTCATTTGAGAGACACTCCTGGTGTCCGGGATAGAGAGGAGAAGAAAGCAGAGAAGTTCGGACTCCCGATGATGGTAGCGACGGCCACCCCTTCAGAGTACAACACTGCCAAAACAGATGACTCTTTGTCAAGTATGGAGAATGGCAGGCAAACAGAATCATTGAGCATCGAACATTCCGATTTATCGTCGGATGCAAACGCAAGGATTGAAGAGGATATGCAATTGAAGAAGTCGCTTGCAGAACCAGAGTTCCGAATCAGTAAAATCTTGTCAGGCGGTCAGTTGATCGAGGCGACCATTGTCGACGAGGAGTGCGAGAGAGCTACCGTCATGGCATCTGCTGTCGAGATTGACCATGCTGAAAATCATCGAAAAAATGATTACTTTTGGGTATGCACGGGATGCTGCTGCATGTTCTTAATTGTGGCGGTTGCAATAACAATATCCGTTGCGTTTACTGTTCCACAAGACGACGCCCACGTCGAAGTCCAAACCCCTCTGACACCCGAAGAACGCTTTCAATTGATAAAAGGCCAAATCCGACGACATGGCTATGACACTACAGCTTTTGAAAACGAGGAAAGCCCAGAAAGTAAAGCTTTGCACTGGCTTGGAATACAAGATTTAATGTTCGTGGATTCGGATCCAAGAGACGCAGATTCTCAGCTACAAGACAGGATGAATCAAAGATTCCTGTTGGCAATGTTCTATTATTCCATGACACAGGGGACTAGTGTATGGGAAGAGTGCACACCGCCCGAAACAGGAGAGCCCAGCTGGTGTCTTCATCCTCTCCTCGAATCCTTTCCAGTGCAAGGCGTGTACTTCGACCAGTATCAAGTTGAGCCAGCCTTTCGATGGTTGTCGGAAAACGATGAATGTCGCTGGGGTGGTGTTACATGCGAGGACGGGCTTCGTGTGTCTCATCTTCACCTCGGTAAGTGTTTTGTTTCGAATTGCTTCTTGGCGACATGCTCGGTTCCACTGCTAAACAAGCAGCGTTTCGCTCTCTCTCTTTTTCTTTAGGTGGATACAAGCTCCAAGGAACATTGCCAATCGAACTTGTACGATTTCCCAAGCTGAAACTACTGGACCTGCAATCCAACCATCTTAGCGGAACTCTTCCCCACGAGTGGGGTGTGCTAGCCAGCAATGGTTCCCAACTCGAGACCCTTCGACTGGATCGAAATGATCTTGTCGGGTCTATCCCAGATTCATGGTGCCACTGGAACAGTACTACCATGCGAGAACTGATACTCGCAAACAATCAGCTGACGGGGAGTCTACCATCTTGCGTGTCGCGTTTGTCGGCAATGACAGATTTTTCGGTCAAAAATAATGCGATGACCGGCACTATCCCATCAAGCCTGGCCAAGTTGTCGGACCTGGAAACCATTCACATGGCCGGAAATAGATTGTCGGGCGTCTTTCCCCTGTCGCTTTGTGCCCTCAAACAGAAAAAGATGTTTGAAGCATCAGCTGACTGTTTGTTTATGCTGTCGGACAATTTTGTGCCGTGCCCTTGTTGCACAACGTGCTGCAATGGAGGGGAAGAGACTTGTGATCATCGACACTCCATTATTAACAATTGGAACCAAACTGACGGCATTTAGGGGTAGCAAATAAAGGGATGAACCGAAGTGACACGTGGCCATTGAAATAGACATTGAACTTCGATAGCGTGACTGGATGTACAACCTATACCCCGCAAATTGTTTTGGATCTTTTCTCTCGTTTGTTCTTGTGGTTGCAATAGTGCATTGTACTATATTCAAGTTCTCATCACTGTGGCAGCTTCCACCATAAATTCAACTGAGGGTGCTTCTTCTTGGTCACTTCATGCATGACTTTATCTACAAGTGCCGTGACATTTTTGTGAGACCAATTGACGGTGCGACTGGGTCCCCGGAAACCTCCAAACTGATAGACATCGTAGCCGGCCTCGGCAATGGTTTGCACGGTAAATTTGGAATCTCTGGTTTCTTTGCGCCCTCGGGCCGATACTTCCATGAATATATTGCGGACAAGGTGGCTGTTCAATAATTGGGAGGCTCCCAGTATAACATTGCGTTCGAAACCTTCCGTATCGATTTTCAAAATGCCAATGTCTACCTTTCCTTGGGGGTTGTTGTCTTTTGTAGTAGATGCCGCATCCAACCAGCCCCGACTCTTCGCGAAAGCATCTAAGCTGACAATAGGAATGGAATGGACATTAGGAATGGCATGGGCCTCCGGAAGGATCGTCGAATTTTGGCCTGCTTTGCCTTGACCATCCATGAATTGACCTGCACCTGGATTGATATTTTCTTCGAACATCATTTCTCCAATTTCCTTTCCTACACCGTAGGGCATGATATTAACGCGAGAAGCACTCCCGCCAATATGATTTATCACGTGTTGTCGTTGTTGTTGCTGTTGTCGTATAGTCGTATTGAGATCCGATAATTTCGTACTTTGTTCAATTTTCTCCCGCGACAACCCCAAGGAGAATTCCACTAGGCCATCCCTATTCTTACCACGGGCAGTGCTGCGAGGTTCGAATTCATTTTGCAATCCATTCAAGGCGAGCGATTGACAAAGCCGAAAGGTATTTTTCAAATTGGGTTCAAAGGCATCGACCACGACATTGAAATGAGAGGCTGCGTAGAGCGTAAAATAGCCAATGTTGCCCCCTACGTCCAGAACCCTAACTGGGGCATGACGACTCGTTTTTATGGCACCAGCTTCTTCCGCCAGCACAGCGTGAAAGGCCTGAATCAATGCTGTCTCGTAATAATGGCCCCATTCCATGACGCTCCATCGGGTTGGGTCAAAGTGTTTGCTGTGCAAACTGACATTGAAAAAGGGAATCTTGTCGGTTTCTCGAATAAACAATTGGTGACTGAGAGTGGTGTCCAAGGCAGCCACTGATGTGGGGGAAAGCATGGCTTGACACGACAAGGGAGGAAAGTCTTTGGGTCCTTCTTTTCCTCCTTTCGGGTGAAGCAATGTGGAGAGCTTAGGGAGAGGAGAGCGTTGGAAAATGGCGTCCACTCTTGCCGCTCTTGACCAAGGAGCGGGAGTACCGACATTGGAGGAGGAAACTACAGATTGTGCGTCTTCCCTCTGGTGTTTCCATTTGCCTCCATCCTCACCAATGCCACTCGTCCTGCCCGTAGGAGTGGTAGAGTCTAACAAAAAGGCAGCCACTTCCGACGTGTCGCCTCTTGTTCTCCATAAAAGCACAACAAACCAAAAGAATGCCGCAAACAAGGCCCAAACATGACGGACTTTGGTGAGCTTGGAGGCTCTCAAATTTGAACGAATGGAACTCATGTCATGCTCACAGTCATGAAATGCTTGCTTGCTTGCTTGCTTGCTTATTGTTGCAAATGATCTCCACAACCAGCAATTCTACACCACTAATCCACACTACTACAATTGTACTAGACTAGCTAGCTAGACAATCACAAGAACCTAAACTACTACTTGACTAGCTGGTCTCATCTACTTGAAGAATTGATATATGACCGTTGGATTTGATTGATTGTGCATGTTGTTGTTGTTGTTGTTGTCGGTGGAGGGGGCATGGAGACAGTATCAAAAGGGATAAGGCTTAATTCCGGCGGCCTCAAGATTTCGTCTTGGTCTGGCGTCCATTCAATTGGTTGACTTCTTCTCTTTCTTGTTTTTATATACATAAAAATTTCACAAATCAGCAGGAACGACCATACCAAGATGACAGCACCGCTTCCCGTCTGCTCAGCGAAGTTAAGCATCTTCGGGCCTGGTTAGCACTACGGTGGGGGACCACGTTGGAATCCCAGGTGTTGTTCTTTTTTGCATTTTTGTTTTGTTGTGAAGGGCATGAATGATTTCTCATTTGCACACTTGTCAATTCCATTCTTGGCAAGACATGTGTTCTTTTGATCACTACACAATTTTACAAAGCATGTGTCAAGGAAGATGCAAACATGTTGAATGATGAGGATTTTGTTTGCAAAGTTTGTTCAGACAAAACAATGGCGTCATGATGGTTATTGACATCACAACATGGATGTCCCAAAACCTAAAGGTTTGTGTTTGGAGGTCATTTGCATTGGTCAGTCCAAATCATTTGAATTTTTTTAAAATCAACAACAAGCGTGCAGTCACATGGACACAGCACAATGATGATGCATTAGGCATTCAAGCATCATGACTTCCCCATGAGTTCCAGCTGCAACACCCCAATTTGCCTACAAATTGGCTATTCACAGAGTGTCCTCGTGCAGGAATCACAGGGTCGTGACTCATTCACAAAAGACACGCTTCTCAGCGTGTCGGACTAGTTGCCACTAGCCCAACTCTTCACAAGCAGTGAAGAAGGTCTCTGAGGACATTGTCAAAGACCAAGCGCCTACGCACACAAGACAACGGCTGCATGTTTTGCCCTCCCAACAACGCCTAGAAGACATTTTGTTCTAGATGGCACAACATGAGCTATCGTTGTAACAAAGTCATTCCCAAGTGAATGACATTCCATGCAACTGGCACGCCGATTCTTCACGTAGAAGCATCGTTCATCTCAGCAGAGAGAGGACTGCGCCGACTGATCTTGAGCCGAACCTCTCTCAAACATTACATTCATTTTAGCTTCATTCTAAAGCTTACAATTTTCATTTACAAAC
>Ga0163144_10030117_pt1 | contig 10391 bp, 13 predicted proteins | sample OliLak19BULKMAT1_FD_123175 | JGI IMG/M metagenome (GOLD analysis project Ga0163144, IMG submission 123175) | Freshwater microbial mat bacterial communities from Lake Vanda, McMurdo Dry Valleys, Antarctica - Oligotrophic Lake LV.19.BULKMAT1 | ecosystem: Environmental > Aquatic > Freshwater >...
CAGGTTGCCGACTTCACTGGTGAGCCGCCCGAGGCTCCGCGTGTTGTCGGAGAGCAGTTTGTTGCGCGCCTTGTCGCCGCCCATGATCTGCGAGGCGATATTCGCGACGCCGCCGATGATACCCGCAATGCTCGTCAGATCTCCCGCCAACGCTTTCGGGAGAGCCGACGCAATGTTGACGACACTGTTCAGCAGCGCCGCGGCTTGCGCGTCCACCACGCCGAACGACTGTGCGAGATCCAGCGCGCCGCGCGCAACCGTGCCGACTTCCCGCGCGAGGTCTCCCGTCTTCCGCTCGCTCTGCTCAATGGGCGCCGGCAAGTCCTGCAGCGCGGCCTTGGCCTCATCGACCTTGCGTTTCAGTACCGTCAGCGCACCGCTGAAATCGTGCGCCTGCTTCGGCGCGAGCGTCATCGCGGCCGTTTTGCCGAGGTCTTTCATCGCCTGTTCGGTGACGCCGAGCAAATCCTGCACGGTCGCGCCCATCTGCTCGCGGATTGCCGCGCCGGCTTTCGCGGCGGCCGCAGGGACGGTCGTGCCGAGCTCGCGGCTTGCGGTGCCTCCTAACTTTTCCGTCTCATCGCCCGCCGACCCGAGATCGCGCTTCGCCGCGACCGCAATGCCCTTGTAGACGCGATCGCCTTCCGTCTGCACCCAATCTTTGTATTGATTGAACTTCAGTGTCAGCCCGAGCAGCGAGTTCTCCGCGACCTGACGCGTCGTCTCGCCCCACTCCCGGATCTGGGAGCCCGTTTCAGCCACCACTTTGACGCCGAAGACCCGCAACACGTCGCCTGACTTTTGCACAAAGCTGCCGATCCCCTCGGCCATCTTCCCGAAGCTTACCGTGGACTGCAGGGCGAAGCGCTGAATATCGATCGCCAAGAACTGAATAATCGAGCTGAACGAGTACGCGAGCACGTCGACGACTTTCACAATCCACCCGAACACGGGACGCAGGGCGTTGACCAGACTGGCCAGTGATTGCGACATGCCGCTGATCGAGCCGACCGCCCCGCCCGTACTGTTTGCGAGATCCCCCATCACCACATAGGCCATTTCGCGCAGCGGCACGAGCGCTTCGCCAACCTTCACCTTCGCATTTTCCATCCGGTTGTTGAGCAGGTCCTGTTTGCCAGCGGCCGTCGTCAGCCGTTCGGCGTACTCTCCGGTTACTTTTCCGCCTGCATCAACGATTGCGGTGAGTTCAGCCATGCGCTTCTGCGTATCCGTCATCTTGCCAACCGCGAGCCCGTTCGCGTCGGCGTACTCTTTCCAGAGGGCGCTCGGGTTCTTGCCCAGCAGCTTGTCGAAGCCCTCGTCTTGGCCACGTAGCCCCTGCTCAAGCGCTTCCATCGTCGCGGCCGCTGACAGACCGGACGCGGCGCCGAGGTCGAGCGCCGCTGCCATCAACTTCGTGCTCTGCGACGCATCGCCCGCCCGTGACGCGTACTTCCCGACTGCCGTCGCGAAATCATTCGCGGTCACGCTGCCGAGCCCGAATTCTTCGCGCCCCTTTTTGGCGAGATTGGTCAGCTCCTCGATCGGGATGCCGGTAATCTTGCTCTGCGCGCCCATTTTTCGTAGCGAGGCCTCGTAGGCGTCGAACGCGTCGAATGACGCTTGCACCGCGCCCCACACGCGCGTCGCGGCGGCCGCGATGGCGTCCCACGCGGCTTTCAGGTCGACGAAACTCTTGATCCACTTGTCTTTCTTGCCGGTGAACTTGTCCATCCCCTCGCCCGCTTCCTGCGCGGCTTTGGAGACGAACTCTTCGCCGTCGATGACGACGGTGTACACTTTTTGCGGCATGTCAGCCCCCGGCCGTCAGCATCACGACACCATCCCTCGCGTGAGCGGATCGAGAGGGAACGCTTCGCGAAGGAGCGCGTCGACGGCGCGGCGGACACCCTTGCCGCTGTGCGCTACGGCGTGGGCGTGTACGTGCAGGAGCTGCGCGCGCGCTTCGAGTGCCGCCAGCCCCGCGTACTCAATCCAGCACACATCGTGCGGCACATAGCCGTCGGTGGTCTGCCAGCGGGCCGGGTCGAAGTACCACGACTCGCCGTAGGCGGCGCGGCACGCCTGCGCGGCGAGCAAGAGCGTTGGGCGCGGGCCGGTCGGTACGGCTGGGCGCACGGCGGCGCGCTGCCATGCCCGCGTGGCGGCCAGCGGGTCGTCCGATTCGTCGGGCGGGGGATCTGCCGGAATACGGGCCAGGCGATGGATGATCGCGCGGCGCAAATCGTGGGGGAGCGCCAGCGCCGCGCGCACCGGATCGCGCCACGCGAAGCGCGGGCGAGGGAACGCGGCGCGGAGCAGCAGGATCTCGGCCTGCACCATCCGTGCGATGTCGCCGGACGCCGACGCGGAGAGCACCGCGAGCATCACGGGGACCGACACCGGGCGCGCCACGACCGACCGGCCACCGATTTGCATCGGGACCGGCCGGCCGCTGTCCAGCGCGAGCCGCGTGTGATACGCCATCTCAGTTAAAGAGCACGCTCATGTAATCATTCAGCGCGGGCGTCGACGGGTGCGCCTGAAACACGAGCTCCATCGTCGCGACCGGGCCGTCGTTCTGCGGCGTGACGGTGATCAGCTGCGCTTGCGGGAACGCCACGGTGTAGCGGTTGTACTGCGTGGCGCCAAAGGTCACGTTGACAGCCGCGGACGTCGCTAGGCTTTGCAGGCTTTCCGGGTTGTACGTCGCACGCGCGGGACGCTCGACCACCAGCGTCAGCTGCGGGACCATCCCGCCGGGCGTGAAGCCGGCATGCCCGCCCGCCAGATTCTGCGCGGCGCGTGGGTTGTCGATGCTGCGCTGGGACTGGAAGGACACGCTGCGAATCGTGGCCGCACTCCATGCGCCGATATTCTCGACCACCGCCGACGCGACGGGCGGCAAGACGCCAGCCGACGGGTAGGTGATCGCAGGGAGCGTCAAGTCGGTCGGGAGCGCGATCAGGCCGGTGTTGGCGAAGTCATGGATCGGGACGCCGAGCCCGTCGGCGGTAAAGCTCCAGTTGAACAGCACGCCCGTCTGTTCGTAGATCGACCCTTGCGCGTACTGCCGCAGCGTCAGCGACGTGAACGTGGTGCCGGCGGCTGTCGGCGCGTACGTCCACTGCGGGGTCGGGGACGCGCTGTAGGTGGCGGTGAATCCCGCGGCCTTGAGGGAGCGATGCACCTCGTTCGGCGGGAGCAGGATTGCGGAGTAGAGCGACCCGAGCCCACGAAACAGCGTCTGGAACACGCCGCTGCGAAAGCGCCCGTTGGGCGTCGTGCGGCTGGCGGGAGCCAGTGTGCCCGGCGCGCGTCCGATATTGCCGTCGAACACGTACTCGATGGCGCTGGGCGGGGCGGGATCTCCGTCGGCCAGAAAGGGCAGCATGCCATCGGCGGCGAGGTCCAGCACCTCGGCGACGCCGTACGTTCCCTCTTCCTTGCCGGCAAACCCGATGACCTGATTCAAGACAGCGGCGGTGCTCACGTGTCACGCTCCTGCGCGCGCACGCGCGGCGGTTGGGTAGGCTTGGGCAACGCGGCAACCGCCGCGTCGATGGCAGCGGCGCGGCCCATCGTGGACAGCGCCGCGTCCGTGATTTCGACCGTGACGGATTCGCCGTCTGGTCCGGTGGTGGCAATCAATTCGGGCATGGGTCGTCCTACTGTGGGTGAGTCCAGAGATCGCGCACACGCAGCGTCACCGTCAGGGCGCCGCTCACCACCGTACTCCCGTCGTCGGCGTACATCGCCAGCACGCGCACATCGGACGCCGTGATGATCTGCACTTGGTTGACCGTCGTCCCACCAATCGCGCGCGCGGCGATGGCCCGGACGACGCACCGTAGTGTCAGCGCCGCGTCGCGCACGGCGGTGTGCGTCGCAGTCGTTTGGGCTGCGAGGTATCGCACCTGTATTTGCACCTCGCCGTCCGCCGGAAACGGGCGCACAGCGGGCGCGCTTTCTTGTGCCGGGTCTTGGTACAGACCGACTTCGAGCACCGGCAATCCGGTCAGCGGGGCCTGTCCGAGCGCGGCTTCCGTGTTCCGGAAAAACTGCGTCACCGAGACCACCGGCGGCGCCGTGTCGCCCGCATACAGGGGCACAGTCGTCCGGATCGCGTTCACGCCCGTCACCGCGTCCGTGAGCCACCCATGCACGGTCTGCACGCTTTCTAGGAGCATCAGGGGCCACCCGCGAGCACGAGTTCGCACAGCGACCCGTCCTCGGCCAGCAGCTTCTCGCGCACCGTGCGCGTCTGTCCGTCCACCGTGAGCACGGTCCCGCGCGTGACCGTCACGACGTCGGCCGTGGGCACACTCAACATCTCGGCCCGCCCCACGACCTGTCCGGACCCGTCGTCAGACACCCGATCGGCGATGGTCAGCAACCCGCGCCGCGCGCGCCCATCCGGCGCCAGCGTACTGACGCCCACGACCACCGGCACCGAGCCGAAGCCGCGACACATGACGCGCGCGTGACGGAGGATGATGGCGGCGGACATTAGCGACGCACCCGGCCTTTGGAGCCTGGTGCGATCCGGTCGTGCCGCCGCTCGACCGCCGCAAGCGGCGTCGGGAGACGGTCCACCGGCGCTGCGTCCGGCTCCGTGGCGCGGCCATCAGCCAGCATGGCGCGCGCCTCGTGCGGAGGGAAGTCGACGACCTCCCCCACGCGTGAGCCGAACTGCAGACGGACCAACATCAGTTGATGCGCGCCGAGGACTGCGGCGTCTGCGGGTACGTCGGCAGCAAGATGATGCGCGCCGACGTCAGGTTGGCGACGTTGGACGCGCCCGTGTTGATGCGGAGGCAGTCGAAACCGCCCGCGAGGTCGAGTTTCGCCGGATCGATCACGAACCGGATCGTCTTGCGCGCGAGCGTCGCGGACGTCGTGAACTCGACGCCGTCGGCCTGTCGGGTCAGCACGTCGCCGCTCGCCGCGCCCACGTCCTGCGACGCGAAGATCGGGACGTTGACGGAGATCGCCTTCGCGCCCGTGCCGTCGACGGCCGTACACTGCTGTACGGTCAGGGCGATCGTCGCGGCGTTGCCCTGAGTGAGCGACACCTCGACCATGGCCATGTTAAAGTTTTTGAGCGACACGGCGTCGCTGGACCGGCCGGCGGCGTCCGTCGCCGGCGCCATCACATCGACGATGTGAATGTTTTCGGAGTAAATACGCATGGTCGGAATCTCGAGTACGGGGTGTGTCGGGAGGGCGCGGTGCTGCGCCCTCCCGGTCAGGATCAGGACCGCGCGGCGAGCGCGACGTAGGGCGACAGCGTGTCGGCACCCTTGAGCGGCGTGAGCGGGGTGCGTGTGCGCGGCGAGCCGTTGACGCGCCACGTGAACTTCATCAGCTGACGGTCCCGCACGAACTCGACGTGCATCGAGGTCGTCTGTCGAATCCCGCCCTTCGCGATCAACAGGTAGTCCGAGAAGTTCGCGAACACAAAGTCACCCAGCGTGCCCTCGGCCGATGCATACTCTACCGGCACAATCGGACGGCCGTAGATGGCGCCATTCGGGAACCGCTCCAGCTGACCGGGCACGGTGAACATCGGGTGCGAGCCACTTGCCGTGCCGGCCGTGGCGGTCAGAATCCTCGCCCAGAGGGACTGATTGATGAAGAATGCCGATCCGCCGAGCATGCGCGTCGGCATCCGGGAGTACATTTTCGCGGCGTTGATCCAGATGTTGCCGGCCGTGTTCGCGATGGTCTGCGCCGATTCAATCGCGACGGTGATCAGCGCGCCGCTCACCGTGACGCCGAGCGGCTTGCCGGTGCCGTCGCCTTCCCACACCGCCTGCTCGGCCACAAAACGCAGCTCTTCGGGCACCTGCTCGTTAAGAAACGACACGAGCGCCGGGCCGTCTTCGATCTGCTCTTCGGTCAGCCTCACCAGCGCGCCGAGCTTCTGCAACTTGAGGTCAAGCTGGCGCGTCGCGGCCTGCGACTCCGTGTAGGTGCCGTCCTCGGCCAGCCAGTAGCCGCGAACGCCCCCGTTACGGGCGCCGTTCGTGCGCGCCTCTTCCTTGACGAGCGTCTCGACGTAGGAGTTGCCCACCGTCACCGGGCGGCTCGTCACGCGGCTCAGGATCTCGCTGCCCGTGATCGTCGCTTCGAGCATGGTGTTGACCACGGCGGCGGGCACTGCGAATCCGCCCTCTTCGCCGAGGATCGTATTCTGTGCGCGAAGACGCGCATCCACGGCACCACCACGGCCGGCGGTGATGACCGCGCGGTAGAACTCGCCCGACTCCCACGCCTTGTCTTCGACGCGCTCGCGCACGCCTTCGACGGTCGAAACCGACGGCTTCGCCAGCTGCTCGCGCATCGCCTTCAGCACTTCGCTGCGGGCGTCGGCCACGGACACGCCGTCCGTGATCCATGCGGCGGCGCGCTCGGACATCCCGGCTTCGCGTGCCAGTACGGCCAGTTCCTGCGGTCGGGTATCCGGGGCAGGGGCTGCGCCCCGCTCCGAGGTGTCATTTTCCAGCATCGTGACCTCTTGAGTGTGGGGCAAGTCGCCCGCTGCGGGGGGATTGGCCTGCTTGGCCGCGACGCCCCGCGCGTCACGCCCAACACCTACGTCGTAATCGGCCGGCACCGCGACCGAGCTGGACTCGTACAGCGTCCATCCGGTGTAGCGGCGCAACGGCACCGTGCCTTTGCTCGCCTTTTCCTGCGTGTACGTGTCGCCCGGCCAGTAGCCGATGGACACTTTCTTCCGGACGCCGGCGCGCATGTCGGCGACCACCCATTCCGCGTCGGGATGGCTGCCTTGCACCAAGAGCCCACGCACCATGCCGTCGGCGCTGACGCGGACGTCTTCGAGCAGGCCGATCTGTTTGCGCAAATCGTGATCCAGCAAAAACGGGAGCCCGTCGCGCGCGTACGTCAGGTCAGGACCACGGGCGGCCGTGTGGTCCAGCACTTCGAGGTATCGCTCGCCGGACATCCAGTCGTACCGCTCAACGGACGCCTCGCTTGAGATCGCGATCTGCAACCGCTGATCGCCATCGGGCACATCGGCGCGCGTTTCGACCTGCACGGTGAAATCGCGGTACAGCGTGCCGTGCGGATTCTCACGCGTGGCAGGAGCGAACGGATCGGGCTTCATTGTGACGCACTCCGGAGCGCCCGCAGCGGCGGACGGGAAAGGTGACGCGCGTCCTCGGACGGCGCAGGGGTCTCGTCGTCGTCGGACTCGTCCGCGTCGTCGGGCAGGGCCGCCGGGACATCGCCCAGCGTCACGCCCTTCGCCTTGGCGTATTCGGCTTCTTCAGCCAGCGCGTCGACGACCTCCCAGAAATCACGACCGCGCGCGGCGCAGAGGTCTTGCCGCGAGGTCAATCCGTTTTTGATTTCCAGTTCTGCCGCTGCCATGTCCTTGAGCGGATCGATCCACGGCCAGCCCTTGCCCATCCAGTGGGCGAACGCGACCAGCGATTCTGAATCGGTATTCACCGCGCCCAGCGCCCCGACGAGGCTCGCCATGCGGACCCAATCGGCGAAGACGACGTCGCAGCACTGCGACACAATTAGATCCGACTGGTGCAACTTGTTCTGCTCGATCTCGCGCACGCGATCCGTCCGCATGCTCGAAAAGTTGACTTGGCTGAGGTCACCGGTGAGGCTTGCATAGCTGCGGCCGAACGCGCGCGCGATGCCACGCTTGACGGCCTGCATGAACCCCACGTAATTCGCCGTCGGGTGCGTCGGGCTCCACGATTGGAACTCCCACCCGGCCGGCAGTTGCCGCGCCTCGCCCGGGGCCGCTTGCATCTCAAGCGGGATCGGTTCTTCTTGGCCCGTCTCCGGATTGATGCGCGTCGGCGTCGCCAGTGGCGCGGTGCCGTCACGGTTGACGAAGAACCCGCCCTGCGCCGCGGCCAGCAGACTCTGATACAGTTCGGCCTCGGTGTAGCGGTCGCCCAACTTCCACGCGATCAGCGACGGCGCGAACCACGGCACGCCGCGGACCTGTCCGGCGCGCAGTCGCTTGAAGACGTGCAGCACCCGGTCGGCTGGCACGCGCTCGCGGCGTCGCCCACTGTCGCCGGGGTGCCGGTCCCAAAGGTGATACGCGAGCGGCTTGCCTCGGCGGTCCACTTCCACGCCCATCACGATCGAGACGCCCGCGCTGTCGCTGGCGATGTTGTACGTGTCGTCCAGTTGATCGGGGTCGACCGGCTGCAGCTGATAGCCGAACGGCACGTCCGGATCGCGGACGCGCAGCGCCAGAAACTCGCCGTCGCAAACCACGGTGCGCATCAACAGGCGCTGAAACGACGCGAAGTCGTGATCGCAGGCCACGGTACAGCGGTCGCGCTTCGACCAGCGGCGCCATGCCGTTTCAACGCGATCATTCAGCGGGTCGCGCGGCTTCCCACGCGGCGTCATGGCGCGGAACTGGAGCCGGGCCCCATGCGCGCCGACAATGTCGGACTCAAAGTCCAGCAGCAGTCCCGCGGCCTCGCCATTGTCCTCGACCAGCGAGCGTGAGCGCGCCCGCAGCGTCGGGAGCGAGATCAGAAGGGCGTCGTTCATGCTCGACAGCTCGGTCATCCACCCCGTGACGAGTCGCGAGTGCGCGCCACCGGCGAACCGGATCGCGCGCGCGTCGGGCGGGCTCCACATGCGGCGCAGCGCCTTGCCGGCGCGCGTCCACACGCTCATCGCCACACCACAGTCTGCCGTACCGGACGGCCAAAGATGCCCGTGCGCTGTGCGGCAATCGTCGCCTGCAGCCGCGCGCGCAGCTTCATCAGCTCATCCGGTGTGTACGTCATCACCTGGCGCCCGGCGATCATATACATTTTGAGTGCGCCGTCGACCGTGCCGGACAGCGCCGCCTCAACGGCTTCGAGCGTGCGCTCTTCCCACGTCCGCACATCGACGCCGCCGAGCGATAGGTTCGGCGTCACGGTCACCGTCGATTGCGCGAGGGTCACCGTCTCGAGCGCCTTGGTCGCCCTTCGCACCGCGCGGTATTCGCCCGCCGCGAGTGCGCCGGAGAGCGCCGCCGAGAACGTCACCGCCCAGAGCGTGCCGTCGTCCGTGGCGAGCACGTTCGCTTCGTCGGTGCCGTCCGTCTTCCGCAGCAGCCACGAAAGCGACCACCCTGTCGCCGGGGAGACCGTGCCGAGCGTCGTCGAGGCCGCCGCCTGTGTAAAGGCGACAGTCGTCCCAGCCTCGAAGCTGGCCGGCGGATAGGTAGGGAGCGTACTCATCTGCACGCACAATCGCACACCGGGGCGCGGGCGATCGGAGGAGCACTAACCAACGGGGCAAGTACGGGAAAACTCGTCAAAGAAAACGCTTGACAACGTGGCCACGTGTAGCTATCTTTATGGTGTGAGGCGAACGACGCCGCGCGAGGGACCACCGCCACGGAGATTCAGACCATGACCACCATTGACGAAGACGCCACCCTGTTCGCCCAGCTATCGGACGCTGGCTACAGCGCCGAGCAGGTTGTGCGGGGTCTCGAATACGCAGAGGCGATGGGCGCGACCACGATGGACGAGCGCGGCAGCTTCGCCGTCTCGCGCATCATGTACAGCAACGCTCAGCTTGTAGCCGGAGCGCATTTCGAGTGGGTCGGCGCATGACCACCGCTACCAAGGGTTCCCGAAAGGAGGTTCGGGAACCCACCGCCCCCCGCCCAATCGTGATCCGCGTCCGCGTGACCCCCGCCGAGCTGCGGCGCGTCAAGGCGATGGCGCGGACGCGACAGCTCACCGTGTCGGATATGATTCGGGATGCGATTAAACTGCCGATGCGCGTGGATGCGCCCGCCAAAGGCGATCCTCTCTAAGCCGCCTTCGCCACCACCCACCGCACGCACTATGTGCCAACCCCTTCCGGAAGATGAAATGACCAAGCGCCACATACTCGTGATCGACAAGAGCGCAACAGCCGACACGCGCACGTGCGACTACGCGAACGTGAGCAAAGAAACGCTGCTCAATGCCAGCGTACAGCATATACACGATGTGCATCGCGCGATGCACTGGTTCCAGTTGCGGATTGAAGAAGCGGCAGACCGTCACGACGATGACAAGGTGACGGACATCGACGGGTTCCACGCCGATTTCGTGACCGGGTTTGAGCAGACCGGTTGGTGGGATCGTCACCGCAAGCTGAACCGGCATCATCTGCTGGCCGACGACGGCGTGCCGGACGACGTGAACCTGATCGACGTGCTCGACATGATCGCGGACTGTGTGATGGCGGGCATGGCACGCAGCGGCAGCGTGTATCCGCTAGACATCAAGCCAGACGTGCTGATGCGAGCGTTTCAGAATACGGCCGCGCTGTTGCAATCGCACGTGGAGGTAAGCCCATAAGTAAGCTACGCCGCCTTCGCCACCACC
>Ga0163144_10030118_pt1 | contig 10390 bp, 8 predicted proteins | sample OliLak19BULKMAT1_FD_123175 | JGI IMG/M metagenome (GOLD analysis project Ga0163144, IMG submission 123175) | Freshwater microbial mat bacterial communities from Lake Vanda, McMurdo Dry Valleys, Antarctica - Oligotrophic Lake LV.19.BULKMAT1 | ecosystem: Environmental > Aquatic > Freshwater > Lake...
ATGGCAGCCGTGAAAGCGACGTTGCGTTCGCTGATCTGTTGGTTGAGGGTCCAAAAATCGTATATCCAACCGACCAGGAACAGTCCGCCCGTGAGGAAATACAGGATCGCGCTAATCCATTTGCCCAGGTAAAGGCGATGGAGACCCAGGAGGCCAAAAAAAGTCTGCAAAATCCAGGCGAGCGAATAGTCAATCCGGCCGGCCACGAACCGGCGGTCGGCCTGGCGGTCCATTCCGGGAATCAGGAAAAGGTCGATGAACCAGCCAATACCGAGGAGGCCGAGGGTTAAAAACCAAATCGTCCCGGAGATTGGCTTTCCGTAGTAGAAGCGATGCGACCCCGTAAAGCCAAAGATCCACAGCACATATCCGATGACCTTGCTGTGGGTGTCGTTGGACGGCGGGACGGCGGACGTAGTCATGTTCATTGCGAACGCAGGTTATGGAGAAGCCGGCCCATAACCAATTACAAGCTCCGCAAGAATTCGGAATTCGCCCACGCCCACCTCAAGGGTCGGTCCTCGCCCACGTTGGGTTTCCCCCTTACGTAAAGCAGCGGATTGTCCCGTTCCCGCAGGCAGGCAATTTTGAGATCTCGATCCCGCTCGCGACCCTTGGCCTTAAGCCGCAGCCGGGCCAGAAGCTCAAAGGTGACATCGGCATCCTGCGCGGAAACGGATTTCAGACCGTGCAACGGGTCTATTGGAGCAACAAAGCCAGCGGCATCGTCGCGGATGTCCCGAGCGAAGCCGAATTGACCCCGAAATTGTGGGGACGCCTCGAGTTTCAGGGCGGCAAATAATTGCCGCCCACCGTACCAGCAGCCCTTTTCTTAACGCCTATTTTTGTAGCATCCAGCGTGACAGACCGTGTGAATACCATTCTGCCGAATCCCCGACCGGCAGCAGCGTCGTAGGCGCGGCATCTCGGTAGTCGCATCGTATGAAAAATGAATGCCCAGTTCCGTAGGACCGACAGCGTCCCGCTGATGCCCCCTTTACGGCCCACGAGGCTCGTTGATCTGATGAACCTGGCCAACGCCGATGGTCCAAAAATGAGTTTTCACCCAGGCTCCTGAGGTGGATCAAAATTCCTTGGGAATCATGCCGAGATCACCCCTCTGGCTTCGTTCGCACCTTCCAATAGCCGGGACTGACCCCTGGGGATGAGTAGCCAGAAACCGTCCTCAAACTGGCCGTAGATCACCCGGCTCCGTAACTCCGCGACGGTCAGCGCGCCGGAAGTTGCACCCGGCCGGTAAATCGGTTCCTCCCCTGGCATCTGCACGAGCTTCCAAAAACCGTCGCTGCTCAGGTGGAAGAACGGGTACTGAATCGTCGGCTTATCATCCTCCCGCTTCACTACCACAAAGTAGCGCTTAAAACACGCGACCAGTTCATCGCTCAACGGAATTGCATTCTCTCGAATCACGCCCCGATCAAGCAGGTCGATGATGCTCAGGAGAAGGACCGGCTTGTGCGGTCGCTCGTGCGACCCACTCTTGTTGCGCTGGAGATTGTAAACGCGCTCCAGCCAGGGTTCCCAAGTTTGATCGACCACGGCCACCCGCCCCTTCTCGCACAACCGCGGGAAGGATTGAAGCGCATTTCCACGTTAAAGGATGGCAAGCTCCCTCCTGAATTCCGATTGCCTTCACCATCGCGTCACTCACACTTTCCGGATGGCACGTCCAGCGACCGAACGAACGGCAGACTTGCTTTGGTGAATGACGGCGGGAAATGGCTTCGGCTTGTGCAAAGATTGCAGGCCAAGAGAGTGGTTTGCGTTCGAGTTTCTCCGCGACGCAATCGTCGTCAAAGAGCCGCAAGCTGCGGGCGAGATCGGACTCGGTGACCTCCTTGCGGAGAAGCTTCTGTCGAAGACCATTTCTGAACTCCAACTCCTGGAGTTCGTTGACCAAAACGGCTTGGTCTTGAGCGCCAACAAAGGCGCGAACACCGGGACTGAGCGGCTCGGAGCAGTAGAGGGCGATAAGACAACTTGGATCGTAATAGACTCTCACCGTCTGCCTTCCATAATGATTTGGCTGCCGGCCTTGCCCGGCGCCGGCTTCCCGCCGAAAATCTTGTCCACCTTTGCCCAAGTACCGGCCCAATCAACCTTGCGGCGATTTTTCGGTATTGGAATAATTTTGGCGACCGCCTTTTTTCGGCTGGTCACTTCCACTTCCTCTCCTGCCCTCACGAGACGCAAGAGGGCGGGAAAATTGGTTTCAGCTTCTTCGACGGTTACGGACTTCATGGTGGCGATCTTAGCTTTCCCCCGGGACGGCGGCAAGCAACGACTGCCGAACGGGAGTGGATTGACGGAGGGCTTCAAACACTTCCCCGCGCTGCTCGAAACGCGCCAGCGCCGTCCCGCCGCCAAATTGGTGGAACTGGCTGGCGGTGAAAACCGTCATGTCGCCCGTCATGAACCGCTGCAAGGCGCTGGAATCGTCGAGAGCGGCTTCATCTTTTTGGCGCGGCGGAAGATGAGTGGTGAAGCGCGAAGATTGCAGCAAAAAATGAGTACGCAAACATTTACGGGCGGCGATGCAACGCTGTTCGACGCGGTTTGCGCGGGTTTCTGGATGATGAACCTCCTCGCACTGACAAGATTCCATGCGTCTACGAATTGCTCGCGGAGTTCTGCGTCGAGCGGAGAACGCTGAACACGGCGAGCAACAATACGTCCGCACTTTCTGCATGCAACATCGAGAAGATGAACGCGTGTCCGCGCGCGCGGTCCTTCCCATCGCGACCAAGATCGGTGTTTGACCAGGAGCCTCTCATTCCAGTGATGCTCCACATCGCATAATTTCACCCTGACGGTTCGGCCTATTTTGTAATGCGGCATGAAACCTCGCTTCAGCCAATTATCGATGGTCCTCAGGGACACGTGAAAATGTTTCGCTACCTGCTGCTTGGTCACGAGTGGCTCGCTCACCTTTTGCACTAGCTGATGCTCCTGGATGGTCGCACCCGGCTGCGCCTGCAATTTTTTGTTGATGATTTCGAGGATTGTCGATGCAAGCGCTGCTGTTGCATCCGCCAGCCGTTTTGTATCGGAAAGTTCGTTCATTTCGTAATTCTCAAATCAGATCACGCTGATAAGCAAGTAGTCGTTGGCCACTGCGGTGACAGCGTCAACCACACGATGACGAGGCGGCGCAAGTTCACCACGTTCCTCCGTCTCAACTGATTTCTTGAAGGCACGGCCAGCTAGGAAATATGAACTATGCCAACCAAATCAATACCATCGGAACAGACCCAAAACGGACGCCCTGCGTTCATCGACTTCGCCGAGCTTTCCCGGCATGTCCCGCTTTGCGAACGAAGTTTGCGGCAGGCGGTTCGCGATGGCCGCATTCCCTCGATCCGATTGCCTCGCTCCCGCCGGATGATTTTCCACTGGGAAACGGTTCAGGCGGCCCTCCTCCGTCTGCAACGGGGGATCTGACTACAAACGCCCCCTAAGGAAATTGCCTATGCCCACAGCTCCCTTGCCGCGAATGCTGACGCTCCAGACCGTCCGCGAACAAGTCTTCCCTCCGCGGGCATTCGCCTTCGGCTTTGCGCCTGCGGGCTTCGATTGGGAACGTTTCGACGGCTTCGTAAGTCAGACATTCTTTTCACCTCGTCTACCAAGCCAGCCCGATCGCAGGCGATGTGGGCCAAAATTGAGGCGTGTGGATACCTGCGGATACGGAGCGATACGGGACGATAAAGTAGCACAATTGGTAGCACTTTTTGATTTTTAGGTTTCCTAAAAATGACAAAACTACTGATTCCATTGTGTTTTCTTGAAGTGGTGGCTGAGGAGGGAATTGAACCCCCGACACAAGGATTTTCAGTCCTCTGCTCTACCAACTGAGCTACCCAGCCATGCCAACGAAGGGTCGATATTGAAATTCCATCCCCCGACTTTGGCAAGGGATATTTCGCGTGCCTTTCCCGCTCGCCCTCCCTTATCGTTTCCCCGCAAAACCTCTCCACGCTTATGTTCAACGCCTGCGCCCGCACTTTCTGCATCGCCCTGGTTGGCCTCTTCACACTGAAACAGGACGTCACGCTCCTCGCCGCACCCCTCCCCGCCGCCGCCGCCGCGCCCGCCACCGGGATCCCCGACGCCCGGGCGCGGTCGACGCTCGATATCATTTGGGTCGATGTCGAGGGCGGGGGCGCCACGCTCATCGTCACCCCGGCGGGGGAGTCGGTGCTCATCGATTCCGGCAACCCGGGCGGGCGGGACGCCGGGCGCATCCATCAGGCGGCGCAGGGGGCCGGGGTGAAAAAGATCGACCATTATGTCACCACCCATTTTCACACGGACCACTTTGGCGGGGCGGCCGAATTGGCGGCGTTGCTGCCGATCGGGCAGGTCTATGACAATGGCATTCCCGAACAGAACCCGGATGGGAACCGGCAGGACACCCGCTGGCCGCTCTTGATAAAACCTTATCGGGATCTCAAGGCCGATGGGCGAAATGTATTGGCGGCCGGGGGTCGGATTCCCTTGAAACAGCCGGCAGGCAGCGCCGAATTGAGCCTGCGTTGCGTGGCCGCCAAACAAAAATTCGCGGAAGCGCCGGAGGGCGCGCCGAAGAACGCGCGTTGCGAGACGCTGACGCCGCGCGAAAAGGATACTTCGGACAATGCCAATAGCATCGCCCTGGTTCTGTCATTCGGCGGGTTTCGCTTTTTTGACGGGGGTGACCTGACCTGGAATATGGAAGCGGAACTGGTGTGTCCCATCAACCGGGTCGGGACGGTGGACGTTTACCAGGTGAATCATCATGGATTGGACGTCAGCAATAATCCGCTCCTCCTCCACAGCCTGGCTCCAACCATCTCCGTAATGAATAATGGTCCGCGCAAGGGGACCGCCAAGGCGACCGTCGACGCACTGAAAGCGTCGCCGGGAATCCAGGCGATGTACCAGGTTCATCGTAATGTCCGCGAGGATCGGGAGAACAACACGGCGGATGAATTCATTGGCAACCTCGAGGAAAAATGTCAGGGGAACCCGCTGAAGCTTTCCGTGGACGCCTCGGGGAAATCTTACACGATGACGATTCCTGGCTCGGGGCATCGGCGCACGTACCAGGTTCGGGCGAAGTGATGGTTTGAACTTATGTTCTCGCACCCATGCAAGACGCGGGAAATGTCTTAACCGCGAATGGAGGCTATTGGAGGAGGGGCTTCGGGCCGCGTTGGCGAGGGGAGTGATTTTCTTGATGGGGTGCAAGGGGCCGCGGGGCGGGACGCCCGGCTTTACGGCAGGCGGGACGCCTGGCCTCCACGATGCGGTTAAAGCAACTTGGCGAGGGTGGATTCATCGGCCTGGCCGGCCAGGACGTAAAGTTTGTCCCCTTCAGTCCAGGTGGCGGTCGTCCAGCCGCTTTCCACGGCAAACGTTGGGCGCAGGTCGGCCGGGAGATCCTTTACGGTGGCGCGATCCACCACGAAGAAATGGACGGCTTGGTGGGCGTCGGTGAGAAAACAGATCAGGCCAACCGGCTGGCCTTTCCACAGCCAGGTCCGACAGCCGATGCCGGGCCGGCTCTGCAGGGCGGCGGGGATGGTGATGCCGGAGACGTTTCGCTGCTCAGCCAGCCAGCGGATGAGTTCGGCCACTTCCGCGCTTTGATGGGAAAGGCGGATCTGGCCGCAAATATTGGCGATCATTTCATGGCGGAAAGCCACCAGGTCGGTGCCGGAAGCAGGCCTTTGCCAGAGCACCACTGCCACGGTCGCCAGCAGGATCAGGGCGGCCGCGAGGGCCAGCAACGAATGGAGACGTCGCAACGGCGCGGGGGCGGGGGAGAGCGCCTCGGCCTGTTGCTGTTCGAGGAGCAGTCGTTCGCGCAGGCCGGCGGGGACAGGAACTTCCTTCAGACGGGCGGCCAGGGTGGCGTCGAGCGCTTGGTCGCACGCGAACCACGAAGCCAGCTCGGGCACCCGGTTGGCCTGGGCCAATGCCTCGTCGAAGTGAGGATCGCCGGCGTCGGCACCGCCGGGACGGCGGGATTGGAGGATGAATCTGGCTTCTTGGTTATCCATGATGAGGCTGCGAGTCGGCCACGGTTACCTTGAGGGAACTGAATTTCTGGCGTTGCTCATCCCGATCCACGCAAAGCAATGCGCGCAACTGTTCCTTGCCGCGGGATAAACGGGACATGACGGTGCCGGTGGGAATATCGAGAGTTTCGGCGATTTCGAGGTAGGAGAGATCCTCGAGATAAAAAAGGGCCAGGGCGGCACGGTAGGCATCATCGACCTGTTGGAGCGCCTTCATGACGGCGTGCCCATCGAGTTGATTGACCCATTCGGGTTCGATGACGGGCAATTCATGCACCACATCGCTCATTTCCAGGTGGGGAAACCGCGCCTCGTGCCGACGTTCGCCCAGGAATTCGCGGTGCAACGTGGTCAACAGCCAGGGACGAAGCTTGGTCTCATCGCGCAACTGATGTCCGCGGGTGGCCCAGAGATAAAGAGTCTGCTGCACCAGGTCGCCGGCCTCCGCTTCGGTGCGGGTCAGGCTCAGGGCAAAACGATACAGATGCGCATAATGCATGTTGACCACGTGTTCGAAATCCAGGACCGCCACAGGCTGTTAGAGTAACGAAAGGTTGGGTTTATTCCAGACTATTTCGGGGAAAGGCCGGACCTCCGAATAATGGACATGGGCCATAAACCTGGTAGGACGTCGCTGTCGCGAGGCCCAAATATTGCTGGAACGAGCAAAGCGATGTTCCAGCCTCCGGCCTCAGTCCGCTTTTCTGCGCACGCCGGAGAGGAGATCAGGGCGTCGCGGCAACGACGCCGTACCGGGTTCAGGGGAGCGACTGTTGCCCGGCAAAAAAAGATCATTTCCTTTCTGACGCAATTGTGACAGGATGATGTCGAACCAACTAAGCCGGTCTCAATGCGAAAATGTTGTCCCTTCTCGCAGCCAGGTGCCACGTCTTTATCTACATCCGTATGAAAATGCTCCGTTATTTCCTCGTGATCTCCATCCTGGGCCTTGCTGCGGTCTCGGCGCCGGCGGCAACATTGTTTGAGCGGGGGGATGCGGGATGGCGCTGGCGCCCGGGTGTGACCGAGGCCTCGTCGCCCGTGAGCGCCTGGCGGGCGATGGGGTTCAATGATTCGGAATTTGTCACCGCGCCGGCGCCATTTTGGTATGGCGACGTGTTGCCGGGGGGGACGCAGATCTCGGGAATGCAAAATGTTTATCTCAGCGTTTTCCTCCGCAAAACATTCGTCATCACCAACATCGCGGAAGTGGGCGCCTTGCGCCTGGGGGCCCTCGTGGATGACGGGTACGTGGCCTGGATCAACGGCACGGAAGTGCTCCGGTTCAGCATGAACGAAGCGCCGGGCTCACCCGTAACGATTGCCACCCTCGCCGCGAATGCGGTGGAACCGGTGCCGTTCAACCTCACGAATTTGCTCAATCCCTCGTCGTATCTTGTCATTGGCACCAATGTGCTCGCCGTGCACGCCTTCCAAAGCGCGCTCAACAGCAGTGATTTTGGTTTTGATGCGTCGCTGGATACCATCCTGACGGAAACCAACCCTCCCACAATTCTCAGCGTCACGCCGGCACCGGGCATGGTGACCAACCTGACCCAAATCACCGTGACGTTCAGCGAACCGGTCAACGGCGTGGTCGCGCCGCATCTGCTGGTGGCCGGCCTGGGAGCCGCCACCGTGACAGCGGTGAACAGTTCGACCTACACATACACTTTCGTGCGACCGGCGTATGGCCCGGTCCAGGTGTCCTGGACTCCGGCGCACACGATCGTGGATCAGGCGCAACCGCCGAATCCGTTCAACGCCAACGGACCCGGGGCGACCTGGAGCTACACGCTCGTCGACAACACGGTTCCCATTGTGGTGGCCCTGTCGCCGGGGGCCGGCGCCACGGTTCGCGCGTTCAATAGCATCACGGTGACCTTTAGCGAACCAGTGTCCGGCGTGGGCCCCGCTGATTTGTTGGTCAATGGCAATCCCGCCACGGGCGTCACAGCGACCTCGCCGAGTGAGTATGTATTTAACTATTCGGCCCAGCCGACGGGAACAGTGCTGGTCGCCTGGGCGGCGGTTCACGGCATTGTGGATCCCGCGGGAAATCCTTTTGCGGGCGGGAATTGGAGTTACCGCTTCGACCCGAACACGGCGGTGTCGTCGCCGTACATCAGTGAGTTCATGGCCTCGAATACGCGCATTCTCGCCGATGAAACCGGGGTCTATTCGGACTGGATCGAAATCTACAATCCAAGCCCGTTGACGGTGAACCTCGAGGGATGGTTTCTGACGGATGAAGCGAGTGATTTGAAAAAGTGGCGTTTCCCGGCGACCAACCTGGCGGGGGGCCGCTTCCTGGTGGTCTTCGCCTCCGGCAACGATCGGCGGGTTCCGGGGAAGCCCTTGCACACCGGTTTCCAGCTCACCGCGAGTGGCGAGTATGTGGCCCTGGTGACTCCGAACGGCGATGTGGTCAGTGATTTCCCCGCGCCCTTTGCGCAGCAGGTGCCGGATGTGTCGTATGGCTTCACCCAGACGCCGGCGGGCGAGACCCTGGAAGTGGGCACCAACCGGGTCTATTTCACCACACCCACCCCGGGCACGGCCAACCTGGGCGGCACGGCGGTTCCGGGACCGATTATTGAGTCGGTGAAACATACGCCGAACGTGCCGCGCGACTACGAGGATCTCGTGGTGACCGCCCGGGTGCGGCCCTCCTTCCAGGCGGTGGGCAGTGTCACGCTGCGTTACCGCATCATGTTCAGCAACGAGTTGTCGACGCCGATGCTGGATGACGGCGCGCATGGCGACGGCGCGGCGGGCGACGGAGTTTACGGGGCGACGATTGCGGCGAATCTTTCGACCAACGGCCAGATGATTCGTTACCTGATCGCGGCGACGGATGTGAATGCCCGCCCGTCGCGGTGGCCGCTCTTCACCAACCCGACCAACACCGCGGAGTATCTTGGCACCATCGTCAACCCCACCAATGTCACAACCCTGCTGCCCATGTACCACCTGTTTGCCCCGGCCACGGTGCTGCAAGCTCCCCGGATTTCTCCCCCCACCTCACAAATAGGGGCCGATTCAGAAGCGGGCGGCAGGGTCTCGCTCTTTTATGACGGGGAATTCTACGACAACATCCTCATGGAATTGCGCGGCAACACCTCCGCGGGCCAGAACAAGAAATCGCACCGGCTGGAGTTCAATCGGGAGCATACCTTCCGGCATCTCCCGGAATTTCCCCGCGTTCGCAAGACCTCGCTCATGGCAGAATTCCTGGACCCGGCTTATATCCGGCAGCATCTGTCGTTCTGGTTGCTGGAGCAGATGGGAATGAAGTCACCTTTCTTCTACCCGGTGCGGGCGCAGCTCAATGGTTCGTTTTACGCGTTGGTTTTTCACAGTGACGTGATTGATCTGGAGCAGGTGGAGCGCATGGGTTACGACCCTGCGGGGGCTCTCTACAAGGCGGTGGGCAACGCCCTTCCCTCGGAGAGCAGCACCGGCGTGTTCCAGAAGAAGTCGGACCCGGTGAACGACCACAGTGACTATCAGGCTCTCGTTCGCGTGATCAATGAGACCAACACCCCGCCGGGCCAACCCACCAACCTGAGCCTTCGCCGCAGCGCCGCCTTCGACCGGCTCGATATTCCGGAAGTCATCAATTACCTCGCGGGCGCCCGGTGGAACGCGGAGAACGACGATGTGTGGGCAAACATGTCGATCTACCGCGACAGCACCAATGGCAACGGCGATGGCATGTGGCGCATCATTCCCTTCGACATGAACGCCTCGTGGGGCCAGCGCTATGGTGGCATCTCGCCCCTGGATGCGATCGCCGACAGCTGCAAGAGCCATCCGCTTTACGGCGGTTCCACGGTGATCGCCTGCGACGGGGGCACCTATAACCGCATTTACGACACGATTATCGCGCTGCCGGAGACGCGCCAGATGTTGCTGCGGCGCCAGCGGTCGGTGCTGGATCGCTGGATCCTGGAGCCGGGAGTGCCCGCGCAATCGCGCCTGTTGGAAACCCACATCCGCTACATGACCAACCTGATTTGGGCGGAAGCTTTCCTCGATCGCGCCGCCTGGGGTTATTCCACCTGGACGGCGTCCAACAAACCTTTCAACACCGCGATCACAGAACTGTTCAACGAGTTTATCAACCTGCGCCGCAACCATTGCAATGCGACCCACAGCATCACCAACACGGCCAAGGCGATCGGCATCACGCCCACGAGCAATGCCGGGATTCCCCTGAGCCAGCCGGTCCAGGCTTCCCTGGCCATCACCGCGATCGAATTCAACCCGGGATCCGGCAATCAACTCCAGGAGTATCTCACCAT
>Ga0163144_10030120_pt1 | contig 10390 bp, 9 predicted proteins | sample OliLak19BULKMAT1_FD_123175 | JGI IMG/M metagenome (GOLD analysis project Ga0163144, IMG submission 123175) | Freshwater microbial mat bacterial communities from Lake Vanda, McMurdo Dry Valleys, Antarctica - Oligotrophic Lake LV.19.BULKMAT1 | ecosystem: Environmental > Aquatic > Freshwater > Lake...
CGACGACAAAGCAGAAATTCCTCGATGAAATTTGCGGTCTCCTTGGAGGTCGCGCAGCAGAACAGCTCGTCTTCAATGAAATTACAACTGGAGCCAGTAACGATATTGAAAAGGCTTCCGCCATCGCTCGTAATATGGCAACTCGTTACGGCATGGATGAAGAACTCGGCATTGTTGCCTACGGCGAGCGTCAGGGTTCTGCCTACCTTGGAACAGACCTCGGCATGTCGAGAAATTATTCAGAAGACATCGCAAAGAAAATTGATGACTTTACGAAGCGCATCATTGACAAAGAATATGAGCGTGCCAAGGAACATCTGCAGGCAAATCGTCAGAAACTTGATCAACTAGTGGCAAAACTTCTTGAGATCGAAACCATGTCCTTTGAGGAATTCCTTGAGATTTTTGAAGGCAAAGAAAATGTCAAAAAAGAGCTCAAAGAAGCCAAAGAAAGGCAAGCAGGAAAGTAGGTCAGACTCCGACGAAACTGCGCATCTCAGCCACCGACATGAAGAAGTGTGGCGCTGCATCTTTTACATTTTTGCGTACCGCATGTTCTCCGTAACCAAAGAAGTCATCCGCTGCTCCGGATGTAAAAACTCCGAGATCACTCATGCCGTCACCGATCATGATGACACGTCCAGAGATTTGCCCTGACTCTCGTAGTGAGCGAATGACAATTCCTTTTCCTGCAGTTTTCAGGAGTGGTCCTGGCTCAAAGTCCTGTAGCTTTCCTGCTATCCACACAGGTTCATTGGCAAGTACCTGCCGAGCGGGAATGCCGAGTTTTGCAGCGAGCGGCATCATCATTTCCTTGATGCCCGCGGTAAGAATCCACGTACCATGCCCTGCATTCTGTAGCGCACGGATGAAATCTTCCATTCCCTCCGTCAGTTCGTTTGGCATTATGTCTGTCACCGCAAGCATGTGCGCCTTTGTGACCGGAGCGAGTGAGAGCCTACGTTTGAGCGCTTCTGCAAAATCAATCTCACCGTTCATCCCAGCATTCGTGATCGACTCAAGCTCTTGTTCTGTCATTGCTCTTTTCTCCGCATCCTCTAGGCCTTCCAATGCGAGACTGACCATATCCTGCAAGGACTCTCGTCGGATGATCGTCGAGTCAACGTCGAAGAAAAACTGCGTGGGTTCCATCAGTGTTGCAAGATTGTCAGTGAACAAGTTTTCCCAACATTCATCTTGATGGTTCCGCCAATCGGGAACGTGAAGATGGGATGCGTGTGACCAAAGTCGACGTTCGCAAGAATCGGAAGTTTTTCGATGCGAGGGTTTCTACGAATGATGGTGAGGAGCGTTTCTTTCGAAATCGGACCAAATTCTTTGTTGACTGCGGAACGTTCAAAGCGTCCGATGACGATGCCTCTCACATCACGGAACCATGGCTGCTGCGTGAGAGATGTGAGATCACGATCAAATGTCCTCGGGTGTGTTTCATGATCGTCCTCGACGAAAAGAATGCTGTTTTTGACGATCGGCATATAGTCGGTGCCCTGCAGCAAGCTCATGGTGCTGAGGTTTCCGCCGATAATCGTTCCTTCTGCCTCACCTTCGTGCACAGCCCACCAACCGTCACTACGCATGAACTCCCAGGGCTTTTGTGTGTCAAAGAATGTATCGGTCCACTCTGGTGATGGCGCCAGTTCGATAGGTGACTTACTCATGAGAGCTGCTGTGAAGTGGTCATAGGTGTACTGAATTCCATCACCGTAGGCGAACTGGTTGAAGTTCGGACCCGAGTACGTCACAAGTCCGGTCTTGGCGAAGATTGCGTTGCCAAGAGCCGTGATGTCCGAGAAGCCGCAGAGAATTTTCGGATTTTTCTTGATGAGATCGTAGTCCAAAAAGGGGAGCAGCTGATTGCAGTTCCAGCCTCCGCGGATGCAGAGGAGTGCTTTCACATTCGGATCACTGAAGCCGGCATTCAGGTCTTCTAGTCTATGCTCTATGGTTGTGGAGCCAGCGGAGTCCATTTCCCTCATATGCTTAGCTTCGGTCACTATGAGGCCGAGATCTGCGCAGCGTTTTTTTGCACGTTCCATGAATGCATCGGTGAACCAAGGCATAGACGGCAGCGTGCACGACGGTGAGACAATACGTACTTCATCGCCGGCTTTCAGTTTTGTGGGGATCATGCAGAGGTCATTGTACGGACGCCTAGGCGTGACGTCTCTACGGAAAGGTCAAAAACATGCTATAATATCTTCCAATGCAGCCCCTTTCCCCACTCGACGGTCGCTACGCATCCAAGGTTGATGCCCTGCGTCCGTTCTTCACGGAAGAAGCACTCATGCGTGCTCGCATCTTTGTTGAGATCAGTTACTTTGCCGCACTCGCGGATGAAAAGGGGATTCATGAGCTGAAGGCGCTGACCGTTCGCGAAAAAGAGGCTATGCAGGCGCTGGTCGATGGCTTTGATGAGAAGGAAGCTCAGAAAATTCGCGATATCGAAAAAAAGACGAACCACGATGTGAAAGCTGTTGAGTACTATCTACAAAAAGAATTACAGAAGATCGTCGGTGCAAAGTTTAAAAACGAATTCATCCACTTCGCGCTCACGAGTGAAGATGTCAATAATCTTGCCTACGGTGTGCTCATTTCCGATGCGATTCGTAAGGTATTGCGTCCAGAACTTCAGGCTGTCATGACCGCCATTCGTGCGCATGCGACGTCCAACATGAAGCGCCCTATGCTGAGCCTTACACATGGTCAGCCAGCAACACCGACGACACTCGGAAAAGAAATGATGGTGTTCGTGGAGAGACTTGAACGTCAGCGTGATCATCTCGTCGGTTTTCAGATGTGTGGCAAATTTGGTGGAGCTGTTGGCAATTACGCAGCGCACAAGTCGGCGTATCCGAACCTCAACTGGGAGGCTTTCGGCCGTAAGTTCATTAAGTCGCTCAAACTTAATCCTCTCGCCTTCACGACGCAGATTAACCCACATGACGATGTCGCGGAACTCAGTCACATCTATGCACGAATCAACACGATTCTCATCGATCTTTCTCGTGATATTTGGTCATACATCTCACGTGGCGTTTTCGGTCAGCGCACGGTAAGCGGTGAAGTCGGTTCATCCACCATGCCGCATAAAGTGAACCCTATCGATTTTGAAAACGCAGAAGGAAACTTGGGTCTTAGCACGGCTCTCTTCACACACTTTGCTGAAAAACTTCCCATCAGTCGTTTGCAGCGTGATCTCACGGATTCTACAGTCCAGCGCAATATCGGCGTCGCATTTGGTTATCACTTTCTTGCACTCGCATCTCTTCAGAAAGGTCTCGGGAAACTAACGGTGAATAAAGAAGTGCTCGCAGAGGAACTCCATGCGCATCCGGAAGTGATGACGGAAGCAGTGCAGACCGTCATGCGCAAGAACGGATTTGGTGATGCCTACGAACGGATGAAGGCACTCTCTCGCGGTAAGCGTGTCACATGGGAAGAGCTACGCGCGTTTGTCGCAAAGCTGGAGATCGATCGTGACGATAAAAAGCGCCTCCTTGAGCTTTTAAGCTAGTTTTCAACAGTTGCAACGTTGAATAGACAGTAAGTATAAATGTGTTTTTGAAGGCGCAAAAGTGCTAGACTCCATGTCGCATTCCGCGAGTAGCGGAGCACCTATGGGCCCCCTCCATGTACCCGGCACCCCTGAGATCCTTGGTGCAGTCGAGCGCCTCAAGCAGGCCATTTGGAAGAAGAGGCCAATTTTGGGTGAGATTATGCAAAAATACGGTGACAAAGTCTTAAGCGACTACAGCTTGGACTTTATGGATGTGAACAAAACCCCGGGACTTGATGAGAGAAAGCCTGAGTTTATCGCTCTTGTGGAGGAGCTTGTGGAAGGTCGTCTTGGCACAGAGGTTGCTGCAGGTGTTGCCAATCAGCTGCGTAAGCTTCCACTTGTTTCCACCGCAGACCATCACGCATCCATCGACCATCCGTTCTGGGTGAATGCCAATATTATTTCGGGCATTCCGATGTTTGAGCATCCAGATCCAGATCTCAAATATCTTATCGTCTTTTCATTCGCATCCGTGTCGGTAAATAACGCTTCGGGCTACTCACGCGGTGTGCTTTTTAACGGTGGTACACATGGCTCAAAAAATCTGATCAGACTGCCCATTTTGCCCGATAAGCTAAAAATGTCGGTCGTGTACGGAACACGTCCATTTAGCCGTGAAGACCTTACAAAAGCAGAGTTGGAACTTCAGAAAAAGGAAAAAAACGGTGAAATAGCGGCAGGTCGAGGTGACCGTATTCGCGGTTTTCTTGAAGATAAATTTGGTTCCGACATCGTTCTAAAATCATCGAATCTTTGTTCTCAAATCACACGTATCAATTACCGATTTTGGCCCAAGCTTTTTCATGGGAAAGAGAACGCTCCATCAAGCGGCAATCTTGTGCCCGATCTTGTCTATCTCGACATTGAGACGATCGTGACACAGCTTTTGCTTCGTACACATCTTGTGAGGCAGGATTCACTTATCTACAAATTTCTCTTTGATGAGACGCTAAAAAATCTCATTCCGAAATATTTCAACAACCTTGCAGGAGCGTTCTCGCTTGAAAAAGGGTGGGGCACGTACATATTTTGGGGTGTGAATGAAAAGCAGCGCCGCGTTGGAACGAAGCTTCAGAATGGCATTCTTGTTTTTCAGGATTCTGACGTACGTATTCCGTGGACGCCTGAGGCCATCTTCCATGCACTCAAAACTAAGCAGATCTTCCCGGGCATGCTTTTGTGTTACCTTATCGTGTCCCTGTACTACGGCATGAAGTGCCTTGGAGGGTTTTGTCAGGTGCATGATCTTACCGTTATTAAAGACGCATGGCGTTCTATGCTTCTAGAGCTAGGCAATACCGCTGAGGCGGATGCAATCATCCCTGTGCAAACAAAAGAACTAGGTGGTGACGGCATGGTGCTTGCGTACCTGAGGACTCCGACGGGTGACTATGTTCCTGCAACAGGCATCGACATGGCGCTAGAGACAGGGGATACGTCATTCGGTAACTACGTTGCACTCAGTAAGCGTGTGACTCTGACAGAGATGATGAGTTCCATGCTTCCCGAGATGTACACCGTTTTATATCCAGAATCGGATCGTGATCCGGAACTTCTGAAAGTGAAACCAGAAGAAATTTTCCATGCATCCGGACTCGCCAAAAAACTGACTGTTTGATCGATACTGTGCATGTTGGTCTTTGTAATCTTTATGGTGCCCAGGAGAGGACTCGAACCTCCACAGCCTTGCGGCCACTAGCCCCTCAAGCTAGCGCGTCTGCCATTTCGCCACCTGGGCATAAAGATCAAGCCGGGAAAGTGTAGCAGGACGGCATTTCGGATGCACGAGCTTGCAACAGTGTCTTTCTCAGGCTCTCGGTAGCACTTTTAGCGGCTCTTCAGAAGATCGCGGATCTCTGAAAGGAGGGCCACCTCTTCTTTCGGAGCCTGCGGTTCAGCAGAAGGAGAAGCCTTCTTGAAGCGATTCAGCTGCTTCACGATCATGAAGATACAGAATGCGACGATGACGAAGTCAAGGACGGACTGAAGGAAAAGACCATACTTGATGCTCGACTCGCCAATGGTGATGCTGAGTGTAGAGAAATCAAGTTTACCAAGGATGAGCCCTAGAGCCGGCATGAGCACGTCGCTTACGAGTGATGTCACAATCTTGCCGAACGCAGCTCCAATGATGACACCAATCGCGAGATCAAGGACATTGCCCTTCATGGCAAACTCACGGAATTCTTTGATGATGGGCATAGTAGAATGAGAGGGAAGACGTCATCACTCTAAATTTGTCTGTCACAGTCCGCAACGTAGAACCTTATTGGAGCAGAGTCGGAAGTATCGTAGGATCAGCAGTGTCGTCCCTATGAAAAAAGTAAACCTCATCGGCGCTATCATCGCATCACTCGCGTTTCTTCTCGTCATCTTTGCAGGAGCGATCGGGCAACTTTTTACCTTGAGTGGGCGGACATCAAAGATGCCTGCATACGGAACAAGTGCTATTCCGAACGGCGGGGACATTGGATTCGCTGATTCTTTAACCTACGACGAAAAAGGCAAGTTTATCGATTTCTCAAAAATGCAGGGAGTCATCACAGATTCTAAAGCGGAGCCAGATGATATCTGTCCGGATCGTACGTATGTTTTTGCGCTGAAAGATCGAACGGTATGGAAAAAAGGTTCTATGCTGAGCAGTGTTGAAAAAAGCATCCAGCGCCATCTAGAGCCTGTGCTGAAGGCATGTGCGCCACCAGATAGTACTGAGTTTGCATGTGCGCCTGGCTGCATGGCAGACGGACAGGATAATGTTGTTGATGCTCGGCCTCTCACTCTGTCGTTACAGAGTGCGGATGGAGTTGCTCAAGGAATTTTGCAGTATGTTTTTGTGCTCAACGCAGGTTGTGTGCGGATCAAACATTGCATCGTTGCATCGCAGTAGAAGGTGTGGACGGCATCGCAAGGTGATGCGGAGTCTCTATCTCGTATCGTCAAAAATGCGTACAGAGGAAATATTCTCCACTCCTCTTTTTATGCTCCATAAAGTACCAAAAATTCTTGCGATGACATCAGGCCTCTTCGTCATTGGTGTCTTGGCGTATGCAGCCAATAATCGTCTTGCTGGTAAAAATCTTGAGGGCCAGCTTGTTGCTTTCATGTCGTCAAGCACGATGATGAGCACCACGGTTGATGGTCCATGGCTTGATCCTAATAACGGCATGACACCAGTTGATTTAGCGACATTCGCATTTTCAGATGGTTCTCTTGCAACCACAGCTGCAGGTACGACTGGCACAACCGGTGGTACAGATGGCACAACTGGAGGCACCACTGCCGGAACTCCTCCACCAGATCCCTGTGCTCCAAAAGCAGAGAAAACTCTGAAAGGTAATGAGGTTTGTAAGTGTGGAGCTAAAGCTGATGACTTGCAGGCTACGTACAAAGCGGCAATGGAAAAGGCGCTCAAGAATGTGAAGGCTAGACAGTGCGGAGCTGAATGTCCTGAGGATACTTCCAAAAATCCTAATCCTACGAGTGTTATTAATGGCCCGACCATCACTCGTACACACGTCGCAGGCAAGGGGAATCCTGTCGACAAAAAATGGAAGAGCGCAGGGTGTAAGTTGCCTCAATTAGTTGCATGTTTCAAGGCAACAGGAGATGCAACATCTGAGCGATTCTGCAAGAAGAAGTATTCAAGTTCCTCATCCTCATCAGCACCTCCACAGACCTCATCCTCATCCTCATCAGCACCTCCACAGACCTCATCCTCATCCTCATCAGCACCTCCACAGACCTCATCCTCATCCTCATCAGCACCTCCACAGACCTCGTCGTCGAGCTCCTCAGTGTTTTATAAATGCTGCGCTCGCAACACGGCGAATGCGGTATGTACGATGTCTCAGAACTGTCCGCTTGGAACGGCCGACTCCTCGCGCTACCCCACTGACTCTTGCAACGGCACGTGCCTTCCTACCAGTTCGTCATCATCATCGATGTAATGCTGAATTTTACCGCCTTTTCTTCGTTTCGTACGGAGACAGGGCGGTTTTTTTGAAAGCCTATTTTCCGTGAATAAACGTTCGTCATCGAGTGAGCTTGTAGGAAGTATGGTTCCAGCGATGAAAAGTAGCATTTCTTTGACGGTTGCCAAATGCTGTAGAGGACCGATAGGGAGCTCAACTGTCTGTATTGCCGCGGACAAAACATGTCCAGCGGGTAAACAGGCAGATAGTGGATTTTATCCAAAACTCTCTGACTGCTCGAATAATTGTATGCCAAACACACCAATATCATCATCAGCAGAGCCGCAATTTTTTTGCTGCAAAAAAAACATAGGTTACTCGTCGTCTAATCCACAGTTCACGTATATGTGTCAGAAAAGCCCTTATTGTTTAACTGGCCTTGGATATACGCTAGCTTCAAATACCTCATATCCTAGGGAACCTGGCTGTCTCGACTACTGTTCCCGAGGTCTGTAACAATGAGAGAATCCTCTACGCCGTCTTCCCCTTGATCCGCTGATCATCACGCAGCGCAAGAAGCAAAGACGGTTTTGCGTCGTCTGTGTACGTCGCGTCCAAGATGCTCTGTGGCTGCCACAAACGCGTGACGGCGGAAGGGTCCATCGCTCCGTCGTAGCCATTGGCCTTGTTCTGTACGACGCCGTTTTTGAGGAGCTTGAATGTCCAGTGCAGATGGGGGCCGGAGCACATGCCAGACACGCCACTTTTGCCGATAGGGTCTCCTTGGCTTATCCATTGGCCGTTTGTTACCGTGGCCTCTGATAAATGTGCGAGGAGGCTCCTGCGCTTGCCGTCATCAATGATCACCGAGAGTCCGTAGTTTTGGTTCCCCTCATCCTTCACGGTGATCGTACCGTCATGCGGTGCGTAGATCGGCGTTCCGACCGCTAGGCCAAAATCGAGACCGTTATGGCCGTCGTAACCGAAGACGCTATAGATGCTTGGATTCTGCCCAAAGCCCTGCGTCATAAGAGGTGTTCCGGGAAGGGGAGAGAAAATCATGAGGGGAGGGTAGAATGTATCCGTATTGTCATCTGAGTCATGATTGAACTCCAGCGCAAACTCATCGGCGACACTGTCCGTAACAAGGCGTTCGAATCGGCTCTGAAGAAAGCCGTACAACCAGGGAGCCATGTTATTGATCTCGGTTCGGGAACGGGCTTTCTCGCTTTCCTTGCATCACGTCTTGGTGCGAAACATGTGACGCTCATCGAGAGCGGTGAGATTCTCGATATCAGTAAAAAACTTGCGACGCGTAATGGCGTCAAAAATTGCACCTTCATCAAGAAACATTCCACGGAAGTGCGTGACATTCCATCATGCGATGTTCTCGTCTCTGAGACTCTTGGAAATTACGCATTAGAAGAAAATATTATCGAATCTGTAGAGGACGGAAAGCGCTTTCTGAAGCCAGGGGGTATCATTATTCCAGGCAAGATCAGCCAATTCGTTGCACCGGTTGTTTCTCTGCGCCTCAAAAGCGATATCGATGTGTGGCCCGATGTTGGGTTTGATCTCGCCTTTGATGAAGCGCGAGAGATTTCACTCAACAATATCTACGTCAAAGCCATTCGTCCTGATGATCTTCTTGAAGGCGGAACGCAGGAGTGGGACGTCGTCGATTTTGCAAAGAAGAATAAAAGTATCCGCACAAAGACCGTCACATGGAAGGATGTCACGACGTTTCACGGATTTGCTCTCTGGTGGGACGCAGAGCTTGTGCCGGGCATTCATCTCTCCACAGCACCAGATCAGCCCCTGACGCACTGGGAGCAGATATTCTTGCCTGTCTTGAAGTCGGTGACGCTGAAGAAAGGCGAGAAGCTCGAGCTTACGATCACATCGGATTCGCGTTACGACGTCAAAATTAATCTCTCGTGGAATGTTCGTCATTTCGATGCCACCGGAAATGTTCTCTCAGATCAGACCCTCGACATGTGTCGCGGTTACATCAGTTAGTGCGCCCTTGGTGCCAGAAGAAATATGGATCACGGTTCGTCGTGTCGTAGTTCGCATGTTCTGGTGCATACATCTCGATCTCGCCGCTAGCCTGCAAGTCAGATACTCGCCCGCACTGTTTCATGCCGGGGTAGGCTTCAAAAATTTTAGCGACAGCATCACGCACGGTCATCGCGTACAACGAACTTCGCGCTGCCTCTTCTGTGGAGTGGTCAAGAATCAGTGAGCCCAAATCTCCGCCGTGTGAAGCGCCCCAGACGAGTTCTAAGCTCAGCCTCTCTTTATCTCTCGGCGTCAGCGAAAAACCAGCGATGATGGAGCGCCCCGCGCGAATGCCATGATGTTCGTCTCGGGTTTTTTCGAGCTCCACACTGTCACGCTCACGGAAAGTTCCGTCTGCGACGTTGCGGTGGTAGTTTTCCATGAAGATCGGTACTTCGCGCGCGTAGAGCGGTCCGTATGTGGTCGCTGTGCGGTTAAAGCACATCGTTCCTTTTCCGGTTACGCTCCGGATTTCATCGCCAAGAAATTGCGGCTGCGTGAAGACGATCTTCGGTGTTTTCGTAAGCCCTTCTTTCACTGCCGAAAGAAGACTTTCCTGTTCCGGATATACCTGTTTCATCGCATCAATGTTTGTATCCGATAGCAGTGGCATGATGTCTCGTCTGCCGTTTCGGATCCCTGGCAGGGTGGAGAGGACGATGAGTTCTTCGATATCGCTGTTGCCTTCTGCTGTGATAGTTCTGATCATCTCTGGAATGGCTTGCAGATGCGCGCTTCTGTCATGCTCCGCAAACACATCGGCTGGCATCTGTCGCATTAGTTCTCTGCGCGCCGAATCATGCAGTGTGTGCAGACGCACATCAATGTCGCCTTTGCG
>Ga0163144_10030123_pt1 | contig 10389 bp, 5 predicted proteins | sample OliLak19BULKMAT1_FD_123175 | JGI IMG/M metagenome (GOLD analysis project Ga0163144, IMG submission 123175) | Freshwater microbial mat bacterial communities from Lake Vanda, McMurdo Dry Valleys, Antarctica - Oligotrophic Lake LV.19.BULKMAT1 | ecosystem: Environmental > Aquatic > Freshwater > Lake...
CGGTCCTCCTGCGGCACCCGGCTGAACGGCGGCCGCCTGCTGCATCGCCTGCTGCATCTGCTGCATCATCTGCATCACCATGTTCGGGTCCATTCCCCCTCCACCGGCTGCCGGCGGTGCACCGGAATCCTGGAGCTTCAACAGTTCTCTCAGCAGGCGAATCACATCTTCTGCGCGGCGATGCTGCAGCCGGAACGCGCGGACGAGCCTTTCTTCCCCAGTGTCCGACTGCTCATTCTCCAGCAGCTCCCAGATGTGCCGCAGGCTGATCGCTGTGTCGATCACTTCCAGTCGGTTGGTCCGGCTGAGCTTGTGCATCTGCCCAGCCGAACTGAGCATCGGCTTGAGTTCGTCCACAGCTTCGCCTGCGATGAGCCAGTCGAGGTCAAACGAGACTTTGCAAATCGTGTGATCCGGCAGTCCGACCAGCATGTCCGGCGTGACGCGTGGCACAATCGCCGGATTCAGCTCCTTCACTTTCACAATCGACATGACTTCGCCGCTGACAATCATCGTGAATCCACGAGTCAGCAAATGTCGATTGATCAAATCCCGAGCCTGTTCCAGCGTGTAGCTTCGTGTCGTAATCAGGTTCAGCGAGTCTCCCGGCAACTCCTGCCAGTCGAGCGATAGTGCCGAAGCATCAGACAGCCATTGCAGCACGGCCTCCCACGGCTGCCCGACAATGTTAAATGAGACTTCGCCATCGGGATTCTTGCGGATCTCAAGATCGATCGCCTGAGGGATAAACTTATCGGCCGTCGGACGTTTGACGGAGCTGGTCGCCGCCGAAGCGTCGGCCGCAGGAGTCCCCGCAGCAGCAGCCGGTTGTCCAGCAATCGGAGGCGGTCCGCCCGCGGGAGGAGTTGTCGGCGGCTGCCCGGGCGTCGCAACAGCTTCCGTAAGCTGAACGGACATCGCCGGGGAACTCTTGAGTTCAATGACTTCCTGGGCAGAGACGTCAATGCCTCGAAAACTCGACAGCAGGAAGACCGACCCAACGACAAAACGGCCGGTACTCATCACGACACCGGTTCCAGGTTTTACGCGGATCACTAGGCTACTCCGGAGCGGTGCGTGGTCTGAAGCATGTTCCATCGGTCGGTTGCCGGCATGACAACATACGTTGCCGCTGTGACACTCAACAATCCTCGCGTTCAATTTTGTCTGCCCATTTTCCCTGGGAGCGCCCCGAAAGCAATCTCAGACAGGCAAATTCGATATTGCCCGACTTTGGAGATGTTGTGGTCCTAACTAATCTGCCGGCCAGAGGTTGCGGAGAAACGTGATCGATGCAGAGGCCCGTGTGCTGACAACTTCCTGACACTCTCGAAGTGCTGGTGTCCTACCGGCTCCGTGATGAAAAGCCTCCGAACTGGGCAACAATGCACCCGCAATCCACTAGAGTCTGCCCACTTCTTTCGCCGGACTCTGTGGTGCATGATTGAAGTTTGAAGTGCCTGGTGTTCTGTCAATCCTTGAACCGGCGGGGTTGTGTGCCGCTGGCTCTGCCAGTGCTGCAGTCGGCGCACCGGAAAGGATTCACACTGACAGAGTCAAGGGCACTCCCGATTTGAATCCTGACAGAGCACTCGATCCGGCTTTTCATCCTGCGACTCAGAACATCCGCTATGCCCGACCCACTTCCCATTGACGACGTCCTCCCGCAGCTGATCGCCGCACTGACTGACAGTAACTGCGTTGTCCTGCGGGCTCCTGCCGGTGCCGGAAAAACCACTCGCGTTCCTCCGGCGATTCTGGACAACCGACTTGTTGAGCAAGGACAGATCGTGATGCTGGAACCGCGCCGCATCGCAGCTCGCACAGCGGCGCGGCGAATGTCGTTTGAGCGGAATGAACGAGTTGGCCAGACAATCGGTTACCGCGTCCGTTTTGAAGAATCTGTCAGCCGGGCCACGCGCATTCTGGTCGTCACTGAGGGAGTGCTGTTGCGACGGCTGCAGGATGATCCGTTTCTTGAAGGCATAGAGGTTGTCATCTTTGATGAGTTTCACGAGCGACGACTGGACAGCGATCTGGCTCTGGCGATGGTGCGGAGAATTCAGCAGACGGTCCGTCCCGATCTGCGCGTCGTGGCAATGTCCGCGACGCTCGATCCGACGACAATTGCCCGGTATCTTGGCAATTGTCCTGTCGTCGAAAGCGAAGGTCGTTTGCATCCGGTGAAAATCGAGTACCTGCGGCGAATCGAACGGCCGCACATGACCGAACTGGCCACCGCCGGGATTGAACGGGTCCTGCAGCAGACCGACGGCGACGTGCTGGTGTTCCTGCCGGGTGTCGGCGAGATCATGAAAACCCGTAATGAACTGGAACCTCTCGCTCGTCGTCACAATCTTGACGTGTTGACTCTTTTCGGGGACATGACGGCCGAAGATCAGGACCGAGTCCTCGCACGCTGCGACCAGCGCAAGGTTGTGTTGTCGACGAACGTGGCAGAGACATCGATCACGATCGAAGGCGTGACCGCCGTTGTCGACACGGGCTTCGCGAGGCAGATGCACTTTGATGCGGACGTTGGTCTGGATCGGCTGGAACTTACGCCGGTCTCAAAAGCATCCACCGATCAGCGCGCGGGACGAGCCGGGCGAACTCAGCCGGGTGTTTGTCTGCGACTGTGGGAAGAGTCAGCTCAACGGCGTCGACCGGACTTCGATTCTGCGGAACTGCATCGTGTCGACCTTTCCTCCGCGGTGCTGAGACTGTACGCCTGGGGTGAAACAGACATTGCGGCATTTCCCTGGTTTGAAGCTCCTCCGGCCGCATCGATCGAACACGCTGAGAAGCTCCTTCGGCTGTTGGGTGCCATCGATGATGAAGGAGTCACGAAACTTGGGACAACACTGGTCCGTTTTCCGGCATCTCCACGGATCGCGCGATTGCTTGTGGAAGCTCATTTACTTGGATGTGCTGACCGCGCGGCACTGATGGCGGCAATGCTGTCGGAACGCGACCCGTTCCTGAGAGGCCCCCGCGAACCGGCTCCTCGCGGTGCGCCGATCCGAACTGTTGCCGTGCACCGGTCACGCTCGGACGTGCTCGACCGGCTGCACGCCGTCGAAGACTATCTCCGAACCGGGCAATCCCATTCTCCCTGTGGCGAGATTAACCGCAATGCGGTCAGAACGGTGGTGCAGGCCGCGAAGCAGCTTGGCTCGTTACTTCGCGCTGAACCTGGTTCGTCGGAAGTCCCGAAAGTCGACATCAACAATACGGCTTCCACTGTCCCTTCTCCCCCTGGCCAGGGGGAGAAAGTGGCCGATCCCGGCGCGCCGGGAGATGAGGGGGTTCGCTCCGCATTCAGCGATCCCGACGAACCTCTGCTGCGTGCGCTGGTGGCCGGGTTTCCTGATCGAGTTGCCAAACGTCGCGATGCAACCGGCGACAAGGGGCTGATGGTCGGTGGCCGTGGAGTCCGGCTTGGTCCACGATCTGCCGTTCAGAAATCTCCGCTGTTTCTCTGCATAGACATCGACGGAGCTGGAGTGGATGCATTGGTGCGACAGGCGTCCGAAGTTCAGCGGGAATGGCTTCCTGCGAATTTGCTCAGTACCGGAGACGAACTGTTCTTTCATCCCACACAAAAGCAGGTCGTGGCCCGCAGGCGGAGTTGTTTTGAAGACCTGGTGCTGGAAGAAACGCCGACAACGATCAAGAATCCGGATGCGGCGGCGGAGGTACTTTTTCAGGCGGCTCGAACGCAGCTCAGTTCTGTCGTACCGACCGATGATGAATGCTTCAGCAGTTTTCTTGCCCGCGCTCGTTGTCTTGCGAAGTGGATGCCGGACCTGTCGCTACCGTCGATTGACGACAGTTTGATGCTTGAGACCCTGAAAGAACTTTGTCGGGGTCGGCGATCCTTCACCGAACTCAGATCGGCGCCATGGCTGGTGACGCTTCAGTCGCGACTGGACTACGCTCAGGTGCAGACGATCGAGCGTGAAGCGCCCGAACGGATGACGGTCGCAAGCGGCAGTCGCATCCGACTGGTTTACGAAACTGATCGGTCTCCGGTATTGCCTGTCCGGATTCAGGAAGTCTTCGGGATGAAGCAGACGCCGCGGATCGCTGGCGGGCGTGTTCCCGTGCTGTTGCACCTGCTGGCACCCAACATGCGACCGCAACAAGTGACCGAGGACCTCGCGAGCTTTTGGGCGAATACCTATCCGGGAGTCCGCAAAGAACTCAAACGCCGCTACCCAAAACATGCCTGGCCCGAAGATCCCCTGACCGCGGTTGCGGTCAAAAAGGGGTAGATCCTGATGTCGCTCGATTTCCCCGTTCAGACCTCGGCACTAAAACGACAGTCCCCTTATCGCGTCACAGCCCCGATGTCTTCGAAGTGGTTGCGGATGGCGCGAAGAGTTGCGGGCTGAAACATCGTGGCTCCAAAGCGAGTCGACACGATCTTCTTTTTGACAGCACCTTCGTCCTTTTCCGCGAACACGGCCAGGCACGGCACTTTCTGCGATCGAGCATACGCCTGAACCTGAGCGTAGATTTCCAAAACGGCGAGCGGATCATTGTCCGCCAGAAACAGAATTCCGTCTGGCGGACTGGTCTTGAGCTTGTTCAAAGCGACGTCCGGATCCCGAAGGAACGCCATGTCGAAGCCGTGCTTCTCAAAGTATTCTTTCATCACCGCGCATCGTTTCTTCATCGAATCGACCACCAGCAGCCGGAAATCCGACTTGATTTCAATCATCAGCGGTTTGCCGGTGAGCGGCGGCGTATCAATCGTTTCGCCGAGTTCCATCATCAGTGCGCGAAGTTCGCGCACCACTTCGGTTGCTGACTGATATCGAGCCGACGGACTGACTTCCATCATGCGGCGACAGACTCGGACAATCGACGGCGAAAGATCAGGCTTGATCGAGTCGATGGGCCGGGTATTTGTGTAACGGCTAAGCAGTTGCCGTTCTTCCCGGTCACGGCTCCGTGCCCATGGGCCTGATCCGGTCAGAAGTTCGTAATAGATCGCACCGGCGAAAAAGATGTCGCTGCGGGGATCATTGCGGGGCGCATTCGTGCCACGTTCCAGGGCAGCGTACTCAAGTGCTCGCTGCACTTCGTCACTCGTGCCGGACTGACCAGGAGATTCGGCACCTGCCAGTCCGAAGTCCACGAGTTTGGCGATGCCTGTACTGCTCATCAGAACGTTCGTCAGTTTCAGGTCTCGATGTGTCGCACCTTGCGTCAGAGCATATTCAAGACCCTGACAGACCTGCAGGATGCAGCGTGTCGCCTCAAGCGAGCCCAGGCTTCTCCTGATTTTCATGAAGTCCCGGAGGTTTCCGCCTTCCACGAATTCCATCGTGAAAAAATGAAACCGGCCCTCGTTGCCGATATCATAGATCGGCACGATGTTGGGGTGCAGGAACTTCTGACAGATGCGGGCTTCCCGGTCGAAGCTGGCGACTGTCTTTGGATCATCGGCCCAGCGTTCGCGAAGCAGTTTCAGTGCGACAGTGCGGTTGTCATCGATCGTTTCCGCACGGAAGACACGGGCAAAACTGCCTGACGCATTCCGATACAGCAGCTTATAACGCCCCAACACGAGTCCTTCAGTGTCACCCTTGGCGATCCTTCCCGACTGCAGGGGTGTGAGGATATGCCGACGCTCCAGCAATTGCAGCATGGCGTCCACGCCGACGACGTTCTCCAGCTCAACGTCAACTTTCGCCCAGTCAGAAGGCGCAAGTATTCGTGAGTTCAGCAGAAAGGACTTCAGTCCGTCTTTCGACTTGATCTGCGGCATGGGCCAAACACTGACCGGTTTCTGGTTGCGGAATTTTGCGTCTGTGGCTGTAGCAGATTGAATCATTTGGACGCCCCACCGGTGAAACCGGGTTCACATTGCTGTGAATCCTGCCACGAGGGGTTCTCGTCGCAACATTGGTTCCAGACGGCAGAGGCATTCAAGAATGAACATTCTCAGTTAGCCGCACACAGTTGCAGTCGTCTGGGTGGCCGATCGGGGGGAGCGGAATCCTACCACCTTCAACGCTCAGAGCAACCGGACTCGGTCGGGTTTAGCCGAACAGGCGAAACCACACGACGGGCCGCCAGAACGACGATGCACTGGATCTTCACAATGGGATGTCGTGAGCCGAACAACCCTCACAACCCGATTGACGAGAGCCCTGTTCATCTGAGCAGACGCAGGAATTCCGCGATCCGCCAAAGCCGCGGGCGGACTTTTCTGCGGAAGTCCGCTATACGTCGCTCCGTTGAGAACTTTACACACCCCCCCGAGTTCACCTCGGCTGTTCACATCGCTTTCCGCGACTCACCGATCAAGCATGACACGAATTCGCCATTCGACAGGATTCCCGAGACTCGACGAAGCACTCGGTGGTGGCCTGATTCCGGGAACACTGACCGTTGTAATGGGCGCGACAGGCATCGGCAAGACGCAGCTCGGAATCAGTTACTGCCACGCCGGTCTTCTGCAGGAAGGTCAGCGCGGAATTATCTTTGATCTCACGACCCGCGGCGATGCGCAGCATCAGCCCGAGTATGCTTCGAGGATGTTCGACTGGACGTTTCGTCATCGAGCGCTGTCGGATCAGTTCGATCCGGCGGTGGTCTGGAACGCTGATGAAATCCGTTCTGACTACCTGCATGTGTTCCATCGAGGCGGACGACGAGTCACGATCGGAGACATGCAGCCGGAAGAATGGCAGGAGTTTAAGGCCGACCTGATGCGGAGGCTCGACCAGACGATCGCGTTCTTCTACGGCAATTTCGTGCATGGTGTGCGCCGGTGCGTGATCGATGGAGTGGAACCCACAACCAGGGACTCGGACTCTTTCCAGTTTCACCTGTTCGACTATATCTACCACCAGGTGCTGCGGAAGGAACATGACTGGCTGGCGCGCGACTTGTTTCGAGTCCGCTACCGGTCTCAGGAATCGGAGGTCATGCAACACGCCTACGACCACACAACCATCGGAGGAATGCTGCTGAGCACGAGTCATGAAGTCATGCTCGACGACCTGATCTCCCGACCGATTCAGTCGGGCGACGTGCTCTCAAACGCCAATACGATTATTCTGATGGGAAAGATCCGCAACGGAAACCAGATTGGTCGTGCACTGTTCGTCGCGAAACACCGCGGCAGCGCGTGCGAAGACTCAATGATCCCGTTTCGAATCACCGAACACGGCTTCGATTTCTGACTTTCTGCAGCACACATTCCCGCCACCGGGCCTGGTGGTGCAACGGCTGATGCGATACTCCGAGGCTCCCGGCGCACAAGCCGGTCAACCACCGGGGCAAGCCACAATGGCGATTACTTCCCTCAATCCAAAATCAAAAATCCCCCCATGCCCTCCCCTCTTCACAACTCCCGATTCATGAAGGCCGTTCGCCGGGAACCCGTCGACACAACGCCCGTGTGGATCATGCGGCAAGCCGGTCGATACCTGCCGGAGTACATGGCCGTCCGCAGCAAAGTGACGTTCATGGAGCTGTGCAAGACTCCAGAGCTGGCGTGTGAAGTCACCGTCACCGCTCGTCAGGTGCTTGGTGTCGATGCGGCGATTCTCTTTGCCGATCTGCTTCCGATTCTCGAACCAATGGGAATCAATCTGGAGTATCAGAAGGGCGAAGGACCGGTGATTCACAATCCGATCCGAACGGGTCGCGATGTGGACCGCTTGCAGGCCCTGGAATCGATGGAAACGGTTGACTATGTCTTCCAGGCGATCCGCATGATTCGCTCGGCGCTGCCGAACGACATTCCGTTGCTCGGTTTTGCGGGGGCACCGTTCACACTGGCGTCCTATTGCATCGAAGGCGGCGGCTCAAAGAATTATGTTCGCACAAAATCGCTGATGTACAACGACGAAAGTGCCTGGAATGTTCTGATGAGCCGGCTCGTCGATACGGTCAGCCTCTATCTTCGGCAGCAAATCTCCGCCGGCTGTCAGTGTGTGCAGGTCTTCGACAGTTGGGCCGGTTGCCTGTCGCCATCCGACTATCGCCGCTATGTCCTGCCGCATTCGAAGCGGCTGATTCAGTCGGTTGAATTGTGTGCGCCAGTCATCAATTTTCTGAACGGCAATCCAGCTCTGCTGCCGCTGCAGCGCGAAGCGGGTGGCCAGGTGATGGGCGTCGACTGGCGCGTCCAGCTTGACGATGCATGGAATACTTTTGGCCACGACGTCTCCATTCAGGGTAACATGGACCCGGTTTCGATTTACGCGGATTTGCCGGTGCTGAAACAGCGGGTCGCCGAAGTGCTGCGAGCCGCTGACGGTCGCGCCGGACACATCTTTAACCTCGGCCATGGCGTGATGCCCGACATGAACCCGGACCATGTGAAAGCGGTTGTCGAGTACGTTCATCAACTGAGCGCGCGATAAAGGAGTCGCCGAACAACTCATTGCCGGATACGATGACTCACAAGCCTGCCTCTTCAGAAGCCCGGCTTTTTCAAAAAGGCCGGGCTTCTCGACCGGGAATCTTCAATGCCCGCTGAATCCGCCTCTTCACCTGTGACTCGAACTCGCATCGCGGTGATCGGTGGCGGCATCACAGGACTCGCTGCGGCTCAAAGACTCGTGTCGCAGTCGGAAAAAACTCAAGTGACGCTGTTTGAGGCATCGCATCGGCTGGGCGGAATCATCCGCACCGAAGAAGCGGATGGCTTCCTGATGGAACTCGGCCCGGATTCGTTTATCACGAATAAGCCGGCAGGTGTTCAGCTGTGCCAGGAAATTGGATTCGCCGATCAGCTGGTCTCCACCGAACAGCGCTTCCGGCGATCGCTCGTATTGCGGAACGGCAAGCCTTTGCCGGTGCCGGACGGTTTCCAGTTGATGGTGCCGTACAATGCATGGGCAGTCTGGAACACTCCGGTGTTGTCCTGGTCCGGCCGGTTGCGACTTCTGGCAGAGAGATTCATACCCGCCCGCACGAGCAGCGAAGACGAATCTCTGGAGTCCTTCGCAATCCGCCGCTTCGGGCGACAGGCCTTCGAGCGGCTGATTCAACCACTGGTCAGTGGAATTTATACGGCCGATCCAGCCAAATTGAGTCTCAAGGCGACCCTCCCGCGATTTCTCGACATGGAACGATCTCACGGGAGCGTGATCCGTGCGGCGCGAGCTCCTGGGAAATCCGGGCGTGCGGAATCCGGAGAGTCCGACGATCGGTCGTTGGGCAGCGGAGCCCGATACGGGCTGTTCACGACCGCCGCACGCGGGCTCGGAAGTCTCGTCACGGCCGCGGAATACTGGCTAAAGAAGAGCGGACGCGTGACGATTCGAACTGGGTGTGAAGCAGCGGAGATTCGTCCGGATTCTGATGCCGGAACCCGCTGGACACTGACACTCCGATCCGGGCCTCCCGAGAAGTTCGATGCCATGATCGTGACCCTGCCTGCGTACATCGCCGCGCGACTGATGCGACTCCCTGCGCTGCACGAACTGGCCGCCGAGTTGAAGGGCATCGAATACGCCTCCAGCGCGATCGTGCTCAGCGGACATCGGCTCTCGGATTTTGCTCATCCGATGGACGCATTCGGTCTCGTCATTCCGTCGATCGAACGGCGGAGGATCCTTGCTGTCAGTTTCTCCAGCCGCAAGTTTGCGAACCGCGCACCGGAGGGACAGGTTCTGCTGCGCACTTTTGTCGGCGGCGCCATGCAGCCGGAACTGCTTCAGCGAGACGACGATGCGATTTCAGCGATGGTCTCTGAGGAATTGCGGCAGATCTTCGGGATGTCGGCAGAGCCGATGTTCAGCGAAGTGGTGCGATACAACAACGCAATGCCTCAGTATCACGTCGGACACCTTGCCCGAGTGGCCCGGATTGCAGCATTGCAGTCGACGTTTCCCGGCCTGGAGCTCGCCGGCAACGCGTTCTCCGGCGTCGGCATTCCCGATAGCATCGCCAGCGGTCGCGATGCGGCGGACCGGATTCTGCAGAATGGTGCGACGTAATTCGGTGTGGATCGGGCGGCAACCAGTACCGGCTGGTCACTCGGATCCGAGTCAGAAGATCTTCGTCCTCAAGGTAATGACTCACGAGATTTACGACGAGGACAAATGGAAGGAAGAATGGTTCATCGTGAAATGAAGTGCGCCGCACAGAATCCAGGGAATTGTTCGGTGAAGGCGAACTGAGGACAGATCGGGGCGTCAGCAACTTTGGAAGCGTCAATGGAAAACAGATCTGAACCGCGAGTGAACGCGAATAAAGTCCAACAAACAGCAACATGACTTGTTTTCCGGCCATCACTTCAGAGCCCGCGCCGATTGATCGTGTCATTCGAAATGAACTCACACTGAATCACTGCCGCTATTCGTGTGGATTCGCGTCCATTCGCGGTTTCAACACCAGTCCTCCTCCGCGTACTTC
>Ga0163144_10030125_pt1 | contig 10389 bp, 6 predicted proteins | sample OliLak19BULKMAT1_FD_123175 | JGI IMG/M metagenome (GOLD analysis project Ga0163144, IMG submission 123175) | Freshwater microbial mat bacterial communities from Lake Vanda, McMurdo Dry Valleys, Antarctica - Oligotrophic Lake LV.19.BULKMAT1 | ecosystem: Environmental > Aquatic > Freshwater > Lake...
CCTCCGCCTCCGCCTCCGCCTCCGCCTCCGCCTCCGCCTCCGCCTCCGCCTCCGCCTCCGCCTCCGCCTCCGCCACCGCCACCGCCACCGCCACCAATTCCTATGCTTTAGAGTAGGAACAGGTAGTCCGCTGGTTTCTCAACGGGAGACGTTGGAGTGAGTCCAGATTGTTTGCTGGCACGCGCCATGGCGGCGCGTGCCAGGATGGTGTCAAAGTCCAGCCATCCGACCAAGTGATAACCTTCGTCAACGACCGGCAGTTGGCGATACTTGCTCATTTCGCCGATGATCGATTCCAGTAAGACGGAAGTCATTACGGGGTGGATGTCGTGATTTGCAATTTGCCCGGCTGTCAGGCGCACGTCGGCACTGGTCTCCGCTTGCTCCGACCGTAGATGCAGATGTTTCACTAAATCAGTCACTGACAACATTCCAACAACGACATTTCCAGAGCTAACGACGGCAGCCGATTCGTGAGGTTGGTCTCGCCACCATTGTTGCAACTGAGGCATGGTCCAGTCCATTGAGACCGATGGGGCAAGTCGACTCATGACATCACTGACCGTCAACTCACGCAGTCGTTCGGTTGTTTCGACCTGCCTGGTTTCCATGTGTCCCGCGTAAACGATGAATGCTGCAATCGCGAGCATGACGAATTGTGGTGGCGTGGTTGATACCGCAAAGGCAATCATCAATGCCGCACATACGACGCCAATTCGCTGAGCCCACCGCGTCGCGTCTCCATAGGGCAGCGCCATCGCCAGGATGCTGCGAAGCACTCGCCCACCATCCATCGGAAACGCCGGGATCATATTGAAGAGCACCAGGAACACATTGATAACGAGCAGTGAAATCACAAAACCGAGTAGTGTCGGGGCCATGATTGTGTCAACAGCCGGTTCCGTCACTTGGCTTTCGACGTTTCCACTCGCACCGCTAATGCCTTGGTAAGCATCGCTCAGGAATTCAAGCGGCTGCATGCTCAGGGCAATCATTAGTCCGATGCTGAGAATCATGGCGATGCAAACATTCACCGCTGGCCCAGCAACGGCGATGATCAATTCCTGAATCGGTACTCGCGGGATTCGGGTCAGTCTCGCGACACCACCGATCGGGAGCAGCGTGATGTCAACGGTTTCAACTCCGAACCTTCGTGCTGCCAGCGAATGACCATACTCGTGAAGCGTTACGCAGACGAACACCGCTAACAGTTGCGATACGGAGAACGCAACCATCGCCGGTGATCCGCCATCGCTGTACGCGGTAAAGGCGACGTATGCGACGACGAGCCCGAACGTCCAGTGGACAAATAGCTCGATCCCGAAGAATCGACCGAGCTTGAGGCGTTGAGCAGCCAATGGATGTTCGCGTTGTTAAGAAAGGGAATTTTGAATTTTGGAATGTAAAGAATACGGTAAGCGACGGGTTAGTGCGCGGGAGTATTTGGGCGTCCGCGTTCGACATTGATCACGACGTCGGAAACGAGGCGATCAGGATACTGCGTTAACTCGGCTTGGCCGCCTCGAAACCAGCTTAATATCGGCGCGACGTATCCCGGTGGTGCCTGAGAGCCACCGGCAATTTGGCCAATCGCCATTCGGTCCGTTGGCAACCATGCATCGCTGATCCAGCGAGAGCTCACTGCGGTGCCTCCAGTGCTCGCCAACACATATTTGCCACCAAGTGGATCCTGCAGGCGACCACCAAGCAATTGTCCCGCAACCTCGCTCGCATCTTTCACCGGTACCTTTAACTGTTGCGACAACAGCCCAAGCATCCTGGCCCCGGCGCGCGAGGCGGTCGCGCTACGTTCATAAACTTGCGAGTTAACCCAGCCTTCAAGCTTGCTTCCACGTAGGTTGCCGACACGGGCACGGACTTGAGCCAAACTATCGGACTCCGTTGCGGCAAGGAAAGGCAATGATGCCATCAGCACATCGCTTTGCAGCGACACGATACTGAATCCGCCGCCTTGGTATCGATACACACCTCCGATCAGCCTCGTCAGTCCGGGACCGACGGGTTGACCGCGTCCAAGCCCAAGCGGCAACCGATCTAACAGCCCCGGCTGCGGCCAAGCGCCTAAATATCCTGGCAACGCTTGCAAGGCTTGGTACGTTTGCAGTATCCCACTGAACTGCTCCGGGGGCGGCGGTACCGTATCCTTGATCGCTGCAAAAAGGTGATGCGGCGGTATCGAGCCACCGAGTTGATCCGAGACAACATGGGCTTGCGCCGCGACAATATCGTCGGGAGCAAAGTCGATTTTCACTCGCGTCGGCGGACCGAGTTGCTTGGCGATCGCGCCGTATTTTTCGGCAACCAAAGGAGCAATCTCGGCGTGAATTTCTAGTCGCTGGATCGATGGCGTATCCGGTACGTCAGTCCGCCGCACACCGACGAAGATCGGATCGAGCTGCTGCCACTTGGTTTCGTGATACGCCGCGATCTGGCCATACCAGTCTCGTTCGCCTGCGGTTACTTGATCGATACTGACATCCGCGATCGGCAAAAGCGTTCCTGGGCGACCGCGGAGCGAATCAACGATTTCATCTCCGACGGCCAATACACCGCTGCCATCGCTGCGCTGGCCGAAATCTCGCGGTAGATACCCGGCGGCGATCAGGTCCTCCGGTTCAACCACAGGATTTCCTTCGGCTGCTGCCGCCAGCCTGGCAAGTTTTATCAGCGACATATCGGCTGAGGCATACAGTCTGCGTCGCATTTCAATCAAATACGATGGTGACACCAAGCCATGCAGCATCGCGGGTGAGAAGTAAGCAAAGATTGAATCGCCACGGCTGAGCGGCATCAATTGTCTGGCAAGATTAAACTCCGGGGTGGCTGCCAATGATTGACCGCCAGCAGCCACTTCGAGGAATCGCTTGACCAGCGTTCGGCTATTCGTGACAAAGATCGTTTCCCCATCGACGACCATGAACGAACGCACTCGATTATCGATCGTATGCAGAAACGTTACTTCTCGACCAAGTATCTTTTCGCTGGTCAGCTTGACCTCGGGGTCTGATTTCGCAGACGAACTGCGGTCCGAATTCAATGACGTTTGCAATAGCAACGCGTTCTTTGCACGGATCATCACACCAATCGAAGCACCTTCGGACAAGAACAGATCGCGGCCCACGATCGCCTGATCTTCAATCACCGTTCCACCCAGCATTCGCGATAGCGCCGTCATCTTGAGGCTCAACTGCTGCTCGACCCGTTGTGCTGATCCATCATCGCTTCCGCGGAGCGCAACCATGCGACCGATATCGCCGCCGTATTCCTCCGAAAGATCGCGAAACCAAAGATAATTTTCAAACGAACCATAGCGAATATAAAAACACTCCGGAGGCACTCGCGTCGCCATCGGCTCAATCTCGACCGCTGCGCCAGCTTGCGGTGGAATCGCCGGTTCCCAGCGAGGTTCATTCGGTAACGGCAAGTTCGCAATCAACCCCGGTTCAGGGCTGCCCAGCGCCGCGCGACGAAAGATTGCCGAACGAATTTTTTCTGTTCCCGCAATCAAACTTAGGGTGGAAACCAGCGACGGATCGCTATCGATTGCATCGACCAGGAACTTTGCCGGAAGTTCCAAACCAAGTCGCCCCGAGAGCAATGCGACCAAGTAGCTTTCGACGATCGCGGGATAGTCCCCCGCATCGGAAAGCCGCTGCATTTCTGTGCCGTAAGCCGTCCACCATCGATTCATCGCCAGTCCGTGCTCACCAGCCCCAAACTCACCCATCGGCACAGCCACCGGTGTCAGCAAGAAATCGATGCGACCGGCGGCATCCGGCGTATCGATGCGAACTCGCAACGGACCATCGCCGCGAAACAGGAATAGCAGTTCGCGCGAGACAACTTTGGGAACTTCGTCGCTGGCCGTCGCTTGGCGAACCAAGTCACCGACGCGGCGAATCAAACGACCGCCACCAATTCGAGGCTCTCCGGGTGCCGGTGCGAGACCGGGAGGATTGGCTTTCGGATCCGACACGATCTCATGAGTTGTGGGGTAAAAAACTCGGCCCTCATCGTTCGACACTTCCACAGGGTCGAGCTGCCCTTGTTCCGCGGGAGCGGCTACCGGAAGTTGAATTCTCGCCACTCCAAACGGGCTTCCCAAGATAGCAAACGTTGCCTGTTGCCCTGGATTCACAGGGTATGCGTTTGGTGGCAAGGAAGGAGGTGTCGCGATTGGCGGTTGGCCAAACGACGACCCGCCATGGGGAATCATGGCTAGCAAAAGCAGCGTCGCTGTGACACGCCAGGCGTGACTTTGCCGTCGCTCAGTCGTCATTCTTAAAAACCTTCTGAAACCGGAACTGATTGAATACTGCTAATCATACCGAGCAGGCCAGAAGAATCACGCCCTAACGAAGCACTATGGCAACACTGTGGTTGCCGTTTCGATGCGATAGGCGCTCGCCGCCAAGTCCAAAACGAGGTGGTAATCACTTGCCACCTGGGCGGCCTTATTCGTTTGTGCGGCCAACACGGCCTCCATGGTGGTTGCGTCCACGCGAGCTTCGTCCGGGAATGTCGCATTGAGCACAACCAGCCGAGGTCCGTCGCTGGCCGTATCGATCTGCTCTTGAAGAAACCTCTTCACGAGCGGATAGGGTGTCAGCATCAAAGCGCAATTGGTTCGAAATGTTTCATAAGTTTCACGGCTGGAAAATCCATAAATCGGCAGGCAATGGGTTCCTGTGGATTCATGCAAAACGTTTGGTCCGTATCGGCAGCTCTTATTCATCAAAACGTAGTAGGGAGTATCACCAATCATCGTGTTTTTCAAAATTGTCTTTCATTGCGGTTTTAGGTAATTCAATTATGTGGGGCTACTATTTATCGCTCATTGTCTACTTCGCTGCGATAACCGTGTACTCTGCATGCCGATCGAGCGATTCGATCAGGACAGCGACAGTCCGATGATCGTCCTTAGTCGTGACACGCACCTTGCATCCAACCTTTAGATCTTCTGCATTGCAAGATTTTCCATCACAAGTGATTGTGACATCTTTGGCGAGAGTATGGGAGTGGTTCTTGCCTGCTTTGTTAGACATCACAAGTTTATTCCCTCGCATGCTAACGATTTTGCCTTCGAATTTCTTTTCGGGGATGACGGAAGACACGATGCCCTCGGTTTGATCTCCGGAGCTAGAAGGTTGTGAATTCATATAAATTGCGCTTGAGTCTGTTGTCTGAAAAGGGGTACTTCACAAACGAAAAAAGCCGATGTGGTTCGCGACACCAAAGTTCGCTCACCGCGTCGGCTTACATTAAACACGTTTGCACACAGGAGATCGGCAAACTGATCGACAAGGACTTGAGATTTCGAAGCGTCGGCGCACCACTTCACGCACTCACTCAACCACTGGATGCTAACACTGCCCCAACCGAAAGCAAGGGGCAACGCTCGTAGAATGGGAATTTCCAAGATTTAAAAATTTGCTAAATCTCTGAAATCCGACCGCTTGGCCGTTTTCGTCGAGAATTTGAATCTTCACTTCAACAATTCACCAAATCGACGTCCCCGCACTCGGCTGTCCATCGCTCCGATGTCCGATGGATTGCCAGAATCAAGTGGTTGACCAATCGCCGTGCTCAGGCCATCGCGACTAGTGGTCAGTTCCCAGAGTGCCTGTTGTTCAATGAACGGCAGCGATTGATGTATCCATCCTCCGGGACCATCCAGTTTGGACAACGTTCCGGCCAACCCACTATCGCCCACCCAGCCCCAACCATCGGGCGGGTACTGGCGATGCGCTGCTTCAAAACCTTGTATCCCGAGACCCAATTGCCTCAACTTATTTTGACAAGATGTTCGCCGACTGGATTCCCGCGCTGACTGTACCGCCGGAAACGTGAGCGAAATCAGCAGCGTGATGATGGATATCACCACCAGGACTTCAAGTATGGATAAGCCACCGCGATACATTGATACATCTACTGATTGCGAGAAACGTGAAATGAACTGCGTGGGTTCGGCACTTTGACGATTCTGCCCACATAAAAACGCGTTCTTCGAATTTTCTTCCAACTCCTCGCTGAAACGGTTATTCAAGGAACCGGTAGGTTCCACCATTCAATTGCTGGGCATCCTCAGCGTTTAACCTGTAAACGTGGTGGATGCCTTCTATAATCTCGATGGGCGTACGGTATAGCAGGGCATGACATGGGCTGCGCGGATCCATCAAATGTACAATGCTGACGATATGCCAACCGTCGCCAATGACAGCGGTCGCCTCTCCGGGTGCGTTTCACACCAATTACCAATCGCCAAAATTCATGGTAGATTGCCATCCTACTGCTGATTTCACTCCCACGGACTCGCTCACTATGCAGAAGCTCCTTTGCCATCGAGGTCATCGTAAATGCTTTTCTTGGCCAAGAAAGGCGCAGCCGTTCTGTGTGCTGTTCTTTGGTGCCTTGATAACGGGATGCGGCACCTCGGAAACGCCGCCAAAGGCTCAGGCTTCGACTGCGGTGAGCAATGACGCGATCGTTGCAACCAATCCGGCTGACGCAGACATGCCTGCTCCTAGTCCGCCGAGTGTCGCCAGCGAATCGACAGACGTCACATCGTCGACGGCGGTTACATCGACGTCAGGAGATGCTGCTAGCCCCGGTAAGACCGATTCACCCGCAGCGGTCGCGACACCAAAAGTGACGCGGCCCCCGGCGATCGCGCCAACGCCGGAGCAGATCGCGAAGTGGACGGTCCCAGCTTATCAACCGATGCAACTGCTGGACTGCTACGACGGGTTTGGTGACAGCTTTGTCCAATCGATGGCGATTGCGTCCGATGGAAGCAAGTTCGCAATCGGTGGTGCAAAGCTGACGATCTGGAAAATGGGCGAGTCAAAGCCGACAGTTGAACTGACAGAATCGATCAATGGAGGCTTTGGCCCGCCGATGCGAGCCGTGGCAATTTCACCTGATGGAAAATGGCTGACCGCTGGCGATGAAAAAGGTATGGTTTGGATCTGGGAGCTCGACAATGTAAAGAACGTGGTTGCTGTCAACGCTCACAAAAGCTACTTGGCGGCGCTTGCGTTCTCACCAGACTCGAAACAATTGGCGACGACAACTTACTCCGGCGAAGTGAGTTTCTGGAACGTCGCGGATCGAGTATTGATCAAAAAGTCAAAGGTGAGCGACGAGAAGATCGCCAAGATGATTTATCTCACTCAAGATCGACTGGCGGTAACCGGTGGCGACGCAAGTATCTGGAACGTTGCCAAGGATCAACAAGAAGTGCTGCTCGCACCGCGTTACGTTAGCGCGATCGGTCTTACCTTGTCTCACGATCGTCGCCGGCTTTTCTATTGCGACAAAGAGAGTGCTGCTCATTCAAGAGACATTGAAACGGCATCCGACGACGTCACGTTGCCACCGTCAGCGCATGCTGCCGTGGATGCCAACTACTCTGACGATGGAAAATGGTTGGCGGTCCACGCAGACTCTTCGATTCGAATCATCGACGCTGCAACGGGGCGACTCCATCAAGTCATTGATGCCGATGTGAAGGCTACGGTCGGGATTGGTTGGGTGCCGAAAACGAATCTTTTGCTCGTGGCGTCAGAGCGTGATCGAGTTCGACTGTGGGGGCGCCCCGAAGACGCGGCTTCACTCGCCATCAAACCGATTCAGCTTCCCGAAGTGACCATGATTCAAGTCGATTCTCGCGTACCGGCGTCTGCTGAGCAGCTTTCGCGGGTGCTGGATCTGCGTACGATCCTAAAGTTGCCTGATGCGGTTGCCGCAGTAGGTCATGCCGCCATGGACTCGTACACAACCGCGTCAACCAAGGCGGAGGCAGAGACGTTTTATCGGTATGTTTTAGGCAAGGACGGATGGACGGAACTGCCTTCACCGAATCCGCAGTATACCATTAACTTTTCTAAACAAGGCTGTCCGCTGGATGTCTCATTTTACGAGAATTCGACGCCTGGCGAGGCTGCGTTGAGCGTTAGTCTTTCATCGCCCGGCAACTATGACTCCCGCTGGCTGCCCAAGCTCCCATCGATGGAAACCGGTAACAGTTACGGATTCTTTACCTCTTCCTCGTATCGCGTGAAGGACACATTGTCTGCGATTGAAGTTGCATTGATCAAGTTGTTTCATGCTCAGGGTTGGACGGGCTATACAAGGCTGGCTGCGGCTAGCAATGAACAGCCTGATTTACGGTTGATCACCATGATGCAAGGTGGTCTTGAGTTGTCCGTCATGATCGGTCGTCCCGCCGACCAGCCCGACACTTGGTCGATTCAAACCAGTGTCAGTTCGCATGAAAACTCGTTACCTGTTCCCCTGGACTCCGGCTGGATTGAGTTTGATTCGTCGGGCGAATTGATGATGGTTGCGAACACGAAGATGACGCTGCCGCAGACAATCGAGTTCTATGACAAAGAAATGGCAGCAGATGGTTGGCTAGCGCGCGATGCGGGGCGAGTGTTGGAAGAAAAAGAAGCTCGCGCGTGGTCGCCTTACATTCGTGGTCAACGCGATGTCACGATCGGCATGCAGTCTTTGCCAGACGGCTTGACTCGGATCATCGTTGGCAATCCGACGGAGCTATCTTGGCAACTAAAGAAGCCAGCCAAGGTCGATACTGAGTCGACAAAGACAGGGATTGAAGTTGCCGACTGGCCGCTTCCCAAAGGAGCAACCGAAGTCGAGTACAAGGTCGATGAAAAGCAGTTGCGGTTCAGCTTGCCAGGAATCAAGCCTCTTGACTTGATCGAGAAGTACTCCAAGCAGCTCGTCGGCTTAGGTTGGGAGTACGACAAATCCGGCGTGTCCAGCGACGAGTACGTGCTGGCGACATTCAATAAAGGCACCGCTGAGTTGGAATTGCGGCTGCGACTCAACAATGAGAAGGACTCTGGGGTATCCGTCGATGGCAGCGGATTGCTTTGGAACAAACCATTGCCCACGCTGCCCCAAGCGATTTCATTCGCGACTTGGTTGCTGCGCCATTCCTACCCCACGTCGCTTGATCGTCTGGAAGAATTCGCCGCTGAAATGAAGGCGATCGGCGAGCAAAAGTAGGATTGCCGCAGGATGCCTTTCACTCGATCCTCTCCGGCCCCGAAAGGCCGACTCTCCCAAAGGGAGAGTGACGTACGTTTAGACCGCACTTGTGGGGGCGACATGCTTACGCGGCGTTGTTGCCTGGATTGCGCAAGATCATCGCTGGATCGCAACTCGGCAGCCCAACTTCTCTGGCGTTATGATTCTTGGCCAAATACTGCTTCAGGAAGGTGACGGTCTCTTCGACCTCATCAGCTTGCAAGAGCAGCAAATCGCCTGGGACAAGCATGTTCAGGGCAAGCTCAACTGATTTGATCGCACCCTTCACTTCTTGGACCTTGCGGCATCGCGTGCTTTCAGCAATGCCTTGGCGGAAGAACCCCGTGATCTCGCCTTCGGTGCGACCCCGAGTGTAGTGATCTTCATACAAAATCACTTCATCGAAGTGCTTGCCCAAGAGTCGACCTTGATCGATAAAATCTTCGTCGCGACGATCGCCTGCTGCGGAGTAGACCGCTAGGCGTCGTTTCGATTCAAAGTTCTTCAGCGTCTCGACCACAGTTTGCAGCGACGACGTGTTGTGACCGTAATCAACAATCACGGTAGCGCCGTTAACGTTGAGCAGATTGAAGCGTCCAGGCGAGTGTTGCACGTCGGCGGCAAAGCTTTCCAGACCCGCAGCAATGTTTTCTTTCGAGACAGCCAACGCCCAACATGCAGCGGCCGCCGCCAGGACATTTTCGACCTGGAATTCAATCCGTCCTTGGTGAGTTAGCGGCACGCGATCAAGCGTTGTCAGAATGCTTTCGCCTTCGCGATCCGCTGCCACAATCTTTCCGTCACGAACGAAGATCACTGGCTTGCCTTGTTCCAAGTGTTTCTTCAGCACGACGGAGTTCGGATCTCTTGAGAAGAAGATCACGCCACCTTTGCAATGCTCGGCCATCTCGGCGACAAGCGGGTCATCAGCCTTGAGGACGACGGAACCATCGCGCGACGTCGACTCGACGACAACTCGCTTCACTTGAGCAAGCTGTTCGACGGTCTGGATATCTGCCAGTCCAAGATGGTCACCTGAGCCGAGGTTCGTCACGATACCCACGTCGCACCGATCGAAGCCGAGGCCCTCACGAACGATGCCGCCGCGAGCGGTTTCGAAGACAGCGGCGTCGATGCATGGATTCGCAAGCACCGCGCGAGCGCTCTTCGGTCCACTGCAATCACCGCCATCAATGCGGCGACCGTTCAAGAAGATGCCGTCGGTTGATGTCATTCCAACACGGGCACCACAGCTACTTAACACATGGGCCACTAAGCGAGTTGTCGTCGTCTTGCCGTTAGTACCGGTGA
>Ga0163144_10030126_pt1 | contig 10389 bp, 9 predicted proteins | sample OliLak19BULKMAT1_FD_123175 | JGI IMG/M metagenome (GOLD analysis project Ga0163144, IMG submission 123175) | Freshwater microbial mat bacterial communities from Lake Vanda, McMurdo Dry Valleys, Antarctica - Oligotrophic Lake LV.19.BULKMAT1 | ecosystem: Environmental > Aquatic > Freshwater > Lake...
CCAAACGGCTCAGAAATCGACGGCATCACAAAAATATCCGCTCGATCCAGCAAGAAATCTTTCTGCTTATCCCTCAAAAACCCGGCAAAAATCACGGAGGAAGACAGCTGCTGTTTTGCATTTTCGAGCAATAGCATCGTGTACTGATCTCCATGACCCGCCACCACAAACAATGCGTTGGGAATCTTTGCGATCACTGATTTCGCTAATTTGAGAAAATAATCCGCACCCTTTTGCATGGTCAGCCGTCCCATAAACACGATGACTGGCCGATTTTCAGCGAATCGTAAACTTCCGATTTTTGGAGCTTCAGAGATCCCGTTGTGTACGACGTCGATTTTGTCTGGATCTATCGCATATTTTTCAATCAACATATTTTTAGTAAACTCACTGACAGCGATCACACGATCAGCATCTTTGAGACCCAAATACTCAGTTTGGGCAATGTACCCGTTCCCATTTCCGTCTGGAACTCGATCAAACTCAGTCGAATGTATATGCGCAACGAATGGCTTTTTTAACTGCCGCTTCAGCATACTTGCCGCTGGATAGGTCATCCAATCATGAGCATGAATCACATCGATTTTGAGGCGTTTTCGGGCCACATTGGTAATGATCGATTGAGCATACTCATGCACTCGATGATCCAGCTCGACATCAGTCATTTTTTTCAAGTTTCGAGGGTCAAAGGAAAGAGTATCCATTTGTTTAGAGAAAGATGAAGCTGTGTACATTTGAAAAGGTGGTAGTTGGCCGCTCGAGTCAGCATGTAGCTGATGAGCCGAGAGACAGCTCATCACATCCATGTGACCGATCGCGTGAGTGTGATTGTAGGGAAGAGTAAAATAAATCTGCGTAGAGTCGGCAGCCATGGCCTGCGTCAAACCTTCACAAGCGACACCTAACCCCCCACTATTGTGTGGAGGATACTCCCAACCGAGCATGAGAACTGAATGAGCACTTGACATAGTAGACAAGGTGAATACAAAGCACCTTAACGTCTAGTATAGACACTTTGTAAGATCACTTGCAACCCCAAAAATAGTGTACAATCACCGTACTATCTACTTATTTTCTGCTGTCGTAGCCTATGAACTCCTTCTTCCGTAAGTTTTCTTCACATATCTCTCAGATGGTCGGGTCTCCGATATCTTTTATCGCGGCATTTGTTGTTATTTTGCTCTGGATTTTGACTGGACCGATTTTCAAGTACTCCAATACTTGGCAACTCATCATCAATACTGCGACGACGATCATCACATTTTTAATGGTATTTGTCATTCAAAATACTCAAAATCGTGACGCCAAAGCGATCCACATAAAGTTGGACGAACTCGTGAGAACGACCAAAGGCGCCAGAAATGCATTGGTTGATGTCGAAAACATCGATGACAGAAAACTGGACAAACTCCTAGAAGAGTTCAAAGAAACGAGAGAAGAGTACGAGCGGAAGATTGAAAAAGTCCGTCTTTCAAAAGAGAAGAGAAATCTAAAATAATTCCAAAAACAACTCATCCTCATCATGAAAATTTTAATGCTCACTCCTTATCTGCCGTATCCATTGCTTTCTGGTGGCCAAATTCGCACCTATAACTTACTCAAGAAGCTCGCAGACAAACATGAGGTGACACTTTTTGCTTTGATTAAAGAAGAGTCAGAGCGTCAATTTATCCCAGAAATAGAGAAGTATTGTAAAAAAGTTCGCGCCTTTAAACGATCGAGTAAACCCTTTACACTGCGCAATATTATCAAGACCGCTCTCTCCTCATATCCTTTTTTGGTGATCCGAAACCTGACGCCGGAGACAAAAAAAGCAGTCCAGCAAGAGCTCTCCAAAGAGTCATATGATCTGATCCATGCCGAGACTTTTTACATGATGCCAAATATTCCAGATACGAATGTGCCGATCATCCTCGTCGAGCAAACAATTGAATATCTAGGGTATGAAAGTTTCGCCCAAAAAGTCAAACTTCCTTTTCTCAAGCAACTGCTCAACCTTGACATTACTAAAATCAGAAAATGGGAAGAGTACTACTGGAAAAGTTGTACCAAACTCATCGCCATGAGTTACGACGACAAAGAGTTCATCAACGAAACTGTCCAAGATAAAAATAAAATTGCTGTGGTGTCCAATGGCGTTGACACTGAGTGGTTTGAAGAAAAAAAGAAGGCATTGCCCGAGCACCCCACAATACTTTCTGTCGGGACATTTAACTGGCTTCCAAATGTCGAAGCCGTCAAAATTTTGGTCGAGAAGGTCTGGCCACTCGTCAAAATAAGTATCCCAAATGTCAAACTCTGGATCGTTGGAAATGCGCCGACCAAGGAAATTTTTGAGTATCAGCAGAAAGATAACTCGATCACGGTCACCGGTGGCATTCCCGACATCCGTGACGCATTTGCCGGTGCACACGTCTTGCTCGCTCCTGTATTTAGTGGGAAGGGAACTCGGTACAAAATTTTGGAAGCGATGGCATCTGAGACACCGATCGTCGCCACGTCGACCGCAGTGGAAGGACTTGGTATCGATAACGGCGTGCACGCATTGATCGGAGATACCAGTGATGAGATGGCTCGGCTGACACTTGAGCTACTCAAGGATGATCAGCTGCAAAAAAAACTTGCTCGAAATGGAAAAAACTTTGTCAAACGACACTACGATTGGGATATGATTTCACTTAAACTAGACTCGTTGTATCAAGAATTAGGAAAACTTTCGCAGAAATAAGAGACTACTGTTCAACACTATGAAAAATCGCGATCTCTCTATCATCATTCTCAATCACAATACTCGCGACTGGGTGTTGAACGCTTTGCGCTGCGTCTACGAGAATTTTCCAAGTGAAACGAAGACAGAAGTCATCGTGGTCGACAATGCCAGCAGTGACGACTCAGTGAAAGCTATCCAGACCGAATTTCCAAAGACAAGTCTCATACTCTCGAGCAAAAATGGCGGGTTTGCACATGGCAATAACTTGGCGATTACGCAAAGTGACAGCCGCTACATTATGTTACTCAACTCCGATGCAGAGTTTACCTCCAACACAAGCATTGACCGCATGATTGATTATATGGACCAGCACCCCCATGTAGCCGTGATGACACCAAAGCTAGTACTGCCAGACGGTGCGATCGACCTCGCCTCACACCGAGGGGAGCCTGACCCCTGGTCTGCATTTACCTACTTTTCGAAACTCGAAAGAGTGTTTCCTGAATCCAAAACATTTGGTGGGTATCATCAAACCTGGCAAAATTTCGAAGAAACGCACGAGATCGCCGCCTGCAGCGGGGCCGCCATGATCGTCAGAATGACCGCAGTACAAAAAGTCGGCGTCCTGGATGAACGATTTTTTATGTATGCAGAGGACTTGGACTGGTGCAAGCGTTTTCGTGATGCCGGATATAGCATCGTGTTTTTTCCAGATTCACAGGTGGTTCACCACAAGTACAAGTCTGGAATCGGGAAAACACAATCAAATAGCAAAACAAAGGAGTATTTTTTTGAAACCATGAAGCAGTATTATGAAAAACATTACGATCATCGATCAAAAGTAGAAAAAGCATTGACGTTCTTTATGATCGATGTGATGAAAAGGTTTAAGAAATAATCGAATCAGCTCATTCATTTACTTTTTCGAGATAACCTTGTAACATACACAGTACTATTTATTTACAACCTAATCTTCCCTTGAAAGGCGCGTATGCACGCAAAACACACACAGTTCAAAATTGCTCAACTCAAACAAGACAAGCTTATCTTGGCTGTTGAAAGTATTTTGATTTTTTTCTTATCGATCTTTTTGAGCGTCTTTTTACCTGCGCTGATTTTAGAGTACGTCTATGGCGCGGGAGTTGGACTCACTACTGAGCCAGAAGCCTTCAAAGTGATACGAGTTGCCACATTCGTCCTCCCAGTCGTTTTCTTCTTGTATGCATTTGGTCAATCAATCATGAAGATGGGTCAAATCGGAAAATTGCACAAAGAGCTTGAAATCCAGATGATGAGTGACGAAGGGTGTAGCTGCGGTGGGGATTGTGGGTGTGGCGGACACGACCATCAACATGAGATGATGATTCCTGAAGAAATGGTCATCGAGAAACCAAGAGCGAAGAAAGTCTTGGCAAGAGCTAAAAAGATCTAACTTTTTTTTAAAAACTCGCATGAAAGCCGGTTGCTCAAGTAACCGGCTTTTTGGTAAGATAGAGATATGCACTCAAACAAAATGTATCGAATTGGAATTGATTGTCGTTTAGGTGGAAAGAGACACGCCGGAATTGGTCGATACATCGAAAGTTTTTTAGGAGAACTTTCAAATCTCAACCAAAATCGAGTACATTTTGTACTCTTTTTTTACGATGCCACACAGTGTGCAGATATAAAAAAAGCGCTCGGTGCAGATAAACCCTTTTGGCAAGCAGTAGAGATCATCTACATTCCGATCAAGCATTACTCACTCAAAGAACAGCTGACACTCCCTTCTGTATTCAACTCGCAACACCTTGATCTTTTACACGTTCCCCACTTCAATATCCCAATTATGTATGACAGACCGATGGTGGTGACGATTCATGACCTGCTTTGGCACGAGTTTAAGGGTGCGGATGTCACCACACTTCCGCTTTGGCAGTACCATCTCAAACACCGACTCTACCTCTACATTGTCAAGAAAGCGATCACTAAATCACTAAAAATCTTTGTCCCGACCAATGCAGTGAAACACACACTCCTGAGGTACTACCCGCAGGTATCAAAGAAAATACTCGTGACGCCGGAGGGGGTTGCCGATGATTTCCTGACTGCTACTCCAAAAACTGGGACTGGTCCGCAGCATCGTTTGCTGTATATCGGTTCACTCTATCCACACAAAAACATTCAAGTTGTCCTGGAGGCACTCCAGCAAGACCCTCAGCTTCGTCTCGATCTGGTCGGATCTCGAAATGTTTTTCAGAAAAAAGTACTCCTACAAACGAAGCGACTTGGCATCGCAGATCGTGTCCAGTTCTTGGGGACCGTCGCTGACAAACAGTTGGTCGAATCCTTTCACAGTTACACGGCACTCATTCAACCATCGTTATCAGAAGGTTTTGGGCTGACGGGTCTTGAAGCCATGTCAGCAGGTCTACCTGTGATCGCATCCAACATCCCAGTTTTTCGTGAGGTCTATGCAACTGCGGCCACCTACTTTGATCCAATGCATCCCGAAGCATTACTTGCAGCATACAATACCGTCACGAATCCCAAAGTCAGAGCACAATTGATTCAATTAGGCAAAGAAAATGCCCAAAAATACTCGTGGAAAAAAATGACCTCACAAATCATGAGTGAGTACCTGAAAGTGTTCGAATCCCAATGAAAAATATCCTTCGACTCATCACAGCTGTGGTCTTCACCAGCATTTCATGTCTACTGAGTCTGCAACTCTTATTTTCGACTGCTTATGTTTCGACACTGTACAGGATCATTCCACAACTGAGCGATCCATACGGTTGGTCACTTGCCCAACGAGAAACTTACGCCGGCGAGACAGTGCGCTATCTACGCAGAGGCAATGAGTCTGCTGCATTTGATGCTTTATACAGTCCAGAAGAAAAATCGCATCTAGGAGATGTCAGGCGAGTCTATGTATATGCTCGAACTGCTCTCCTCACACTCATCCCAATACTCATGGGCATACTATTACTTGCGATTCGCTCAAAGCGCCTTCACTCGCTGTATAGAGTCGCGAAAGTCACCCACTTCATCTTTTTCGCCTGCTATGCCATCTCGGGTGTGGCGCTTCTTTTTATCTGGCCGATCTTTTTTACCCTATTTCATGAGCTCCTCTTTGCTGATGGCACGTGGTCATTTCCATCTCATTCTAGTCTGATTCGACTTTTTCCAGAACTGTTCTGGATGGCCAGCGCCTTCTTTTTGGGAATCCTGACATACGCTGGTTTGAGGATCATTACTCTATTGCTTTTCTATACCCAACGATACAAAAATACTTAATATGTCGATAAAAAACTTGCGAGTCGCTCTGGTGTATGATTGGGTAAACACCCGGCATGGAGGTGCCGAACAGGTACTGATATCACTGCAGAAACTTTTTCCCGATGCCCCTTTATATACCTCTGTCTATGATAAGCGACAAGCGACCTGGGCAGACAGTTTTGAAGTTCGTCCCTCACGCTTACAATTCTTTCCATTTTCCAGTTGTTTTCACAGAGAGTACTTACCACTGATGCCCTGGGCGTTTAGCACACTCAATCTTGATGAGTTTGACATCGTTATTTCTGTCACCAGTGCACAGGCAAAAGGTATCACCGTCGGCCCAAAAACCTTGCACGTTTGTTATCTTTTGACCCCGACTCGCTATCTGTGGAGCCACACGCTCGAGTATCAAAAAGGCCTCCTCCAACCACTAAAAACCGTCGTCTGCTCAGTGATGCGTGTCTGGGATTATTGGGCAAGTCAAAAACCTGACATCATCATCCCTATTTCAGAAGTGGTCAAAAAAAGGGCAGAAAAATACTACCGTAGAAAAATCGAACCGGTTATTTACCCTCCATTTCAACCCTTTGAGCAGATGGTTGTGAATCCAAAACAAGAGGGTCAATACTTTTTAGTAGTCTCTCGGCTGGTGGATTATAAAAAAATCGAGATCGCAATACAGGCTTGTGTAGCACAGAACCAAGCTTTACTCATAGTAGGAGATGGACCAAACAAAGGTGCGCTCCAAGAAAAGAGTCACCTTGTTCGATTTCGGTCAGGGCTTTCATCCTCTCAGTTAGCCTCAGTGTATGCCCAAGCAAAAGCACTCCTTTTACCTGCAGAAGAAGATTTCGGCCTAGTCGCCCTGGAAGCGCAATCATTTGGCATACCAGTGATCGTTTACTCGCGCAGTGGTGCTGCTGAAGTCGTGATTGATGGAGAGACTGGCATCCATGTATCAGAGCAAACTGCCCAAGCATTTTCCCAGGCTATCGGCATTTTCTCCCAGACAGAATGGAAAAAACAAGCTATCCAAAATCATTCAAAACAGTATAATGAGCGAGTATTTCACAATCACTTTCTCACCGCAGTAGAGAAACAGTTCGAAGAATCAAAAGGAACACTATGAACGATCTCACTCACGTCTACTTCGTCCTTCTGGCAGGTGGCGGTGGTACCCGTCTCTGGCCAAAATCGAGAAATAAAACCCCAAAGCAATTTTTAAAGCTGAATGAAAAAGAGACCATGATCCAGATCGCGGCTCAGCGAGCCATGAAGCTCGTGTCGTGGGACAAGATCATAGTGGTCACCAATGCATTGTATCTCCAAGAAGTTCGAGAACAACTTCCGGAAGTACCAGTCGAAAACATCATCGCTGAGCCAGAAAAAAAAGACACCGCGCTGGCGATGCTTACTGGAGCACTGTACGCAAAATCACTTGATCCAGAAGCCATCGTGGCAAACCAAGCTTCAGACCATGTGATCACTGATGAGAGAGAGTTTACTCGGGTGATGAAAGCTGCCTTAACCATTGCTCAAGAAAAAAAGTATTTGGTCTCGATTGGTATCACTCCGACCTATCCGTCTAGTGGTTTTGGCTATATTAAAAGCGGTCAAACTTTAAAAAAAGTTGATGGCCAATCGGTCTTTACTGTAGAAAACTTTACAGAAAAACCAAACGTTGCGACCGCTCGAGCATTTATCTCAACCGGCCAATATTTCTGGAATGCAAATATGTACGTCTGGGCAGCCGACACGCTCCTCGAATCATTTAAGTTACACAAGCCAGAGATGTTTGAACAGACAAAACCACTTCAAACTGCCTCTGGAGATGCATTTCATAGTTTACTTCCAGCAGTGTACAAAAATATTGAAAGTATATCGATTGATTATGCGATATCTGAGAAAGCTGAAAACCTTGTCCTCATCCCAGGCGACTTTGGCTGGAATGATGTGGGCGACTGGAAAGTTGTCTATGATTTAGGCAAAAAAGACCTGGCTGGAAATGTTATCATCACCGAGGAGAATCAAGTCAACGGCTTGGCCATCGAATCAAAAAACAATTTAATCTACGCTGATGGTCGATTGGTCGCGATGATCGGGATTGAAGATATGATCGTCATCGACACTGAAGAGATCCTGATGATCGTACCCAAACATCGAAGCCAAGACGTTAAGAAAATAGTCGAACGCCTCAAACAAGAGAAACTCGATAAGTTTTTATAAATCACATGAACTACGATAGCCAAAAACGAGTGTTAGATATCATTATCGCTTCCGGTTTACTTGTTGTTTTTCTGCCACTTTGGCTACTCATTCCTATACTCGTCTGGATCGATTCAGGTTTTCCCATTTTTTTTGTACACGAACGCATGGGAAAAGGTGGAAAGACTTTCAAGCTGTTCAAATTCCGCTCCATGATCAAAGATGCTGACGAATTTTTGCATAGTGGAAAAGATCAAAAGTTACTCGAAGAGTTCAAGAATGGCGACTGGAAACTAAAAAATGATCCTCGCGTCACGAAGTTGGGAAAGATGCTTCGTTCCCTGACCATCGATGAATTTCCTCAACTGTTCAACGTTTTAAAAGGCGACATGAGTATGGTCGGACCACGCGCGTATGTCAAAAAAGAGATTGACGAACAATCACAAAAATATCCTGAAACTCGAGAACTTATTAAAGATATCCTCTCAGTCAAACCAGGCATCACCGGCCCTTGGCAGACAAACGGACGCAACGAGATCCCATTTAAAGTAAGAGCTAAAATGGACGCCGATTACGCTAGAAAGAAAAGTGTTTGGGAAGACATAAAAATCATGCTGAAAACCCCAAAAGCCATGATTTCAAAATGGTAGTCATATTCCGACTACTCGACTACCTGACTACTCGATCACTCTCTAACCATTTGCCAAACCTCAAATAATGGTATAATGTAAAGACCCTTTTTTTTATCAATGTTTTCACTCTGTCTATGATCCCACAATCCTCCCAATCTCCAGAAATGCTCGATACGATCGTGATGCCAAATCAAAAAGTCGCACTCAGTGCACGCGAAGAGAAGAAAAGTCGATTTTCGATGCGTTTTCCATCTTTTTTCAAAAGAAAAAGTAAGGTAATGGTATCCAAAGAACCTCGTAAAAAAGGATTGCGAAAATGGCAAGTTGGCGCACTTGTGGCGCTTGTCATTCTCCTGACTATCGGTGGGGCAGTTGGTGCTATAGGGTTCTACACCTATCAGGTTGCAATGAATTTAAAACAGCAAGCTCTAGAGACGAAAGCTTCAGCGTCTCTGATCAAAGATCAGTTCAAATCACAAGATCTCAAAGCCGTCGATGCTACATTGCTCGATATCCAAGCAAAAGTGGAAAACATGAAAAAAGAGTATCAAAAACTTGCTTTTTATAAATCAATTCCGATCGCCAGTGCATACTATAAAGATGGAGAACATGCGTTTGCGGCTGGGGATGCTGGGGTAAAAGCTGGTCTGAAATCAGTCGATGCATTGATCCCGTACGCCGACGTACTCGGGTTCTCAGGTGAAGGCTCATTTACTGGTGGTACTGCCGAAGACAGAATTCGTTTATTGCTGGATACCTTGAGTAAAGTGACACCAGTCATCGATGACATTACCAATGATCTTAAAGTAGTAGAGTCAGAATTGGCACAGATTGATGCAAATCGATACCCAGAACAAATCCAAGGCACTGCTCTTCGATCACAGATCGTGAGTGGACAAGCCGCTGCCAAAGCAGCTGTCGCTGGCGTGACCGAGTTTCGACCAGCCATCGAAGTGCTCCCAGAAGTCGCCGGCTCTGAAGAACGTCGCAAATATTTATTGATTTTCCAAAATGATAACGAGCTTCGACCAACCGGTGGATTCATGACTGCATATGCTGTGATGTTCGTGGAAGATGGGAAAGTCATTCCTGAAAAAAGTGACGACATCTATGAGCTTGATAAGAAAGCCACCAAAAAGCAGCCAATCCCTCCGATCTTGGGTCGCTATCTGACTACTGAGAAAAACTTTAATCTTCGAGATATGAACATTTCTCCAGACTTTAAAGTCTCGATGGACACTTTTTATGAGAACTATAGTCAAGTCCGTGGCGAACCTACTGACATCGATGGCATTGTAGCTGTCGACACAGACCTCCTTTCTGAGATGGTCAGAATCCTTGGCCCGGTTGAAGTACCAGGGTACGGGACATTCTCTGCCGAAAATGATGCACGCTGTGACTGTCCACAGATTATTTACGCACTGTCTGAGATCGTCGACCGACCCACACCATACATTCGTGAAGATCGAAAAGGGATTATCGCTCCGATGATGCAAGCCATTTTGCAAAAAGCTTACACAGCACCAAAAGAGAAGTGGCCTGAACTCTTTACACTTGCGCAAAAGAAAATCGAAGAAAAAC
>Ga0163144_10030127_pt1 | contig 10389 bp, 2 predicted proteins | sample OliLak19BULKMAT1_FD_123175 | JGI IMG/M metagenome (GOLD analysis project Ga0163144, IMG submission 123175) | Freshwater microbial mat bacterial communities from Lake Vanda, McMurdo Dry Valleys, Antarctica - Oligotrophic Lake LV.19.BULKMAT1 | ecosystem: Environmental > Aquatic > Freshwater > Lake...
AATTTGCAAATTGGAATAGCTATTACTGGTGAAGCGGCCGACTCGGTTCAAATAAATAATAATATAATTGGAACGGACCAAAGTAATACAGCAGGAATTGGAAATGGCGCTGATGGAATTAGAATTGCTGACAGTGATGCAACGTTGGTTGGAAATATTTCTGGCAACACAATTATTGGAAATACACTTGCAGGAATTCGTTTAACCGGCACTGCTACATCCACAGAGATCACAAACAATATTATCGCCGATTTTTCGAATAATGGTTTACAAAATCAAGTTGGGATTCACCTTGCTAATGGTCCAACGCTAAACATAATTGGAACCACTTATGGTGTCGGTGGAAATTATATTTGCAATAGTTCAACAAATGGTATTCTCGTTGATGATGCACATAATAATATTATTCAAGGTAACTGTATTGGCAGCGATGGTATAGCTACTCCAATGCCAAATCTATACGGAATTCAATTATTAAATTCCAACGGTACAATTATAGGTGATGAAAATGTTTTAGGCGATAGTACTTTTAATGTTATTAGTGGTAATACAAGTGTGGGAATTTTACTAGACAATTCTTCAAGCTCAGTTATCAGAGGAAACATTATTGGTTTAAGTCAAACAGGTAATAGTCTTCTTCCTAATACAATTGGAATTGGTATCAACGGTAGCTCAACATCGAATAACATTGGTGGTAATGGAAATCCAAATCATCGAAATACAATTTCAGGAAATAACTCCACTGGAATTCAAGTATCAAGTTCATTCAATGTAATCACCTATAATATTATTGGGTTGACACAAGATGGTTTGGGAGCAATGGTTGGACAAGATTATGGAATTGTTTTAGATGCAGGATCATTTGGAAATATAATTGGTGGCGACCGCTCTACCGAAGGAAATATAATTTCGAGTAACGATGTAAGTGGGATTTTAATTCTAGACCAAGCAAATCAAATTCTCGGAAATATTTTTGGTTATTCATCATCCAACACGCTTACTGGAAATCAACCCATAGGAATTGAAATAGGAGCGCCAGCCGCAGTTAATAACATTATTGGCGCTGCAGATAGTGGAGGAGAAGAGTATGGAAATATTATCATGAATCATTCAACCGCTGGAATAAATATTCATACTGGTTCTGCCGATAATTTTATTTACGGAAATTTTATTGGGATTGATACATCAAACTTTACTTCGGCAACGCAACCAATAGGAATAGAAATTGAAGCAACTGCGGGAATTGATAATAAAATTGGTGATGATGTAATTGGTGGTGGAAATACTATAAGTGGGAACAATGTTGGAATTAGATTAGATGGTGCAGTGCATTGTTTTATCTACAACAATAAAATTGGAACCAATGTAAGTGGATCAAGCGCTGCAGCAAATTCCAATACAGGAATTGAAATGATTAATGCTGGGTTTAATACAATTGGTGGCACTGGACTAAAATCAAATGTCATTTCAGGTAATGGAACCAACGGAATATTTATGACGGGTGCCTCTTCAATAGATAATGTCATTTCAGGTAATATTATTGGGGCAAATTTAGGTAGTACTTTAGCAGCCCCAAATGGTGTTGGAATTTTTATAACAGGGGACGCAACTGACAATACAATAGGTAATCCCGGTCTTGGATTAGGTAATTTAATTTGTGCAAATACAATTGCGGGTATTGTTGTTGATGGAGCAAATGCAAATTTATTTTTTAACAATCGAATTGGTGTACCATTTAGTAACGAAAATGGAATTGTTTTTCAAAATGGTGCAAGTAATAATATTTTTGGCGGTGATGCGTCGCAGCGAAATATTGTTTCTAATAACAACCTGAATGGTATTCAAATTCTGGGTTCTTCATCGAATGAAATAATTGGAAATTTTATTGGTTTAAGTGCTTTAGGAGTTTTACCATTGCCAAATCAAGTTGGAATTTTTATTGATGGTGGAGACTTAAATATTATCGGAAATCCAACTTATAAAAATGTTATTTCTGCAAATGCCGAAGCCGGATTGATTATTGAAAATTCCACTGGCAATATTATTAAAAATAATTTTTTTGGCACTGATTCTTCAGGCAATATTCTTTTTGCAGGCTCGGGAAATGGAAAAGGAATTATACTAAAAAATGCGAACAACAATTTAATTGGTGGCGACAATTCTATCAACGAAGAGAATGTTATTTGTAATTCAGTTTCATCTGCAATTTATTTAGAAGGTGCAACATTGAACACAATTTATGGAAACAAAATAGGTATTAATAAAAATGAAACTACTTATCTTCCCAATGGCGGTGTGGGTGTTTTAATGCGATTAGGATCAAACAATAACCAAATAGGAGCTACTTTTGCAAACTTTGGAAATTGTATTGCTGCCAATACGAAAGGAGTTTGGGTAAAAAATTCAAGCAATAATATTTTTCAAAATAATTTTATCGGCAATAATACTAATGGTACTTCAACGCCATTATCTGGTACAAACAATCAGCAGGTAGGAATACATTTGGATTCTGCATCAGTTGGCAATGTCATTTCTACTTTAAATGTTATTTCTGGAAATAACGATGAAGGAATTCTAATAACTGGATTGGGTACAAATTCTTCTATTATTTCAGGCAATCATATTGGTGTTGATGTTTTTGGAACAATAGCTTTACCCAACATGACAGGTGTAAAAATTGCAGCCGAAGCTTCTAATAATTTTATTGGTTTATCTGGAGATGGTAATGTAATTTCAGGAAATGACAATGAGGGTGTTTTAATTACAGGAACAGGTACAAAAGAAAATCTTATTGCTGGAAATTATATAGGTGTAAATTTAACTGGAAATGTGGCGCTACCAAACACAATTGGTATCACAATTTCTGATAATTCAAAATTAAATATAATTGGAGGAACTACTTTAGCTGACAGAAATATTATCTCTGGTAACGATGGAGATCAAGAAATTTTATTTACCGGAGGCGGTGTTGATTCAAACATGGTAAAGGGCAATTTAATTGGCCTCGGCGCAAATGAAACAACTAATCTAAATTCTATTAATGGAATTAAAATTTTAGGTGGCGGAAAATTTAATCAAATTGGTGGACCTTTGCCTGACGAAAGAAATTACATTGTCAATCAATCAGCGAATGGTATTTGGGTTTTTTCTAGTGATCAAAATAAAATCTTTAATAATTATATCGGAGAGCGACCAGATGGATCACCGGGTCCTATTGGTCAAACGGGTGTGTTGCTTGAAAATGCTGATTATAATTACATAGGCGGCTTAAATCTTGGAACTGATTCCGCTAATGTTATTTCAAATTGCAACACTGGTGTTTCATTGAAAAGCTTTATGTTTTCATCATACGGAAATCCAATCATCGGAAACTCAATATACAATAATACGGAACAAGGAATTGACATTAATGACGATGGTTTGGTAGAGCCCATTGATAATGTCCAAAATCTAGGCAATAATGGTGAAATTGACTTCCCTGTTATTTTAACGGCATTTAGCTGTGGTTCAAGTCCAACTACAAAAGTAGGTATTGAAATGAATTATGTGTTAACCGGAACTTATCGATTTGATTTTTATTCCAATACAAATCCTGACGCTACAAATGGAGAAGGTGAAACTTTTTTAGGAGGAACTTGGTTTACACCAACCACAAACCCCGACACAATGAGTTTTGATTTAGGCGTTAATTTGCCACTTGGAACATCAATAACATCTACAGTAACGGGAACACTTTTAAATACGTCCGAATTTTCTGTGAATTTTACTGTTCAACCTCAACCTGTTTTACCTATTATCACTCCAACTTTCGAAACCTGTTTAGGCGCTGATAACGGTTCAATAGATATTGTTGCTAATGAAGGTTATTATTTTTCTACAGATGGATTTTTAACAAATTCTTTTGGTGCACAAGCTTTTAACGTTGACTCCCTAATTGCAGGTACTTACAACCTAGGTGTAATGTATTTAAATGGATGTACGGTTGAAACACCAGTAATTCTCAATCCTGGCTTGCCACTTACTTACCAAACCTCTATTGTGGGAGATACTTGCGGTTTAAACACTGGCTCTATTTCAATTTTTGCAGAATCAGGATCGTTTGGTCCTTTTTCTTATTCATTTGCAGGTGGCGCTGCTTATGGACCGTTGAGCGATAGTCTTAATTTACCAGCCGGAAATTATAATTTAATGATTGTTGATAATGTGCTTGGATGTCTTTCAGCACCTATTGATGTTAACGTAAATAGTATTACTGATGTGGTGGATGAAAGTTTTGTCTACAATGATTTTTGTGTTGGCACAACTGCTTTACCAAATTCAGTTGCTACAGGTGGAGGTGCTTTTACATTTGCAACAATTCCGCTTGATGGCGCCTTGATTGATGGTGCTAGTGGTTTAATTAGTGGCTTTGTTGTTGGCAACTCTTATGAGATTGTCTACACGGTTGGTTCTTGCTCTGAAAGTTCCACGCTAACTGCGACAGCATTAGATCTCGATGACCCAAGTTTTTCATTGTCCGATTTTTGTGAAGGCTCAATTGCTTCACCAATCATAACTGGCTTGTCAGGAGGTTCATTTAGTTTTAATCCTGACCCCGGAGATGGAACTATAATAAATACGACAAGTGGAAATTTTAATGGTGAAGGAGGATCAACATATTCAGTACAATATTTAACCAATGGAACTTGTCCTGATTCATTAACTATTTTAGTAAATGTCCTAGTCCAACCAGCTGCACCATCTATTATTGCGATTGATTCGATGTATTGTCCAAATGATATTATTGCTGCTTTAAACGTTTCTGCTGGAGGAACATCAACGCCTAGTTGGACAATTGGATCTAGTACAGGTGGTTCAGTTTCTTCTGCTTTTTCTTACACGCCAGCAAATTTATTAACTGGTAACAATTATTTCTTTGTCGAAATGATTGATATATCCGGTTGCACAAGTTTGGCAGACAGCATCAACTATTATCTTTCTGATTTAACGGGCATGGTTGCAATTGCTGATTTTGAATCTTGCCTTGGATCGCTTGCACAATTAAATGCAGCTGGCGGTGATACTTATTTATGGAATACAAATGATGATTTATCTGAACTGGATATTGCTAATCCAAATGCATCGATAAATGGTGCTGACACCTATGTAGTTCAAATAATTAATTTAGATGGTTGCATAGTAACAGATTCTATCAGTGTTTCGCTTTTGCCAACTAGTCAATGTAATGTTGAAACTTACAATGCCTTTTCTCCAAACGGTGACGGAATTAATGACTATTGGGTAATTGATGGCATTGAAGGATTTCTTGAAAATCAAGTAACCATTTTCAGTCGTTGGGGCGATGAAATAATTCAGCTGGATAATTACAACAATACAACTATAATTTGGGATGGAATGACGATAGATGATAAACTAGTTCCAAGTGGAACTTATTTCTATGTAGTGAATGTCAATGGAACGCAAAATCAAGCCGGCTGGGTGCAAGTTGTGAAATAAAACAATCAACAATTTAAAAGAATTATAGTTGAATTTTTTAAGAATTAAAAGTATGAATTATCCATCTTTGAGAAAGAATTTTTTTGTCATCGCATCTCTAATCATTTCAGTGTCATTTGCGAATCAAGTAAAAGCCCAAATCTGTTTTAATCCTGCGGTTAATTATGCCTCAAACGGTGAATCGATTTGCACTGCTGATTTTAATAGTGATGGATATCCAGATTTTGCCATAGCGCATGGTTCTGCAAGCGAAGTGAAAGTTTTAATTGGACAAGGCGACGGTACATTTTTACCAGGAGCTACTATTTCAGGAACCTTCGGCTGCATGCAAATTATTAGTGATGATTTTAATAACGACGCAAAAGCAGATTTGGCCACAGCTAATTATGACAATGGAAAAGTTTCAATAATACTAGGATTTGGAAATGGTACATTTAGTAGTCCAACAGATTTTGTTGCTGCAGCTGGTTCAAACTGGACTTCATTAAGCAGCGCTGATTTCAATCAAGATTCAAATATGGATATTGCAATTGGTTGGGTAGGGTCTTTTGGTTTTAATGTCATTTTTGGTAATGGCGATGGAACATTTGCGCCTTATGCTACTTTTCCTCTTAATTGTTTGCCAAACGCAATTACTTGCGCTGATTTTAATAATGACGGTTATGCAGACGTTGCAACAGCTAATTACAATTTAAACAGTATTTCTGTAGCGCTTGGAGATGGTACTGGTGGATTTTCTCCTTCTCAGAATTACGGAACAATTCTTCAATGTTGGTCAATTAAAGCAGCCGATTTAAATCAAGATGGAAATTTAGATTTAGTAACTGCTAATGCAGATGTCGATAATATTTCTATTTTCCTTGGCGATGGTAATGGCGCGTTTACTTTATTAGCAAATTATGTCGTTGATGATTATCCTTTGTCAATCACAATTAACGATTTTACAGGAGATGGAATTAAAGATATTGCTGTCGCAAATAAGTATGAAAATACTGTATCGGTTATTATCGGTGATGGTACTGGAGCTTTTGCTGATTTAACAGTTGTTAATGTTGGCGATTCTCCAACAAGTATTTGTTCAGCTGATTTTGATGGAAATGGAACCATTGATTTTGCAACATCAAATTACGGCGGAGGTGATGCGTCCGTTGTCATTAATTCTCAACCAACAATTTTAACCACTGCAACTGATTCGTTATGTGGAGAAGGTAGTGTAACCATAACAGCAACCGCATCTTCAGGCACTATTTATTGGTATGAGAATTTAATTGGTGGTACGTCAATAGAAATGGGCGAAACATTAATTACCCCTTTGATTACAGCAACAACAACTTATTATGTTGAGTCAGTCATAAGTGGTTGTGATACTTTCCCTAGAAAGCCTGTTATAATTGAATTTAATGACAAGTATGATGTTTCTCAAACTTTAACAATAGCATCTGGTGATTCATTAATTGTTGGATCAAATTTATATTTCACCACCGGAAATTATATTGATACTTTATTTTCTATAAGTGGATGTGATAGCTTGGTGCGAACAAGTTTAACGGTTTCCAGCGCGTCTAACAATTATGCGTTTTCACCAAACGATGATGGTGTTAACGATAATTGGGTAATTGATGATTTAGATTTAAATTTTGATAATCAAGTAATAATATTTGACCGTTGGGGTGGCGAGATAACTAGTTTTACAAACTATAATAATGATGATATCAAATGGGATGGTACATCCAATGCAGGAAAGAAATTGTTAGACGGAACTTATTTTTATACAATTTCCGTTAATGGTAATCAAAGCGAAAGTGGATGGGTTCAAATTGTAAAGTAAATTTAACGTGATTTTAATGGTATAATTCAGGGTGTCATCTAATAATCGTTTGCCCTTCAATCAAAAAAATATAATAACTTTGGCAAGACTAGTAAATTATGAAATCTAAGTGTTTATTCTTTCTGTTCCTTAGCTCAAGTCTTATTGGATTTGCGCAGCAAGATCCTATTTATAGTCAATACATGTTCAATCCGTTTGTCATTAATCCGGCTTACGCAGGAACAAGAAATTCAATGAGTGCTGTCATCTTACACCGAAGTCAATGGGTTGGAATTGATGGAGCCCCAACAACTCAAACAGCTTCAATTCATGCCCCAGTCAATAAATATAAAATTGCTTGGGGCCTTAATTTTGCGCATGATGCTTTAGGCCCTATGAGCAATGTTATGGCTGGTGTTACTGGTGCTTATCATATTAAATTTAGAAATAGTAAATTGTCTTTTGGTTTACGAGCAGGAATTCACAACAGCACGTTTAATAGAAATGAATTAAACTTTAAAACCGATAATGATCCGTACGATGTGGGTGGAAAAGTAAGTGCAATGATTCCCAATATAGATTTTGGAGCTTATTATTACAAAACAAATTTCTATCTTGGTTTATCTGCAACTCATTTAAATGGATCAAAATTAAATTACGATGGCTTCCCTGATTCTGCAAATATTTATTTAAGAACGCATGTAATGTTAGCTTCTGGATATGTTTTTGAAATCAGTCCTAAATTTGTATTGAAACCTTCTGTTCTAATCAAGACAGTTGGTAGTCGTCCTAATTTTGATATTAATGTAAGTGCGCTATTTTACAAACGTTTTTGGTTAGGATTATCTTTCAGAAATAAATCAAGTATTAATCTTTTACTTGATGTTAATGTCACTGATTATTTGAGAATTGGTTATTCTTATGATATCCTATTAAATCAACTTTCAAATTATTCTAAAGGCACGCACGAAATTTTTATTGGATTTGACTTTGATATCAAAAAATCACAAACCATTTCGCCACGCTATTTATAACATGAGATTCTTAAGTACACTATTATTCTCACTTTTTATTTCCATTTCTATCGCTCAGACTTATGAAGTGATGGAAGTAGAGATGGTTGGAACAACTACAGAAATCAGCGAATTAAATTCTGAAGGAACTGATTTTGCGCCCTACGTTGTAAACAATACTATTTATTTTACATCTAGTCGCGAATACGATTTGTTTAACATTGGTGAAAACAATTGGAAAAATGGAGGCTATTTAAATGTGTACATGGCCGAATATAAAGGTGATATTTCTGCAACCAGTAAATTTAAAGACATAGAACTAGCTTCAGAAAAAATTAAAACAGACAGTCATACGGGGCCTGTTTCATTTTCAATAACAGGTGATACCATGTTCTTTACGCAAGTCATCGCGAATCAAAAGAAAAGTAAAAAGAATAAATTTCGCCCGCAATTATTTATGGCCGTTCGCGATGGAAGTCAGTGGAAAGATATAATTGCTTTACCTTTTAATGATAAAACTTTTTCTTTCGGTCATCCTTCTTACGATTCAAAAAATCAACGCCTTTATTTTGCTTCTGATATGACAGGAACTAAAGGTCAAAAAGATATTTTTTATTCTGATTTAAAAAACGGTGTTTGGTCAAGTCCTGTTAATTTAGAATCTGTTAATTCATCAAGCAATGAACTTTTTCCTTTTATTATTGAAGGTGATTTGTTTTTTGCGTCAGACAGGTCCGGTGGCAAAGGTGGTTTAGATATTTATTGGAAAAATTTGAATCAAAAAGATTTAGTACAAAAAATTGAAGGAATTAATACAGAGGCGGATGATTTTGGTGTGTTTATTTTTCCGGGAGAAAAAACGGGTTACTTGTCTTCAAATAAATCAGGCAACGATGATATTTATTTTTTGAATATTGAGAAAAAAGTAACAGTTAAAAATGAACTTTCTGGTTTGTTTACATATCGAAATCTAAATACACAATCCTCTAATTTAAAAATACAAATCATTGGCGAAGAAGATGAATTGTTATACGAAACAACAACAAACGAAAAAGGCGAATTCCTTTTTAGAAACATTGATTATGCTGGCGGCTATACAATTCGCGCAGTAAGCGAAGATGATTTGAATCTTGTGCTTTACGATAAAAACGGAAATCCAATTGTTGATTTGGTGAGTGATGAAACCGGAAGTTTTACCTATAAAAAATTGCAGTATGCAACATCAGGTTTTCCTTCAATTATTCCTGAAAACATGATTGAACCTGGTTCTAATTACGGACATCTAACAGGGCAACTTTTATATGAAAATATTCCAGGTAAATATCCATCTAACTTAGAAGTTGCTTTATATGATGAAGCAGGAAATAAATCACTTACTCAAATAACCGACAATACAGGAAATTTTGATTTCAGACAAATCTCATTGAGCGAAAATTACATTTTAAAAATTGCTGAGACAGATGAAGAATTGATTCTCTTAATTTTTGATAAATATGGTAATGTTGTTGCACAATTAAAATCAAACGAAGATGGCCAATTTGTCTATCGTAAACTTTCTGGACTTTATGAAAACTCACTCGCAATTGTAGATGAAACTGAAGATATGTTTGAACTAGAAACTCAAACCATTTCAGGATATTTTGAATACAATAAATTAAACGGAATTACAAAACAAGGTTTAACTATTTATGCGTATGACGAAGATGGATTTTTATTAGCAACCACACAAACTGATGAGAAAGGTCAATTCCGTTTTAGAAGTTTACCGGTTGGAACAAATGTATTATTTAAAATAGATGAGAATGATCCAAATCTAAAATTGGATGATTTTACACTTTATATTTACGACCGTTATGGTAAAAAAGTAGCAGGCTTAGAAAGAGGCCAAGGTGGTTTCTTCATATACAAACCACTTGGATTTGATAATTCAAATAGTCTTACTCAAATTAAAGAAGACTCATTGAATATAAATTTAGCGCTAATTACAAATTATGATTTAGTAACTGTTTATTTTGATTCAAATCAGTCAAGTGTAAAATCAGTCGACTTAACCGACTTAAATAGAATCTATGC
>Ga0163144_10030129_pt1 | contig 10388 bp, 8 predicted proteins | sample OliLak19BULKMAT1_FD_123175 | JGI IMG/M metagenome (GOLD analysis project Ga0163144, IMG submission 123175) | Freshwater microbial mat bacterial communities from Lake Vanda, McMurdo Dry Valleys, Antarctica - Oligotrophic Lake LV.19.BULKMAT1 | ecosystem: Environmental > Aquatic > Freshwater > Lake...
ATCCAGGACTTTTACCCGCACACAAACTGGGTCGAGCTCGGCTATCGTGACCTTTTCGAAAATGATCAGGGACAATCGGCATTTGCCCAGCAGGCTTCGCGTCAGGAACGGGCTCTCCGGCTTGCTTCTCCCCAGGATGACGTTTGCGTCTTTCAGGAGCGAGTCGAGCGTGACGCCGCAACCAACGAAGTTCTGGTTACCAAGGTGATCGACAAAGCTGAGTTGCGGCCTGAAGGTGATCGTGGTGGCTTTCTGCTTACTAGTGGGTTCTTTTTCAAAAGCAATTCTGGCGTCGCTAAGTGCAACCATGGGCTACTCCTCGCCGGCGCCGGCATCTCCAAGGACTATCCCAACCGCTGGAATGGCTTTTTGCGGGACGAGAATGGCCGATCTTTTCACGAGATTGCCCATGACTTAGCGATGCGTCACACCGAGCAGTTTGTCCGGCGCCTCCTCCTGGATCTGGCGGGAAATCGGGAGGCGCTTCAGGGTATTTTCGGACGTTTTGCTGTGTCGGCCAACCGGCTCAATCCATTGTCCTACCCTATTTTGGCAGGCGAAGAGTACGAGATTCGTGCCTCCGGAGATCAGTCAATCACTTGGGGCTATGAGGGCACATTGTCCGCGCTACTTCGCATTGGTAAGCCGATAACCGCGCCTCCTCAAGGAGTTGACGCCGATCATTATCTGAGGGTATCTGTCGTCACCCCTCCCATCCCGAACGCTCAGGCCAAATGCGGCGATGGTCGTCATTCTTGCGTGGGAGCACTGATTGGCGTAATCAAGGCGCCGTCGGACTGTGGGTTCGGCTCATGTAGGTTCGCTTATTTCTACATTGGCCGCGGCGGAATGTTTCAGATGCCCGCCTCCGGTACGCTCTATCTCACTGTGAATGATGGGAACCTGGATAACAATCAGGGTCATTTCGATGTCGAGATTAGGCTTCGGGGTCGGAAGAAGGCGCCATCAGGCCTTTAACATTGGGAAACCGGGCCATCCACGGGCATGCATGGGGTGGTACAATTTTTTCGTAAAGTCCCTCAAATTAACCACTTGCCATTTTGTTTCTGCACAACACCACCGCCCAAAGATGCGTGCCCGGCACCGCGTTGGTGAGAGGCGGGAGGGAATCGGCGTCAAAGGCACTCGGCGTTAAAGCCGCTATGATACGATTTTCTCTCAGCAATAGCCTAGGCCAACTTAAGCTCTTAAATCTAAACAAGATAGCGTCTACCCCACCAATGCGGGTAGCGCTACATATCCACCCTCCCCATTACCCATTTTTTTCGCAAACTTTATAAGAGAAATGCCCCGCGAAATCCCCTGAGCCCCCACAAACCCAGATTCTCGCCGCCCGAATACCCTCTCCCCCTGACCTAACGCGGCGATTCTCCATATATGCGTGCCCGGGAAATATGCGTGCCCCGGGAAATATGCGTGCCCGGCACCGCGTAGGAGAGAGGGCCGATGGGGGTGTCGAAAAATGCGATACCCGCACGATGCCCAGCCTGGCACTACCTGGGAAATTCGCGCTGGGAATTAGGAAACCGATTGCCACCCGCGTCCGGACGGGGTAGCGGGAGAAGTCTTCGATCCCCAACGCCTCTACCGCGTCGTATCCTTTCTCGAAAGCTTGTTGTTGGAGCGGTCCGTTGTGCCGGATCGCCAAACCCCACAAGGAAATTGACTTCTCGGCCACCGGCGCCCTGTATATCAAGGCCCGAAAGAGGGTACGGAGACCAAAGTGATGCCGCCGACCACCAGACAAGTCAGGTAAAACAGTGGCCCCCGTCGATACGTGGAGCGAACCGACTTGCCAAATTGAATCGCCCCGATGGTGGATAGCACGGCGAGGAAGAGTCCGAGGATTCCACTACCTGCAAACGAAAAAGGGGAATCCCAAACGTAGTAAGCAAGACAACCACCCAGCATCTCCGCTAATTCGGTGAAGTAACTCAGAAATCCTCCTGACTAAATTGCCTTGATTATGCGGAAGCCAGCTACTCCAGGACAAGCGGCGCGGTTGTTCCCCCCCACGCGTCACAAACCGGTCACAAAAAACTTCCGCAGATTGGCCCACGAATCTCGCTATCTCTAATAAGTTTGTCGAAACCACCTTCAAAGATGAGTGAAGGGTGCTTGGAGGTTGTCCAAGAACTCGAGTTGATTCTGGCCAGTCCGCGCTTCCAGCGGACGGAGAATCTCGCTGTTCTGTTCCGCTGGTTGGTGGAGCAAGCCGTGGCGTCGCGGCGTCATCTCCTCAACGAGCATGACGTCGCGCGCCTGGTGTACGGGATTCAAGATCACGACCCCACGACGAACTCAAGAGTGCGCCGTCAGATGTCCCGCCTGCGCGAGCGGCTGCGCGAGTATTACGGCCGAGAGGGACTTTGGCGGGAATGGTGCTTCGAGTTCCGGGACGGATTCTTTCCGGAGTTAAAAAGCCGCGACGAGACTTCGTATGTGACTTTGCCCATTGCATCGGCCATGACACGTATCCGAATGCTGCCCTTTCGCGCCGGGGGAGCGGACCTCACCCGCCACCTGCTGCCGCTGGAATTGGAATTGCAAAATGCGCTGCTCGGTCTCGAAAATGTGCGCCTGTTGGGCGATAGCTACGCCGGAGGCCCGCACCTGATGCTGAGTGCGGCGGTGGCTCGCTTCGGCACCGAGACGGTCGTGTTTGTCCAAGCCCAGGACCCCACCGGCGTCATTCTTAAATCAGTCCGCACGGAATTGCGGGAAGTCCAGTACGCGGAGTGCATTGGCCGCATTCTGCCGCTGCTCGGCGCCCTGCAACTCGCCCATACAACTTTCAGGAGTTTCGCTTAACTTATGCAACACAAAGCTTCGGCTGGCCAGAGAATTGGCGCCTTTTTGATCGACTTCGTGATTTCCCTTCCACTCGCCCTGATCTGGCTCATACCCATCATCGGGACCCTGGTGGGAGGCTTCGCCCTCTTACTGTATTGGCTATTGCGTGACGTACTTGGCCCCAGCGTGGGCAAACGGCTCACCGGTTTGGCGATTGTCGCTGCCAAGGGCGGTCCCGTGGGCGCTGGCCAACTTGTCCTGCGCAACGTCCCGTTGGCTTTGCCTTACATCATTCTGATGATTCCGCTGATGGGTATGTTCATTGGCGCGGGATTGGATGTGCTGGTCCTGGTGATTGAACTGATCATGATTCTCGCGGATGGCCGACGCATTGGGGATCAGTTAGCCGGCACGACAGTCGTCAAGCCGTAGTTCTCGAAGGAAAAATGGATATTCTCGAACAACAACTATTGCTGGATCAGTCGCAGGCGAAGTCGCCCGGCTTGGCGGCGGTGATGGGATTCTTCTTTCCTTGGCTGCCCGCCTTCTATACCGGGCACGTGGTGAAAGGAATCTTACTTGTCTTCCTGGACCTAGTTTTCATGGCCCTCAGTTTCGTGGGCATTGGCCTGTTGCTTCTCCTGCTCTACGGCTTCGTCGGCGCCTATCAGGGTCACAAATGGGCGAAGGAATACAATCAGAAAAAGCTGCAACAGCTGGTGGACGCTCGGAAAGCCAGCGTCGCGACGTAAAGGAGATTTCGGCATGGTACGAAGCTTTTGTCTTCAAATTGTAGGGCTGTGCGGATGGCTTCCGGCAGCGCTGGGCGGACAGACACTTTCCCCCATTCCACCGCAATACCAGTTCGCCGGGCACAAAACTCCGGACGCCGGGAGTTCGCTCGCCCGGCCGCTGAAGTCGGCGGTGGTGGCGGTGATCCCGGGCACCGTCAATGAGGCGTATGTCTTTGAGGGCGACACGGGCAAGCTTTTCCGGTTGAACTACGCGGAGTTCCGGATGACGGAGATCAAGGTGACGCCGCCGTTAAGCCCTTCCTCGGTCTTCGCCATGGGTGTTGACCGCGACGGAGTCATTTACGTTCCCCAGGGGGAGAGTGGCCAAACGCTGCGGATCCAGCCCGATGGAACCTCGCGGGTCTTTCTGAATACCCCTCCTGAGTACGCCAGGCGCGGCTCGCGCATCCGGCCCGTGGCCACGGCTGCCGACCACTTGGGCAATGTCTATGTGGCGGAACAGGTCGAGGGAGGAGAGCGCCCCATGGGAAGCCGGATCCGCAAGGTGGATGTCCGAGGGCGAGCAGAAGCCTTTGCGGGGTGCTTCGTTTCTTGCTCCCAAGGACCATTCGGCTATGACCGCGAACTTGAGCCAATCTATGGCATGGCCATAGACCGCCGGAACAACCTGTATATCTTGCAGTTTTGGGGTAGTGGTAGTCGGATCTATGTCCTGAATCCTAGTGCGCAGATCGTCGAAATTCGGCAACAACAAGATCCCGTAGGTCCCGGCATTGCTGAGCCTTACGGGCGGTTTCAGACACTGTCCGGTCTAGCGATCGCGCCGGATGAGGCGTTAGTCGTCGCTGACGGATCCAGTAACGTGATCTGGAAAGTCGGGACGAACGGATATACTTCTGTTCTCGCGGGTCGGACTACTTTCCGCCGCAATTGTGGGAGGGGGAGGGACGACACTTGTTTTGACTTCAGCTACCTGGGCAACGGGCCCCTTACCGGAAACGAACTCTTTGATCGCCCTCGGTCTATCGCGGTAGATAGCCAAGGGCGAGTGTTAATTGTCGATGGGAACAACGATGCCATCCGGTTGTTGACACCGAAAGAGTCATTAGTCACTGCGGCTGGACGCAGGTTATGTTGTTATCGCGAGGAGGGGATACCGGCGGCGGAAGCCACCTTTGAATGGCCTCGGGGACTAGCAACGGACCGGGCGGGAAACATCTACGTCGCCGATCCGATGGCGGGGCGAGTGAGGAAGATCGACCAGGCCGGAAGAATCACCACCATCCTCGGTAACGGCGGCTTGACCGCAAAGGTGGGAGTGCCGGCACTGGAGTCAGGAGCTCAACCTTATAGCGTAGCCGTGGACAGCAAAGGTGACGTTTACGTTGCCGAGCCTGGGCTGGGAATGATTCGGCGCGTGACCACGAATGGATCGGTGGAGTTGGTGACAGGTCCGCTTTCGGGCGAGTTCCCTATCTATCTCGATCCGCGGGCAGCCGCGGGCGTCGCGGTAGGGCCGGACGATACGCTTTACTCCTTGGCGCGCTGCAACGTCTTCCGGTGGGTGAGTGGACGGCCCTTGCCGATGCTCTCCGGCAAGTGCGAGAATTCGCCAGACGGCCCGGTGGCCGCTGCATCGATCGAGAACCCGATAGGCCTCGCGGTAGGCCGCGACGGCACCGTGTTCATCGGCATCAGCGACCAGCGTCTGCGAGCGATCCGTAACGGAAGATTGGAAACACTTCCCGGATTCTTTCCGGTAGGCGGGGTGGCCGATTTGAACGCACTGCACGCTGGCCAGGATGGGAATGTCTACTTAACTGACAGCTTGCAGCAGGGTATGCCGCGACCCATTACCTACAATGTCGCCTACGCCGTTTCACCGGTGACTGCAGAACAGTGGCCCATTGCCATGAACTATTCGTTCGCCCTTTGGAGAGCCATTCCGGGGCTACCTGGGTTCATTGAGTTGACCGGCGTCTTCGACCGCCAGTACGAGCCCTTCCGAACTGCGCTGCTACTGGGAATCACGACCGACTCGAGTGGCCGGGTGATTGTTGGGATGGAGGGGGTCTCGGAATTCGCAAACCGGCGGCTCCTCCGAATTAGTTTTTTCGTGCCAAGCTTTCGATCGGATGACGGACCACCCCAACTCCTGATCTTCCCCAAGGTGGGCAATTGAGACGCGGCCTGATTTGGCTGATCCTTCTCGCCGGAGGACTACGCGCGCAGGACCTGGTGGTGAACTACCTGGGCGGCGTCCGTCCCACGGTAGTCGGCTTCGACGCGCGCATCACCGACGCCGCCGCGATCGGTGTTTCGCCGGATGGCCGGCTACTTTATGTCACCCAAGCCGCGCGCAGACTGGTCCTCCGCTACGACCTACGCGCCCGGACGGTGGACGCGATTCCGGTGCCGGGCCTCGCCGAGAGCGTTTCGACCATCGCCGTCAATGACGATGGAACCGCGCTGGTCCCGCTGGGGGCGCAGGTGGCGCGCCTGGAACTGGACGGCAAGATCACGACACCCGGGATTCCCTTCGCTCCACGAGGACCAACTTTGCATCCGCTGCTACTGAAGGCGGTGGCGCACCCCGGCAGCGGCCCTGGCCGTAATGCCATCATTGGCATCTACGGAGACCGCGCTATCGAGGGGCTGTTTTTTCTGGTGGTCACGGTTGCTTCCGGCACCAGCGGCAATACCTCATCCTTGGGTATTGTTGATGCTTTGGGGTGCTTCGCGAGCAATTGTTCCAATGCCAGTCTGCCCCCCAATAGTCCGGCGCGCAGCTATCGGGCCCAGCAGATCTGGGGACTTGCGATGGGGTCCGTCGCGGGGCCTACTGGCGGGACGCAGCACTTGGCCTACTTCACCGATCCGAATAGCCCGGTCGGTTTCTTTTCGGGCATCGTGGGTGTAATTCGCCAGGACCAGACAGTGACGATCCTGGGCCACCCCGGTCTGGCGGCCATCCCGATGGGTACCATTGGCGCGCGCCTCTGGAAACCCACCGGCATAGTGCTCGACTCGGGCGGCAATCTCCTGGTGGCGGACACCGGCAACCATCGGATCCTGCGGCGCACGCCTGCCGGGGTGTGGAGCGTCTTCGCCGGTACCGGCGTTCGCGGGGCGCGCGGCGATGGGGGGCCGGCGTTGAATGCCGAGTTGTTCGAGCCGCGGTCGCTAGCGCTCGACACGCAGGGCGTGCTCTACATTCACGATTCGGGCAATGGCCTTCTGCGGCGCATCTTGCCTAGCGGCGTCATCGAGCGGATTGGCGACGAGGCTGGTGAGGGTGGCGAAACCGAGACTTTGATTCAGGATTTGCCGTTGCCGAATGTGACGGCGATGACGACCGATGCCCAGGGCCAGCTTTATATCGCTACCCAAGCCCGGATCGTACGCGTGGATCCGCGAGGTCGGGCCAGTTATATCGTGGGCACCGGCCAGTCCGGCCGCAGTAACGACGGCGTACGAGCCTCCGAAGCGCCCATAGAACAGACCCGCGGCTTGGCCGTGGATCCGCAAGGACGTTTGATTTGGTCTGAAAACTTTCGCATGCGTCGCTTGGAACCGTCGGGCTTGGCTTACACGATCGCTGGCCGCGGCGTGCAGGCGGATGTAAATCGGGGAGCCTACGATGCCGACCCAGTGCCGGCATTACAGGCCTACCTGCAACCCACGGCGCTGTCGACCGCGGTAGATGGTTCACTCCTGATCGCCCACGGCACGTGGCTCCGCCGCCTACGCGACGGGCAGATCACCAGCGTCACCGGCTTGCCATGGTGCGATGCCTATGCCGACGGCATCCCGGCGATCTTCGCCTGCACCGCGCAGCGCGGGGCGGGGCTACTGGCCCTTCCCGATGGCCGCATCGCCTATGACGGCGCGACTGGCGGCGCAGTGAGGGTGATTGACCAGGAAGGGTTCGTCAACACTTGGGCCCGCCTGCCCGGGTATCAGATTCAGTCCATGGCACCAGGGCCGAATGGCTCGCTCTACGCTTTGCTCTACCGCTTTAGCACCACCGGCACACAGACTTACTATCTGCTGGCACGAATCTCGGCGACCGGCCAAGTCACGTGGTTGTCGAGTGATACGCGAACGGCTCAGCTCGCCGCCTTGCGGCCCGGCCAGCCGATAGGACGGTGGCCTTTCATCGATGGCAGCCCAATGGTGAGTGATAACCGTGGGCTGCTCTACATGTGGGATTCGATCACCCGCCGGATCTTGGTGATAGGTGAAGTGAGTTCCGTGATGGTGGATACCGAGCCCTCGGGACAGCGCGTTCTGGTCGATGGCAATCCGGTGGTGACGCCCCAAGTCTTCCGGTGGCTTCCCGGCGAATACCATTCGGCGGAAGCAGCAGCCACGGCGGACGGCGCGGGCTTTACCGCTTGGACCCACGGAACGGGACGGCAAGTGACCTGGCTCCCGCCCGGTGGTCCTTCGCGCGTGGTGGGGCGCTTTGCCTCCTCAGCCGCACCGTAGGACCCTATTTCTCTGGCGTCATCACCATCTTCGGCATGCCCATCGTGTCGCCTCCCCAGTTAAAGATGGTTTGGACGCAGGACGCCAAATCCGGTCGACCGCGTGGCAGGACGAATCCGAAGCCGGTCAGCTTCGCGCCGGGCTCCAACTGGACACCATTGGGTGCTTCCCACAAGACTTCGTCTGCTTCTACCTTAGGGCGCCATCCGGTGGGGGATAGCCAGCGGGGCGGCTTGCCCAGGGCCGCGGCCAGTTTCTTGCCACAGCCCGCGTTCTCCGGCGTGCGGTAATTGTCATTTAGCATGAGTGCCACGTTCGACACGCCTTCCGGCTCATGGCGCGTGTTGACGATCGCCATCGTGTAGGCGACGCTGCCATCGGGCTTCTTCTCGGTCGATACCTCCACGCTCGAGGACTCGTCGGCGACGAAGTACCAGCCGCGAGGGGCGGACGGGTCGAAGCCGTGGCCTTTCGGCGAGACCTGGACGCGGCCCGTTTCCACCTCTTCTCCGATCGTGGCCGCCCAGAAGAGACTCAGCAGCTTGGGCGCGCGTTCGGGCGAAATAATCGCGAATCCCGCTAAGGCCGCACCCGGCTCCAAGCCGGTCTTGCTTTTGCCGAGGCTGAAGCTCAGCTGGCCCGGCTGGTCTTGCCGTTGGTCATAACTGGCATGCCAACCCGGCGGAGCCGACGTTTCCGTACACATGGTGTTCAGCCCCTTGATTCCGAAGCCTTGCGCTGCGTCGGCCAGGCTCCAGGTATCCACCCTCTGCTGGCCCGATTCGGGAGTCCTCCTTAAGGCACGGCGAAATCGTCTTCGCCGTGCACCCATTGTAAGAAACGCGAAGAAGGCACGCTTTCTTGTGATCTTCGCCCGCGCTCGGGTTTACCTGTGCGATCTTGAAGAGCAATGCCCCGAATCCGCATCCCCCCGTTGGGCGCGCCTGACGCTGCTCTGGCTCGCCGGTCTACTCGCCACCCTGGTGATCGTTGCCGGTGCCCTTTGGATCTACCTCCACCCCACCATCGAGCGCACCAACGGCATCGTGTATGGCCAACGCAACGGCCGACCGCTGACGCTCGACATCCTCCGCCCAGAGAAGCCCAATGGACTCGGCATTGCCCTGATGGTCTCCGGCGGCTGGAAGTCGCAGCGGGCCGGCGGGCTCGATGCTTTGCTGGTGGCCCCGGTCCTGCGCGCCGGCTATAACGTCTTCGCCGTTTGCCATATCTCGCAGCCCGAGTCCACCATCATGGACATCATTGACGACGTGCACCGCGGCATCCGCTTTATCCGCCATCGCGCAGCCGAATATCGGGTGGACCCCAAACGCCTGGGCGTCACTGGGGGCAGCGCCGTGCAGGCCGTTGCCATCTTCTACCCACCGACTGACCTTTTGAACCTTGGCCCCTCCACCGAGAACGACGGCAAGGGTGGACCGCCCCTCACCTTCGCCAAAGGCTTCGGGCCCGACGCCCAGGTGCCCGCGCTCTGGCAGAAGATTGGGCACGATTCATCGCCCATCTACTACGTCACGCCCGCCATGCCCCCCGTGCTGATCTACCACGGGAAACAGGGCCATCCACGGGCATGCACGGGGTGGTACAATTTGCTAGCAACACCCATTAAATTAACCAGTTGCCGACTTCACTTCTGCAGTGCCACCCCGATATTGGCTGCTACTGGCTTCATCTCACCCACGCGGCAACACCACCAACAACCCCCACCTACCGCCAACCACGTACCACCCCGTGGATGGCCCCTGTACCCGGCTATGCGGAATCCCGGAACAGCGCCCGGAAACCCTCCTGTTCAAAATGCCGGTCGTTGGTCAACGCGGCGGTGATCCCCCTCTGGCGCATGGACTGCATAGATATGCAATCCGTCAGACTGTAACCCTTGTCGGGGCGCTGCCGGTAGAGTTCCATGCCGCTCAAAAATGTTTCCCGACTTTGCGGAACCACAGTGACCCTCGGACTATTGATGAGCCCTTCCGCCGCCCGGATGGCTCGCGCACGCAACCACGCATCGCCCGCGAAAAACGTTAAAAAATCGGAGAGCACCTCGTCCGTCGTGATGATTTCCGCATTGGCGAATTCGCTCTCCGCCGCCAATGCTTCCCGGTACTGGGGATCGGAAGAATCGGAAAGAGCCACCCAATAAAACGTATCCGCGAAAACGGCATTCATCGCTTGGGGACACCCGATCCAAATCAGCGTCCGTTCCTGTTTATGGATGGCGGATCCGAACGCAGATTCACCCTCGGCGGCAACCCACTCGACCTCAACGCCGACGCGCACCATCACTCGCTTCGCCTCGGCGAGAGC
>Ga0163144_10030132_pt1 | contig 10388 bp, 15 predicted proteins | sample OliLak19BULKMAT1_FD_123175 | JGI IMG/M metagenome (GOLD analysis project Ga0163144, IMG submission 123175) | Freshwater microbial mat bacterial communities from Lake Vanda, McMurdo Dry Valleys, Antarctica - Oligotrophic Lake LV.19.BULKMAT1 | ecosystem: Environmental > Aquatic > Freshwater >...
CATTTCACACTCTGCTCGCAGGCGAAGCTACGCGGTGTCCGGAATTCCCATTTGTATTCGTGGCTCTCAACGATGTCCGGGCTAAGTTTAAAACCGCCTGGCGGTTTTGATTTAGCCCGCATGAACTCGAAACGCGGGCCGGAGCGGTGAAATCTTCGAGGTGGGACATGGGCAAAAATCAGTTTGAGTGTGAAATATGCGGGCTAGGCGGCCAACGGCGTGGTTCGTTCCCGCAGCGAGGCGAGGACCGCCGCGAGTTGCGACCGAAGAGCGCCTTTGGCGATGTAACCATTGGCTCCGCGAGCAAGCGCGGTGCTCTCCACCGGGACGACCGAGGCCATGAAGATCTGCACTTCCGGATCGAACGCGCGGATGAGGCTGATGAGCTGAAGCCCGTCGATCTGGGGCATCAGGTAAGCGGTGAGAATCAGGTCGACGCGCTGCTGTCGCAGAAACTCAACCGCCTCGAGGCCGCTTGAGAAAGGCAGCACCTCGAAGTCGGTGCAACTCGACCCGAACCAGCGTTGGACTTTGGCGAGGAATTCCTGGTCATCGTCGATGACCACACAGCGAAGTTTGGCGGGACTCATGCTGGATATTGACCCGTGCCAGAGTTCCTCGTCCAAGCCCGCCGCCTGAACATTGTGTCAGGGGCAGGGGCACACGATCGCCAATGACTCTTCGGCGGTTTCCGCACTCGCACCGGATTGAGCCCATGGCCTAACCTGCAAGTCGTGACCGTTGAAATGTGGATCGTGATCGGGGTGTTGGTGGCGACCTTTGTGGCCATCGTCACGGAGAAGCTGCGCGCGGAACTCGCGGCGCTGACGGGCTGTTGTGTCCTGCTCGCGCTGCGCGTCCTCTCAGCGAACGACCTTTTCCCGGTCTTCGGTAACGAAGCAATCATCACGGTCGGCGCGATGTTTGTGCTCAGCGCTGCGTTGGAGCGCACCGGCGTGATCGCGTCCGCGAGCCGATTGCTGCAAACGCTGCCGGTGCGCAGCGAGCGCTTCGTCCTGCTCTTGCTGCTGCCGCCGGTCGTCGCCCTCTCCGCCTTCGTCAACAACACGCCGGTCGTCGTCGTGTTCCTTCCGATCATCGTGACCCTGGCGAAGCAGCATAATCTCTCCGCCTCGAAGCTGCTCATGCCGCTCTCGTTTGCCTCGATTCTCGGGGGCTCGACGACCCTCATCGGCACCTCGACCAATCTGGTGGCCAGCTCCGCCGGGCAGCGTCTCGGCCTCGCGCCGATTGGCATGTTTGAGATGGCGCCAGTCGGCCTGCTGCTCGCCGCGGTGGGCCTGATCGTCTTGTTCATCTTCGGGCCGCGCGTGCTGCCGCGCCGGGAAACGGTCACCTCGATGCTCGACGGCCCGTCCGAGCGCCAGTTCCTGACGGAAGCGTTCATCCCGGCGGGATCGGCGCTCATCGGGCGCACCGCGCGCTCGGCGCTGTCTCGCGTGCTGCATCGCGGTCGGGTCCTCGAATTGGTGCGCCACGGCGAAGTCTGCGAAGGCGATCCCGGCAATATCCCCCTCGAGGTGGGAGACCGGATTCGCGTCAGCGTCGATGCCGACAGCGTGGCGGCGCTCAAGGAACGACGCGGCCTCGAGATGGCCATGGTCGCCGCCACCGATCTCGCGGTGGGCGAGACGGAATTGAACCGGCGGATCGAGTGCATCGTGCCGCCGTTGTCGGAGCTGATCGGCCACACGCTCGCTCAGGCGGATCTGCGCGAGCGCTTCGGTGTGATCGTGCTCGCGCTGCACCGGCGCGGGCAGAATGTGCGCGAGCAAATCGGTAACATCGCCCTGCAGGCGGGCGATGTGCTGCTCCTCGAGGCGAGCGATGCCACCGTCGCCCGGTTGCGACAAGGCGACGACCTGCTGGTCCTGGCCGGTGGACAGCAAACCCCGCGTCGGCACAAGCGATGGATTGCCGCCGCCGCGATCGCCGCCGTCGTGGCCGTGTCGGCGCTCCAGATTCTGCCCGTGGCCGTGGCGTCACTGATCGGGGTGGTCGTCGTCATCACCGCCCGGTGCATCGACGCCGAGGAAGCGTATCGCGCCATCGATTGGCCGACGCTGTTCCTCATCGCCGGCATGCTCGCACTCGGCGTCGCTTTGGAGAAGACGCAGACCGCCGAGGTCATCGCCCGCGGGTTTGTGACCCATGTGGCTCCCTTCGGATCCTGGATCACGCTGAGCCTGATCATTCTCGCCGCTTCCATCCTCACGAATTTTCTCTCCAACAACGCAGTCGCGGCGCTGCTGGTGCCGCTGGCGGTCGAGACGGCTCTGTTGCTGCACGCCGACCCGCGTCCGTTTTTGATCGGCGTCGCGCTGGGCGCCTCCGCGTGCTTCGCCACGCCGATCGGTTATCAGACGAACACCCTCGTCTTCGGTGCCGGCGGCTACCGGTTCAGCGACTTTTTTCGGCTCGGACTCCCGCTCAACTTGATCCACTGGGCGCTGTCTTCGATCTTCATTCCCCTCTTCTGGCCGCTCTGATTCTGACCGGCGCGCGGTCGCCCTAGCAGAAAAACGCCGCCGTGCGCCCTTCGAGATGATTCACGCCGAGTTTTTTCCACTCCGCCTTGCGCTCGAGCTTCATCGCGAGTTCGGGATCCTTGTGCTTGATCAAATCCTCCCGCGGATTCCCGCCGTTCATGCAGACGAGGCGGTCGAAGAGGAGCTTGAGGTTGCCCGTCGGGCCATACCAGTTGACGGGGCCGACGATCGCCCAGGCATCGGCGAGGTCGAGCCGCGCGTGGAGGTCGAGAGCCCAAAGCAGGTCCGGCTCACGTTTATTTTTGGCCTCGTAGCAATTGCACGGCCAGACGCACAGCGCCATCGACGTCGAGACACATGCATTACAACTCTGGATACGCGCCCGGCCAAAAACGTCGCCCAAATCCTCGACGTCAATTTCCCACTCGGCCGGCAGCCGGTCGGCCATGGGCAGCATCAGGGTGCGTGCCTTCGAGTCCACGCCCGGGCAATTGTATTGCCGCCGGTCGGAGCCGGCCAGCACGAGCACGCGGAAAGGTCGCTGGGCCGGCGGGAGGTTGCCGTTCGCATCGTTGGGTTTCATGAGACGGAGCGCGGCGACGTGCGCGCAGGCGCGGGACCGGACGGGCGTTCGGCCGCCTTCGGAGGAATCGCCGCTGGGTCGGGTCGGTAAATCGCGGCGAGCGTTTCGGGCGAGGCGCCGCCGAGGTAGCGCAAAAGGAGGCGGGCATTCAGCCATTGCTGGCGGAAAACGCCCCGCCGCTCGAAGCGTCGCGCCGAAGTGATGACCGCCGCCGGCAGCGAATGGAGCTTCGTTTTTTTCCGCACACGCCGCAGGAGCTCCACGTCCTCGAAGAGCGGCCACGCGGGGAAACCGCCGAGCGTCTCATAGCACGAGCGGCGGATCAGAATGCCCTGGTCGCCGAAGCGGGTGAAAACCGAATCGAAACGTGTGAACCACGCGCAAGTGCGCAGAAACCAGCCGGCGGAATCGAAGCGCAGCCGGAACGTGGCGGCATTTGCTTCCGGTCGCGCGATGAAGCGCCCGACGACCTCGCCGGCGTTGCCGGGGAGCTGCGTGTCGGCGTGCAGGAAGAGCATCCATGCCGCGCCCGTGGCGCCAGCGGCGGCGGCGCCGGTGCGGCATTGCCACCCGCGGCCCCGCGCCGAGGCGACCACTTCGGCGCCGGCGGCGCGCGCCAAGGCCACGGTGGCGTCGCGGCTCCCGCCATCGACGACGAATACCGGCGCGTCGGGAAATTGGACGCGCGCCCGCGTCACCGTTTCCCGGATATGTGCCGCTTCGTGCAGCGCCGGGATCACGAGGGCGAGCGGCGTGGCCGCGCCCTGCACCGATTTCGGCGCCGACGTGGCGCCCGGCCGGCCTTCGAAGCGCCGCCAGCTCACGAGGTCGTCGATGTCTTCCTTTTCGCCGAGCAGTTCGTGACTCAGGCCGCCAGCCGCGCACCGTTGGCGCGTCGTCGCGAGCACCGCAGGCGAGCTCCACGGAATTTCCGCGAAAACCTGCGGTGCCATTTGCCGCAGCCCGATGAGGTAATATCCGCCATCCGTGGCCGGACCCAGGACGACGTCGCTCCGCGTGAGCGCGTGCCAGGCCGCGACGAGGCATGCCGCATCCAGGTCGGGGCAGTCCCCGCCGACCGCCACGACGCGGCGCGCGCCTACGGAGAAGGCCGCGGCAAACGCGCGCGTCAGTCGCGCGCCGAGATCGCCGTCGCCCTGTGCGCGATAATCGAAGGCGTCGCCGAGCCACCGGCGCATCTCCGGTTCGGCGTCGTCGGGCGAGAAGACGATTTCCACGGATCGCCCGGCCGGCAGGGCGGCGAGTTGCCGCTCGACGAGGACGCGATAGATTCGCGTCGCCTTGGCGTCGCCGTGATCGCGCGCGAGACGGGTCTTGACCGTGCCCGGGCGCGGCGCCTTTAGGAAAACGAGCACTCGGTCTGACGGGGCAACGGAAGAAATGGTCACGGGGGAAGTCATCGTGGCGTTGGGCGATTCAACCGTTGTCCGACCAAGCGGATTTCGCCTCGGCGGGCGTCTCGATCGCACCGCCGCAGCTCGAATCCGCGCCGGCGGTGCAGCCGAAGCAATGCTCGCCGCTGCGGATCGGCGCATCCGCCAGAGCGGCAGGCTGGAGGTCCCAGAGGAAAACATTCTCCCCGCCACCCACGTCGGCGCGGAGATTGAGCATCTGGTTGAAGTCGCAGTCGAAGACCTGCCCCGTCCAGCTGACGTTGATCGTGTCGCGGCACATCAACCCCTCGACCGTCTCGGGATTGAAGGCATTCGCGAGCAACTCGAGGTAACTCTCCTGGCGACTATTGTGCCGAAGCCACGAAGTGACACGTGCGATGGGAAGATGGGCGAGCGCGAAGAGCCGGTTGAACCCGATCCCAAACTCACGCTGGAGCTCACGCTTGTAGTCTGCCTCCAACTTCGCCTGCCGGTCGGGCAGAAACGCGCCGTTGGGATTGTAGACGAGTTGCAGGGGCAGTTCCGGGCGGTGCCGTATGCGAGCTGGTTCACGGTCCACTTTTCGGGCTCGGCCTCGATGGCGCGGAGCACGTCGTCCGGCGCGGATTTGGCGGCGGCGAGCAGCATCGCGCGCTCGCTCTGGCCAGAATCGTTTCGATACCGTTCGAAAATCGACGACAGCCACGCGGTCCTGGCCGCGAGGTCGAAGCGGTCGCGCGCGCCGTCGCGCCGAAACAGCCGGGCCTGGCCGTCGAGCTGCCGCTCCAGTTGCGCGGGCGTGTAAGCCTCGGAGCGCCGCGGAAAAAAGTTCGTGGTCGGGCATGGCGGAAAAGGCCGGCGCGGCGAGGGTGGCGACGATCCCGGAGATAAGGAGAGCGCGACGTTTCAGGGGGAGGGGGAGGCCCATGGCTTGAGGGCGGGCGTGGATGCGAGCGACAGGTCCGCGAACCACGCCTCGGCGGCGAGCCCCGTGTTATCGGTGTCCACGAGCACGGCCACGGCGTCGATCCGCCGCGGCGGTTCGCCGAAGAATGCGCGATAATCGGCCACGAGATCGCGGCTCTCGGCGCACCAGCGGCCGGCGTCGGCTCCGCCGCTGCGCACGACAATCATGCCGACGTTTTTCGTGTAGGGATTCGGAAACGTGGCGCCGGCGGTTTCGTGCGCCGCCCACACATAGGCGAGCGCCCGGGTGCGCAGCGGCACGATGGATTCCTCGAAGACCACCATCACCCGCGCGGCGAAATCATCCCCCGCGCGCTCACGCTCGCGGCGGTTCGCGTGGAGCGGCTGCCGCACCTTCCATTGCCAGCGCAACTCCGCGGATTCGGGTGCCGCCAGGGCGATCCGTCGAATCATGCCGCCGTGCGCGGCCTGGCTCACGGCATGCAACACCCGCCGCCCGCCGTCGTCGGTGACGGCGTAGGTCGTCGGTTTCCGGAAGAAATGTTTTTCCTCCCAGCGCTTGTTCCACCCTGCTCCGAAACCTTCGAAAAGATCTGCGGCCGGCAACGCCGGGGCGCCCAGAAGGGCCAGTGCCAGGAAAATCGCGGGGGGAACGCGCATTGGAGGGTATGAGAGTGGCACCTTTCCGATATTCCCGCCAGCGGCCGGGACCGACCGGCCGCGCGCGCCATGACGCTTGCCTCCCATCGACCGCCGGGCGACTTTCGGACGTCAAGCGATCGCTCCCGCCTTCCGGCCATTGTTCCGACCGAGCAGAGATCCAACCCCTGATTCCCATGAAACTATCCTGGCTCTTCGTTCTTATTCTTCTCGGGCTGGTCGCCATCTTCAGCGTCCAGAACGCCGCTCCCATCCCGGTGCATTTCCTGGTGTGGAATATCACGATTTCCACGGCGCTCGTAATCCTGCTCTCGGCTCTCTGCGGTGGCTTGATCGGAGTTCTCGTCGCAATGTATGCGCGGCGTGCCGCAGTTGCGCCTTCGGTCTCCGAGAGCGACGCGAACGAAAAACCGCTCCTCCGCGACACCTCGGAATCGCCGTGACGTTCCAGGCGGTGCGATATTATCTCCGTGCGGCAGCGCAGCTCGGTGGCATCCGCGCGCGCCACTCCAGCCGCCACCACCCACGGAGAACATAACATGAGCGAACTAGGCAACGCCTACCGGCAGAAACTCGAAGCCCGCATCGATGAACTTTCCGCCCGGCTCGCCGTGGCGCGGGCGCAGGCCAAGGGCCTCGCGGCCGACGGCAGGATTGCGGCGCACGATGAACTCGCCGCGACGCAGCAGAAACTGAAGGACCTGAAGGCGCGCCTGGCCACGCTGCGCACCGCGAGCGACTCCGCCTGGAAGGATGTGAAGGGTGGCGTCGAAACGGCCTGGTCCGATCTCAGCAAAGCGGCGACGCGCGCCATGCAGCGCTTCAAATCACCGGCCCCGCGCACCCGCTCGCGGAAATGATCTTTTCCCGCTTCCGGCAGGTCATGAACGACAACCTGGGCGGACAGTGCCGGATCGCGGCCGCCAAACTCGAGGAGATGGCGCGAAAGCTGGTGGCCTCGCAGCATCTTGAACAAAGCATCGCGACCACCGGTCACGCGGCTTCGGAAATCCTCGCCGTCGCTCGGCGGCGCAAGGTCGACATGATTGTGATGACCACGCATGGGCACAGCGGCTTGCGACGATTCTTCATGGGCAGCACGGCCGAACAGGTCGTGCGTCATGCGCATTGTCCTGTGCTTTCGGTCAGGCGGAGTTGAGTGCAGCGCATTCGGCGAAATGACCAAAACGTCCGTCGCATTGCTCGTCCTTGTCCTCCTTGCCGGCGGGTGCGCGCGAGGCCCCCGGTTTGGTTTCGTGCGTCCCGGCCTGCCACTGCACGCCGAGGTTCGCGCCGCCTTCCTGGCGCTCGACACTTCCGGCAACGGCGGAATCACACTGGAGGAATGGCGGAGCGACGGCGACACCCGCTTCTGGCGACGCGACCGCGATGGCGACGGCTACCTGACCACGCTGGAGATCGGGGACAATGCGATGATGTTCGAATTGTTCGTGCATGCGGATCAACGGGCCGACGGACGATTGGAACGCCGGGAATTCGGCCGGCTGCGCGAACTCATTTTTCAGGACGCCGACCTCATGAACGACGGCAGCCTGGTCTTCATCGAATACGAACTTCTCATGCTGCTCCGCCGCTCGGGATGGACGGACACCAGCGGCTACGGCCGCATCCTGCCGACTCAGCTTCACGTGGTGCTGGAAAAGTCCATGCCCTTGCTCGATCGCAATCGCGACGGAGTGTTGCACGGACGAGAGCGCGGATTCTTCTCTCCGGCGCACCTCGAGATCATGGACCCTCGCGGCACGGGTCGCATCGATCTGGAACAGATTTACCGGGGCTATCGCTTTCTCCTCGGATTCGATTTCACCAACGGGAACCTGTAACCCGCTGCCGGGCGGCGTGCGGTTGCCTGAACGAACGGTCAGGTTCTACGGTGAAGCATTCACCGTCCTGAAGCGTCGTAAGATATGACCCTGGGCCGCGACGATCGCCCATCGCCGTGCAGCCGGCCCGTCCAATCGGCGGTCGGCGAGGGCGGCAGCCATCCCCGCCGCTCTTTCGCCGGAGTTTTCGACGGGCTCATACGGCAGGACTTCAAACAAGGACCGCTCATGGTAACCAACACCGCTCAAGCCGCCAGAGGCCCGGGCCAGCTCGCCCGCGATCGCATCCATTCCGATCTCGCGGCGCCCGCGGCCGACGCTGAAACGCTCGTCCGTATCACCTCCCGCGATACTCGCCGCCAAGCGCGCGCCCTACGCGTGCGACTGGGCGCCGCGTCCACCCAAGCCAGGCGGAAATACCGCGACCTTCAAACCCGCACCGCCGACACCGCGCGACATGCAGCGCGAACGGCGGACCGCATCGTGCGAGCCACCTCTGCCAATCTTTGCGTAATTTCGTGCAACTGCAGCGGCCGAGGTCGGCCAACCCAATTTTTAAACGCGGAGCCCGCGGAGAGCGCGGAGGAGCAGTGCCGCTTGGCTTGCGTCTCCGCGACCTCCGCGCTCTCCGCGCTTAACTCTGCTCCGTGGATCGATCTTGGTGAAAAGCTCGTGGCAGGCATTTCCGGCCATCCGACCGCACCGGCGCGGCCTGACCGTATCCGCGCACGAACTTATGCAAGGACCGATATCGCGCGCTCGGCGCCGCGCTGGGCCTCGGTCTGCTCGGCGGCTGGCTCTGGCGGCGAGGCTGATCGATCAACATCACTCCACCGCCTCTCCCCATGAAACTCTCCTGGATATTCACCCTGCTGCTCCTGATCTTCGTCGCGCTCTTCAGCGTCCAAAATGCGGCCTCCATCGACGTGCGTTTCCTCGCATGGGATCTCTCGATGTCCGCGGCGCTGGCGATCCAACTCGCGGCTCTGCTGGGTGGACTGGTTGGATTCGCGTGTGGCCTTCGCTCGCGCCCGGCGTCTGTCCCGGACGCTCCGTTGAGCAAGCCCCCAGCCGAGATCGTTTCCCCTATGCCCGCACCCGGGTCGTCGCCGGAATCGCCGTGACGGGTGAGCCGTTTCCGGATTATCTTCATTCCGGCGACGCCCATGATATCGGGGCGGCCACCCCCGGGGCAGCATGGTGCGTCCGTCTGTTGGACGCGCCTCCACTCTGGCTCCCTTCAGCCCAACGCGCCAGGCGCATCCAAGCCTCACAACCTATGCCACCAGAAACCAAAGCCTCCTCCCGCACGGCGTTTCCCGCCCAAGCCGCAAAGCCCTCGGCCCTGCGCATTCGGCGCATTCTCGTTCCGCTCGATTTTTCCGGCGAGTCGCGCCAGGCGCTGAAATACGCCATCGCACTGGCCGAGAAATTCAATGCTCGCATCGCGCTGGCGCACGTGGTCGCCCCCCTCCCGGTCCCGGTCATGCCGACGGCGCTCGGGATGGGTGTGGCCTACGTGCCGATGCCAATCCGTGGGCAACGAAAGCATGCGGTCACTGCGCTGCATGAGCGCGGCGAGACACTTATTCCGCGCGCTCTCGACGAGCGGAGCATTGTCACCACCGGGCACGCCGCCTCGCAAATCATCGCGATCGCCGAACAGATCGATGCGGACGTAATCGTGCTGACCACCCACGGCCATAGCGGCGTCACCCGATTCCTGATGGGTAGCACCGCGGAACAGGTCGTGCGCCACGCCAGGTGTCCGGTCATGACCGTGCGGCGCACTCCGCCCAAGAAGAGCAAGCGGCCGTCACGAAGCCCCATCGTGCCGCCGCTTCGCGCGCTATGAACACCTTCGCCCCTCCATTTCTCGCGGCGGTGTCCATTTCAGAATGGCTGGCCGATCCCATCCTTCGGATCGGCGACGCCGACTTCACCGTGCTCACGGTCCTCAAAATCGTTTTCTGGATTGGCGCGGTGCTCGTGGCGAATGTGCTGCTCCGCCGGTTGGTCGTTCGGCGCGTGCTGAAACGAACGCGTTTCGATCCCGGGCTGCAATTCGCGATCACCAAGATTTTGGCTACGTGTTCGTCGTGCTCGGCTTCTATGTCGCGCTCACCGTCAATGGCCTCAATCTGAGTTCTCTCGCGGTCGTCGCGGGTGCGCTGGGCATTGGCGTCGGCTTCGGCTTGCAGAACATCGTCGCGAATGTCGTCAGCGGATTGGTGCTGCTCGCCGAGCGACCGGTCTCCGTCGGCGACCGGATCGCCGGATGCTGGAGAGTCCCACAGGCGTCGATGGCATGATGAATTCGATTCGCCGGATCGGGCGATCGTTGCTGGGGCTAGCCCTGCGCTTGGCCCACATTTCGAGCGCAGCAAATGTGGTTCGTGCAGCGGAATCTCACAAAGCCGCGGCCTTCGAACTGCCGAATCGCGGCTCCACGAGAAAGGGGAGAAAAGGC